>Ga0310345_10002058_pt1 | contig 20937 bp, 18 predicted proteins | sample HC15DNA20500_MG_FD_204667 | JGI IMG/M metagenome (GOLD analysis project Ga0310345, IMG submission 204667) | Marine microbial communities from station ALOHA, North Pacific Subtropical Gyre - HC15-DNA-20-500_MG | ecosystem: Environmental > Aquatic > Marine > Oceanic | place: Pacific Ocean: North...
CGTAGCCCGAGAATTATTGAATTAGCCTACCGTCAGATGCCGCACTCAAGCTACTGCTGATGGCTTAACGACATGGACGACCCGCTTCGCAGAAGCGCGGCGACGCCGTGCTTCTGCGTGTGATACCACAATTCCCACACGTCGCGCCTCTTCTTGATTCGTTGTCATCAGCTTTTGGGCTGGCCTCAGCCTTGCTTTCACCATCCTCAGGTTTGTGGCGTCACTGATGTGTGCAAGCGCTGAACTCAAGATGTCCGTTTCCACATCTGGACCGAGCAATTTACGCAAACGCTGGATCGCTCGAGCATGTAGTTGAGAAACGCGCGACTCGTTTACCCCAATCTCAGAACCAATTTCCTTCATGGTAACTTCACCGAAGTAGTACAGACCCACCACCCTGCGCTCGCGAGGAGGCAGCGCCGCTACGGCAGCTCGGACACGCTCCCTAACCTCGTCAAGCTCACACGCTTTGTCGGGAGGCGTAGGTTCTGAAGGAACCATTACGGGTGGTAGGTTAGCCTCGTCAACAGACGCATTCGCTGCTAACGGGGATGTAGACTCGATAGTGTTAATTCGCACGATCGTCCGCCCAAGACGGCCCTCGTCGGCACCAATGTGATTGGCTAGATCCGACAGGGAAGGCTCGCAACCTAGCTGATGCCTGAGCTCCTCACGGGCAGCTTCGAGTTCACGCCGCATACGGCGGATTCCACGAGGCCAGGCATCACGTCTTAAGGCATCGATCATTGCTCCTCGCACGCGACGTTCGGCAAAAGTTTCAAACTTAATGCCACGCGACTCATCGAATCGGTGGGCCGCGTCAATTAAGCCGATCATCCCATCTTGCACGAGATCAGCAAGTTCGACCGATTTGGGCATGGAAGCTGCCATACGTCGGGCTAATGCCTGTACAAACGGTAAACTCCCCTCAACACGCTGTTGGTCATTTGTCGCTAATTGTTTTCTCATCGATTCTCTGCTCCCTGTTCTCGTCGAAGGTATCCGGAAACGAGACCAATTTAAGGGGCAAGGTGCGTGCCAAGACTCGGCGTGTGGCAGCCACGCGTTTTGAAAATATGCGAAAAGTCGTTAACCCCAATTTTTTCAGTCATCTACAGATATTGAAAGTGCGTGCAGATGCAAGCAACGTAGTGCCGCCACGAGAATCATGATCGTCGTTTATTTGACGATATGACGCATTGATCGCCAATTTTTTGGCGATCAATGGTTCGGCTATGTGAGAAAAAGCAGACCGTGGTTCTACTCAGGGGAGGGTTGGGTACGTTCTCTGATGTCTCGGGTGGTGCTAATGGCGTCGATTGCGCTGGAAACGATCTGGGCGGCCCTCACTCGGTGGACCTGCTGTTCCGCAAGCTTTTGCTCCAGAAGCTCAGCATTAGCCAAGATGATGCCAAGCTGGTTGTTTAATCGATGGAAGAGGACTCCGCAGTCGGTTCCGTCGGCGCCAGCACCCTTATGAACATCTGGAAAGAACCGTTTTTCTCTTGGCATCAAACAAGCCGTTGCTGTTCGCCAACGCCCGGCTGTGTCGATTGCCTGCTCTTTGGCTCTTCTGGTTTCCGCCACAAAGTATCGACAAAGATCCGGATCGAACCGCCGGCCGTTCGCACGTACTCGACCTTCTCACTGGCTATCCAGTTGTAGATGGTTCGACGACTAACGCCAACCAGTTCACAAGCTTTCATGATAGAAATTGTTCTTCTATTCGCAAACATTGATTCGCCCGTCATACGCATATCTCAGAATTACGTTCAGCACTCATCGGACCAGTAAGAACCGACCGGCTAAACAGCCTCAAGATGACGTATCGGCACAGCGGCCTCGAACCTGTAGCTTGCCGCAATACTGATAAATGTCCGTCTCTAAGATGCAATAAGGATTCCCTCGTCTTGACGCCGGCTCCGCGTAACGTCAAAATACTGGCACCCTGGTAAATGCCTGAAAAGAAACTACATCTTCTCCTTGTTGAGGATGAGCGTGCCCTACGCGAAGTGACTGCCGAGCGACTTGAGGAACACGGTTACAAGGTCACTCAGGCCGAATCTGGTGAAATCGCGCTTCAATCCCTCTCAACTTTCGCGTTTGATGTTGTCATTGCCGATCTCCGGCTTCCGGGAATCGATGGTACTCAGCTAATCGGGACAGCCATTGAACGCTACCCAAATATCGTGGGCATCATCGTCACCGGCCATGGAACCATCAAGAACGCTGTCGAGGCGATCAAACGGGGCGCCAGTGATTTCATCACCAAACCGTTTCATTTCGATCACCTCCTACAGTTGCTCTCAAAAGCTCTTGAACAACGGCGATTACAATCAGAAAACTCGTATCTGCGCGCACAGCTTGAGGAGCGTTACCGCTTTAAAGGAATCATTGGCAAAAGTCAGTCGATGCGCCGCCTGTTCGACATGCTAGAAACGGTAGCAGCAACGAACAGCACGATTCTGATCTCGGGAGAAACAGGCACGGGCAAGGAACTTATTGCCCGAGCTATTCATCACAACAGTCCCCGGCGCCACCATCGCTTTGTCGCGCTCAACTGCGGGGCCGTGCCCGACACCCTTCTTGAAGCTGAGTTGTTCGGTCATGTTCGAGGTGCGTTCACCGGCGCGGTCAACAACCGTCAGGGCAGACTTGAGCAGGCGCACAAAGGAACGTTTTTCCTCGACGAAGTCGGCACGATGAGTGCTAGCCTGCAGGCCAAACTGCTCCGGGCACTGCAAGAGCGCGAATTTGAACGGGTCGGTGATACGCAATCGATTCGGGTTGACGTCCGGATTGTCGCAGCTACAAATTCTGACCTGTCTCAACGGGTAAGAGAGGGGACTTTCCGCCAGGATCTTTTCTACCGCTTAAATGTGATCCCCATGCATCTGCCAGCACTGCGGGATCGTCGCGAGGACATTCCGCTACTGGTTCAGAGCTTCTTGGAAAAACTCAGCAAAGGGCTTGTCCCTGCCCGAGCCAACGTTGTTTTCTCGCAAGACGCGATGCGGCGCATGATGGCGTCCGACTGGCCGGGTAACGTACGACAACTCGAGAACCTTGTCGAGCGAGTCTTGGCACTGACACCAGGACAGCGTCGGATCGACATACAGGACCTCCCGCCAGAAATTCAGGAGACAGGAAAAGACCAAACGATCGAGGAGAAGACGCTTCCAGAGGACGGAATCGACCTTCAGCGCCACCTACACGACATGGAGCGCGAGATCATCCAACTCGCTTTAGAGCGAACAGGAGGTAACAAGAACAGAGCCGCACAAATTCTTAACATTAAGCGAACGACACTAGTCGAAAAGACTAAGCGGTTGCGCCTCTAGTACACCTCCAAGCGATAATCCAACATCCGATCACCTTCGAAGATCCAATAACCAGAGAAACGTTTGCCCGCCACTAAAAGCGGCAGCCACAATCGATCGTCCTCCCACATTTCATCAAATGGGATCGCGTCAAGATTGATCCACATTGGGATCGCCTCGTCGGTCTCGACTGGGGTTCCCTGAAGATCCGACGCCCTGTAAACATGGACATACGTCGAGTATCCGTCCATAAACTGAAATCGATGGTCGCCGAGTCTTACAGGATCGACTGCCACCACACCAAGTTCTTCCTCCAATTCCCGCATCGCACACGCTTCCGGAGTTTCACCCGGTTCGAGACGTCCCCCGGGCCCGTTGATCTTCCCAGCGCCTAGGCCCCTCTTTTTACGGATAAGTAAAATCTCCCCTCCCCGAATTACGAAGATCAGAGTGGCGGGGTCGACAGCAGACCAATGGACCCAGTCGATTTCCGCCACGGTTCTCGACTGCAACCCTGCCGGCTTGCTCTCGCTGCTCATTAACTTTTCCCCTAGAATAGGACCACTTGCCGTTCCGGTCTACTGATAAGCCCCTTATCTTCTCGCCAAGTTACAGATGACCTTCGGCTAGTGTTCCTACTAAATTTTGGTTTCACGATAGTTGAGATCGCTGGGGGTTTCTGGGTAAACAGTTTCGCCATACTCTTAGACGCAGTACATGACCTAGGTGACAGCATCGCCCTAGGTGCACAGCCTGGTATCTCGACCGCTACACGCAACGGGGCAGCTACCGCCTTGTCTCGTACGGTTACCACCGTTTTTCACTCCTAGGAGCGTGGACCACTACAGTGGTGTTAATCATTGGTACCATCTCTATCTTGTCGGAAGCAATTCCACGCCTGTTCCAACCTGAAATACCGCATGTTCCGGGGATTCTCTTCTTCGCCATGGCCGGTATCGGCGCCAACAGTATTGCGGCCCGGACGGCGCTCGCTCAATACCCATGTCGCGTTATGGCACCTCATCGAAAAGGTGCTGGCTTGGGTTGCCGTGTTGGTAATTACGATTGTTCTATTGCTCGCCGATTTCCCGGTACTAGATCCTGTGCTATCAATCCTAATCACCGCTTACGTTCTCTTCAACGTTTTCCGTCAGGTGCGCCAAACGTTTCTGCTTTTTCTTCAGGCAGTTCCAGAAGAGATCGTCCTCGCCGAGCTGCGGCGTCGACTAGACACGCTAACCCACGTACGATCAAACCATCACACTCACGTCTCCGAGCGGAAGTCGCTCAGCTGTGCGAGGAATACGGCATTGCTCACACAACTGTCGAGATCGAGTGGGGCGAAACCGAATGCCGGATGGCCGAGTCTGTTTCTAGTGTCTGAGCGGTGCCATCAAAGAAGAATCTATAGATGATATCGCGCAACTTATTAATTGACTCGGCATGGTTGATCTCGGTCCGTAACACTGAACCACCATGGAGTCCCTTTGTGTACCACGACCCAAGCGCCCGCAGTTTGTTCACCACCCAGCGCTCACGTCCTGCGTTGTGCCGTGGTTTAATACGCCGCTTCATTGGTGCTGTATGGCGGAACCCATACTTTTCGTCGACTCCTTCAGAAAGCAGAAGGGCAATGTAGTCGAGTAAAAACTGACCGCGGTCCGCGCCAGTTACGGCAGGGATCTCTTCTCGGGAGTCTATTGCCATCGCTTCCTGAAAGATCCAAGGATTTCGTAGCGCTCCCCGGCCAACAAGAACACCGGACACCCGTGTGCCCGCGTGGCGGTCGACAACTTGATGAGCAGTCACGCAATCCCCGCTTCCCAGGACAGGGATCGACACACACGCCGCCACCTGGTCAATCAAGTTCCAATCAGAAGAGCCTTTGTAAGACTGCGTTGCCGTTCGTCCGTGCACGGCAACAGCAGCGGCTCCAGCATCTTCCATCAACTGAGCCATCGTGGGGGCATTGATCTCACTCTCATCCCATCCCGCACGCATCTTGACCGTAACGGGAATCTTCACAGACTGAGCCATCGTTTGGATAATGGCTGCTGCGTGCCTCGGATCTCGCATTAGGCTACAGCCCGCGTTATGCTTCGCGATCTTCTGGACAGGGCACCCCATGTTTACATCGACAATATCTGCACCCATGCCCTCAACAATCTGGGCCGCCTCAGCCATCACTTTGGGATCGCCGCCAAAGATTTGGATCGACACTGGCCGCTCCTCCTCAGTGAATTCTGCGTATTCGAGCGTCCGGTCGATGCCCCGTACTAGACCCTCGGAGCTGACCATCTCAGTGACGACAAGACCACACCCTCCCCGCTGCTTCACCAAACGCCGAAAAGCAGTGTCTGTCATTCCCGCCATCGGTGCCAAGGCAAATGGCGGATCAAGAACAATGGGCCCTATTGTCATGCCTCGTGCTGTTCCTATATCGGAGGCGAAACCGCTGGCTGGGTTGCTAAGAATGCTTCAAACTCTTTCTGAAGATCCTCGCTCTTCCATTCGATGATCGCTTCTTCGCGGAGATTTTCAAGGTACTCGCTGTACTCTTCAAGTCGACGATCATTAAAGACGTTATTTGAGATCTCATCTCGAACATCCTCGAATGGCTGAGCGACGTCCTCTGTTAGCGCTTCCAGCTTGAGTATTTGATAACCCTGTGGCGTGCGCCGAACTTCACTTGCGTCCCCAACTTCGAGCGTTGCAATCAATTCCCGGATCGTGTCAGAGATTTCCAAAAGTTGAAACGGTCCGATTAAGCCACCATTATCCTTTGACGGCGAATCTGATACCGTCTGGGCAACTTCGGCAAAATCTTCTCCGTTCCCTAGGCGCTGGAGTAATTCAGTTGCCCGGGATCGCGCCTGTCGGTCAACCATTAGGTTTGTACCATCGGTCTCCGGCACCGCAATGACGATCTCTCTGAGTGTGGCTGTAGCCGGCTCGGTAAAATCCGCGAGGTGTGATTCATAGTACTCTCGGGCCTCGACATCAGTAATTGAAACCCGATTGAGAATTTCAATCTGCTGAACCTGACTTGCTAACATCTGCCTCTCAACAAGGCGTCGGAAATCATCGAGTGTTATTCCCTCTTGTTGACTCAAAGTTTGAGTGAATTCCTCGTCCGTTTCAAAACCGTTTTCTTCTTTCAAATTGTCCAGGAAGTCTCGGAACTGATCGTCAGAAAGTTGATATCCCAACTCTTTTCCTCGTTGCACGAGCAATAACTCGTCAACCGCCGCGCCGATGACTTCAGGGGTCACCTCATTCAGAAGCTGGAACAGTTCGGCATTCGTTGACGGCTGCGCTCCTCGAGCGCGAATCGCCGCGACCTGGCGATCCTCAAGGTCAGTCTGAGTGATGATCTCACCGTTAACCTTAACGAGAATGCGCTCGATAACCCGCGCGCTCGACCCTGAGGAGGTAGTGTCCTCGGTTGGCAACTGTGCCGTCAGCGGAACGGCAAGTGCCCCTGCAGCTAGGATAGCGTGCGCTGTGCGGGTAATGATCCGATATCTCATGACGTTCTCTTTCAATTTTAATCCTTCAATGTCCGCTCACTCAAATCGCTCAGTAATGTATTTACCTCTGCCAGTAGATTCTCCGTCTCCCCCGTACGGTTAACCTCAAGAATCTCATTCTTTGAAAACCCCTTTGTTACGTGGCCGGATCTGGCTCTTTTTGTCCACCAAGAGGCTGCACGAGTCGTAACCGTGCGACGCAGGGGACTGTCAGCCGACCGGCGGAAAGCTCCGAGATCGACGCGGATCACCGCCGGAGGAGTCAACGTCACGGCCGGGCGAGCCTGAACGAAAGAAATCAATCGATCTGGTTCAATCCTCGTGTCATCTCTGAATCGTATGACTAGTAAATGTTGTTCCCGTTCGACCGACTCTACGCCCAGTCGGTCCGCCAATACTCGGATTCGTCCATACTCCGCCAACCGTATAACCGACGGAGGCACAGGTCCGTAGCGATCTGTACTCTCATCAAGCACTGCCGATAATGCCTCGTCATCTCTGGCTTCAGCGACTCTACGATATAACGCCAATCGCTGGTTGGTTTCAGGAATGTACTTCTCATCTATCCGCAGATCGAGTCCGAGATTGATAGCGGCGCGGTGATCGTCCTCTACGACTTCGCCTTTCAGCTCGCGTACTGTTTGCTCAAGTAATTTGATGTACATATCGAACCCGATCGCTTCAATGTGCCCACTCTGCTGAGCGCCAAGAAGGTTCCCGGCACCTCGAATCTCCAAATCCAAGGCAGCCACTCGGAAGCCGCTTCCGAGATCGCTGAACTCTTTGATCGCAGCCAGACGCTGGCGGGCAACCTGGGAAAGTCCATCCTCCGTAGGAATCAATAAATAGGCGTAGGCACGCCGTTCCGACCTCCCCACTCGTCCTCGAAGCTGGTACAACTGAGACAGACCGAACCGTTCGGCATGGTTAACGATGATCGTGTTCACATTTGGGATATCGAGCCCGTTTTCGATAATGGTGGTGGCAAGTAAAACATTGTACTTGTGTGACATGAAGTCGAGCATGACCCGCTCAAGATCCGACTCATTGGATTGGCCATGGACAACTGCTAATTGGGCTTCAGGCACCAGCTGTTGAATCATGTCAGCAATCGTATAGATGGTCTCGATGCGATTGTGCACCACATAGACTTGCCCTCCACGCTCTAATTCTGTGCGAATCGCGCGGGCTACAACTGCCGTGTCGAATTTCACCACGTTCGTCTGAATTGATAGTCGATCCTTTGGAGGGGTCTCAATCACCGATATGTCGCGGATTCCCATAAGCGACATGTTTAACGTGCGGGGAATCGGTGTTGCTGTCAGCGTGAGGACGTCAACCTTTTCACGAAGGCGTTTTATTCGCTCCTTGTGTGCCACCCCGAATCGCTGCTCTTCGTCCACGACAAGTAAACCCAAGTCCTGAAACTGCACATCTTTTGATAGAAGTCGGTGGGTTCCAATAATCACTTCGATCTTGCCAGCCGCTAGGTCATCCAGCAGATCCTGTTGATCTGACCGGCTCCTTAAACGACTTACCATCTCAATTCGAATCGGAAATGCCGCAAAGCGTTCGCTGGCGGTCTTGAAATGCTGAAAAGCTAGCACTGTTGTTGGGGCCAAAAATGCTACTTGTTTGCCGTCCATCACAGCTTTGAAAGCCGCACGCAGGGCCACTTCGGTCTTGCCGTACCCAACGTCCCCACATAAGAGCCGGTCCATGGGAGACAGCGCTTCCATATCTTGTTTGATGTCGGCCACAGCCGTCTTTTGATCGGGTGTTAGCTCGTATTCGAAAGCACTCTCGAACTCTTCCTGCCAGTGTGTGTCTAGAGCAAACCCATGACCAGTAATTGCTCCTCGCCGCGCGTAGAGTTTGAGAAGTTCTTGGGCCATGTCGCGCATGGCACGCTTAACTCGAGTTTTGGCCCGCTCCCAAGTTGTCCCCCCCAATCGATCTGCGACAGCTTTTTGACTACCGGTGTACTTCTGAATCAGGTCTAGGTGCTCCATTGGAACAAACAGCTTGTCCCCCCGTGCGTAACGAAGTTCCATGAGTTCGTGAGGGATAGCGTCAACGGTCATCTGCGTCAAGCCAACGAAAGTGCCTACCCCGTGGTCCATGTGGACTACGTGGTCTCCAACCTTGAGATCGCGAAAATTTGACAGGAAAGACCCCGCAACCGAACGCTGGCGATCGCGTCGTTTCTCGGCAAACAAGTCCGTCTCGGTATAAATGCGTAGACTGGCAGCGGGAAGTCTGAACCCGTGAGACAGCCGCCCGGTGGCAACCAAGAGCGCGACCCCTTCTGTGAAATCCCCCTGTTCGACCGAGACGGCACGAAGGTCGTACTCCTCTAAGAGTTCGGTGACGCGCTTCGCACGACCAGGCGTGCTAGCAACGAACAGCTGAGTTTCCTCTTTCGCACGGCCTTCCCGAATCTCGTTTGTCCAGTCGGCCAACCGGCCGTGGAATGGAACGACGGGTTGACACGAAATACGGGTTCCCATTTGGCTTGAATCGTCGAGGGAGAGTGTCTCGAACTTCGTGGCAGAAGATAACCTCTCCTTAATATCCTCCCACCGAATAAAAAGTTCTGCTGGCGATGAAACGCTCTCGCCCCTATCCAACGCCGTCTGATGACTCACCTCAAACTGCTCGATCTGCTTCACGACACGGTGCTCGCATTCCTCCGGTTCTTGAACAAAAATTTCCATCTTTCGTTTGTTTAAATAGTCGAAGACTGTACCCGCGCGGTCTAATATCGGCTGGCTTGGATTCTCTCCCCCTACATAGAGCTGGGAGAATGTGTCGCGGAGCGGGATCACCGCCACGCGGTCTAATCTTGTGATAGAACGTTGATTCTCTGGATCGTAACGACGGAGCGATTCGATCATGTCTCCAGCAAATTCCACACGCACTGGATACGCATCGCCGGTCGGAAAAAAATCAACGACGCCGCCCCGCAGACAGAACTCTCCATGTTGATCGACAGGATCTTCAGGAGTGAACCCCGCGTCCGCGAGCAATTCAATTAACACGGTCGGTGAGGAGAAACCTCCCACTACAAGGTTTTGCGACGCCTTGAGAAGACGGGCCGGCGGACTTAACCGAGGCAGTAGCGAAGCCGCAGATGCAACAACCACCCGGGCGGTCCCCATCGCCAGTGCTGTCAGCGCGCGCGCGCGCGCTGACACTACGTCCAAGTGTGGAGTAACTGCACGATAAGGGTCGACTTCTGGTGAGGGAAATGACAAAACGGAACGGGCAAGTTCATTGTCCGAAGCTCCCGACAATGACGCATAGAAGAAGCGGGCGTCCGCGGTCATCTGCTCTACTGCGACGTCACGGGGCAGGACAATCAAGACCGGTGTTCCCGTCGCTGCGAGGGTAGTCACCGCTAAGGCTTGTGCAGGGGGAGAAAGTCCAGCCAGCACCTGCGCTGGATCCCTCAACCCGGAACGAATCGCGGCGGTCTTAAGGAGCGACCTGAGTGTCAATGGGGTAGCGGCGAGCGACACGCGCAAGCTTTCTAAAGATGAAAAAGCTGAAGCCTACAACTCGCTCAGCTCTCGAAAGCGAATATTCGGGGTGAATGACCAAGAATGGACCGGCCGATAGATGCCAGTGTCCTTCGTGCGTGATTTCACACGGAACGTGTACAGTAATCGATGGTAATCGTATTGAAAACCATCCCTCGTGTGGACCGCCACATCCAGTTTGTAGGTGCCTTCAACTAGATCGAGGCGCGCGATTGAGAACATGACTTCACCATCCCCATCCATTTTTTCAGATTTTAAGGACTCAATGTCAGTGTTCGTCCCGTAGCAACAGATTCCCTCGGCGTTGAAAATACTGACACCGAACACGAAGTCGCCAACAGCCGTCGTAGACGTCACACGCATCCTGATCACTAATCGGTCTCCAGAATGAAATACGTGCGCCGGCCCATCATCTCCTTCCACTGTCACGTCAACAATTTTTACCGGTCCAGATCCCCAACGTCCCTCGGACGCACGAAACATATCGTCCGGCGGCGCAAGAGTTGCAAGGTCTGTATCTGAATTGCCACCCTCCGACTCTTCTTGCTGCGTTGCTTCGCGGACTTTTAAATCACTGGCTGCCAGCACCTGCTCCTCTGTCTTTTCAACGTCTCCGACATACTCGTGCACGACCCTGCGCGGATCACCCTGAGCACGAGCAGCGCCTTCGTCTAACCACAGCGCCTCATCACAAAAACGTTCCACCATCCCCAATCCATGGGTCACGAGCACAATCGTTTTTCCGCGGCGCTTATAGTCCGAGAACTTATCGATGCACTTCAAGCTAAATCCTTCATCTCCCACAGCGAGCACTTCGTCGACCAGCAAGATGTCGGGGTCAACATGAACAGCCACAGCAAATCCTAGCCGTATATACATTCCCGACGAGTAAGTCTTCACGGGAGCATCGATAAAATCCTCAAGCTCCGCAAATTCAACAATCTCATCAAACCGACGCATGATCTGTCGCCGAGAGAGTCCCAGCATTACGCCGTTGATAAAAACATTCTCGCGGCCAGAGATTTCCGGATGAAATCCAGCCCCTAACTCAATCAAGGCCGAAATCCGTCCCTCAGTCCTCACACTACCTGAAGTCGGCTTGGTAATACCGGCGATCAGTTTGAGCATTGTGCTCTTTCCAGAGCCATTGCGGCCAACGATGCCGAAGGCGCTGCCAGCCGTGATACGGAGCGAGACGTGGTTGACTGCTGAAAAAGTTTCTTCCGGACTGAGGTCGCTCGCAAGACTGCCTTTGAGAAACGCACTCTTGAGAGTGGCGAATTGTCGACGATAGGCATACTTCCGGTACACCTTGGAAACGTCCGCCAATTCAACCGCCGGCTTCATACTTCCTCCGCAAAGGAGTCCCGCAAACGATCAAAGAGTACGTATCCGATGGCAGTCAGCACCAGAGATCCAGCGGCGAGCACTACGAGCCACTTCCAATGGCCAAATGGCCCATCATAAAAAAGGATCTCCTGATACGAGATAGCGAGATGAGTGAATGGGTTGAGATCCATTAGAAACTTCCCCTCGGCTGGCACCATCGACATCGGATAAATGATCGGCGTAGCAAAGAACCACAACGTAAGCAAATTCCCCAAGAGATCTTTGATGTCGCGGAAGTGAACAGTCAGGGCGGAAAGAATCAAACTGAACCCAAGGGTCAACATGAACTGGACCGCGATCACGAACGGTAGCCAAACCAGCTCACTCAATCGCAGCGGCCCCGGTAGTTGACCAGCGACCGCATAGAAAAGCAGGAAGGCCCCTAAAACAGGTAAGGCAAAGAAAAAGTGGACCATATTCGACAGTACAGATACAAGCGGGAGAATCTCCGCAGGAAACATCACCTTCTTAATCAAGTTGCCGTTGGTGATAAGGACATTCGAAGACTCTGCCAAGGAGGATGAAAACCAAGTCCACGGAAGGAGGCCACAAAAAAGGAATTGCGCATAAGGATCAAGCTCACTCCCCCGGAAGCCCGGGAGGATCACAGAGAACACGAACGTGTAAACCAAAAGGAGCAGCAACGGGTTTACAAAGGACCAAAAGAAACCAAGGACTGAGCCCCTATAGCGTGCCTTGAGCTCACGCGCGACGAGCGTCTGAATGAGTCCCCGATAACGGAACAGTTGAAGCAGATTAGCTAGCATTGATGTCAAGTACAATCGTTGTCACATTGTCAGGTCCACCATTCGCATTAGTGACACGAACCAAGTCGTCGCACATAGTTTGTAGATCGGCGTGCCTGGAAACGATTTCGCTGATCTCGACGTCGCAAAGCACTGATGATAGACCGTCGGAGCAAAGGATCACACGGTCTCCAAGTCGGAGATCAAGTTCAGTTAACTCAACCTCAATCACCCCATCGCCCGATAGGGCACGCGTCACGATATTACGCCACGGATGTTCGCGTGCCGCTGTTTCTGAAAGCGCGCCCGTCTGCACCTGCTCCTCCACCCACGAATGATCACGCGTGAGACGGGTTAGATCAGCGGACCGATACAGATAAGCTCGGCTATCCCCAACATGAGCAAGCGTGGTCGTCTCGTCACCAACCAGCACAGCCACTGCTGTGGTACCCATCCCACGCAGCGCTGGCATCATAATGACGCGCTCCTTAATTTTTCGATTCGCTAAATCGAACCCCGCGCGGAGACGGTTCGCATCCCGACTAACCGAAGCATCAAAAGGAAGAGGCCACGCATCTTGAGCACTCAGGGTGGCCGTTACTTCAACCGCTTCGGCAATAGCCTCGACAGCAATCTTCGAAGCGATTTCGCCTCCTGCATGTCCCCCCATACCGTCTGCCACCACGAACAGACCCATCTCGGGCCGCGCGACATAATAGTCTTCATTCTGTGAGCGACGACAACCGGGGTCGGTGCGAGCAGCCCAAGAGGCGTGCATCAGTCTACACTTGGCGTTGGCCCGTTTGCCGTTGAACCGTGCTCCACCACCATTTCAGTCAGCAGAGGGTCACGCAGCGCGGATAAATCTTCACCGTGCAACCTGTGGGCGGACGCGGACCCTAGAAGCCACCTGTAATCGGATGAGCGCTTTCATCAGAGCGATGCGAGCCCTCTCGAAGTCAACCTGAGCCGTTGGCGTGTTTAGTCGCTCTCGCGCCCGCGCCTGGGCTGCTTCTGCTCGAGCGATATCAATCTCTTCCGCGCGTTCAGCAAGCTGAGCGAGGACAATTACTCTATCTGGAAGAATCTCGGCGAACCCAAATGCCACTGACACGAAAACCTTTTCCTCCCCTTGGCGAAACCAAAGCTCGCCAACTTGAAGGGTCGTCAAGAGTGGTGTGTGCCCGGGCAATACACCGAGATACCCTTGAGCGCCAGGAATCTGGACCTCGTCCACTTCTTCGTGCACGACGGAACGATCAGGCGTGACCAACTCAATCGTAAGGTGTGACATGAGTTCCTTCTAAGTGTTCCCCGGTCTGGCCCTGGCCCGCTACTGGGAAGATGCCTTCATCTGCTCAGCCTTTTCCAAGGCTTCTTCGATTGTGCCAACCAGGTAAAACGCTTGCTCGGGGACTTCGTCGTGTTTTCCATCGACAATCTCGCGGAAACTCCGCACGGTGTCCGCGATCGGCACGTACTTGCCCTCGAGGCCGGTGAACTGCTGCGCCACAAAAAATGGCTGAGATAAGAATTTTTGGATCTTTCTTGCCCGTGTGACGCTTAATTTATCTTCCTCAGACAGTTCGTCGATCCCGAGGATGGCGATGATGTCCTGCAAGTCCTTATATCTCTGCAGCACTTCCTTGACGTCGCGTGCAGTGGAGTAGTGCTCGTCACCAATGACTCGTGGGTCGAGGATGCGGGACGTAGACGCTAGCGGATCGACAGCGGGATAAATACCTAGTTCAACGATCTGTCGCGAGAGATTGGTCGTGGCATCGAGGTGAGCGAACGTAGTGGCTGGAGCGGGATCTGTATAGTCGTCAGCCGGCACGTAGATGGCCTGCACCGATGTGATCGAGCCATTCTTTGTTGACGTGATCCGTTCCTGGAGCGCTCCCATCTCGGTGAGCAATGTGGGTTGATAACCAACGGCCGAAGGCATCCGCCCAAGGAGTGCCGACACCTCAGATCCTGCCTGTGTAAAACGAAAAATGTTGTCAATAAACAACAAAACGTCTTTGTTCTCAGCATCCCGGAAGTATTCTGCGACGGTCAACGCACTCAAGCCCACACGTAGCCTTGCACCCGGAGGTTCCGTCATCTGTCCATACACCAGTGCTGCACGCGATTTGCTCGGATCCTCGGGATCGATAACGCCGCTTTCTTGGAACTCCATCCAGAGGTCATTGCCCTCTCGTGTCCGCTCGCCAACGCCGCCAAAAACTGAGACCCCTCCGTGTTTCACTGCGATGTTATGAATTAACTCCTGAATGATGACGGTCTTCCCTACACCCGCACCCCCGAAAAGACCGATCTTGCCACCTTGCAGGTACGGTTCCAGTAGGTCGATAACCTTGATGCCGGTCTCAAACATCTGGAGTTCGGTCGACTGGTCTTCCAGCGATGGCGCAGGCCGATGAATAGGCCACCGTTCTTTAGTAGAGACCGGCCGATCCGGAAAGTCAACCGGCTCCCCGAGCACGTTCAAGACACGTCCCAACGTCTCGGGTCCCACCGGCATAGAGATCGGCGCCCCAGTATCAACGACAGACATCCCTCGCTGCATCCCATCCGTCGGTTTCATTGCAACCGCCCGAACACGACTCTCGCCGAGGTGTTGTTCGACTTCGGCAATTACGTCAATCGCCGTCGCTGCTTTGTCCTCCGATTTGATGTGGATCGCATTGTAAATCGCTGGGAGAGATCCACCGTCGAATTCGACGTCCACAACCGGACCGATGACCTGAACTACCTTGCCGACCTTAACATCTGTACTTGCTTCGTTCGCCATTCTGTCCGGGCTCCTTACAAGGCTTCCGCGCCGGAAACCACTTCGATCAACTCGCGTGTAATTGTCGCTTGCCGCACTTTGTTCATATGTAACGTCAACTGATCGATCATCTCTCCCGCGTTTCGACTTGCCGCATCCATTGCCGTCATCCGCGCGGCATGCTCTGCCGCCGCTGATTCCAGCATTGCTCGAAACATCTGGGTTTCAACATGGCGCGGGAGTAAATCTTGGAAGATCTCTGCGGGGGCCGGCTCAAATAGATAGTCAGCCAACATAGCCGCTTCGTCTTCGCTTGGCTCAAGTCTCGGAATCGGCAACACCCGTTCCACCACCACCCGCTGCGCCAGCACGCTCTTGAATTCGTTGTAGAGCAGATAAACATCGCTAACCGACCCAGCTGTAAACTCTTCGATTGCTGTCCGTGCTAGTGCCTGCGCATGGGTATATCGCAGGTTGCTAAAGACATTGGTGTCCTCGTAACGAACGTCGAATCCTCGCCGCACAAAAAAGTCCCGGCCTTTCCGACCGATGAGACCGAGTGCAACTTCCCGATCAGTGTCGCCGATGTAGGAACTGGCGCGACGGAGTAAAGTCGAATTAAAGCTCCCGCACAATCCCTTGTCAGCAGTAACAACGACGAGCAGAATCGGCGCGTCGGGCGCTACCTCTGGCGGTGCAGCGAGCAACGGGTGTAACGACGGATCGCACCGGGCAGCCAAGCTGTTCAACACACTCAGCATTAAGCTGGCAAAGGGGCGGGCTCCCATCATCCGGTCCTGCGCCCGACGAAGTTTGGACGCAGCGACGGTCTTCATCGCCTTTGTGATCTGCTCGGTTGAACTAACGGCACGGATACGGCGCCGCATGTCTAACAGTGACGGCATCGCTTATGCAGCAGCTCCTTTCCGCGATCCGGTGAACTGCTCAGTGAATTCTTTAACTGCGGCGGTTATACCGGCACCGAGTTCGTCGTCGAGTTTTTTTGTTTCGATCAGACGCCCGAGAAGTTCCCCGTGCCGCGTCTCCATAAACTGATACAACTCCCGCTCGTACGTGGCTACATCCGTTTCCTCGACTGCATCAAGATACCCCTTGGTGCCCGCAAAGATGATTAGCACCTGGCGCTCAACGGTCAGTGGTTCATATTGGGCCTGCTTTAACACCTCTACGAGACGACGTCCGCGGTTCAGTTGATCCTGCGTCGCTTTATCGAGGTCACTTCCGAACTGAGCAAAAGCAGCCAACTCTCGGAATTGCGCCAAATCAAGACGCAATGTGCCCGCAACTTGTCGCATCGCACGCACTTGAGCCGACCCCCCGACCCTCGAGACTGAGTTTCCAACGTTGATTGCTGGTCGAATACCTTGGTGAAAGAGATCCGACTCAAGAAAAATTTGACCATCCGTGATCGAAATTACATTTGTTGGAATATAGGCCGACAGGTCGCCCGCCTGAGTTTCAATAATCGGCAATGCAGTTAGCGATCCTCCTCCGAGCTCGGCCCGCATCTTCGCCGCTCGTTCTAACAACCGCGAGTGTAGGTAGAACACGTCGCCCGGATACGCTTCTCGTCCGGGTGGTCGGCGCAGCAGCAATGAGATCTCACGATACGACTGCGCATGTTTGGATAGATCATCGTAAACACACAGCGCATGCCGACCACTATCGCGGAAGAATTCGCCCATCGTGCAGGCACTATAAGGACTAATGTAGAGAAGCGGCGCAGGATCACAGGCCGCGGCTGCTACGACGATGGTGTAATCCATCGCACCCTCGTCTTCAAGTGTCCGAACAACCTGCGCAACGGTGGATTGTTTCTGACCAATCGCGTTATAGATACAGACAACGTCGAGGCCCTTTTGATTGATTATCGTGTCGATTGCCACCGCAGTCTTTCCCGTTTGCCGATCGCCAATGATGAGCTCCCGCTGACCACGCCCAATCGGGATCATGGCATCAATCGCTTTAAGGCCCGTTTGAAGGGGTTCTTTCACCGGTTGACGGTCAACAACCCCCGGAGCAATCTTCTCAATCGGAGCCTCTTGGCTTGTCGCAATCGGTCCCTTACCGTCGATCGGCTGCCCGAGTGCATTAACGACACGGCCCAACAACTCGTCCCCGACAGGCACGGAAATAATGCGTCCTGTCCGTTTGACTGTGTCGCCTTCCTTGATCTTCGTTGACTCGCCCAGGAGCACGGCACCAACGCCGTCCTCCTCAAGGTTAAGCGCAATTCCAAAGATGCCATGGGGAAATTCAAGCATCTCGGTGGCCATTGCTTTTTCTATTCCGTGAATGCGCGCAATCCCGTCACCGACCGACATAACCGTGCCCACCTCTGCCACGTCGATGTCGAGCGAGTAATTGCCGAGTTGATCCCTAATAATTTTTGAAATCTCGTCTGCTTTAATGTCCATCCGTCGACTCCATTTATCCCGCTATGCTTTACCCAAAAACCGTTGCCGTAGCCGTTCAAGGTGGCTCGATATACTTCCATCCCACACGGTGCTTCCGATCTGCGTCACCACCCCCCCGATCACAGATGGGTCGACGTCCGTTTCGACGATGACTTTCTTCCCTGTTGCAGTACCGAGTTGCTCAGTGATCGCCTGCTCGCGGGCGGTTGGCAAAGGTGCGGCCGTTGTAATTCTGGCGCGTACCACACCATCGTGTTCCATAAGCCGTTCTCCATACACCTCAAGAATCTCGCCAAGAAGCGACAACCGATCTCGTTCGGCAAGTAAGGTCAGGAGCCGAACAGTTCTTTCTGAGTAACCTTCAGACCGCCCAAGAAGCGTTTCCATTAAGACACGCTTAGGTCCAGGCGGTACGGCTGGGCTTAGCAAACTCTTCCGAAGTAGTTGGTGTTCATCCATCACGCTGGTGAACTCCGCCAGCTCGCGCGCGACCCGCTCGAGTTCACCTTCCTGCTCACAAACGCTGAACAGGGCACGTGCATACCGCATGGCGGCAGCGCGATTCGCCATCGTCAGATATCTCGCCTAACTCTTGGGCCCTCTGGGGGCGCGGAATGTCGCGCGCCGAACCTATCACATGGGGATGATTCGCGGAGGGCCAAACAGGCATTTATACCATTCGCCGCGAAACGGGGCAAGCATGTAGCTGTTCGTTTTTGCTGGCGGAGATTTACCCCAGCTGGTTTTCAGTGAGCCGTGAGTTGCGAGAATAGACGTTGCAGTTCGTCTTCTGACCCGAACGGGATCTCTATTTGCCCACCTCGTCCTCCCTGGCGCACTATCCGCACGCGGGCCCCCAAGGCGAGCCGCAGACGTTCTTGAGCTGCCTTCGTGTGCACATCCGGAACGGCTTGTGGTTGTCGTGGAATTTCTGGTGACAGGAGTCTCTTCACCAGTAATTCTGTGTCTCGAACAGACAAAGCGCGCGTGCGGATCTTACGAGCCGCACGTCTCTGCGCCCCCGCATCTGGGAGACTGACCAGCGCACGAGCGTGGCCCATGCTCAGCACCCCCTTTTCGACGTCCGCTTGCACGTCCTCCGGTAGTGTCAGTAACCGTTGATAATTAGCCACTGTTGCCCGATCTTTACCAGCCGCGTCGGCAATCTGTTCCTGTGTGAGATGAAACTCTTCTGCGAGCCGTTTATATGCTCTTGCCTCCTCTATTGGATTTAGGTTCTCTCTCTGCACGTTTTCAACTAGGGCAAGCTCAAGTCTTTTTTCATCCGCCACTTTACGGACAACCACTGGCACTTTCAGTAGTCCTGCCCGCTGCGCGGCGCGCCATCGTCGCTCACCAGCTACGATCTCATAGGTGCCTTCCGTCTGCTGCGGGCGCACGACAATCGGCTGTATGATTCCGTTTCCCTTAATGGAGAGCGCGAGGGCGTCAAGCCTCGCCTCGTCCATCACCCTACGCGGCTGGTCTCGATTCGGCTCGAGCAAATCGAGGTCAACCTCCGTTGGACCATCCGTCAGCGGCTGCGGGGATGGAACATCAGGAATGAGTACGCTTAATCCACGTCCAAGGGCGGGGCGTTTTTCAGGCACTTTATCAACTCCTTGCCATGTCGGGGTTTTGTTCCAGCCCCAAAATTTCGTCGGCTAAGGCAAGGTACGCAACTGCTCCTCGTGAGCGCCTGTCATAGACGATAGCCGGGAGTCCATAACTCGGCGCCTCACCTAGTCGCACATTCCGTGGGATAACCGTAGCGAAAACTTTATCCTTAAAAAATCTCCGCACTTCTGCTGAAACCTGCCGGCCTAAGTTCGTCCTCGAGTCAGCCATTGTCAGTAGAACCCCTCCAATTTCCAGATTTCGGTTAAGCCCGGCACGCACCCTCTGGAGAGTGGCCGTTAGTTCCGCCAACCCCTCCAGCGCGAAGTACTCACAAGTCAGCGGGATCAACACTTGATCGACAGCAACGAGGGCATTAAGTGTCAATAAGCCGAGCGAAGGAGGGGTATCGATAAAAACAAAGTCGAAGTGCCCACGAGCCCCAGTTACCAGGGGAACCAACCTGGACTCTCGATTCGGTAAGCCCACCAATTCAAGTTCCGCACCAGTCAAGTTGCGATCAGCTGGGATTAACGAGAGTCCAGAGACAGAAGTAGGCACAACAAAGTCCATAACGCTCACCGTCGCATCAGCCATCAGAGCGTTGTACACCGTGCCACCAGGAGCCGGCCGCCCCTTTAAGCCGATGCCACTAGTAAGGTTGGCCTGTGGATCCATATCGATTAACAAAACCGTTCGTCCCCGCCGGCAAAAAGACGCGGCTAAGTTAATCGCAGTGGTTGTTTTACCAACCCCACCCTTCTGGTTAGAGACCGCTACGACCGGCTTCATAGCTCAACAAGCACCTGATTGCCTACTGTTTAGGTCTAACGACCAATAAGTTAGGCTAAGAGACCTATTGTTAATAATTTAAGTGTATCGTACCTCTTTAAACAAATTGAGTCAACGATGTTCCACGTGGAACCATCTATTTTTTATTTCACTCAGGAAACGAGATAAATAGTCGACTATGATCATGAAAGACATAAAAATCTATGCTCGGTATCAACATTTGAATCAATCGCTCTTCTGCGTAAACAACCAAGTTTGTATCACCAAAAAAATACAATGTTCCACGTGGAACAAATATTTCCAATACTTCTTCAGCCAGCCAGTCTCAGATGAAGCTCAGATACCACAATAATTAAATCATTCATTGTTTCCCATCACTAACAATGCTCTCTAGGTAAGGAGTCCAGACCACTGACTCGTATCAATCACTGATATAGAAGATAAATTATTAAGTCAATACCAAGGTCTTATTCTGGCAACTTAAAACTGAATTATTCTCACTGAAAACTTGCGAACCAACTTCAATTCTTTGTAATTATTCCTACCAATCAACCACGACCTTACTTCTTGACCAAACACCCACTACCTCAGGCAGACTAATATTTTAGCCTAAGATCTTCGTGTTTTCTTCGTCTCATCAATCTCTAACTTACGCAAGACAACCAACCGACTCCGGAGACTCTCAACCAGTGGATAGGTAGCCTCCCAGACGAGCGGGGGTTCTATCCCCCCTTGCTCCATCCCCCCACCGGCTCCCCTAAACAACAACAATTCTCCCTCTGGTCGA
>Ga0310345_10002060_pt1 | contig 20921 bp, 20 predicted proteins | sample HC15DNA20500_MG_FD_204667 | JGI IMG/M metagenome (GOLD analysis project Ga0310345, IMG submission 204667) | Marine microbial communities from station ALOHA, North Pacific Subtropical Gyre - HC15-DNA-20-500_MG | ecosystem: Environmental > Aquatic > Marine > Oceanic | place: Pacific Ocean: North...
CCGCGGATGCCGCGTTCGCTGCAGCCCGCCCCGGGGTGACCTTCCGCTCGATCCACGAAGCCGCCATGCAGGTCATCGCTGCGCGCACTGCGCAGTGGGGCCTTCTGCCGGTGACCGCTGAGGAGGCGCTTGCTGCGGACACCGGTGGCCAGCATCGCCGGTACATGGTCCACGGCACCAGCCACCACCTCGGCATCGACGTTCACGACTGCGCTCAGGCGCGCAGGGAGATGTACTACGACGGCATCCTGCAGCCCGGGATGGTGTTCACGATCGAGCCGGGCCTGTACTTCCAGATCGACGACCTCACGGTTCCCGAAGAACTGCGCGGAATCGGCGTTCGCATCGAGGACGACGTATTGATGACCGTCGAGGGCCCCGTGAACCTGTCAGCAGGCATCCCCCGCACAGCCGACGAGGTCGAAGCCTGGATCGCGCGGCTCGCGCGCTAGCGCACCGAGCGGGCGACTATGCCTTGTCGTCGCCCCGCGGCGCCGCATCCTGGCCGGCTCCGGTGTCGGGAGTGCCCGGCGCAGATGAGGCATCAGTGCCGGATTCCGCCGGCTCCGGCGGCGTCACGTCTTCGATCCGCTGGCCGTAGCGCGGCGGCTCCAGGGGCGCGGCCGGGCGCTCGGGCGGCGGGGTGACCACCTGCGTACGCTGCGGCGCTGGCGCTGCAGCCTGCGGTCCCAGCACCTGGCGTGCCCTTCCCGCGCTGCTGCCGGCAACGGCGATGTCGTAGTGGTCGGCGACGAACTGCATGACCGACGCGAAGTCGCGGCGGCGGCGCACGATGGCGAAGGTCAGCAAGCTGGCGAGCATGCCGATCGCGATGCCGACGAACAGCACCCCGACGAAGGCCTGGATCGGCACGTTCGGCATCCCGAGTACGAAGACGGCAGAAAACAGCATGCCCAGGAGCAGTCCGTTGATCGCGCCTGATCGCGCTGCCGTGGCGTAGCCGAGGCGACCGGTGACCCGCTCCATCGAACGCAACCCCTGACCGACGATCGTGATCTCACGGGCGGGAATGTCTTCGGCGATGAGCTTGGACACCGCCTTCTGGGCGGCTTCGTACTTGTCGAAGGTCGCGACGGTCTGTCCGACGTCCTCGAGGTTGCGGGCGAACTGGCCCCCCATCATGCTCATTCGTCCATCCTCCCATGTCGCGTCTTGCCGTCCGCTGAGTCGACATGAATCGCCGCACGCAACCGCAGGATGCCATGCCCGGGCGCCGGGCTACGCTGGACGGGTGAACACGCAGCGGGTCTTCGTCGCGCGGCTCTCTGGCTGCGCAGTCTTCGACCCTGCCGGCGATCGGCTCGGACGCGTCCGCGATGTCGTGGTCGTCTACCGTGCCGATGACCCGCCCCGCGTCGTCGGACTCGTGGTCGAGATCCCCGGTCGGCGAAACGTCTTCGTCTCTATCGGGCGTGTCACCTCGATCGCGCCGGGACAGGTCATCACCACCGGCCTCATCAATGTCCGCCGGTTCCAGCAGCGCGGCGGCGAGGTCCGGGTCCTCGCCGAACTTCTCGGTCGTCGGGTCTACTTCCGCGACGGATCAGGGGAAGCGGTCATCGAGGATGCCGCCATCGAGCGCGACCGGCTGGGCGCCTGGGACATCGGACAGCTGTTCCTGCGCCGTCCCCGCACGAGCGCTTCTCCGTTCACGAAGGGCCCGACAACGCTCGCCGGCTGGGATGAGGTCACCGAGCAACTCGATTCGACGCAGGAGCCGTCGGCGGAACAGCTCGTTGCGACCCTCAGCGAGCTGAAACCCGCCGACCTCGCCAATACGCTGCTCGACCTTCCCGACGCACGCCTGCTCGAGGTCGCTGAAGAGCTCCCCGACGACCGCCTCGCCGACGCACTCGAAGAGATGCCCGAGGACGACCAGGCGCACATCCTCGAGCAGCTGGGCGACGAGCGCGCCGCCGACATCCTCGACGCCATGGAACCGGATGACGCGGCCGATCTTCTGGGGCAGCTTCCCGCCCTTCGCTCCGAGCAGCTCCTGGACCTCATGGAGCCCGAGGAAGCTGAGGACGTTCGCGAGCTCCTCAAGTACGGCCCTGACACTGCCGGTGGTCTCATGACGAGCGAGCCGATTGTGCTCTCGGCCGAAGCGACGGTCGCCGAAGCGCTCGCGCTCATCCGCCGCCATGAACTGCATCCGGCACTCGCGGCGTCAGTGTTCATCACCCTTCCCCCGTACGAGACTCCCACGGGGCGGTTCTTGGGTACCGTGCACTTCCAACGGATGCTGCGCTACCCGCCGCACGAGCGGCTCGGTTCCCTCATCGACGACACCATCGAGCCGCTCGCGGCTACCGCGACGGCAGCCGAGGTCGCCCGCATCCTCGCCTCGTACAACCTCGTGTCGGTGCCCGTCGTCGATCAGGTCCACCGCCTCGTCGGTGTTGTCAGCGTCGACGACGTCCTGGACTACCTCCTCCCCGAGGACTGGCGCTCGCACTCCACCGACCAGCGACCGGTGTCCTTTCCCTGGACAGGGCCGGTGAAGCTGTGATGGCGCGCTCGCCTCGGGGGTTGGATGCCCCCCGCGGTCGGTCGAGCATGCCGATTCGCGGGCGCACACCTCAGCCCTCGCGGGATCGGTTCGGCAGGGCCACGGAATGGATCGCCCGAAACATGGGGACCCCGTGGTTCCTCGTGGCCCTCACGCTGTTCTGCGTCGCGTGGATCGCGTGGAACACTGCTGCCCCCGAGAATCTGCGGTTCGATTCCGCGGCCAACGGCTTCACGGCCCTGACGCTCATGCTCTCGCTGCAGGCTTCCTACGCCGCTCCCCTCATCCTGCTCGCCCAGAACCGCCAGGATGACCGCGACCGCGTGCAGATCGAGCAGGACCGCCAGCGCGCGGAACGAAACCTGGCCGACACCGAGTACCTCGCGCGCGAGATCGTGGCCCTCCGCATCGCCCTCACCGAAGTCACCTCCGAGGTCGTCACCCGTGACACGCTGCGCGCCGAGCTGAAATCGCTGCTGAGAAAGCTCGACGAACGCGCGGAGCCGCAGCACACCGAGGGCGCGCCCGCCACGAACGCGTCTCCGGTCCGCGAGGACGGCTCGGCGTGATGAGCGGGGGCGTGCGGTGACAGCCGCAGACGAGGTCACGCGCGCCGTCGGCGCCGTGATGGATCCGGAGTTGCGCCGCCCGATCGGCGAGCTCGGCATGGTTCGCGGCGCTCGCGTCGATGGCGGCACGGCATGGGTCGACATTGCGCTCACCGTCGCCGGATGCCCCGCTGCAGCTCGAATCGAATCCGATGTTCGTGCCGCCGCACTGTCGGTACCGGGCGTGGCTTCCGCCGAGATCGCAGTGGGGGTCATGGATGCACAGGAGCGCGCTCGCCTCACCGAGATGCTGCGCGCCGGGCGCCCGGCCAGGTCGATGCCGTTCGGGCCCGATTCCCTGACCCGCGTGATCGCCGTCACGAGCGGCAAAGGCGGGGTCGGCAAGTCGACACTGACCGCGCTGCTGGCGACGAGCCTGGCAGCGCGGGGCCTGCGCGTCGGGCTCATCGACGCCGACGTCCACGGGTTCTCGATTCCCGGCATCCTGGGTCTTGTCGGACCGGACGGCACGCCCCCGCAACCGACGCGGATCGATGACCTCATGCTGCCTCCCGTCGCGCACGGGGTGAAGGTGATCTCGATCGGAATGTTCCTGCGACGTGGTTCGGGAGAGGAGCCGCTCGGCGCCGTGGCGTGGCGTGGCCCGATGCTCCACCGCACCGTGCAGCAGTTCCTCACCGACGTCCACTTCGGTGACCTCGACATTCTGCTGCTAGACATGCCACCGGGAACCGGCGATGTCGCGATCTCCGTCGGACAACTCCTGCCCCACGCCGAGGTCATCGTGGTGACCACGCCCCAGCGCGCGGCCGCCGACGTCGCGATCCGCTCGGGTCTCGTGGCCCGGCAGACCGGTCAGCGCGTGCTGGGAGTCGTCGAGAACATGGCGCCGCTGACCCTTCCCGACGGCACAGTGCTCGATCTGTTCGGCTCCGGCGGCGGGGAGCTTGTCGCCACCGCGCTGCAGACGGATGCCGAACCCGTCCCGCTCCTCGGCTCCATCCCGCTCAGTCAGGGCGTGCGGGCATCAGGCGACGCCGGCGACGTGCACCTCGTGACGGATGCCGGCGACCCCGCCGCGGCGGCAATCGAGGCCGTCGCGGATGCGGTTCTGGGCTCCGGCCGCGGACTGTCGGGCCGCTCCCTGCCGATGCGCGTCAGGTAGCTTCCGCATCGAACGGCGGAGTCTCGCCGGCGGCCAGCGGCGGTGCCTTCGTCGACGTTGCGCTCTCTGCCGCGGCAGCAGCTGCGCCGGCGGCCGCCATCGTTGCGGATTGCGGCTTGACGGGCGGTGTCGGCGGGTCATCGAGGAGGGCCTCACGGATGATGCGACGGGGGTCGTACTGGCGCGGATCGAGCGTGCGCCAATCCACGTCGTCGAAGTCCTCGCCCATCTCCTCTTTCACGCGCGAGCCTGCGGAGCGGGCGAAGTCGCGAGCTCGACGCACGAACTGTCCGAGTGCTGCCGCATAGCGCGGAAGACGCTGGGGGCCGATGATCATCCCGGCGATCAGACCGATCAGCAAAAGCTTCTCGATCGTGATCCCGTTGAACATGGCTCAAGATTACCCCTCGCGCCTCAGCGAGAATCCGGGCGCGCGCACGTAGGCTTGCCCCTCAGGGAAAGGGCAGTGCATGGGAGATCACGCGGTCAATCGATTCGTCGAAGAGGTCACGGTCGAACCCGACGCGATCGCCCGCGCTCGCGAGGCTGCGCTGGAGTTGGGCGCCGAACCGATCAGCGCGGCAGTCGGCGTGCAGTGTGCGACCATCGCCGCCGTCGGGCGCGCGCTGAACATCGTCGAGATCGGCACGGGCGGCGGAGTCTCCGGCCTGTGGCTGCTGCGCGGTGCGCCGCAGGCGACTCTCACCACGATCGATGTCGAGCCCGAGCATCTCGGGGCAGCGCGTCAGGCTTTCGCGCAGGCGAAGGTGCCGCCCGCTCGCGCCCGGTTCATCACGGGCCGCGCAGCCGAGGTGCTTCCGCGCATGAACGAGGCATCGTACGACATCGTGTTGGTCGACGCCGAGCCCGAGGGCGTCATCGAATACGTCGAACACGGACTGCGACTGGTACGCCCCGGCGGTACCGTCCTCATCCCCCGAGTCCTCGCCGGAGGTGCCGTCGCCGATCCGGTCAAGCGCGACGAGGTGACGACCGCGTACCGCTCGCTCATTCAAGAGGTTGCACAGTCCCCCGCTGTCCTGGGTGCGCTCAACACTGCGCGCGAAGGACTCCTGCAGCTCACGACGCTCCCGTCGGTCTAAAGCGCCACACCGACAACGCGAAAGCGGCCGGTCTACCGACCGGCCGCTTTCGCGTTGAGATGATCGCGTGTTACGCGGCTCCGACAACTCCGCCGAGCACGTCGTACAGTTCCTTGGCCTCGGCGTCGTTCACCGAGACGACAAGGCGGCCACCGCCTTCGAGAGGTACTCGCACGATGATGAGGCGGCCTTCCTTCACGGCCTCCATCGGTCCGTCTCCGGTTCGCGGCTTCATGGCTGCCATGGCGGCTCCCTTTCGTCGTGGTCTACCAATCAAGCTTAGGGGATTTGCCAGAACCGATTGCCGAGGGCATACATGTTGTAGATCCACCACCACTGCCCGGCCAGGCACGCGATGAGGACGCCGACGCGCCACACGAGGGACCGCGGCACCGCAAAGGCGCCCCAGAGGGGCGACAGCGGAACAAGGAGGCGAAAGATGCTCGACTGGGGGAAGAACACCGCCAGCAGGTAGACGAGGTAGCTGACAGCCCAGAGGCGGATCTCGGGTCCCAGCGCCCGAACCTGCGGCGCCCAGAGCAGCGCCGCGGCCGCGCCGGCCAGAATCACCGAGAGCAGGATGACTCCGCCGGCGGCCCCCCACCCCCAGACCTCCCCCCAGAACGCAGCACCGCGCACGAAGGCGTCGAACGGCAGGAAGTGCCCCGCATCGTCCGGGAGCCAGTTGCGCCGCCATGCGAGTTCAGTGGCAAGGTAGGCGCCCGGATCCCCCGTGACGATAGCCGCGATGATCTGCCAGGAAAACCCCACAGCGGTGGCGAGCGCGCCCAGGGCGACGATGTGGATGACCTCGCGCACACGAAGCGGTTCGGCGCGGCGTGAGAAGAAGCACCAGATTCCGAAGAGCCCGATGAACAGTGCGAACGCGAGAACGCCGGGCCGCGTGTAGCCCATCAGGACCACCAGCGGATACACCCACACGAAGCGGTGGGCGGTGACAGCCCACAGCGCCAAGAAGAGCCACAGCAGGAAGAGCGCCTCCGCGTAGCCCACCTGGAACAGTGCAGCCAACGGACCGGCAGCAAAGAAGGCGGACGCCCAGATGGCAGCCGATCCCCCGATCCGACCCCGCAGCATCCGGTACAGCACGTAGGTTGCGCCGTACCCGGCTGCCAGAGATATCAGAACGGCAGCGACTCCCCACCAACCGCCCACGAGCGGCGCGATGGCGGCAGCGAGGTATGCGTAGATCGGCATGAACGCCCACTGATTTTCGGCGACAGCGCCCGCGTCAGTGAGAGGAAGGTCGGCGGGGTAACCGTTGACCGCCAGGAACCAATACCACTGGGCATCCCACCCCACGACGAGATCCTGGACACTCGCCCCCGCACCGAAGCGTGTTCCCTCGGCCGATAACGCGGCAGCCAGGATCAGGAAGCCGAACGTGACGGCACGCGCAGCGAGATAGATGAGCGCGATCGTCAGCGCCGGCGGTAGCGACCGCCGGGATGGCGGCGCCGGTGCCGTCAGGTCAGCCACGCGCGCAGCCCGCGCTCGACATCCAGAATCTGGGCAACGGCAACGCGCTCTTCGTCGTGATGAGCGAGTTGCGGGTCTCCCGGGCCGTAGTTGACAGCGGGGATGCCGAGAGCCGAGAACCGTGCCACATCCGTCCAGCCGTACTTGGGTTGCGCGGTACCGCCAACGGCAGTGACGAACTCCTGCGCCAGCGGGTCATCGAGCCCCGGCCGCGAGCCCTCGGCCATATCGATGACCTCGACCTCGAACCCGTCGAAGACCTCTCGCACGTGCGCCTCGGCCTCGGCGCCACTGCGTGAGGGAGCAAAGCGGTAGTTCACCTCGACCTCACAGACGTCGGGGATGACGTTTCCTGCCACACCGCCCGTGATGCGAACAGCGTTCAGACCTTCCCGGTAGACGAGCCCGTCAACGGGAACCTCCCGCGCCGTGTAGGCGGCGAGCCGCTCGAGAATCGGTGCCGCCTTGTGGATGGCGTTCTCGCCGATCCATGACCGTGCACTGTGCGAACGCACACCGTGCGTTCTGACGATCGCCCGCATGTGGCCGTTGCAGCCGCCCTCCACCTGGCCGTTGGAGGGCTCCCCGAGAATAGCGAAGTCGGCGGCCAACAGGTCGGCCCGGGTCGCTGCGATGCGGGTGAGCGCGTTGAGGGCAGCAGCCACCTCCTCGTGGTCATACCAGATCCACGTGATGTCAGCCTTCGGCGCGACGAGGTCGGCGGCAAGCTTGAGCTGCACCGCTACTCCGGCCTTCATGTCAACGGTGCCGCGGCCCCAGATGAACTCTTCGCCGTCGATGTCGACCGTTCGCGTGGGAACGTTGCGGTTGATGGGGACGGTGTCGATGTGGCCGGCGATGGCAACCCGGCGATCTCTCCCGAGATTCGTGCGAGCGATGATCGTGTCGCCGTCTCGGATGACCTCGAGGTGTGGCAGGTCGCCCACTGCCTGCTCGATCAGGTCCGCGAGATGTCCTTCGTCTCCCGAGACGCTGGGGATATCGCAGATCGCGCGGGTGAGATCGACAGCATTCGAGGTCAGGTCCAGCACTCCTCGAGTCTAGCCAGGGGTCGAAGCTGTGCGATGGGCGGGGCGTGACAGGAGCAGCGCCCGGGGCGCGACTCGATACCCTGGAACGATGACGGCACAGCGGAAGATCAGCGGTATCGGGGCGGCAACTGTCGCGGCAGACGGCACGGTTCTGGACACCTGGTACCCGTCGCCTCAGGCGGGGGCACTGTCTGATCACCGGGACGCTCACGAGGCCGCACGAGCTCTGGTAGCCGAGGCTGTGGGCACGGATGACACGCGCGGCGTCAGCATCGAGCAGGTCGAGATCGAGATCGATCTCCACGCGGCACCCTCGGGCACACCGGATGCCTACCTCCGCCTCCACGCACTGTCACACCGACTCGTCGCTCCGAACAACCTGAACCTTGACGGCATCTTCGGTGCGCTCCCCAACGTCGCCTGGACCAACGCCGGACCCGTCGACCCGCGCGAGCTCGACCGGCGCCGCGCACGACTGCAACGCGCCGGCATCCAGGTACAGAGCCTCGATAAGTTCCCGCGCCTGACCGACTACGTCGTGCCCACGGGCGTCCGCATCGGCGACGCGTCTCGCGTGCGGCTGGGCGCGTACCTGTCCCCCGGAACCACCGTGATGCACGAAGGCTTCGTGAACTACAACGCCGGAACCCTCGGCCAGAGCATGGTGGAGGGCCGAATCTCACAGGGCGTCATCGTCGGTGACGGCAGCGACATCGGCGGCGGCTCCTCGATCATGGGCACACTCTCGGGAGGCGGCACGCACCGTGTCTCGATCGGGAGTCGTTCCCTCCTCGGCGCAAACGCGGGCATCGGCATCTCTCTGGGGGACGATTGCGTCGTCGAGGCAGGGTTGTACGTCACCGCAGGGTCGAAGATCGTGCTCGCCGACGAGCCTGTCGGCGCTGACGGTACGCGCACGACAGTCAAGGGTGCTGAGCTCTCGGGCCGGGACGGCATCCTGTTCCGCCGCAACTCGCTCACGGGAGCGATCGAGGCAGTCCGCCGCGCTGGCGTCGGGGTGACCCTCAACGAAGCGCTCCACGCCTGAGGCGAGGTCGAATCTGCGCGTCAGCGACGCACGCGCACTGAGAGGCACGTAACGCACCCCTCGAGTTTCTCGAACTCCGTCACGGGTGTCTGGATGACGGTGAGCCCGCGCGAGCGGAGAAGCGCAGCCGTTTGCGGTGCATCGGCCGACATCAGGACTGTCGCCTCGTCGAGGACGACAACGGCGGTGCCGTGCTCTTCGGGCACGGGGAGGAATCGGGGGAACACCGACGGGTCGTCGACGAGCGGCTCGTACCCGATGACGGTTCCATCAGGAAGCGCCGTCACCGCGCTCTTCAGATGCAGGACGCGTGTCACCGGCACCGCGACGACCTTCCATCCCCGAGGGCTCAGCAGGGCCTCCAGTTGGCGGATGCCGTCATCATTGGTCCGCGATGACGCCCCGACGTAGACGGTGCGCCCGATCTTGAGCACGTCGCCGCCGTCGAGGGTGCCCGGCGCTTCGATCTCGTGCACAGGAAAACCGAGCGTCTCTGCTACCGCGCGGGCCGTTGCGATTTCGCCGCGCCGGGATTCGGCGCCGGGCCGACCGATCACCACGATGTCGTCGAATATGACGAGGGCATCCTCGATGAAGACGCCGTCGGGCTGGTCCGGTGCCGCAGGAACATCGATGACCTGCCATCCCCTGTCGCGGTACACCGCGACGTAGTCCCGCCACTGCGACAGGGCGAGGTCCGGATCGGCTTCGACCCGGTCGAGGTGCGTCAGCTCGCCGTCGGCAAGCAGCGGGGAGGGAACGCGGACGAGGAGTTTCGGCATCCGTTCAGAATGCCAGAGTCCCGCCGCGACAGCTGACTCAGACGCCAGGGTAGGTGCGTTCGGGTGCGCCCGTGTACAGCTGCTGCGGGCGGCCGATCTTGGTCTGCGGGTCGGCGTTCATCTCACGCCAGTGCGCGAGCCATCCCGGAAGGCGGCCGATCGCGAACAGCACGGTGAACATGCGCGTGGGGAAGCCCATCGCCTTGTACATGACGCCGGTGTAGAAATCGACGTTCGGGTAAAGGCGACGCTCCTTGAAGTAGTCGTCGTTGAGGGCGATCTCTTCGAGCTGCTTGGCAAGATCCAGGAGCGGGTCATGCACACCGAGCTCCGAGAGCACCTCGTCGGCCGACTCCTTCACGAGCTTTGCGCGCGGGTCGTAGTTCTTGTAGACCCGGTGCCCGAAGCCCATGAGCTTGACGCCGTCCTCCTTGTTCTTGACCCGCTCGACGAAGCGTTCGACGCTCTCGCCCGAGTCTCGGATGCGGGCGAGCATCGAGAGAACCGCCTCGTTCGCACCGCCGTGCAGCGGGCCGTAAAGCGCGTTGATACCCGCCGAGATCGACGAGAACTGGTTGGCGCCGGTCGACCCGACCAGGCGCACCGTCGAGGTCGACGCGTTCTGCTCGTGGTCCTCGTGCAGGATCAGCAACCGTTCGAGCGCCCGGGATACGACGGGGTTGACGTCGTACAGCTCCGATAGGACACCGAAATTGAGCTTGAGGAAGTTGTCGACGAAGCTCATCGAGTTGTCGGGGTACAGGAAAGCCTGGCCGATGCTCTTCTTGTGGGCGTAGGCCGCAATGACCGGGAGCTTCGCGAGAAGCCGGATCGTGTTGACCTCGACGTGCTCGGGATTGTGGGGGTCGGACTCGTCTTCGTAGTAGGTCGACAGAGTGGCCGTCGCCGCCGACAGCACCGACATCGGATGCGCGGTCGGCGGCAGCGAGCCGAAAAAGCGCTTGAGGTCCTCGTGCAGCAGTGTGTGGCGACGGATGCGGTTGTCGAACTCCGCGAGTTCGTCGGCCGTGGGCAGCTCGCCGTAGATGAGCAGCCACGCGACCTCGAGGTACGTGCTGTGAGTCGCGAGCTGCTCGATCGGATAACCGCGGTAGCGCAGGATGCCGGCATCCCCGTCGATATAGGTAATCGCCGACTTGGTGGAGGCGGTGTTGACGAATCCGTAGTCCAGGGCCGTGTACCCCGTCTGCCGCGTAAAGGTTGCGACATCGATGCTCGGTACTCCGTCGGTGCCGTGGAGCACGGGGAACTCCGCGGTCCGATCGCCGACGGTCAGGATGGCCTTTTGCTGCGGGGTCTGCGCGTCGTCCACGGCGCCTCCTTGCATTGTCTGGGGCTGTCGTCGGCACCGGGACGGGTTCGCCGCCTCGCGGAGCCGTCCAAGCACGCGTCGGTGCCCGGGCTGCCTTTACAGCCTAGTAGTCGGCCCGGCCTACTGTGCGCACAGCCAAAGCGGGTGCTCTTTCGATGGAGGAAACCTCGCAGCGCGGTGCCCGAGCGGGCGTGGGGGGGGTGTCTAGCCCGCGCGGAGGCGATCCGCCGCAGCGGCGATACGTTCATCGGTTGCCGTCAACGAGAGCCGGACGTGGTGCGAGTGCTGCGCGCCATAGAAGACGCCAGGTCCGACCAGGATGCCGCGCTGCGCGAACCACTCCACGGAGGTCCAGGCGTCCTCACCGCGCGTAAGCCACAGGTACAGGCCGGCCTCGCTCCGATCGACCCGGAATCCCGCTTCCTGCACGGCGGGAAGCAGGATCCCGCGCCGGTGCCGGTACAGCTCCCGCTGCTCGGCGACGTGCGTGTCATCGCGCAGGGCGGCAGCCATCGCCGCCTGAACGGGCGCCGGCGGCATCAGCCCCAGGTGCTTACGGGCTGTCAGCATCCGCTGGATGATCGCGGTGTCGCCCGCGACGAAGGCTGCGCGGTAGCCCGCGAGGTTCGACTGCTTGCTCAGCGAGTACACCGACAGGACTCCGGTGTTGTTCCCTCCGGTGACGCGGGGGTCCAGAGCTGACGGAATCTGCTCGCGGTCCCACGGCGCTTCCCACCCGAGCTCGGCGTAGCACTCGTCGCTCGCGAACACCGCTCCGAGCTCGCTCGCGCGTTCCCGGGCGGTACGCAGCGCCGCAGCATCCAGCACGGCGCCGTCGGGGTTGCCCGGCGAGTTCACCCAGACCAGCCGAGTGTTCTCGGGCCACTGCTCCGGATCGTCGGCCGCGATCGGGCTCGCCCCCACGACTCGTGCACCGACCTCGTAGGTCGGGTATGCCGCCACCGGATGGACGACGACATCTCCGGGCCCGAGGCCGAGGAGCAGCGGCAAGAGGGCGACGAGTTCCTTCGACCCGATCGTCGGGACCACATCGTCGATCGTGAGCCCCGGAACCCCTCGACGGCGGGCATACCAGTCGACGATCGCCTCTCGCAAGAGGGGCGTTCCAACCGTCTGCGGGTAGGCGTGAGCGTCGGTCGCTGCGGCAAGAGCTCTCGCAATCACCTCGGGAGTCGGATCGACCGGCGAACCTATCGAAAGATCGACCATCCCGTCGGGGTGGGAGCGCGCCTGCGCAGCGTGGGGCACCATCGCGTCCCACGGGTAATCGGCCAGATCGGCGACGCCCATCCGTCGAAATCCGGGATCAGTGGTTCTGCGGAGGCAGCTCAGCGATGACCGGGTGATCCTTGGGAATCACACCGACCTTTGCTGCTCCCCCGGGCGAGCCGAGGTCATCGAAGAACTCGACATTCGCCTTGTAGTAGTCCTGCCATTCCTCGGGCAGATCGTCTTCGTAATAGATCGCCTCGACGGGGCACACGGGCTCGCAGGCGCCGCAGTCGACACACTCGTCAGGGTGGATGTAGAGGCTACGTTCCCCCTCATAGATGCAGTCGACGGGGCACTCGTCGATGCAGGCGCGATCCTTGACATCGACGCAGGGAAGGGCGATCACATACGTCACGAATGCAAGTCTAGTCGGCTGCCTCGACCGCCCGGCCGCGATCGACCCGCTCGGGCCAGGCGACCACGAAAGCGGTGACAAGGGGAAGCCACAAGGTCCATACGACGCCCAGTACCGACTGCGGCACGATCACTGAACCGCCGGCTCCGGTGCCCGACAGGACGATCGTCACACCCATGGCGCCAAGCCCGGTGGCAAGCGCAGCCCACCGGTCAGCCGTGAGCAGGCGCACCGCGATGATGACTGCCGCGCCGGCGACCATGGCTAGGACGAGTCCCACCGGGATGCCGAATACGCGATATGCGTGACTGACGGTACCTGCGGCCCCATAGATCGCCCCGACAACCAGCGCAACAACCCACGCGGCAAGCCGAAGGAACGAGAAGCGCTGCACCGCATCACTGTATCGCGGTGGCGCTGCACGAAACCTCAGACAGCCAGACCCCACCACCGCAGCGCTGCTGCTACCGCAGCTGCCGCGACCACCACGACAAGAAACGGCGCGCGCAGCAGGAGCAGGCCCGCCGCCACCAGGACGGCGGGGACCCGGGCATCCACCACAATCGCCTCGCCGACCCCGAGCGTCTGCACGGCAACCAGCGCGGCGAGCAACGCGACCGTCAACAGGTCGGCGATCCGCGCGGGCCGCGGCGCCTCGAGGAGGCGCGGCGGAACGAGGTATCCGGTCACCTTGAGAGCCAGACAGATCACCGATGCCAGCGCGATTGCGCTCCACAACGTCACGGCAGCCCCTCCCGCTCTGGAAGATCGTCGGGTTCGTCGAGCCCCTCGACACCGGCGGTGCGCGTCGCGGCGGAACGCGAGCCCCAGTCGAACCAGCCGACCAGGATAGCGACCACAGCGGCGATCAGCACCGGGAGACCGGGCATGAGCGAAGGCGTCAGCACGGTAGCCACGACGGCGGCCGCAATCCCCACGACGATGGGCTGCCTTCCGCGCAGACGCGGCCACAGCAGGGCGAGGAAAGCGGCTGCGGCCGCGGCGTCGAGTCCGTACGCGCGCGGATCGCCGAGCACGTCGCCCAGGAGAGCACCAATAAGGGTCGAGAGGTTCCAGCCGACATAGATCCCAATGCCGGTGACCCAGAAGCCGACGGTTCGCGCGCGTGGCGTTCGCTGCGCGAGCGCGACTGCCGTGGACTCGTCGATTGTGAACTGCGGCGCGACGATGCGGGTCAAGCGCCCCGGGGGCAGCAGGGTCGACATCCGGATGCCGTACGCGACGTTTCGCACGCCCAAGAGCGCGGCAGACGCGACGGCTGCGGGGATCGCCGCGAGTCCGCCGGCGGAGATCACCCCGACGAAGGCGAACTGCGAACCTCCGGTAAACATGACGAGGCTCAGGATGCAGGTCTGCCAGACATCAAGTCCCGCCGCGACCGACAGCGCCCCGAACGAAACGCCGTACGCGCTTGTCGCCAGCGCGACACTCACGCCCTGGCGCCACGCTCCGCGTGCGGCATCCGTCTCGCCGCCTTCCGGCGGCACGTCGACCGGCTCCATGCTCGCCATCCTGCAGCAGCCATTTCGTTTGGTCAAATAGACAATCGTTCGGCATACTGAACCATATGAGCTTGGGGTCTCGCATCGCGACCGCCGTGCGCCGCGAACGCGAACGCGCGGGGGTCTCTGCCGCAGAGCTGGCTCGACGCTCGGGCGTGTCCAAGGCCACCATCTCGCAAATCGAAGCAGGTTCGGCCAATCCCAACGTCGAGACCCTGTGGGCGATCGCCACCGCACTCGGCGCGCCCTTCGCCGCACTGGTGGAAGATCGCGAGAGCGAGCCGACGCTCATCCGAGCGCGCGATGGCCACGGAGTGCGAGCCGCGGGCTCTGCGTACGAGGCGCTGCTCCTGTCGGCTGCCGCACCGAACGTCAGGCGTGACCTGTACCTCCTCCGCGCCGAACCAGGCTCGCCGCGACTCTCGGACGCTCATCCGACGGGCACCACTGAGCATGTGGTCCTCCTCTCGGGCAGCGCACGCGTCGGTCCGCGCGACTCACCCTTCGACCTGGAGCCCGGCGATTACCTCTGCTATCCGGGCGATGCAGCGCACGTCTTCGAGGCCCTCGTCGCGGGCACGAGCGCCGTCCTGGTGTCCGAAATGCGCTGAACTCTCGTTCTAGGCTGGAACGATGACCCGCCACACCCGATATCGCGGGCGCATGCTCGCGGGAGCTATCACGGCCGCCACCGTCACAGCACTCGTGTCCGGATGCAGCGCCGCAGCGCCCTCGAACCCGGTAAGCGAGGCTTTCGCCGCAGCGCTCGAATCGGCATCCGTCCCCGGCGGCGCGATCGCTATCCGCCGCGACGGGGCGACCACGGTTTACCCTGCCGGAGTTGCGGATGCCAGTGGCGCGCCAGTGACCGATAACACCCTGTTTGCCTACCGCAGCGTGACCAAGTCGTTCGTCGCGACCGTCGTGCTGCAGCTAGCCGACGACGGCATCCTGGATCTCGATGCGCCGGCGCCCACTGCCGGAACCGGGATCGAGACGGCCGCCACGATCGATGAGCTTGCCACGATGACCTCGGGGGTGCCCAGCTATTCGACGCAAGCGGGCCTTGTCGACCTGCTGGTCGAGGACTGGACGCGTAGCTGGACCGACACGACCCTGTACGGGCTCACGGACGGCGTTCCCGAGGAGTTCGTTCCCGGGACGAGCTACGAGTACTCCAATACCAACACGGTCCTACTCGGGCAGATCATCGACACCTCTTCGGGGCTCAGCTGGCCCGAGGCGGTCGCGTCACGCATCCTGGAGCCGCTCCAGCTCGCGTCAGTCGTGTATCCGGGAAACGTTCTGCCACCGGAGGGGACCGCAGCCCCTTTCCAGGTGGATGCTGACGGCACCGTGGAGGAGCTTCCCGCCGTCCGCGCGAGCGCGTTCTCTGCCGCCGGCGGCCTGTTCGGTACGGCGGGAGACCTTGCCGCGTGGGCCGAGGCGCTGGGCGCGGGAACGCTCGTGTCGGACGCTTCGCAGGAGCGTCGGCTCTCGGAGTGGCGCGACACCTCCCCCGACCCCGCGAGCCCGTTCTACGACGAGTACGGTTTCGGCATCGGTCGCATCGGCGACTGGATCGGGCACACCGGCAATGGCCTCGGCTACCAGGCCCTCGCGATGTACCACCCGGAGTCCCAGACGGCTGTCGCGATCGTACTCAACGCGACAGGACCGGACTCGGACTTGCCCGCGCACATGCTCGAGCAGTTGGAGGAGCTGATCCTCAACGGCTGATCCGTCCGCGGTCGAGTCGACCCGTGGGCGACGCCGGTCAGGCGTTGGCGTCCTGCCGCTTCAGGCGCGATGCAGCGCGACCACGCTCGGTCTGGTCGAGGATCACCTTGCGGATCCGCACCTTCTCGGGAGTGACTTCGACACATTCGTCTTCGCGGGCGAACTCCAGGCTCTCCTCCAGGGAGAGCTGGCGCGGCGGGGTGAGGCGCTCGAGCTCGTCGGCGGTCGACGAGCGCATGTTGGTGAGCTTCTTCTCCTTGGTGATGTTGACGTCCATGTCGTCGGCGCGGGTGTTCTCGCCGACGACCATGCCCTCGTAGACCTCTTCGGTGGGCTGCACGAAGAAGCTCATGCGCTCCTGCAGCGCCATCATCGCGAACGGAGTGACGACGCCAGCACGGTCGGCCACGATCGAACCGTTCTGGCGAGCGACGATGTGCCCGGCCCAGTCGTCGTAGCCGTGCGAGATCGCGTTGGCGATCCCGGTGCCGCGCGTGATCGAGAGGAATTCGGTGCGGAAGCCGATGAGTCCACGTGAGGGCACGACGAACTCCATCCGCACCCAGCCGGTGCCGTGGTTGACCATCGTCTCCATGCGGCCCTTGCGCGCGGCAAGCAGCTGCGTGATCGCGCCGAGATACTCCTCGGGCGCATCGATCGTGAGGTGCTCGAAGGGCTCCTGCGTCTGCCCGTTCGGCCCCTTCCGGGTGACGACCTGGGGCTTGCCGACGGTCAGCTCGAAGCCCTCGCGGCGCATGTTCTCGACGAGGATGGCAAGCGCCAGTTCACCGCGTCCCTGCACCTCCCAGGCATCCGGCCGCCCGATGTCGACGACCTTGATGGAGACGTTGCCGATGAGCTCGCGGTCCAGGCGGTCCTTCACCATGCGTGCCGTGACCTTGTGGCCCTTGACCTTGCCGACAAGCGGCGAGGTGTTCGTGCCGATCGTCATCGAGATAGCGGGGTCGTCGACGGTGATCGCCGGCAGCGGTCGGACGTCCTCGGGGTCGGCGATCGTCTCGCCGATCGTGATCTCTTCGATCCCCGCGATCGCGACGATGTCACCGGGTCCTGCTGACTCGGCGGGATAGCGCTCGAGCGCACGGGTCTTGAGCAGCTCGGTGATGCGCGCGTTCGAGTGGGAACCGTCGTGACGCACCCAGGCGACGGTCTGGCCCTTCTTGAGGGTCCCGTTGAAGACCCGCAGCAGCGCCAGACGACCGAGGAACGGGCTCGAGTCGAGGTTCGTCACCCATGCCTGCAGCGGCGCTTCGTCGTCGTACGACGGCGCCGGAACATGCTCGAGGATCGCCTCGAACAGCGGCTCGAGGTCGTCGTTGTCGGGGAGCGACCCGTTCTCGGGGCGGTTCCGCGAGGCAGCGCCGGCGCGACCTGAGGCGTAGACGACCGGCACGTCCAAGAGAGCGTCGACGTCGAGGTCCGGGACGTCCTCGTGCATGTCAGACGCGAGGCCCAGCAGCAGGTCGTGCGACTCTTCCTCGACCTCGGCGATGCGAGCATCCGGCCTATCCGTCTTGTTGACGAGCAGGATGACGGGGAGCTTCGCCTCCAGCGCCTTGCGCAGCACGAACCTCGTCTGCGGAAGCGGCCCCTCGGACGCATCCACCAGCAACACGACGCCGTCGACCATCGACAGCCCGCGCTCGACCTCTCCCCCGAAGTCGGCGTGCCCTGGCGTGTCGATCACGTTGATCGTCACGGGGACCTCGGTGTGGACGCCGTTGTAGGTGATCGCGGTGTTCTTCGCGAGGATCGTGATGCCCTTTTCGCGCTCGAGGTCGTTCGAGTCCATCGCGCGCTCTTCCACGTGCGCGTGCTCGCCGAACGAGCCGGTCTGGCGCAGCATCGCATCCACCAGCGTGGTCTTGCCGTGGTCGACGTGCGCGACGATCGCGACGTTTCGGAGGTCCGAACGGAGGGCATGCGCCATGAGGGAATCCTTGCGGGTGGGGAGGCGGCCGGGATGCCGGCGCATCCCAGGATATCTCAGGAGCGCTTGCGGGCAGCTGAGCGCGGAGTCGTCCTCGTCTCAGGCCGACTTCTGCTCGGCCAGGAGCGCTGCCCGCGCCTCGCGGCGCTGCCGCTGCTCGGCAGGATCCGGAACCGGAACAGCAGCGATGAGGCGCTTGGTGTAGTCATCCTGCGGGTTGCGCAGAATCTGCTCCTTCGTGCCCTGCTCCACGATGCGTCCGTGCTGCATGACGGCGATGCGATCGGCCAGAAGATCGACGACCGCGAGGTCGTGGGTCACGAACAGCGTCGCGAACTGCTTCTCCTTCTGGATGGCCTGCAGCAGCTCGAGCACGCGCGCCTGAACCGAGACATCCAGCGCGCTCGTGGGCTCGTCGGCCACCAGCACAGTGGGGTCGAGGGCCAGAGCGCGGGCGATACCGATGCGCTGACGCTGCCCACCCGAGAGCTCGTGCGGGTACCGGTTGCGGAAATCGCGCGGCAGTTCGACGAGGTCCAGCAGATCCTCGACACGCTTGGAGATCTCTTTGCGCTCACGACCGGCGAGCTCCAGCGGCTCCCCGATCGACTCTCCGACGGGCCAGCGGGGGTTCAGCGAAGAACCGGGGTCCTGGAACACGATCCCGAGCTTGCGGCGCACCGCGCGCAACTCCTTGGGGCCTACCCCGACCATGTCCTGGCCTGCAACGCGAAGGCTTCCCTCCGCGATCGGTACGAGGCCCACGATGGCGCGCGCAATGGTCGTCTTGCCTGACCCTGACTCACCCACGAGGCCCAGCACCTCGCCCGGCTGAATCGACAGCGTGGCATCCGATACGGCCCGGAAGGCGGGTACCCGACCGCGCTTGGGGTACTCGATCGATACGTTCTCGAGGCGCAGCGCCGCCGTTGACGCGTCGCGTCGCGTCTCCTCCTCCACCTGGGCCTCGCCGAGGCCGAGGTGGGGAACCGACGCCATGAGCGCACGAGTGTAAGGGTGCTCAGCCTCACCGAATACCTGCGAGGCGGGCCCGTATTCGACGACGTCGCCGTCCTTCATCACCATGACGTCGTCGGCCATATCTGCCACCACGCCCATGTCGTGGGTGATGAGGATGATGGCGGAGTCGAGCTTGGTGTGGAGGTTGCGCAGCAGATCGAGGATTTCGGCTTGCACCGTGACATCCAGGGCTGTCGTCGGCTCATCAGCGACGAGAACGCGCGGCTCGAGCGAGATCGACTGAGCGATCATGGCACGCTGACGCTGACCACCGGAAAGCTGGTGCGGGTACGAGTTGAACGCCTTCAGCGGGTCGGGCATCTCGACCAGCTTCAGCAGCTCGAGCGAACGCTCCTTGGCCTGCTTGCGCGTCATACCCGGACGGTGGGTCATCAGCGCCTCGGAGATCTGGAACCCCACGGTGTAGACGGGGTTCAGGGCCGTCATCGGCTCCTGGAAGATCGCCGCGATTCCCTCACCGCGGACCTTGCGCAGTGCCTCGGGCCGGGCGCCGATCAGCTCCGTGCCGGCGAGCTTCGCGCTTCCGGTCACCCTGGCGTTCTTGGGCAACAGGCCCATGATCGCCATACTGCTCGTGCTCTTTCCCGAGCCGGACTCCCCCACAATGGCCAGAACCTTGCCGGGCATGAGGTCGTAGCTGACGTGCTTGGCGGCGGCGACCCAGCTGCCTCCGACGAAGAACTCAACGCCGAGGTTCGACACCGACAGCGCCGGGCCGCCGGTGGGGGTGGCGGCGGTGTCGGTACTGCGCGAGCGGCGGCCGAACCCGCCTCGAGCGCGGGACTGGTCAGAGGTCATCGTTCGTTCTCCCGTGTCAGGATGGGCGCATGCCCGAACCGGTCACCTTGCGCCCGCGCGGCGGCATGATCATCGCCGTGGCGGCCCTCGTGATCGCGGTGGCGGCCCTGGTCTTCATCGCCGTGGACGGCGGTCTTCTCGAGCTCGTGCGCTGGGCGTGGCCCGTCGTTCTCCTGGGCTGGGGTGCGTGGCTGGTCTACCTGCGCCCGTTCGTCCGCGTGTCCGAGGGCTTCGTCGAAGTGAGCAACATCGTGCGCACCTACCGCGTGCCGTGGGGGGACATCGCCGAGGTCGATTCGCGCTACGCGCTGACCCTCCGCACGAACGGCGGCCGGGTCATCCGTGCCTGGGCAGCTCCGGCGCCCGGCGCGCGCCAAGCCCTCTCCACCCAGCGCATGGACGTGGCCCACACGCCCGGGGAGGGCGAAACGCGCCGCCCGTCGGATGCGGAGGGAACCGCCTCGGGAGACGCCGCGGGCCTGGTACGACGCGAGCTCGATCGCCACCGCCGCGAGGGCCTGACGAGCGTCAGCGGCACCGCCGTGACGTGGCATCCGCTGCTGATCGCCGGCACCGCCGCGCTGACGGTCGCCGCGGTGCTGAGCCTCGCGCTGCCTCACGGCTGATCACCCGGCCTGTCGCCGGTGTCTCCCCGGGCATCCGGCGGGGCCGACCGCTCCCCCAGATCGCTGAACTCGTCGATGTAGGGGAGATCGGAATCCGAGGTCGGCGCCTCGACCATCGTCACCGCCTGCACGGAAGGGATCGCGGCGACCGCGCGCGACGCCTTGCGGCGGCTGACCTTGGCCTGCTGACGCGGGTCGAACGCGTCGCGCAGGCCATCTCCGATGAAGTTGATGCACAGCGCAAGCAGGATGATGAACAGGCCCGGCCACCAGAAGAGCCACGGGCGTGTCCGGAACGCCTCGCGGTACTCGGAGATGATCTGTCCGAGGGAGACATCCGGGTAGCTGATGCCGAATCCGAGGAAGCTCAGCGCGGCCTCGGTCAGCACTGCTGCACTCATCAGGAGCGTCGTGTTGACGATGATGACACCCACGGCGTTCGGGAGGATATGGCGGAAGATGATCCGCGCGTTGCTCGCGCCCGCCACGCGTGCGGCATCCACGAACTC
>Ga0310345_10002064_pt1 | contig 20900 bp, 21 predicted proteins | sample HC15DNA20500_MG_FD_204667 | JGI IMG/M metagenome (GOLD analysis project Ga0310345, IMG submission 204667) | Marine microbial communities from station ALOHA, North Pacific Subtropical Gyre - HC15-DNA-20-500_MG | ecosystem: Environmental > Aquatic > Marine > Oceanic | place: Pacific Ocean: North...
ATTTTCAGATAGCCAAAAGAATCAATCGTGGCGATGTCCCCCGTCACGAGGTAATTGTCAGGCGTAGTCGTTGGTTCCCTTGTGGCGTAGTATAGCTTGGCGACTGTAGGCCCACGCATCTGCAGCGCTCCGTTCTGCACTCCATCCCGAGCCAACGCTTCACCTTGCTCGTCAACGATTTGCATGTCGATGCCCAAAAAGACACGGCCTTGTTTTAGCCTGTAAGCCAGTTGCCGTTCGTCATTGAACTCCGCGAATTGGGGCAGAGGGGCTGCGACGCCACCAACTGGAGACAGCTCGGTCATGCCCCAAGCGTGAGTGGTGTGGCAATCGAGTCGGGCAAAGCGCCGCAATAAATGCTCGGGCAGGGCCGCGCCACCAACGATCAAGTGTCGGAGGTCCGGTAGCCGCAGATCATTGGTCTCCATATGTTCAAGCAATCCGAGCCAAACAGTAGGGACCGCCGCGGCGAAGGTGACCTTTTCCTGCTTCATGCGAAGATAGAGTGTTTCCCCATCCAATTTCGCACCGGGCAGAACAAGCTTGGCACCCACTGCAGGAGCGGAAAATGCAAGCCCCCAAGCGTTGGCATGATACATCGGAACAACCGGCATCACGACATCACAAGACGATAGATCGAACACATCCTTTTGCGTGGTCATGAGTGTATGCAGAAAGTTGGAGCGATGAGAATAAAGTACCCCTTTGGGGTCGCCTACGGTTCCTGACGTATAACAGAGCCCAGCCGCGCTCTCTTCTTCAAAATCACCCCAGACGCAGTCTTGCTCGTGTGCCTCGAGCAGGGTCGCAAGCTCCAACCCCGGCGCTATGTCATCCCCAAGGGGGGCGCTGAGATAAATAACCTCCTCGACGGGCGAAGCGTCTGAGATCAACCTGCCTACCAACTGTGCGAACGAGCCGTCTGCTATGAGCATGCGATCGCCGGCATGTTCGACAATCCATGCAAGTTGATCTTCGCCAAAGCGCGGATTGAGCGTATGGCACACCGCGCCAATGCCAGAGATTGCGTACCACGCGATCAGGTGCCCGACGGTGTTCATCGCCAAGGTCGCCACACGATCCCCCTTCCCGATTCCCTGCGCTTTCAGAGCGTTGGAAAGCCGTGCCGCCGCGTCTCGAATTTCGCCATAAGTGCGACGATCCTCGCTACCGTCGTCGAGGTATGACACGACTTCCCGTGTTCCATGCCATCGCGCAGCGTGAGAGATGATCTTGTCGACAGTCATTGAGTAGTCCTGCATCCCTCCCCTGAGTGTGCCGCTCGGTAATCTTTCCAACTCTTCCTCCAAACAATGCCTCGGCTCCAGGGCCAATGCTTTTCAAGGTTTCTGACGCCCGCAAATCGGAATTGGGGAATGTCTTAGTTTGCAAGCGGAGCTGCTCGGCGATGCCCGCGCTGCAACACGGTCGGATCCAAGTTCCGAAGCGCATTCAAAAAGCATTTCTTTATTCGACGATTTTACAGTCCAATCGCGGGTCAATTCCGCTCTTAGAGACGTTCAAAAATTGCGGCGATCCCCTGTCCCCCTCCAATGCACATCGTCGCCAAGCCGTGGCGTGACGAGGTGCGGTCAAGCTCGTGGACGAGTTTTGTGGCAATGATGGCGCCGGTGGCCCCAACCGGATGCCCAAGCGAAATACCACTGCCATTGGGATTGGTACGCTTTGGATCAAATCCCAGTTCGTTGGCAACCGCACATGCCTGAGCGGCAAAGGCTTCGTTCGACTCAACGACATCTAGGTCCGCTACCTCAAGCCCGGCTCTGGACAGCGCCTTGCGGGTCGCAGGGACCGGGCCCATGCCCATATAGTCGGGATCGACACCGGCATGGCCATATGCAGTTAGGCGTGCCATCGGCTTGAGACCAAAATTTTGCACCGCCTTTGTACTCGCCAAAACCATTGTGGAGGCCCCGTCATTGATTCCAGAAGAATTGCCGGCGGTTACCGAGCCGTCTTTTCGAAATGCCGGCCGTAATTTGGAGAGATCCTCAATCGTCGCGTTTGAGCGAACGTATTCATCAGTTTCGAAAGTCACCGTTTCACGATGCTGTCGCACCTGAATAGGAACGATCTGCGAGGAAAATAGCCCGTCGGCGACGGCGCGGGCGGCGCGCTTCTGACTTTCTAGCGCCAGCGCATCCTGCTGGGTACGGTCGACGCCATGAAGTGTTGCGATGTTTTCGGCGGTAATGCCCATTTGGAATTTACCGAACGGATCCTCAAGTGCGCCGGTCAGCCCGTCGATCAACACCGCGTCACCCATTTTCTGACCGAAGCGCACGGCCGTGGCGTAGAAAGGTGCGCGGCTCATAACCTCCGCACCGCCGCCGACTGCAATTTCAGCGTCACCGAGTGCGATCGCGTTCGCGGCGGTCAAGATCGCCTGAAGTCCTGAACCGCAAAGCCGATTCAGGGTCAGTGAGGGAATGTCGACTGGAATCCCGGACCGAATGGCCACAACGCGCGCGAGATAGGCGTCGGCCGGCGATGTCGGGATGACCTGGCCGAAGATCAAATGATCAACCTGGCGGGCCGAAACTCCGGCCGAGGCCAGTGCGGCTCGTGTTACCGCGGCACCGAGGTCGGCTGGCTGTTCATCTTTCAGGCTGCCGCCAAAGGCGCCGATCGCTGTGCGCTTTGCGGCAACGACGAAAATTTCTCTAGACATCATCCCCCCTGGTATATCTTGGTGACGTCAGAATGCTGCCGTCGGGATTGACGTCGCTACATCACTTCTGGATTGGACCGGCGCCAGCCAGGCGGCGATCCGGGGCACCTCGAACTCAAAGAAATAGCGGCACGCCATCATCTTACCTTCGGCAAACGGCGCCGGTTTTGGAGAGAGCGCTAGAGCCGCACGGGCCTGATCGAGCCAGAGCCAAGCCACAACCAGATGCCCGAAGGCACGAAGGAAAGGGGTGGCATTGTCGAAGACCCGCGTGGCCTCGGTCGCGGATAGTACGCCGATGCAGGTCTCGACACGTGCCCAAGAGTCCCGCAGAACCGCAACATGACCGGCGAGTTCTGGCACCATTTCCGCGTGCTCAGCCGTGTACCTGAGACGCTCCGCGAGTACCGCGAGTGCCCGTTTGTCACGCAGTATCTTTCTGCCAAGAAGATCGATCCCCTGAATGCCGGTCGTTCCCTCATGGATCGGATTGAGCCGGTTGTCGCGCCAAAGCTGCTCCACGTCGAAATCTCGCGTATAGCCATAACCGCCATGAATCTGGATCGCGATGTCATTCGCGGCGAGACCGAACTCCGCCGACCAGGTCTTGGCGACAGGAGTGAGTAAACTTAGAAGCGCGGCGGCATCTTCGTCGTCTGCTTCCACATCCACCAGGCGCGCGCAGTAGAGACACAGCGCCAGCGCCCCTTCAGCATAGGATTTTTGAGCCAGCAACATCCGCCGTACATCGACATGCTCGACGATGGGAACAGGCGGGCCGGTCCTCACTCCGACAGGGCGCCCCTGGCTCCGCTCCTTTGCGTATTGCACGGACAACCGATACGATCGATAGGCCAAAGCCGCAGCGCCGATTCCAACCCCGATACGGGCTTCATTCATCATCTTGAACATTTGACGCAGGCCCTGCCCGGGCGCTCCGACAATCCAGCCAACCGCGCCGTCCCGCTCTCCGAAATTGAGTAGACAGTTCGCGGTCCCTCGATAACCCATCTTGTGGTTCAGGCCGGCGACTGAAACATCATTTCTGGTTCCGTCATCGAGCAGCTTCGGCACAATAAACAGCGAAATGCCCTGCGTACCGTCGGGAAGCTGGCCTGTCCCATCGGGCACCTTGGCCAAGACCAGGTGGACGATGTTCTCGCTGATGTCCTGATCACCGCCTGAGATCCACATCTTGTTGCCAGTCAGTCGATAACGATCCCCCAACGCATCGTTACCATCAGGCACGGCGCGGGTATTCAGGTCGGCCAGGCTTGACCCGGCCTGCGGTTCCGACAGGCACATGGTTCCAAACCATTCGCCTGAGATTTGGGGAAGCGCGAAGCGCTCGATCTGCTCAGCATTGCCGAAGGCGGTAATAAGCCTAGCGTTTGCAACGGTCAGCATCGGATAAGCCGCTGTCGCGACATTGGCTGCGGCAAAATAGGCGAAAGAGGCCGAACATGCGAGATAGGTAAGCCCGAGACCCCCAAACTCTTCGGGAAAGCTCGCCGCAAAGAAGCCGAGTTCGGCATATTGCCGGAGCGCGGGGGCGATGGCCGGGCAGACCCGGACGCCGTTCGACGTAAGGCTCGGCTCGTCTCTATCGCTCAGCTTGTAATGGGGATGGAACGCCTTCTCCGCGAGCTTCTCGGAAAGCTCAAGGAACGGCATCAGTATTTCTTCATCCACTAGATCCCCTGCGTTCAACCAGCCATAGAGAAGGAATTCGAGGTCTTCGGAGGAAAGTAACGAAGCGGTCATGACGCACCTCAGATAATTGACGCGCCGCCATCGATGACGATGGTCTGTCCGATGATATGAGCGCCCGCACGCGAGGAGAGCAAAAGCGCGGCGCCCATGAGATCGCAGGGCCCTCCCAACTCGCCTCGCGGTGTTTGCGCGATGAGGTCGCCACTATAGGAATCGAGTGTGCCGGCGGTCATCTTGGTAGCGAAAAATCCCGGCGCTAAAGCATTCACCCGAATGTTCCGCGGACCCCATTCGGCGGCCAGTGCGCGGGTCATGCTGATCACCGCTCCTTTGGATGCGTTGTAGGCAACAGTCGGTGTGTGTTTCGGATGATGCCCGAGAATCCCGGCAATCGATGCGAGATTTATCACCACGCCGTGGCCTTGCGGCAAAAAGGCCCTGCTTGCCACTTCTTTGGTCAGCTGGAAGACAGAGGTCACGTTCAAACCGATTACTTTGTCCCACGCATGTAGAGGATAAGCCTCAGTTGGTGCTCCCCAAGTCGCGCCAGCGTTGTTGACCAGAATGTCGACGCGCCCAAGCTTATCAAGAATGCGGTCGGTCAGCGCTTCGGTTGCTTCCTTTTGCGAAAGATCGCAATCAAAGCAGTGAGCGACAATTCCCTCAGTCTCTAGCTCGGCGCAGGCCGCTGCTAACGGCTCCAACTTTCGAGCAACCAGCGCGATGGTCGCGCCATATTGCCCCAGCGCCCGGGCCACTTGCAGGCCTAGGCCGCGCGAGCCGCCAGTAACGATAGCGACCTGTCCCTTCAAGTCGAAAAGCTCCGCAAGACCTGTCATCGGTTGTTCAACTCCGCAAACGTCCGGTTGCCACTCGCAAGATCGGTCAGTAAACTCGCCGGCGCCCACGCCCAACCGTGCCGTCCGTCCTCATATTTCCGTATTCTTTTCAGAATGTTGGAGAGGCCAATCTGATCGGCGTAAAACATCGGGCCGCCGCGTTCCACCGGAAACCCGTAGCCTTCGAGATAGACGATATCGATATCGATGGGTCGCGCCGCGATTCCCTCTTCGAGAACGCGCGCGCCTTCGTTGATCATCGCAAAGATGCAACGTTCAACGATTTCCTCGTCGCCGATATCGCGCCTCGTCAGCCCGATCTTCAAAGAATGGGCTATGATAAGAGCGTCGACGTCTGGATCGTGTTCTTGCGTTCTGCCATCGGAATATTTGTAGAAGCCGGCCCCGGTCTTCTGACCAAATCGCCCGAGCTCGCAGATAAGATCAGGCACCTTTGAATAGGGCCGGTCTGGCTGTTCGACGGCGCGCCGTTTGCGGATGTTCCAGCCGATGTCCTGTCCCGCCAAATCCATGACTCGGCAGGGGCCCATTGCCATCCCGAAGGCCTCGACCGCCCGGTCGACTTGTTGCGGCAACGCCCCTTCCTCAAGTAAGAACCAGGCTTGTCGCAGGTATTCCTCCATAATCCGGTTGCCGATGAAACCGTCGCAGACACCGGCCACCACCCCGGTTTTCCCAATCGCCTTGGCAAAGGCCATTGCGGTCAGAAGGGTTTTGTCGGTGGTTCTGTCCGCGCGAACGACCTCAAGCAGGCCCATGATGTGCGCCGGGCTAAAGAAATGCAGTCCCACCACTTGACCCGGCCGCCCGGAAAAACCCGCGATTGCGTTCAGATTCAGTGTGGAGGTATTACTTGCAAGAATTGCGTCAGGTTTGGCGCAGCTGCCCAGTGTTTCGAACACTTGTTTTTTTATCCGGATGTCCTCGAATACCGCCTCGATGAAGAGATCCGCGTCCGGCACCTGTTCGACGCTTCCGGAGAAGGAAAGAGCGTTCAGACGACCTTGCGCTACGGGTTCCGTGATACGACCCTTCTCTACATCGCGCCGAAGGGTTTTTCTCACCGTGTCGTATGCCGAGCCGAGGCGCGCCTCGTCCGGATCAACAAGCACCACCTGAAGTCCAGCGTTCAACACAGCAACCGCGATTCCGGTTCCCATCAGTCCGGCCCCCACCACGCAGACAGAAGCGATTTGGGCGGGCTGTGCGGCGGACAGATCCGGAATCTTCGCAACCTGACGTCGTCCGAAAAAGCCGTGACGCAATGCTCTTGATTCATCCGAGATCATCAATTCGCCGAACAGCTTCGCCTCCAACGCCAGACCGTCGTTGAGAGAGCCATTCGCGATAGCAGCAAAACATTCGAGAATGCTATTGCCTGCCGTCGACATACTTTTCGCTCGGCGAACCGCAGAGACGCTTTGCGCCAGATCGTCAGGTGCTGGCAGCGCGCCGGATCGGCGTGGCTTCAAATATGCGCACTCCGCGAGGGCTTGCAGTGACGCAGCAAGGGCGTCGCTTTCGGCTACTTGATCGATCAATCCAAGTTCTGAAGCCTCGCTTGCGTCGATCTGACGGCCCGTCAACATGAGGTCAAGCGCAGCCATAGCGCCGATCAGGCGCGGCGCACGTTGGGTACCGCCCGCGCCCGGCAACAGGCCGAGAGTAATTTCTGGGAAACCCAGGCGCGCGCCTTCAGTCGCAACCCTGTAGTGACAAGCCAGAGCCAGTTCGAGCCCGCCACCAAGGCAAATGCCTTCGATCGCCGCCACCACGGGTTTTTTCGACGCTTCGATCATGGCCAAGAGCGTACGGATTGCGTTCAGCCGCTTCGGGGCCCCATCGAAGTCGCGAATATCCGCACCGCCGCAGAAACGCCCGCGGCCATAAAGGACAATGGCACTGGTTTCCGCATCATTGCAAGCGCTCTCGAAGGCGCTGGACAGGGCGGCGACGAAACCCGATCCGACCGATAATGCATTTATCGGACCGCTCGAGAAATCGATCACAGTTGCTGATCCAACGGTTGAATTACTTACCTTCACATGCCCTCCAAAACACCCGTTATTAACCTCACCCTTTCGACAGTGGCGCGATAGCCGACGCATAATGGCCAACTCTCCACCGGCAATGGTCTCCCACGTCCCCTCTGCTGACGGGGCGCCATAATGAATTGACAGAGGAATAGCGTTATGTCACAAGAATTAGAACGTTCGTTCGTTGTAATTTTGGAGATTGGAAATGTCAAGAGATGTGGAATTCTGGAGTCAGGACGCACTGTGCCGCGGAACACTTATTCTTCCGGAAGGCAGCACCAAACCGGTTCCAATTGTGGTCATGGGTGGCGGCTGGTGTTACGTGAAGGAAATCGTAATGCCCCACTATGCCAAAGCAATCTTGGCGCAAGGCTGTGCGGTGCTAATGTTCGACTACCGATGCATGGGGGCTTCGGAGGGGCTGCCTCGCCAGCACATCGATCCTTGGAAACAGATCGAAGACTACAAAAACGCAATCACATTTGTCGAAAACCTGGAGGAGGTTGACCCGGACCGAATTGGCGTATGGGGAATTTCCTATGCGGGTGGACATGTGCTGATCGTCGGAGCAACCGACCCAAGGGTTAAATGCGTGATCTCGAATATCCCCGTTGTCGATGGTTACGAAAATATGCGCCGAGTGCACGGGACCAAGCTTTTTGATCAATTGGTTGAGACACTTCTGAACGATCGCCGCATCCGGACAAAGAACCGCGACAGCGGTGGAAAATTTCCGATGTCGACGCAGAAACCTTACGAAGAGTTGTCGACTTGGCCGTTCCCCACAATCGAAACTGTATTCCTCGACATAAAGGAACGCGAAGCGCCCCTGCACGAACATTGGAGCACTGCGGAATCCACCGAATTGCTTTTGAACTATGACGTCTCACCATTTTTGAAACGTCTCCACAGCATGCCGGTGCAGATGGTGGTTGCCGAAGGCGACGAAATCACGCTTTGGGATCTCGAAATAGAAACCTTCAACAAGATCCCATCACCAAACAAGAAACTCGCAGTGATCCCCAAGGTCTCGCATATGAGTCTTTACTCGCAGAAATCTCATCTTGAGATCGCTGGCAATGCCGTCGGTGTATTCGTGAAGGAATGGCTCGCAGCTTGACGCAGGGGGCGTCACATTTTGGCGAGGCCATAAGCCTGAGCGGATGGTCTCAATTGGCGCCTCGCAACGGATATCGATAGTTGTGTTCGGGCATAAGCACCTCCAGGCTCAAACACGCGATGCACCACAAGCGGCGCGCTCAGACCGGCATCGTGATCCAACAGCGGGCGTCGATTTTCATGTGCCGTTCGGTGGCTCTAAAGCCTCAATTTACGGGCCACTTTAGAGGGGCAACTACGCCGTTGAGTTTTTTGGTTCGGTGAAAACGACCTATGTGGCCGCGTAAATATACTGTGTGCCGATCCTCCCACGACGGCCTGGCCCGGCAGAGCATGTTTTCGCACCTGTCGGGCCCCTTTTTCGAACAGCCGCCCTCTTGTCGTTGGGATTCCCAATCGCAAGAAATGCAGGCTGCACCAAGTCGCGCAACGAGCACGGTTTCTCCGTAGGAAAGCACGCTCATCAGTGGAGTCGGAGTTCACCTGGTTTGATGGTCACAAACGGATTTTGAACGAGGGGTTCCACAAAGCCGAGAACTAGGAACCAATAGGGCTGAGAAAAAGCCTCATGCAACGCATCTTCGAAACCTTCCTTGATCGGTTGCATCATAGCGTCGACGAAACCGATCTTCGGGACACAATGGAGTGGACTGCAGAAATGTTGGGTCTGCCAACGTTCGCCTATTTAGCCCTACCGTCAAAAAGTGAGACAGTGCCAAAACTGATCTCAAACTATCCCATTGGATGGACATCCCGTTATCTCAACGAAGGTTATGAACGAATTGATCCGGTGATGGAGAGAACAAGCTGCAATGAAAACCCTTTTCATTGGGGAACTCAGTTTGGACCTCCGCAACTATCTCGCAAACAGTGCCAATTGTTCGATGAAGCAGCAGAGTTCGGAATCCGGCAAGGCCTAACGATTCCGGTGCATGACCGACGCGGAAACATTGCCGCGATTACGTTCGCTTCTGATGAAAACGTTGCTTTCGGCAAAATGGCGTGCAGGTACGAACAAGGTCTGCAATTAATCGCTACCTGTTTTCACGTCGAGCTACGCAGAAGGATCAAGCGGGGCAGGGTTGTCGATGGTATCCGCCTCACTTCGCGCGAGTTCGAGTGTTTGCAATGGGCCGCGCATGGCAAATCAGCCAGAGACACCGGGGAAATCCTCGGTATTTCCCGGCGAACGGTCGTTTTTCACATGGAAAATACCAGAAGGAAACTCGGAGTTAGAACAGTCGCGCAAGCAGTAGCTCGGTTTGCTCAATCAGGGCGACTCGACAATTGAGAACACCCTTACCTGTAAAACAGTACAGGCTGAAATGATCTGAGCATTCGCCTCAAATAGCCGTGCCAATATGGCATGGAGGCGATGATGATTCAGTTGATTATACCCGAGCGCCACAACGAATTTGCACGCGAATTACGAGCTATGCACCAGTTGCGCTACCGGGTGTTCAGAGAGCGCCTGGACTGGAATGTACAAACCAGCGGTGATCTCGAACTAGATCAGTTCGACACTTTGAACCCCCACTATCTTCTCTTGCGCCAAACAGATGGCCGAGTCGCTGGTTGCGTTAGATTGCTACCTACGACCGGTCCGACGATGCTGCGCGATGTCTTTCCGGAATTGCTTGATGGAAGATCGGTTCCCGAAGACCTTGGCGTTTGGGAAAGCAGCCGCTTCGCGCTCGATCTGGCACCCCCTACTTCGAACGGATCGGCAGGCGTCGCTCTGGAAACCTTTTGGCTTCTGGCCGCTATGATTGAGTTCGGTTTGTCTCGCCGGCTTACCAGAATTGTTACCGTTACAGACCTGCGGATGGAGCGCATTCTGCGTCGCGCAGGTTGGACCTTGGACCGCATTGGCGCGCCACGACAAATTGGCAGCACCCAAGCGGTGGCCGGATTTCTCGACGTATCGTTGGAAAATCTGATGACAGTTCGTGAAAAAGGTGAACTCGGCTGCTCCGTTTTGTGGGAGCCGGTTTCTCTCAAAGTGGCCTAAAGGGTAATCGGTCGCGCGACCCGAGTGGAGCGGTTGTGATGACGATGCACGGCCACTGTCTTGACTGGCAATTGCCGGAAAGCTATCGCCCTCTGGTTCGACTCACTCGGCGTCAATGGGCGTGGGAATTTCTTAGACGGAATCCGATCTTTCGCGAAGAACTGATTTCATCACTTCACGGCGTTGAGGAGACAAACGGAAAAGGCGGTCTTCAGAAGGTTCGCTACTTCGCTGAATTGTCGCGTTGGGGAGTCTTGTTTCGTCGATTCTGATAGCGCTGATGCGAGGGTATTCTGGTGCCCTCGCCGGTGCCCATATGTGCTCGAAGTCCACGCAATGCGAACCGAATCGGGTGCGAGCCGGACATTCGATCTTTCGTCTCTGAATAGCCTGACCGCAGTCCTAGACATAGGCGACGGTGTACAGCATGTCCTGATGCTTCAGGATCAACAGCATCTTCAGCTATGCGCATATGGTGCCGATATCACCGAGCCGGTGGCGCTTTTTGTAGACGGGATAGTGCCCGCGAATTCGATCCGTCCGCGCATCCAGATGATTGAAGCGCTGAACATCCTGAGCGCAACGGGTAAACTGCCTGCGCGGTTGTTCCCTCGCGAGCCGCGCGGAGCAAGGCTTTGTACTGTACTCCAGGCACTTGATGGATACCTGGCCGGGGCATCGCAGCGCGAGATTGCTATCGCACTTTTCGGCTCCGATCGTGTTCGAAGAGACTGGTCAGATCCTGGCAACCACCTGCGTGACCGTGTGCGCCGCGCTATTCGCCGCGGACGTATGTTAATGAACGGCGGTTACATCGGGTTTCTGTCATGACGCCGCCGCCGACTAATATCTTTGGGTCGGCAAACTGGTCGATACGCTTCACCTGGCAAAGAGTTCCTTGTAGCCGCTTTTCACGATCCAGTTTGCACGCGCGACGTGGCTGTTCACCGTCTTTTCGGCGCGTTCCGGTTCCTGGGCAGGGTCGATGCCAAAGATGTCCTTCGCCATTTCCTCAACGCTGGCTTCATCAGCGGCGGCGATCAGTAGTTTCATGTAGATCGGAAAATGCGCGTCGTCGTAGTCGGTAAGCGTTTCCGACCACGGCACTTCATCCGCCGGAGACGGATTCCCGTTAGCTATTTGCATGAGCCCCCAGCGCCTTGCTTTCCCAGCCTCAATACATTGCTTTTAATCCAAATCATCGCGGCCTCATACCCTCCAGTGGTTTCCCAGCATAGCGAATAGGAACGATAATTCCTAGAACGATCGTTCCGAACAGGGTCCTTTTTCGTCATGGATCTCAAAGAGGTCATGGCGATCAATATGCGTCGGTTGCGCCATGATCAGAACCTGACGCAGGAAGAACTGGCGGGGCAGGCTGACCTGAGCATGCGCTATTTGGGTTCCATCGAACGCGCGCGTGTTTCCGCGAGCGTCACCGTACTGGGCAAGCTGGCCAGGGCATTGAATGTTGAACCCTGCGAACTCATCAAGCTGCCTAAGGAATGATGCGTTGGCTTCGATACTCCACACCCGCCGATTGGGTCTGTCAGGAGCATCTTAGATTGAACGGCGCCCGCGCACCTTCGGCGCGCGCCGGGTGCTCGTGAACCGAGCCCGCTTTCCTCGCTTCGCTCAGGCGGTCTCGGCCATTAGGCTTCGCCCCCTGGCGCAGGCCCGAAGCTTATGCTTCGGGAGACGGCCGCCGGCTGACGCCGGCGCGGTCTGTTTTGTAGGCTTTCCCCTGCCGGTGGGGGGCAGTCGGCCCTTGTAGCCCCGAGCGGTCACGCCGCAACCGCTTCGGCTTTCCGTCCGTCTTGATCCTTTTCTTTCTCCTACCGAAGCCATTGCGCCGCGCCTCTTGAGCTCGGGGCTGCCGGGCCTCTTCGCCGCCCCCCACCTCGGGGGGAAAGCGGCGCGGAGACGGAGAGAGCGGCGATGACGGAGCACACGGGACAGACCTTGAACCAAGCGGAAGCGACAGGGCCGCGCATCTATGTGGCCTGCCTTGCGGCCTACAATAACGGCTGCCTGCATGGGCGCTGGATAGACGCCGATCAGGACAAGGAAGCCATTCAGGCCGACGTTGCCGCGATGCTGAAAGCCTCGCCGATCCCCGGCGCGGAGGAATGGGCGATCCATGATTACGAGGGCTTCGAAGGCGCGGAACTTTCCGAGTATTCCGGCATCGACCGCGTCGTTGAGCTGGCCGCCTTCATCGCTGAGCACGGTGCACTCGGCGGCAAGGTGCTGGCGCATTTCGGCGGCGATATCGATCAGGCCAAGGACGCCTTTGACGACTATGCGGGCCGCTACCGGTCGCTTGCCGACTACGCGCAGGAACTGACCGAAGAAACCACCGACATCCCGCCGACGCTCGTTCACTACATCGATTACGAGGCGATAGCCCGCGACATGGAACTGAACGGCGACGTGTTCACGGTCGAACTCGGCTTTGAAGACGTGCACGTCTTCTGGTCGCGGTGAGGGCAGGGCGATGACCGATACCCCGCTCACCGAAACCACCCCCGAAGGCGAACAGGTGCTCGTGCCCGGCGTCGCGCTGGTCACCTTGCGCGACCGGCTGTTGCTGCGCGCATCCGCTCCAATGACGCCGAAACGCAATCCCGATGCTGAGCAGAAACCTTGCGACATCGGCCTGTTCGATCAGGCCGCGCGCGACCAGTGCGACCTGATCGACTTTCTCCGCGCCACCGAAACCGGCGCATCCACCCCCGACCCCAAACAGAAGGATTGACCCATGGAACTCGCCCACATTCCCTTTGACCAGTTGAAGGTTTCCCCGCTCAACATGCGCCATGCGCGAAAAGCACCGGATATATCCGATATCCTGCCGTCCATCCGCGCCAGAGGCGTGCAACAGCCGCTTCTGGTGCGCAAGAACGGTAGCGGTTATGAGATCGTCGCCGGGCGGCGACGGTTCTTCTCGCTCAAGACCATCGCCAAGGAAGGCGGCGCAATCGAGCCGGTACCCTGCGCGGTGATGGCCGAGGGCGACGACACGGCGGCGCTCGAAGCTTCCCTGATCGAGAATGTCGCCCGGCTCGATCCCGACGACATGTCCCGCCACGGAACCTTTGCCCGGCTGGTCCGCGAAGGCCGCAGCGTCGAGGATATCGCCATCACCTTCGGCGTAACCGAGATCATGGTTAAGCGCGCTTTGGCGCTCGGCAATCTTTTGCCGGATATCCGCGAAGCCTACCGCGCCGAGGAAATCGACACCCAGACCATTCGGCAATTGACGCTCGCCAGCGAGGCGCAACAGGCCGAATGGTTCGCCCTGTTCCGCGATGCCGAACAGCATGCGCCGCGCGGCTGGCAGCTGAAACAATGGTTGTTCGGCGGCGAGATCAAATCGGATGCGGCGTTGTTTCCATTGGAGAGTTACACCGGCGAGATCGCCACCGACCTGTTCGGCGAGGGCGGCTATTTCGCCGATACCGAGCAGTTCTGGGCCTTGCAGAACGCCGCTATTGCCGAGAAGCGAGAGGCGCTGATCAAGGCCGGATGGGACGATGTCGCTATCCTCGACTGCGGCGATCATTTCCATTCATGGGATCTTGTGAAGACCACCAAGAAGGACGGCGGGCGGGTCTATGTCGAAGTCCGTTCTAATGGCGAAGTGAGTTTCCATGAAGGGTTCATCACCCGCAAGGAACATGACAGGCGCATGCGCAAGCTGGCCAGTAGCGACGAGGCCGGAAGCGAAACCCAGACGGCGCGCCCGGAACTCACCGCCGCCGCGCAGAACTATGTCGAACTGCACCGGCATGCCGCCGTGCGCTACGCACTATTGAGCCATCCGCAACTCGCCTTGCGCCTGACGGTCGCGCATATGATCGGCGGCTCGGCTCTTTGGCGGACGCAAACCGAGCCGCAAAAGGCAGACAAGGACACCACTGCCGAGAGCCTAGCCAAATCGAAGGCGCAGGCGGCATTCGAAACCGAGCGCACCGAAATCCTCAAACTTCTCGGCTTGGCGGAGCATGGGCATTCCGTGGTCCGCTCCAATGGTGACGACCATCGTGTCGGCGCGCTTTTGGTCAGCTTGCTCAAACTGTCCGATGACGAGATTATGCGCATTCTGACCTTCGTCATGGCCGAAACCTTGCAGTCAGGCACCTGTGTTGTCGAACAGATCGGCTGCCATCTGAACGTCGATATGGGCGCAGTCTGGGAACCGGACGACGCATTCTTCGATCTCATCCGCGACAAGGCAGCAATCAACGCCATGCTCAAACACATCGGCGGCAAGGCCGTTGCAGACGGTAATGTCAGCGCCACGGCCAAAGTGCAGAAGAAGATCGTCCGCGATTTCCTGACCGGTGAGGGACGCGAGAGGAAGGAAGGCTGGCTGCCCAAATACATGGCCTTCCCCTTCGCCGCCTACACCAAGGCGGGAGCCGGAAGACTCACCGACAATGCCCGTCGCGCCAAGCAGCTTTCCGGCTGATCGGGGCAGGCGGGGCACGGGCCTCTCACCCACAACTGGAGGTCCGTGCCCCGCCGTGCAGTTCTGTGTCGATGGATTTCATCTTACGCTATTGCCGGCTCGTTCTTGTCTCCAAGCCCAAAGCCTTTAAGCATCCAGATCGTTGACTTAGCCGGAAGCAGCTTTTTCTTGCCTGCCAATCCGCGCAGGTCACCATATGGGTTCTTCCCCGTTTCCACCCGCACAAACTCGCCAAGTTCATTCATGTATTGTATGGCGTAATATATCGCTTCTCGGCGTTTGGGATCGGTTGTCGTTTTCCCGTGGATGAGCTTGTTCCTGATATCCTGCGCCTTGGCGAGGTTTCCTTTGGCCGCTGCCGGTATGTTTTTTGAAATGACATTCTTGAAAACTGCGGCATACGTTTCTGCCGTAAAGTGCTGCTTCTGAAGTTCGCTGTCGACCTTTGCCGAGTCACATTCGTGAACCCGAACTAGGCCGCATTTTAAAGCCCGGTGGTGCCCTTCTTCCAACTTCATGAAACAATAAGCGAGTGCAATTTCATGATTGGTCCCATCGCCGAGCAACGGGTCAAGTTTTGATAGATAGCCTTTTACGTCGGGGTTCAAGCCGTCGTAGATCGCCTTGAGTCCTTTATATGACTTGGGAACCGGCATCGCTTTTCCAACCTGTCTATCAAATATCGGATTTCTAAAAACTAGGGATATTTAATAGGCACTACTAGCGTAAAAGACCTTGTATTGGACCTTGGATAGCTAAGTCGAAAACCGTCCGGCCTTGCGGTGCCGGTCATTTGCTTGCCTGCGATCCGAATGATCGGGCAAATGCTCATTCAATCCATGATCCGGCTAGCCCCGCTCTGCGGTTGTTCGGTTTTGGTGACTCCTTCGGTCTGGCGAGGGTAGCTGTGAGAATGACAAAGCCGTCGCGCACTTCTTCGCTTCCATCCGTGCCAGCAAACAATTTCGCTGATCCCAAGCGATGTCCGAGCCTGAATCCGGGCGAAAGTTCTGGCGGCAAGACGATGACCACTCCAGCTAATAGGCGCATCAAAAAGCATCCTTCCGAATCCCAATCCTGCTCGTCACAACAGCACCCGTGCCATTAGTCTCCCTGAAATCCGCTTCCCCTGGCGCCCATCCCCTGCGGCTTTGCTTGTCGGACCTATGGCGAACGCCGGTCGGGTGAAACCGGCGCGGTGCGGTTTTTTCCCCGTCCGCCCTACGGGACGGACTTCCTCGCGGCCGCTTCGCTTTCAAAAAACCGCGCCTTACCGGTCCTCCGCTTCGCTTCGGCCCCAAAGGAGGGTTCGCCCGTCCGCCGCACGCCATTTCCGGTCCAGCGTCAGCCGAGGGGATGGTCCCCGAGGCGGCAAACGACAAGGAGACAGAGAAATGGCACAGGCACTTGGATATGTGACGAAGACGGAAACCGGCGCATTCGAAGGCACGCTCTCGATGATGAGCCTGAAGAAACGCATCAGCATCCAGCCCAACCGGGCCAAGGAAACCGACGCCCAGCCCGACTTCCGGGTCTATACCGAGGACCGCGTGGAGATCGGTGGCGGCTGGAACCGGACCGGCAAAGTCAGCGGCAACCCTTACGTCTCGCTGACCTTCGCCGCCCCCGAATTCGGGCCGCGCAAGATCTACGCCAATCTCGGCCGGGCCTCCGGTCAGGACGACGAAGACGTCATGGCGATCCTCTGGAACCCGAACTGAGGGCTGCAAACCTTGCCCCCGCGCCGGACCGGCGCGGGGGATTTCGCATGCTCAATTTAACAATCCGCACCCAAAACTCCGGCGAAAACTCGAGGCCGGGTTTTCGCCGGTCCCGGCATGGCTGTGCTTCGCCGATGGTGGCGCTCATCGGAGCGGATTTCCTCGGCGCGCTGCAGCGTCTAAAGGACGCCGCCGCTCCGTTTGAACCACACCGGAGTGACCATGACCGACCCCGATCCCGATAAATCCGATCATGGCCCCTTCTCTCAAACTTCAACCAAATACGCTTGAGAAAATGCGCGTGTATGGCGGCGGTCCGATCTACCGCAAACATGGTCGCCATGTCCGCTACCACATCAATGATCTCAACGACTGGTCGAACCTTAGAAAGAAGGATTCGACCGCCGATGACCGATAAGAGGTACACGCGGGTCGAACTCGCCTTCTATCCCGAACATCTCAACTACTGGCTCCGGTTTGGCGAGCCTGCCCGGCGCATCGAGCTTGATCGAAGGCGGTCGCTGGCACTATTCGAACTTGGCCAAATCTTTTGCTACGTCCGCTGGTCGGCTAACGAATACGGAGCCCAGGATTGGCGGTTGACCATTCTGGAGGCCCAGGAAACTCATCTCATGTTGAGCCGTGTGCCGGGCGTTTCACCCGGCGTTGAAGTGTTGCTTTTGGTGAAGGGCAAAGGGCCTGTCAAACGCGCTTTGGCGGTTCTGGATCGGCTGGACGCCGATGGCTTTGCGCTGGAAGATGTGTCGCCATCCTACTATCGGCATGCACATGTCCGGCTCACGACACACCGCGAAATCCGCCCCTATTCCTCTGAACAACACGAAGCGCATCTGGCCGCCAAACGGGTGCGGTGATGAGAACAGCGACGCTTGCGACAATGGCGATTTCTGTCGCCGCACTCACCTCGGCGACCACAATCGAGCTGCCGAAAAGGCTGATCTACAACGGCTCCGCCAGCGCCCGGGTCGGGTTCTATTGGGTCGATGACGCACCGCCAAGGCTGGGCGATTTCGTGCTGTTGGACGCGCCGGAAAGCGTCCGCGAATTGATCGAAACACGTCATTACCTTCCGCCAAATGTGCCTCTCATCAAGCAGGTTGTCGGCGTCGGTGAAGACGAAATCTGCCGTCACGGTGGCAATGTTTCGGTCAATGGGATTCGGATGGGTGTGGCCAAATCGGAAGACCTTTTAGGGCGGCCATTGCCCGTATGGAAAGGTTGCGACACCCTTACGGCGACCCAGATTTTCGTTCTCAACTTCCATCCGGATTCCTTCGACGGGCGGTATTTCGGGCCGATTGATCGGTCACTGATCATCGGACGGGCCATCTGGCTTGGCCGACCATGGCCATTGTGAGTTCCAACATGATCCAGCGAACAGAGCGGTCTGGAGCGAAAGAGGGGGCTGAGGCGGCGGAGGGCAAGATAAAACGGGATGGTGCAGACCATCCCGAAAGCCGGTCTGCACATCGGGTTTCACCTGCACATGGGCCGAAACCCCATGTGCAGGTGAAAGGGTTCAAGCCTTTGAGCACTCTCGCGAAGACATGGTGCAAGGCGCGAGGGCGGCTTGGAACGGCTCGAAACGCACCCATGTCTTGAGCCGCCATGGCCAGGGACAATGACGATATCTTCAAACCGAGGCTCGGCCGTATCCGCAACCGGGGCGGCGGAAAGGCGAAGAGCTATCTCAACCGCGTGCTCCATCAGGTCTCGTCGGCCGGTGCGAGCGGCTTCGGGCTAACACGATCAAACCGTTTCGCCGGAACCCGGATCGGACGCGGCAATGAAATGCTGCGGCGTCACCGTGCTGGTTACCGGTTCGGTTCGGCTTCCCGGCGCGTGGTTATTAAATCGCGGATTGTCAAACTGGCGAGCAGGGGAGCAGGCTCCGCTATCGCTGCCGCGCGGGCTCATCTCCGATACATCCAGCGTGACGGCGTCTCGAAGGAACATGAACCCGGCCGGCTCTATGATGCGAGTGGTGAAAATGCCGATGGCGACGCGTTCCTCGAACGAAGTGACGGCGATCGGCATCAGTTTCGTTTCATCGTCTCTCCGGAAGAAGCGGCCGAACTTGGCGATCTGAAGCCCTTCGTCCGGGATCTGATGCGGACGATGGAGAGCGATCTTGGCACCAGGCTCGACTGGGTGGCGGCCGATCATTTCAATACCGGTCATCCTCACACCCACATTGTGCTACGCGGGCGCGACGATCAGGGAAAGGATCTCGTCATTGCCCGTGACTACATCAGCCATGGCATGCGGCAGCGCGCGAGTGAACTGCTAACGCTGGAACTCGGCCCGCAAACCGAACAGGAAATCCGACAGAAGTTTAAGCGCCAGGTCGAGCAGGATCGCTTCACCGATCTGGACAGGCAACTGGTCCGGCAGGCGGAGGATGGCGTCCTCGACGTGCGCGACGGGCAGGAGACAGGAGAGGGACGGTTCCGACGGGCGCTACAGATGGGGCGGCTGCGTGTCTTGGTGCGGCGCGGTCTTGCCGAGGAAATCGCGCCAGGCCGATGGCGCTTGTCGCCGAAGCTGGAGGACACGCTCCGGCGTGCCGGCGAGCGCGGCGACATCATCAAGACCATGCATCGCGGGTTGAAAGTGGCAGGGCTGGATATCGGTGCCGCTGACTACTCGATATTCGATCCCGGCGATCCGCGAGCTCGAACCATCACCGGGCTGATCATTGATCGCGGATTGCACGATGAACTGAACGACGGGCACTACATCATGGTCGATGCCGCCGACGGCCGCGTGCATTATGTCGCGCTCGATCCGCGACAGGACATGGATGATCTGCCGTTGGGTGCTGTCGTCGAGGTTCGGCCAGCCGAGAAAGGGATAGGGCGGGCCGACCGCATGATCGCCGAGGTTGCCGGGCGAAACGGCGGGACCTATTCGCCGGACGTGCATCGGGCGCACGACACAGATGCGTCGGACGAATACATCGAGGCCCATGTCCGGCGGCTGGAAGCGTTGCGACGGCAGAACATCGTGCAGCGCTTCGCCGATGGCTCGTGGGAAATCCCCGAAGACTTCGAGGACCTCGTGGCGGCGACTTCGAAGTACCAGTCACGATACCCCGCGCGCGCGTTGACCTTGTCCTACCTCTCGCTGGAGAAGCAGGTGTTGGCAGACGGCGCGACGTGGCTGGATCGCCAACTGGTCGGGGGCGCTCCCGTCGAATTGCGGGGCGAACGGTTTGGTGCGGCGGCCAGTGCGGCGATACACCGGCGGAAGGAACATCTCGTTGAGCACGGCTTGGCAGAACAGCAAGACGACGGCGTTCGGTACCGGCGCAATCTGCTTCGCCTGCTGCGCCGGCGGGAACTCGCGGCCGCAGGCGATCGGCTAGCGAAGGAGACCGGCCTGTCTTTCGTAGAAATGCCGGATGACGTGCGTGCCGAAGGCGTCTATCGCCGATCCCTTCATCTCGCCAGCGGCAAGTTCGCGGTTCTCGAAAAGTCCAAGGAGTTCACGTTGGTGCCGTGGCGGCCGGTCCTCGAACGGTACCGCGGGAAGACGATCGGTGGCGTGGTGAAAGGTTCGAGCGTATCTTTTGAGTTTGCAAGGAAGAAGGGGATCGGCCTCGGGTAACGTGGCGCTTCGTTAGTTTTATTCATGCCCGGTTTTACGTGTGGGGGCTTCTTCGTCTGCGGCAAAGAGCTCTGTGCTCGTGAAGGAGAACAGAACCCTCCGTTCTGGCCCATGCCACAGCAATTCATTATCGTGCAGAAAGAAGTGCGTTGCCGCAGGAAACAGGTCGTGGTCAAGAGGCACGACCGCTATCGGATTGTGATAGATTTCTATCTCGTCGGACCATTTTTCATCATAGTCCGGGTCTTCGACGTCGATTTCAAAATGGATCGGGTCCACTGCTCCTGGTTCATAGTTGTAGAGACCACCTACACGACGCAGCTTGACTCTTGGATCTCCGAAACCGGCAAGCACCCCCATGCGATTGAATTTCGCAGTGGTGCCGGCGTTCGAGAACAGAATCGCGGAGACATGCTTGTGCGCCTCCTGGCCGAAGAAGTTGGTAGGGACCACCTTGTCGCCGACGATATGGTCCCCGAGTTGTTTCTCAATCGATTTCTTATAGTTGGGATGCCCTTCGCGCAGCTCGACACCAACGCCGTAGAGATAGAACGACAAAGCAGTATGCGACCACGTCATCGACGCGGGCGCATGGAAATCGGCAATCGCGATGACGAACGGATTGCCCGCCACGTCAGGGGCTT
>Ga0310345_10002065_pt1 | contig 20897 bp, 31 predicted proteins | sample HC15DNA20500_MG_FD_204667 | JGI IMG/M metagenome (GOLD analysis project Ga0310345, IMG submission 204667) | Marine microbial communities from station ALOHA, North Pacific Subtropical Gyre - HC15-DNA-20-500_MG | ecosystem: Environmental > Aquatic > Marine > Oceanic | place: Pacific Ocean: North...
TAATTACGGCTACTTTAAGTTACTCTGTAGAACAATATGGACGAAGCATAGTTATAGTACCTAATAAAGACCTTGTTACACAAACAGAAGATGACTATAAGAACTTGGGGCTCGATGTCGGGGTATTCTTTGGGGATAGAAAGGATATTGGTAAAACTCATACGATATGCACCTGGCAGAGCCTTAATTCAATGGACAAACGATTCAAAGATGGTGAAATTGATACAGGCCTTAAGACATTTGCTAATGGCGTGATATGTTTAATGGTTGACGAAGTACATATGGCTAAAGCAGATGTACTCCGTAAATTATTAACAGGACCGTTTGCTACAATACCTATACGTTGGGGGCTTACCGGCACCATACCAAAAGAAGAGTGGCAGTATGCTAGTTTAAAAGTGTCATTAGGCGATGTAATAAACAGATTAAGTGCATCAGATTTACAAGAGCAAGAAGTTCTTGCAAACTGTGAAATAAATATTATACAAGTACAGGATACAGTTGCATATCCTAATTATCAATCCGAACTTACCTACTTAACAACTAACGAAGATAGGATAGACTATCTTTCTGAATTATTTAAAGACATAGTAAAAAATGGCAATACCCTTGTTTTGGTAGATCGTATTAAATCAGGTAAAATGCTACAAGAAAGGCTTGGAGATGAGAGCGTTTTTATATCAGGTTCCGTTAAGTCAGCAGAGAGACGAGAACAATATAACGAAGTACAAGACTCTAACAACAAAGTCATTATCGCTACTTATGGGGTTGCATCTGTTGGCATCAATATTCCTAGGATATTCAATTTGGTCCTCGTCGAACCAGGCAAAAGTTTTATCAGAGTCATCCAATCAATTGGGAGGGGTATTCGAAAAGCACAAGATAAAGACTTTGTAAAAGTGTGGGACATTACATCCTCGGCAAAGTTTAGTAAACGACATTTAACCAAACGCAAAAAGTTTTATACGGAAGCAAAATATCCGTTTACAATAGAAAAAGTTACAATATGAAAGTATTAACATTAGATAACCTACCTTATGAATTAGATAACGTACCAGAAGAAATAGATGATATACGTTATTCTGTGTTGGATTACACCGATCCTAATGACGCAGATTATATTTTTATGCCTTTGGTATTCTTAGAATCATTTAATGCACCAGCCGCTGTATGTCGGATAGGCGAACATCAACTTAACATACCATTAGACTGGAGTCTAATTATTAGCGAACCTGATATTGGAGATGCAGAAATAATGCCATTAATGACATTAAATGATAGAAATTTTAAAGCATTTTGTTTTAATCCACTTACTGATATTATGCCTAGTTTTTTACCAATTGGAATAGAAAATATATTTTCAGAAACTAAATGGTTTTTTCCTAAATTAAAACCTGGACATATTTTAACAATACCGTTAGAAGAGAAACCAAAACCAACATGTGCATATTTTGTAAAAGAAATTAATAAAGTTCCTGATATATTACGCATCGAACAAATATGGATTTAAATGTCTAGCGTTCCTTTAAAAGATGTTTGTTTAGCAATTGACAAACGAAACAAAACATTTTATAATAACTTAGATGCTGAGCAACAAAAAAAGTTTAGTGCATGGCTTTATATGCGATATGCTTCGAGTGTTGACGGTCCTATATTTAGAGATCATTATTTAGAAATGGTTAATGATCTTGTAAATGTTAATTTTAACGATTTAACAAAACATAAAGAATTACAGTGGTTGTTAATATCATTATGTGGTATAGGTAAGAAACAATTTCATCCTTGGATTAAACCAGGTAAACGTAAAGAAAAACCTAAAATTAAAACTTGGCTAGCAAAAGCATTTCTTAATTTAAAAGATAGTGAATTAGATACCCTTATAGAATTAAATACAATAGATGAACTCAAAGACTATGCTACTCAACAAGGACTTACAGACAAAGAAATTGAACGAATCTTTTGAATGTAAATATTGTCATAAATCTTTTAAACGTGAACGAACCCTTTCCGTTCATATGTGCCAACAAAAACATCGTTATAATACAAAAGACGAACTTCCTAGTAGATTGGCATTTGAAACATTTGTTATATTTTATAAAACATGTATGTCTGGAAGAACTGTACAGGATCGTCCTCCGGCATTAGCAACATTTATTAACTCACCAGAATATAGTGGATTTTATACATTTGGGAAATATTTAGCAGAACTTAAATTACCTTTAAATCAACAAACAGAATTTATTTCATTTCTTATTAGTAATGGTGTTAAAATAAAAGATTGGATAAAGAGTTTTGTTTTAGAAGAATTTATTAAATTATATTCATTAAAAGAAGATCCTAAACGGGCAGTAGAATCTGTAATAATATTAGCAGAGGAATGGAGCAATGAAAATAACAGACATTGGACAGAATTTTTTGACAAAGTACCCGCGAGTATGGCAACTCATTTTATCATCACCGGACGTATTAGCCCTTGGATTATTTATGGTACTAATGCTGGTCAGCGGATGGTGGATAGATTAAATGAACGAGAATTGGAATTAGTAGTTAATCATATTAATGTTAATACGTGGAAACATAAATTAAAGAAGTATCCTGCATCATTAAACGAATTAGAAATAATAGATAATACATGTAAAATATGACTGATATTGATATAGATTTAAAAAACAGAGATGATGTGTTAAACAAATTAAAACACATACCTGCAAGCATTATAGGAAATATAGCAAAAAAACACAATACAGGTGTGTATTTTCATGACATGCCACACGATCCAAGCACCAATTTAAGCACTATAAATTATAAAGAAGCAGAAGATTTAGGTTATTTTAAAATAGATTTGCTAAATGTAAACATTTATGAACATGTTAAAAATGAAGCACATTTAAATAAATTATTAGAAAGAGAACCAGACTGGAATTTGTTACTGCATAAAGAAATAGTACAGCAGTTATTTCATATACACGATCATTACGATATAGTTGCACAAATGCAACCTAGATCTATAGATCAACTTGCAATGGTACTTGCTATTATAAGACCAGCAAAGAGACCATTGCTGGGAGAATCGTGGCAATCAATACAAAAGCAAGTATGGTTAAAACCAAAAGATAATTCATATTATTTTAAAAAGTCTCATGCTATAAGTTATGCGTATGCAATTATAGTACAACTTAATTCGTTTTGCGAATTAACTGAATCTGTCGACGCTTAACTCGTTTTTGCATTACATCTTGTAATGAAATAGTGGGTCCATATAGTATTTCAAAATCTTTAATAGTAAATGTAGATAAAATAGATTTAAATGGTGCCCATCGACTACCTAGTATAATATTAATAGGAATTGTTCTATTTGATTCCCACCACCATTCTTCACCTAGGTCCAAGAAAAGTCTTTTTTCATCTTTTTCTTTTAATTTATTATAAACATAAATTGAGGCTATATTACTACCGACATTCTGTACTATTCCAATGTACTCGTTTGTTCCGTATCTACATAAACTGAGAAATGGGAACTTATCTAAAAATTCTTTAATTTCTGTTTCTAGTTCCATAATTAATTTGCGATAAATATATTTAAGTGAGATAAACGTATGGCAGAAACGCTAACACTATTTAAGTATGATACCAACATCCATTTTATGTTGGCAGATGATATTAACAAAACGGTGAACCCTCCTATGAATAATAAAATTATTAAAGTATATAAAGGCGTCGACAGCGCCTTAAACTTCTTTATCAAAAATAAAGATCGAAAGCCTGTTAGTTTAACATCCGGCACACTTACAGCATATTTAGTAGACCACACAACCAACAAATTGTTATTTTCTAGATTGGTTGAAGAAATAGATAATACCACAGGCCAAGCAAAATTAACAATTAGAAATAAAGATTTAGTAGGTGCCGAACCAGGTTTTTATGATCTATCATTAACATTTGAAAATGTTGATGGAGAAACATTAACATTATTTGCAGATAGAGCAGATAATGTAAAGGTAACAGTTGAAGTTAAAGATGGTCCGATTCCAGCATTTTCAGAATCATCAACAATAACATTTACAACTCCCGGAGGAACAGGAACCAAAGAATACAGTTCAGCAATAGAAGTTGCATCTATTTCTCCTGATACTCAAGGCCTTCATACCTTTGTTGCATACCTAACAAATTATACTGGTAATCTTTCTGTTGAAGGATCAATTGAACAAACAGCCGCAGGATGGTTTCCTATTACAATAGATTCCGGCGAATATAAAGCATATTCTGAATCAACGTCATTGGATCCTATTAATTTTACTGCAAATTTAAATTGGGTTCGATTTGCTCATGATCCCGACGCAGGTAATGCAGGAACGGTTGACAAAATTCTTTATAGAAGTTAAACTATATGTATGAGTATAGTCATAGATGTTGTTAAAACAAATTTACCTATAGATGCAAAACAAACCCCATCTGGTTGGCTAACAATAAATTGTCCTTGTTGTATACATTTTGGACAGGCACGACCTGATAGACGGCACAGAGGAGGGGTCATGTTTACTCCTGACGAAGGCATCGTCTATCATTGTTTTAATTGTAATTACAAAACTGGTTGGAAACATCCGGATAGATTTTCTGATAAATTTAAAAAATTATTAAAATATTTAGGCATACCTAGATCTGATATACAACGACTTACATTGGAAACAATGCGAGAAGCAGATTTAGTACAACCAGTAAAAGCAGAAATACCTGAATATAAAATAAATTGGCCAGAAGTTAAATTGCCTTCTGGTTCTAAACCATTAAATGAATGGGAATTTAATCCGTTATATAATAAGGCAATAGAATACATTAGTCATAGAGGATTATTAGATTTAGCAGACTGGCATTACAGTAATGCAGTAATAGGGCAAATGCAACAGAGAATTATATTGCCATATAAGTACAAAAGTAAAATAGTAGGTTTTACTGCACGATGGACAGGAGAAAAACAACATAAATATCCTAAGTACTATCAACAACAACCAAGAGATTTTGTTTTTAATTTAGATGCACAAATCAATAATAGAAAATATGTTTTAGTTACTGAAGGACCATTTGATGCAATAGCAATAGATGGTGTAGCAATAGGTGGCAGTAACATAAATTATCAACAAGCACAAATAATAAATCAATTAGGTAAAGAAGTTATATTTGTTCCCGATCAAGATAAAGCAGGTATAGATGTAGTACGACAAGCAATTTATAATAATTGGCCAGTAAGTTTTCCGCCTTGGGAAGGTGTTAAGGATTGTGCTGATGCAGTTAACAAATATGGTAGACCTTTTACTCTTAAAAGTATACTAGATTTTGTAGAGACAAATAAAACAAAAATAAAAGTTAAAAGCCAATTATGGAAATAGGAATATTTGGATGTTCGCACTCCTTTGGTACAGGCAATGAAATAGTAGATACTTTATATGAGTTAAATGAAAATAGCACCAATACACTTAAAAAAGGGTATGGTGCTATATTAGCAGAATTATATCCTCAACATAATTTTACATTATTTCCGGTACTAGGAGGCGGTAATAAAGATATATTAGAAAATTTAACATATGCAATAGAAAATAATCCGTGTGATATGTATATTGTACAAACTACACAATGGCATAGATTTACATTTGGTGTATTACAATATATAAAAAAATTATTTAATATTGGTAAAAATATGCAAGTATATACATATGATACTGGTACATATCACGGACAACGAACAGATATAGATAAAAAATATCTACCAAATTATTGTGCTACATTTCTTCCATGCCAGCCAATTTATTCAGATGTACCAGGAACAGGACATAGTCAATTTATTTGGGGCAAAGACTGGTGTGCTGAAGGCGCCGATGAAATGAAAGAAGTATATGGTCAAGCAATTACAACAATTATAATGGACCATTTTGCTTCTAATTATTTTTTAGATGAAAATTATATGATGTTTAATATGTTAAATATGTTATCTCAACAACATAACATATGGTATTTTTATTGGAATCCTCCATTTGGAAAAGTTAAAGATTTACAATATGTTGATCCTAAAACTAGGAAAGATGTTTTAGCATTAAAAATAGATCTATTAAACGAAAAATGGAAAACAAAAACACGTGATAAAGAAATACAGTCACAAGATATTGAAACATTTTTAAATAAAAAAATTGGTACAAAAAAAGTAGTTACAGATTATGTAATTGATAGCGGTACACATTTAAATAATAAAGCACATAAAATGGTAGTAGATTATCTATTATCAAATGAAAATTTTAAAAAGGAACTAGAATGGATGTAGGAATAATAGGAGATTATAATTCTTTTATGACCGGAGAAGATGCAATAAAAATTATCTGGGATAAAACTTTTAGTCAAGATGGAAGTATTATAACCAATAAGAAGGATGATCCCATCGGATGGGAAAGATTGTTAGCAGAAAAATTTGAATTTATAAATTTTGAAGTTACACCATGTTGTAGTAATAGAGATATTTTAGATAAATTAATATTATCATTACAAAGTAGTAAACCAAAAGATTTATATATTGTTCAAACTACAACTTGGTATATGACAAGAATGGGTATTGTTGATTATGATGGTAATCAATTTAAAGAAAGACATAATCTTACATATAATGTAATAGATCCTCGTAGTTTTGTAGGGAAACGATATCCGTCGGCATTAGTACCATGGCATCCTGATTATATATTTAATAAAATACCATTTACTCCAGGTGGGCCTATAGGTGATCCATCTACACCTAGATGGATTTCACAAACAGATGCTGATGTTGCTATTGATACTTCCGGATTATTTGAATCTGTTTTTACTAGTTGTATTGATAATATAGTAAATCCAAATTTAATTGACGGGCTAGATGATGCTCATAGAATGAGAGCAATTTATGGCGAATTAGGTAAGGTATTATTACATGATCATTTGGGTTCGCGAGCAAAACAAGAAGAAGTTTTTGCTGAAATGACTTTACTAAATTTATTAAGTCAAATGCACAATGTTTGGTATTTTCATTGGTTTCCACCGTTAGGTAGAGTAGAAGATTTTAATTATATGGAAGATCCCAGCAAATCAGGTGATCACATTTCTGATTTTAGACGGCAAAATAGAAAAGATACCATTGGATTAAATTACGCAAAATTAGAAAGATTAAACACAGATAAACGAATACATCCATTTAGTGTAATGGATTGGATAATCATGACATATAGAGATAAAATAGATAATGAAATTGATTGGTTAAATGAAGCTGGTCATCGAGTAGTATTTGACGAATACATTTTATCAAACGACACATTAATGAATATATTAAAAAATGGCTGAAGAAATAAAAGAATATACTGAAGATATGCAAAAACTTTATGTAGAGTTTTTATTATCGGATTCTGAATTATATGCACGATGTCAAGCAATTTTAGATGCGGAATATTTTGATAGAAAATTTAGAAAAAGTGTAAAATTTATACAAGAACATATATCGGGTTATTCTGCATTACCGACTACAGAACAAATTAAAGCAGAAACAGGAGTACAATTTACTTTAGTTAAAGATGTCGACGAACGACATCAAGATTGGTTTTTAGATGACTTCGAACAATTTTGTAAACATAAGGCATTAGCAAATGCAATTCTTAGTTCAACGGACTTATTAGAAGAAAATCAATTTGGTGCTGTAGAAAAAATGATTAAAGATGCAGTTCAAGTTAGTTTGGCAAAAAATTTAGGTACAGATTATTATGTAGATCCAGCAGATAGATTACGTAATTTGAAAACATTAAATGGAGGAACAAGCACCGGTTGGGAGTCAATGGATTCTAAACTATTTGGTGGTTTTAATAAGGGCGAACTTAATATATTTGCAGGAGGTAGCGGAGCAGGTAAAAGTATATTTTTACAAAATCTTGCAGTTAATTGGTCGCTAATGAAGTTAAATGTTGTGTATGTTAGTTTAGAATTAAGTGAGGATTTAACTGCAATGCGTATGGATGCAATGAACACTGGTTATTCTACAAAGGAATTATATAAAAATTTAGATGATGTAGATTTACGTGTTAAAATGCAAAAGAAAAAAGCAGGAGCAATTCAAATAGTACAGTTAGTTAGTGGATGTACAGTGAATGATATACGAGCGTATTTAAAAGAATATACAGTACAAACAGGTATACGGCCAGATGGTATAGTAATAGATTATTTAGATTTAATGATGCCTGCACAAAAGAAAGTACCACCGAGTGATTTGTTTATTAAAGATAAATTTGTTAGTGAAGAACTACGAAACTTATCAGTAGAATTAGATATTTTATTTGCAACAGCATCACAATTAAACAGAGGTGCAGTAGATGAAATAGAATTTGATCACTCACATATTGCAGGCGGTCTTAGTAAAATACAAACAGCAGATAATGTTATTGGTATATTCAGTTCACGTGCAATGCGAGAACGTGGGCGAATACAGATACAATTTATGAAAACTAGATCTAGTAGTGGTGTTGGACAAAAAGTCGATTTAGAATTTGACGGAAATACTTTACGAATATCTGATTTACCAGAAGGTGAGGAAGAAAGTCCTGCTGAAGATATATATGCAAAACTTAAAAAGAAGTCAACACTTTCAAAAGTAAAATCTGGATTGACCGATAACCAAGTAGTTGACGATACAGTCGACCATACAGATAAATTACGAAAAATGTTAAAAGGTATGGAATGAAACAAGAAGACCAACTTAAACATGCTAATTATTTTACTACAAATGTAGAATGCGATCAACTGAATACTGCTGATTCGGTTGCAAATCGGGTATTACTTAAAATATATGGAGGTATAGGTGATGTATTAATGTGTTTACCTATAATACGTAAATTATCTGAATTACATACCGTAGATATTGCATTGCGAAATGCTAATAATTCAGATATAGGTGAATGGACAGAAGAAATAATACAAAATAATCCTTATGTTAATAATGTTTATACATGGAAATACTGGACAGCCCATTTAAGTGAATTACGAGTATATCGAAAAGTTGTTGTTTATAATCCCTTTCCATACGATCAAGAAATGTTTTATGCCCAACCTGTGCATAGAATAGATTTAGCCGCCGAATTAATGGGAGTTACAGATTGCAAACCACATGATATAAATGTTCATTTAACAAATGAAGAAAACAAATGGGCATATAATAAATTAGAACTTATTAAAAATCCTGTAATTATTCAACCAACAATATTACGAGATCCATGGCCAAATAATCAAGGCAAACAAATTCCATTAGAAATTTATCCTAGGCTTTTTAAAGATTTTCCGGAATTAACCTTTATAGGTATTGGTTCAACAAAAGGTAACAATGGTGATGGTATGAGTTTAGGAGAATGGGATAATTATGTATCTTTTATGAATCAAACTACAATTAGGCAAGCAATTTCATTATTAAAATGGTCAAAATTTCATATTCTTCCTGATAGTTTTTTAGGACATGCAAGTGCAGGATATAATAAAAAAGGTATAGTTATATTTGGAAGTACATCCCCGCAGGTATTCGGATATGAAAATAACTATAATCTTTGGTATGCTCCACCATGTGCTCCGTGTAGGATACAATCAGAACCAACAGAATGGCATCAAGAATGTTGTATTAAAGATGGAATACCAGTAGAATATGATAATTTAAAACGAAATGTTAAGAAATTAATAACTGAAGAGCTTTCAGGAGTGCTTGACCTTGAGTAGGATGCACATCTCTGCCACTTGCCATTAAATTAATGGCGGCATTAGCATTGTCTTTTAGTTGAGGACCTAATTGAGGATCAGGATGCAAAGCTGACGGATCTAAGCCTTGTATAGCACCAATTACACCAGATGGATCGGCAGGTTCGTCTGCTTGGGCTACTGCTTCTTCGTCAGGTGGTGCTTGCCACCCTGCTTGGTATGGACTTGCTTCATCTATATCGAACGCTCTCATAACAATATTTAGCTAAATATTATATAGTTTTAAGAGGATTGTATATGACATCCACAAAGAGTTTATTTGAAGAAATTAGCTCAATCGCAACTAAACGTGATAATTCATTATTAGTTGAATCTAGAGCAGAACATATTATTGCAAGTGTTATTAATTTAATACATTTAATACAAGAATCGTATTCGCAAGATCAAGCGGCCGATTTAAATAAACGATTAATAAATGCAATACGAACTGAAGATGTACGCAAATTTACTAGAGGCATGCGTAAAATAAAAGAACAGGTCGAACATGAAAATTAAAGACATTTTAAATGATATAAGTCCACGAATAAAGGCAAAAAAAGATTTTACAACAAAGCGATTTAAAAGACGCAAAGGAAAGGCCTTTCATTCCAAACCAGATTTTCTTGACCACAAATTTAAAGTTTCTAATATTACAAAGCGAATAAAAGGCGCATTGTGTGATGACATTAACAACGATACAGAATGAACTAGATCTTCTAGTAGAAGAAAACCAAAGTAAATTTCAAATAATTAATACTTTAACTGAAAGTAGATTATTTAGACAACCTCAAGTATTAAACAATTTAGGCAAACAAGGCCTCAAAGACTTAACTTTTTTATATATACTTTTATTATACATATTATATAACGAACCCGAAACACATGAAAAGGCAGTACTTTACGCAAAACGAACCAAATCATATCGAGATTTTGAAACTTTTTATATAGGCGGAACAGATTTGTATCTGCTTATTAATGCTAACTTAGGCTCGATCAATAAACCGCTATTGCTTATGTTTCTTGATCGCTTGGCCAATGCAAATATAGAAAGAGAATTTGTTCAACGATTTTTATTAAATGCACAAAATACTTTACGGGTAAACAATAGTGTTTTGAGATCTGCTAGAAGATACGTTCAAGATTGGCATGTAATGGGGCAACAACGCAAATACCAAACAATGACACAAATATTATCATTTGTACGAACAAAAGCACGATACGTAGAAGTTTATGATGATATAACCGAAATTCAACGAAAATACTCATAATCTGATAAATAAAATAACAAGTAAAGTTATTAAGGAGATTAATTATGGCTTTAGCAGATAATAGCAAAAAAAATGCAACAAATTCCAATTATGGCGGACCCCTACAGGTTGTGGCTTGCACACTTTCTGGTGTACACACGAATCACACAGATTCTGATTCTGATTTTTCAAAGGTACTCAGTGCAATTGGACAGTGGACTACAGTATTAGCATGGCAAACACCAGCAAGTAATGCAGTCATTGTTATATGTGAAGGTGGCATTGCTTTAACAGCATGTCCCACAGCAACCCCTGGAACAATCATTCCTGCGGAAGGTGGATGGTCATCTGGTAATTGTGTAATTACCAACCATATAGTTTTAGCATAGTACATATAGAATTAAGGCGTCTTTTACTAGGCGCCTTTTTTTATGACCGCTAAATACGAATAAAGGTTACATGGCAACATTTCATGATGCCGGAGAGTTCATCGGCGCAAATATTGAGTTCTTTTCAATATTCAGTTTAATAGATTTTTCAGACTCAGATATGGGAGCAAATGCTTCACCTTATAAAGGTGACGGCACTAAATTAGATTTAACAAATATTGAATCTAAACCTTATCATCAAGCTCAAAATTTAAATATTTTAATTCAGTCTATTGGTTTTAGATGTCAACCAGTAATGATATCTGTAAATTCACAGTCAGTCGGTATTACATCATTCAATAATGCCCATAGTATAGACTTGGGTTCGACGTATACAGGCACAAAAACATTATGGACAATAAAATTTGCAACAGAAAATCCTGGTGCATGGAATATTATATTGTTACAAAATGAGCTATACAGCATGCCTATAGAAGGGTCAGCCAGTTTAACTGACTCAACTAACAATATTATTGGAAATATAATAAATACTAATATTGATGATAATGTCAACAGAAACACTATCATCGAAATGGCTGAAATACTTTAGGCAAATACTGGCTCCAAGTCGATATTACTATATCGTGTAATTAGTGTTAAACACTAGTAAAAGTGATTTGGATTATGAGTGACATAGAAAAATCGAGCTTAGAAGCTCATGTTGAAATTTGCGGCGAGCGGTATACTCGTTTAGAAGATAAACTAGAAGATATTGTAAGACGCATAGAACGTAGTTATGTACGATTTGATAAGATGGAGCAATCCATAAATGTTATCAAAGAGTACGCCACAAACCATCATACTGATAGATTTAAAGCTATTGATGATAAACAAATCGCCATGGATGTTCGTATATCAAATGTTTTAAAACTAATTTTATCTGGCGCAATTCTAATTATTGGAACATTAGTCGCTGGCATCTTTACACTTCTTCCCTAATAACAATAAATACAATAACAGGAATTAATAAATGCATATTATCGAAGTAGCAGAGCCTCTTATTGAAACAAAAATTGTTTGGGCAAAAAAAGGCAAAAACAATATTACACGAAAATACAGATGTTCTTTCGGTAAACGAAAGGGTAGAGTTGTTGCGAGTCCAATGCAATGCTCCGCTCCAATTGATATGAAAAAACGATTTGCACTTAAAAAAACAAAAGCAAGGTTAGGCTCTAAAATGGCACGAAAAGCAAAGAAAACTAAACGGTTTAATCCTGCAAGTAAAAGAGTAAGGGCGTTAAATAGACAATGAAAGCATTATTATCATTAAATGAAAGCACTACAGCCGAAATACTTGCTGATTTATTACAGATAGATCCCGAACAGGCACAACAAATTGCAGGACAATTACGACTTAGTGAAATATTAAATCTTGTCCAAGAACTTAAAGCAAACAATATGTGGGAAGCAAATGAAATTTTAAAACCTTACCTAGCAGAATTAGGATCTGGCAACAAAAATGTAGACAGCAGGGCAAAACAACCTCCTAAAAATGATTTATCAACATCAGCAGGAAGTCAAGTAAGCGGCCCAGCAGGAAGCCAACAAGTACCAAATAATGTATCTAGTTCTACTACAGGATCACAAAGACCCAATCTTTCAGGACCTGAAACTCCACCGGGCGAACAAGCACCTAATTACACAATGGATATAAAGAAAGACGGTCAACCAATAGCATCTTCAAATGTTGGACCAGACGGAGCGGCTAGAGCTATTAGAACAGGACCAAAAAGTTCAGGTAAAGCGGCAGGATTGCATGCCTTGCGGGCTGTAAAAGGAGTTCAATGAGAGTAGTAGAGGTAGCAGGACCGTGTCCTGTTATGGTATCAAATAAAGAAGCATCTGTTTACGATAAAATATGCGGTAAACACGGTTGCACTAAGGAAGATTTGTCTGAACGCGAAAACATGATCGTAAAACAACTTACATCTAAAGGGGTTGTTGATAGGATTAATGGTCGCTTTTATCCAAGTTTTCGATAAATAATATAAACTGAGTACGGGGATTAAATTATGAATATTTCAGACTTTGACCATGGTAAAACCAAATTAGATAAAATTAACAAATATCTAGAAGAAACATTTGGGTTTTCAATTAAACAAGAGGATGTTACAGAAAAAGCAATAAGAAACATATTGCATAAAGTTAGAGACAAACAATCAGAGATTGTTAATGAATCTAATGTTAACGACTTTCATAAGCATCCAGATTATGCTAAAACTATTATGGTTGCTGAAGCATTAGCAATTATGTTAAAAGAAGTTTCCCCGACACAAAGAAAGATTAAAGCAAAAGTCAAGGAATCCAAAATGGCCAAAAAAGTCGTAGAGCACAAAGGCACAACGCCTCATAAACATCCACATCCAAAGGTGGAAGCAAAACAAGAAGATACTAAAAAGGAAAAAGTGGAAGAAGTAAAAAAAGTAAAAGAAGATGTTAACCCTCGTTCAGTAACATTGGCAAATCTTCGTACACTAATGGAACAAGATTTAGATCAAGCAGAGTTAGTTCTTGCCGCCAAAGATATGGTAGATAGATTACAAAAAATGGCAGAAGATTTAGCATCTATGCAAGTAGAAGATTTAATGCCATTAGTAGATGCCATGCGTGAGTCTTTTGGAACAGAACAAGCAAATGCATTTAGTGCATCAGCAGATGCAACATTGGCCGCGGCATTGGAAACAATTAAAGCAACCCGTGAGCAAATGGACCAATCAGTAATGGTGCTTACAGGCGAAGGTGCTCCTGCTAATGATATGATGGGAGGCGAAATGCCACCAGCAGGTGACATGGGGGCCGAAATGGCTATACCTACAGAAGATGAATTTGCAGGCGAAGAAGCCGCCGCAGGTGTAGAAGGGGAACCATTAGGACGTATTCCTAAAGAGTCTGTTCAAACTGCTAAAAAACTTTTGCTTCAACATGCAAAAAACGGTAAGTTAACAAAAGCATCTATTAAAGAAGCCGCTCAAATTTTAGCTCAAAAAAAAAATTCGTAATAACTGAAGCTCAATTTCGTAGTCTTTTTGAAGGGGATCTTATTCCCTCACCAGAATATGCTACAAAAAAAGGTAAATTATTTAGACAATTCCTTGACGATACAGGTGAAAATATTTCTACGGGTTGGAATAAATTTGTAAAATGGTCAAAAGTAAAAGGTGTAGAAGCCGCAGACTGGGCAGTTGATCAAGCAGGCGATCTTGCAGATTTTAGTTCTGGTTTTTATAAAGGGGTGACAGCAGAACCTGAACCTCAGAAAATAAACATAGGAAAGAAATAGTGCGAGCCAAAGAAATAATACTTCAGGAAGACCGGTGGGATCCTGAATATATAAAACATGAAGTGCTAACATTATTAACTTCTGCGGCGGCCGAAGGCATTACCCAATTATCTCCAGTAAATTTATTACAAGATCTTAAAGCCATGGGATATCCTATGACAATGAGTGGTTTATTTGATTTATTACAAGGTACAGAACTTGTTAAAAATATGAACAGAGATGTTATTGAACTTGCAATTACTGATGCAGATATGTTTTCAAATGTAAAAAAGAGCGAAGCAGATGCAAATAAAATACATAATACAGCAGTTAAGCAAGCAAATAAGGAAATAGGAATATAAAATGGCTTACTTTATTAGTGCAAAACAAGCAAGAGAAAAAGCAAGAAAAGATTCTGTTATTAATTCAGAAACAGCAAGCATCGAAGCCGCAGTTTTAACAGCAGTAGAATCTAATTTACTTACAGCAACCGTAGATGATGGTACTACAATGACAGAATCAAATAGTGGCGATGCGGCACAAGTTCTTGCTGAAAGTTATCATTCTGTTTGGCAAGGTGGCACCACTGATGCAACAAAAACAGATCAAATGGCACAAGTTATTAAATATTTTGTTGACTTAGGATTTAGTATCCATAGAGAAATAAACACTTCTTCAAATACTACATTCAAGTGGATAGTTAGTTGGTAACATGAATATTGCAACATATAACGAATTTATAAAACTCCCCTTTACATTTGATATAGCAGAATTACGAAAATCTACATTTATAGTAAGAAATATAGCAAAAGCAGTAATTGGCCAGGATTTTAATGGTACAAGTACAATTTGTTTAACTCATAAAAAGAATGGTGATCCGTGGGAAGGCCAAAAAATAAGAGGCTTTTTTTGGACACGCCCAGACGATACATACGAAGAAGTTACTCGAGAGGAACCGTTTAATGAGGCTGAGTTTACAGAATTTAATGAACATTTTAAGCATACATATTTTGCAGAGATACATAAGTTTTTAGCAAAAAAATATAAAATAGGTAGAATGCGTTTAATGATGCTTAAACCTAGATCAACTATAAGTTGGCATAGAGATCCCGATAAAAGAATACATATTGCTATAACATCTAATGCAGGTTGTAGGCATATTATAGAAGATGTAGTTAAGCATATTCCTGCTAACGGCCAAGCATGGATCCATGATGATACTAAATATCATACAGTTACTAACGGAGGAGAAATTCCGAGAGTGTCGTTAGTTACAACCCTTTTAACTTAATATATGATAAGAAAAATATTTGGTGAAAGTATAGGTATATATACCTTACCTAATGCAGAATCATATAATGATGATTTTATTAAGTTTGCATATTACTCTAAAAATTTAGTTGAGAATACAGATATTTTTAAACTAATGAAAGAGTCTGGTGCTCCCCAAGATATGAAAGATCATATAGAACCATTTATTCATAGATCACATCATATACCAGGTTATCCTTTAAAATTTTTAGATGATGTAATGTGGGCATTAAAAGAATATACAAAAGAAATGGGGCAAGAATTTAATCAACATAGTTTTCCTTATTTGGTACCGTATGTATCGCGAGCATGGACAAATATAACTTCTCAAGGAGATTATATAGGATCACATGATCATGTAAGATTTGATGCTAAGTTTAGTGTATCGTATTATCCTAAATTTTTACCTGAGCAAGGAGATCTACATATAGAAAACACTGGTTTAAAAGCAACTAAAAGAACGTATCCTTGTAACGAAATGCCGGCAAGAGATAGAATTGAAGGCAAAAAAGGACAAGCAGTAATATTTCCTGGATACTTAAAACACCACACAGAAATTAACAAATCACCTGAAGATAGAATATCAACTTCGTGTGATATTAAATACTTAGGAATCAATAGTGATCTTCCTCCTCCAAAAGTGGTAGAAGATTTAACTTCTGCATTTCAACAAGAACTTAAAACAAATTTTAAATTATGATAGATGAAAAATGGACAATTAAACGAATCATATGGTTTTCATTAGGTATGCTTTCGTTGGGTATGGCTTATATAGGTGTAGTTACACCAGGCATACCATTTAGTATATTTTTAGTTTTTGCCGCATATTGTTTTGCTAAATCTAGCAAAAAATGGCACGATTGGATTTACAATCACAAATATTTTGGACCGTTCTTAACTAATTGGGTTAATTATAGAGTATTTCCTTTTTATGCAAAAATTTCTATGATTATTGTTATGTCATCTACACTTATTATTACCTGGTTTATACTCCATAATTTGACTATGATATTATGGAGTGGAGGGTTTATGTTAGGTGTTGCTATATGGGCATGGCGGTATCCTAGTACAAAAGAAGAACATGCTCGTCGACTAGAAAATGGCGAAAAAGTTGGTTGGTTTAGTTGACAAAATTTGACATAGATGTTATACTATATACATGAATCTAATAGCGAAGTACGACTATCCGTCGTTAAAACGATTTAATAGTTCAGGTAAAAGGTTATATAATACCCCATCTGGTAATCTCCCCTCTGTTACATCAATCTTAGATAGAACAAAAGATAAGACATTTCTTGTAGAATGGAAAAAACGAGTAGGTGAACAAGAAGCAAATCGTATAACAAAAGAAGCATCTGGATTAGGAACCTTATTTCATAAACATTTAGAAAATTACATATTAGGTGAAGAACGACCTAATGGTAATAATTTTGTTTATAAATTAGCCAAAGACATGAGCGAAGTTGTTATAGAAAAAGGGCTAGTTAATATAAATGAAATATGGGGCTCAGAAATAAGTCTGTATTATCCAGATTTATACGCAGGTACTACAGATTTAGTTGGTGTTCATAATGGTACACCAGCAATAATGGATTATAAAAGTACAACTAGACCTAAAAAAGAAGAATGGGTTGAAGATTATTATTTACAATGTTGTGCATATGCATTAGCCCATAATGAATTATATGAAACTAAAATTAATAAAATAGTTATAATAATGTGTTCACGAGAAGGCCAGTATCAAGAATTTATATGTGAAGGCAAAAAATTTGAAGATAAATGTGAAAAGTGGACCGAACGATTAGAAGAATATTATAAATACGAAACTAACCAATAAAAAGAAAACCAAGGAGAACACAATATGAAGCCAACCTTTTTCCCTAATGTCAGGTCATTCCATCCTGGCATGGGGCAAGCCGTCGCCGAACGAACAGTATTACGAAGAAAACCCAATGGCGAATGGGAAAACTGGCATGATGTAGCCAATAGAGTAGCCATGGGCAATAGTTTACTTTGTCCAAAAGAAGGCGATAAAGATAGAGAATTTAGATTATTAAAAAAACATATAGCAAAAGCAAGTTTGTTAATGAGTGGCAGACATTTACAACATGGTGATGAAAAACAGCCAGAAAGAAATATGGAAGTGTTTACAAATTGTGCTACATCTAGCACAAGTTTTTTACTTTTTTATTTACTGTTAAATGGTTCAGGGGTTGGACGATGTTACGATGACGACATGATGTTAGTTGATTGGAATAACGCACCTCAATTACGATGTGTTTTAGATGAAAGCCATCCAGATTTTGATTATTCAGCACATACATCGTTACGAGATGGTAAACATAAGTATGGTCAAGGTGCAAATACTCTTTGGTACGAAATTCCAGATAGTAGAGAAGGTTGGGCCCAAGCACTAGAACTTTGGGAAAATGCCACCTTTGAAAAAATACATAAAGACAAGATGCTAGTATTAGATTTTAGTAAAATACGAGCAAAAGGAACACCCATTGGGGGGATGCAGAATAGGCCAGCAAGTGGTCCTGTATCTTTATTAAATGCCTTTGAAAAATGTGCAACTATTAAAGATGCTGGCATGGAGCCATGGCGACAGGCTATGTATGTAGATCATTACATGGCCGAATGTGTACTTGTAGGAGGCGCTCGACGGGCCGCTAGGATGAGTACCAAAACATGGAAGGATAAGACTGTATTGGGATTTATTACAGTTAAACGACCTATAGAATATATTGGACTAAACATGGATGACATAGTTCAATATAATAAAGAATCTGCATATCCTCCAATGGGCTTTTTATGGTCTAGTAATAATTCTGTAACAACAGATAAAGAGTTTTGGAACAGAGTTAATGTAAAACGTGGAGATGCCAAGTATAACGAAGATATAACAAAACATGCTAGAGCCGTGTTTAAACTGCTTACAGAGGCCGCTTATGCTGACGGAACAGGTGAGCCTGGTATACTAAACTCCGATATGTTAGTACAAAATGATGAAGGATGGGACGATCTCAATCGTGGCGACTATGCAGGTAGCAAAAAATATCAACTTAGAGAAGATACTCAAATTCTAATGAGTCGTCTCGCGAAACGTGCAAAGAAGAAAAAATATCATACAATTACAAATCCTTGTGGAGAAATTGCATTAAATGTATTAGGTGGATTTTGTGTTATTGCTGATGTAGTGCCTTTTCATGCGGATACACTAGATGAAGCAGAAGAAGCCTTCCGTGTTGCTACGAGGGCGTTATTGCGTGTAAACGGCATGAATAGCATATATGGTAAAGAAGTTAAACGTACAAATCGTATTGGCGTCGGAATGACAGGAGTACATGAATTTGCTTGGAAATTTTTTAAATTTGGATTTAGAGACTTAGTTGATGAAGAAAAATCCAAGGAGTTTTGGATGACATTGGCTCGTTTTAATAGAGCAGTTAAAGACGAAGCAAAAAAATATTCTGCCTATTTGGGTCAAAGTGTACCACACACAATGACAACTATTAAACCTGCAGGAACAACAAGTAAATTATTTGGTCTTACCGAAGGATGGCATCTGCCAGCATTGGCATGGTATATGCGATGGGTGCAGTTTAGAAGCGATGATCCATTGGTAGAAGCATATAAAACGAACGGATACCCACATAAGGAACTTGTACAGTATAGTGGTACAACCGTAATAGGATTTCCGACAGAACCAGTTATTGCTAGTTTAGGGTTAGAAGATAAACTGGTTACAGCAGGTCAAGCAACACCAGAAGAACAATATATTTGGTTAAAATTAGGCGAAAAATATTGGATTCAAGGTACAAATGAAGATGGTACATTAGGCGAAGATGTAGGTAATCAAATTAGTTATACACTTAAATATGTTCCTGAAATAGTAGATTATAAGCATTTCAAAGATATGATGTTAAAACATCAATCTACTGTACGAGCGTGTTCAGTTATGCCACAAGCAGATATTTCAGCATATGAATATCAACCAGAGGAAGCAGTTTCTAAATTTAAATATGAAGAAATTAGCAGAGCAATTGCAGTTGCAATGACAGAAGACATAGGTAGAGAACATATTGATTGTGGTGTTGTTCCGGGTGGTTGTCCAATTGATTTTGATGAAGAACAAAAACAATGGGAACTTGAAGAAGAAGATCCCAAAACAACATTGTTAAAAGAAGTTGCATGAATGTAACAATTTACACTATTGATAATTGTAAATTATGCGACCATGCAAAATTAATAATGGAAGAACGGGGTGTCGAATACGATGAAATTCGTATAGGTATCGATATACCAAAAAAAGAGTTTAAAGAAAAACACAATGCAGATAAGGCTCCGCTTGTTTATTATGGTAATTGGCGAGTAGGCGGAGCCAATGAATTATGGAAAGCAATTTATCGAACAAATTTAATTCCTGTTAAAATATCCGCAGTAGATCAACTCCTAAAAAACAAATAAATATGTTAGTAGAAACAAGAAAAAAAGGCGATGTTATTACGTTAAAATTAACAACGTCGGAAGAGCTAATAGGTTCTTATGAAGATGATGATACTGATTCATATACTATTGATAGACCATTTATGATAGCAATGAGCCAACAAGGTATTGTATTAATGCCATGGTTACATGCAGTAGATATGCAATCAAGTAAATCAGTAAAGATTAATAAAAAACATATCGTTGCAGTTGCTGAACCTGTAGAAAGTATAGCAAAAGAATATAGTTCACAAATGAGCGGTATAAAATTAATATAAGGAAATATGAATGCCAGCCGCAATGACAGAATTAACAAAACCTCCAAGCAAAGTTTGTGTAGCAAACGGCTTGGAAATGATGGATTACAGTCGAATAAATTTCATCCCAAATCCT
>Ga0310345_10002067_pt1 | contig 20885 bp, 22 predicted proteins | sample HC15DNA20500_MG_FD_204667 | JGI IMG/M metagenome (GOLD analysis project Ga0310345, IMG submission 204667) | Marine microbial communities from station ALOHA, North Pacific Subtropical Gyre - HC15-DNA-20-500_MG | ecosystem: Environmental > Aquatic > Marine > Oceanic | place: Pacific Ocean: North...
GATTGGGATGGGAATCCGACTACGAAGAAGCTTTAGGCGAGGCACAATCAAGGAACCAGTTGCTTCTCGCCTACCTTTACACAGACTGGTGTTCCTACTGCAAGAAGATGGACTCCGAGACCTTTCTCGACTCCGAGCTGATCGAAGAAATGTCGGGTAGCTATGTCTGGCTCAGGTTGAACGCCGAGAAACAGGAAGATGGCGTCCGGTTGCAGAGAAAGTTCGGGATTACGGGGTACCCCTGCACCATCATCATGGACCAGAGCGGTGCCGAACTGGACCGGATTGAGGGCTACGTTCCGGTCGGTCGCTTCAAAAAGGCCGTGGAAAGCGCCTCGAAGGCGCACAATGTAGCCAGCAGCGAGGTCTGCGATTCCGCAACGGGCTGCGCCTGATTGGGGAGCGGACCGGCGGCTTGGGGTTCGTGCAAGAACGAGCCCTAAGAAGCCAATTCTAATCCAGAAGATGCCCCAGTTTTTCTTTCTTGGTCCTTAGATACTTTTCTGAGATCGGTGAAGGCTCGACGACCAGCGGGATTCGAATCACCACCTCCAGCCCTTCTTCTTCCAGCCCTCGAATCTTTTCCGGATTGTTCGACATCAGCTGAATTCGGGTGATTCCAAACGATTTTAGAATTTCCGCACAAAATCGATAGGATCGGAGATCGGCCTCGAATCCCAGCTCGGCATTGGCCTCGACAGTATCGACACCTTGATCCTGCAGCTGGTAGGCATGGAGTTTGTTCATCAAGCCAATGCCCCGGCCCTCCTGCATCTGATAAACAAGCACACCGCTCTTAGCGGCCGCGATTCGCTCCAGGGCCTGCTCCAATTGGTCCCCACAGTCACAGCGAAGCGATCTGAAAATATCGCCGGTCAGGCACTGGGAATGGATACGTACCAAGGGCAGATCCTTGTTCTCCAACGGTCCTTTGACTACGGCCACAATCCGCTCACCATCTCGATCGTTCTCGAAGCCGTAGATCTCAAAATCGCCATATCGAGTCGGGAGCTTTGCCTGAGGCACACCCTTCGTACCCGGTCGAGCCTTCTGCATACGGCTAGTATATCACGGGGGCTTCAGCGAGCTGAGCACCCCGGATCTTGGAGCCAGAAGTCCATCCGCGTGGGTGCGGTGGACGCTTTCCTCTCAGGCTTTTGGGGTTGTCGATAAGATCAGAAACCCCCAGAATCACTTAGATCAGTCCTAACCCGTTAGGTAGGGACGAGTTGGTAGAAGTCTGAACTTTTTCGAAGGACTGACCTAAGGGATACAACTCATTAGGACCACTCTCGAGACCAATGCACCGGGGGCAGAAGGGAAGCGTCGGCGTGTTCTCTGGCTGCAGCAGTCCCTGCTGGCTGTGTTGGCCTATTTGACCGTCCTTGAGGACCCGATTCAAGGCTTCGGCCTGGACGAGCTAGGAGTGATCACCCTGGCTGGCTTGACTCTCCTGATTTCCTTCTTGCCGATTAAATACTTCGCCGCCTCGGAGCTGGACTTTGGGCTACTCCTTTGCAACCTCTCCGTCGCCGGAATTCCGGTCCTCCTGACGCCAGAAAGACCTCCCGATTTCTCCTTCTTTCTGATCGCGATCCTGGTGGTAGCCGTCGCGGCCCAGAACTCGACAGCGGCGATTCTGGCCATCCTATCTACGTGTACCCTCTATGACTGGGCTCTCCACTCCTCACAGCAGCCGCAACCTGCACAGATTCTACTGCAGCACCTCCCTTTCTTCTTTCTGATGGGCTTCTCCTACATTCTTCTTCGGAATCTTCTGCGGGAAGAGCGGGAGAAGCTTCAATCCGAGTCAGTTTCCAGCATCGATCTCCCCGAGCTCGGGAAGGCCCTGGCCAACTCCCAGGACCTTGAAATTCTCTACACCCGAATTCCCCGCCTTATCAAGACTGCATGAAGGCCGCCGCCTGCGAGTTGGTGACCGTTGAGGAGGGGCTCATTTCCCGCCGCATTATCCGAAGCGATTCCAGACCTGAGTTGCCTTCAATCGGGATAAACCAGAGCATTCACGTCAATCGCTTCCAGACATCCCAGGTCTTCGTCGCACACGACTTCAAACGGAATCCCGACTTCAACACGAAAGAGGACTGCTCGGCGTACGAGTACTCCCAGTACATGGCAAAGTCGTGGAAGGATGGATCTCGCAGTTCGGGGGTACTGGCTCTCTTCTCTAAAAACCCTGCCCCACCGATCGAGAGTGAGATGAAGAAATTCCAGTTCCTCGTCGAGCATTCGGTTCTAGCGCTACAATACGTCAAGCTGCTGGAGAAGATGGAGCTTCAGGCACGCACCGACGGTCTCACCGGAGTCGCCAACTACCGTCATTTCTGCGAGAGGCTGGAAGAGGAGTTTTCCCGCGCCCGCCGACGCAACTACCACCTGAGCATCGTCATGATCGATGCCGATCAGTTCAAACGACTCAACGACAGCAAGGACCATTCCCACGGCGATCAGATCCTCCGAGAGCTCGCCAATCTGTTGGAGACAACCACCCGTCGAATGGATCTGGTGGCCCGTTCGGGCGGAGATGAGTTTTCGATCATCCTGCCGGAGAAGAACTACAGTCAGACAAGAAGAACCTGTCAGCAAATTCTCGATAGCGTCCGGAAGCTAGCCCCAAAACAAGTAGATGGAAGTGGATTAAACCACGTGTAAACACCTGGAATGCCAGACCTGACGGGTATTCTTAAGTTCGACAAAGAATCTTCAGAGAGGCCCGAAAGGAGGAATTTCAGGTGACGAAAAAGCATAGCGCAATCTTCCGAAAACGGGAAGCAGAGGTGGTCACTCGGTTGAGCCCCAGCTGGAATGGTCAAGCTCGGAAAACGGTCCTTTCGTCCGACGGGATCAGCTACGACGGGCAGTGGGGCTACGCGCTGCTGATCGTGACGCTGGCCCAGAGGGGCGAAGGGCTCTATGCCGTCAACCGCTCGGGCAACCGCCCCTCTCATGAGGGAGCCCCCGAATGGCTGGATCGGAGTATCGAGCGGATCCGAGCGGCCGCTTTTCGCACGGTGCGCCTGCGCGGGGATTCAAGAGACTGACCTCGGAGCGGGAAGAGATCGCGGAGATGGACTACCGTCCGAGCAAAGCGGAGGGGACGTATCGGCTGCTAGTCTTGCACAAGACGATCCTGGTCGAGAAAGGCCAGAAGCGGCTTTTTCCGCAGAGACGTTATCACTTTTATGTCACGAATATTCCAGCAGCCCAGGCCTGGAATCTGAAGACCTGGATGGGGATGGTTCTGCCGGCCCGACTGCAGGGCAGACAGTTGATGACGATGGAATATCGCCGTTTCCTGCGAGAGATTATTGAGATGCCCTGCCAGATTCTGAACACGGGCCGACGGCGGGTCTATCGGCTGTTGGATGTCGATGCCTGGAGCCGTCTTCTCTTGGAAGGCAGTGTGTGGCTGAAACGAAGAGCGGCTACCTGACCGGAAATCAAGGAGCGCCAAGGGCCGCGAGAGCTCGGGTGAGATGTGTCTAAAAACGTCGACAGAGGGGGTAGAATAGCTCCTCATAAGCGATCGGCGGGCAGTACCGCGACAGCCGAGCCGAGTTCTGAGTGACTTGGTGCAAAAACTTAGAATTTGGGCCTCCAAAATGACTCCTAGGAGCCGGGAAACGGTCCTGTTTTCGAAATTGCGCTTATTTTGGGACTAGGGCGCTTGAAACCGTCCTGGAGCGAGCCAGCAGGTTCAACCTCCTCAGCCCCTATTCAGCTGACTCTGTCCGGCGGGAGAGCTTAGAGTCTATGGGATTCACGACCCTCGACTATGCAGTCGTACTCCTCTACCTGGTAGGCACAGCCCTCTTCGGGATCTTTCTCGGGCGCGGCCAGAAAAACATCAACGACTACTTCCTGGCAGGCAGAGCGGTTCCCTGGTGGATGATCTGTTTTTCAATCGTCGCCACCGAGACCAGCACCCTAACTTTCATTGGTGCTCCAGCTCTTTCCTATGCCGGCAACCTGACCTTCCTGCAGGTCGTCTTCGGATACATCATAGGGCGGGTTCTGGTCAGCTTTCTGCTTCTACCTGCCTATTTTCGAGGTCAGATCCAGACCGCCTATCAGGTGCTTCTGTCTCGCTTCGGGAATCGGGTAAGAAGCTTCTCGGCTCTTCTCTTCCTCATCACCCGCTCCTTGGCCGATGGTGTGAGGCTCTTCTCCACCGGTCTGGTTCTGTCCGTCGTCACCGGCATCCCCGACACCTGGGCAGTCCTACTGATTGGATCCATCACGGCCCTCTACACGTTCTATGGTGGCTTCCTGGCGGTGATCTGGAACGACGTCATTCAACTCGGTATTTATCTGGCTGGTGCCGCCATTGCCTTTCATCTCCTACTGGGAAAGCTTCCCGGAGGGTGGTCTGATTTCCTGCTTTGGGCAGAGACCTCAAGCAAGCTTCGGGTCTTGGATTTCAGCTTTAGCCTCAGCTCCCCTTACACCTTCTGGTCGGGCCTTATCGGAGGCGCCTTCCTGACCCTGGCGACCCACGGGACCGATCAGATGATGGTGCAGCGTTATCTGGCCAGCGGCTCTCTACGCCGCAGCCAGATGGCGCTCATTGCCAGTGGCGTGGTCGTCTTGCTTCAGTTCTCCCTCTTTCTCATCATCGGAGTGATGCTCTACAGGTTCTACCAGCTGTTCCCCCTCGAAAACGCTCTGGAACAGACGGACCGAATCTTCCCGACCTTTATCGTTCAGGAGATGCCGCCCGGGATCTCGGGACTGATCATCGCCGCTATTTTTGCCGCTGCCATGTCGACGCTAAGCAGCTCTCTCAACTCGCTAGCTTCCTCGTCGATCCATGACTTGTACAAACCCTACCTCCGGAAGGGACTCTCAGCGCAACTGGTCCCCGACGACGACAGCAATGCCTCACGGGAGTTGAAGATATCGCGAATCTTGACGCTGGCTTGGTGCGGTGTACTGATTGCCATCTCTCTGCTGGCCCGCAACTGGGGATCGGTACTGGAAGTAGGGCTGACCATCACCAGCATTACCATTGGTAGCGTCCTGGGAATTTTTGCCCTGGGCGCCTGGTCCACACGAGTCAGACAGACCGGCGGTCTGATCGGCATGCTCTCGGGACTTGTGGTTATGGTCGCGGTTCACAGCAGCGGCAGCGTGGCCTGGCCCTGGTACGTCCTGATAGGATCGGCAGTGACCTTTGTGGTCGGAATGCTGTCCGCGACATTCCGCCGCGCTGGGAGTTGACCTCGCTGGTTTTCTTGGCAACGCCCATTTCCCGTCCTTTTGAAGACCCGGGACCGGGCAACCTAATCCGAATCCAAGCAGAGATCGAAGCTGAAGTCGATCCGAGCCAATTATGTTTCTAACCGATTGATCATAATCACGTTACCACGATGTCTAAATTGCTCAACCGGACACTAATGAAACGGTGTACTAAGGGAAAGCAAAGATTGTGCTGTTGTCCAGCTCTCTCCTCGGAACCTGGCCTCATATTGCTGACACGTCAAGTCGTTCGCGGCTCTTCCGGACTTGGATTCGAAATGCGGTCAGCCCTGCCTCAATCGAAAAGATCGGCTTCTCTCTCATAGCCTTCCGCTCGCAGCTGCTCCTTGGGAACAAACCGAAGGGACGCGGAGTTGATGCAGTACCTGAGGCCCGTGGGCCCTGGTCCGTCGGGAAAGACATGGCCCAGATGAGAGTCTGCCTTCTTGCTGCGGACCTCAGTCCGAACCGTAAAAAAGCTTCGGTCCTGCTTTTCCAGAACATTCTCTGAATCGATTGGCTTGGTAAAGCTGGGCCAGCCGGTACCAGATTCAAATTTGTCCCTGGAATTGAAGAGCGGCTCTCCACTGACCACATCCACGTAGACTCCCTCTGCCTTGTTGTCCCAGTACTCGTTGCGGAAGGCAGGTTCGGTCCCCTCCTTCTGAGTCACCCGGTACTGAATCTGGGTGAGACTGGAACGTAGGGTAGCGTCGTCCGGCTTTTGATACTCAACTTGGGTCTCAGTGTTTGGATTCATCTCGGATACCTCGAATCGATTCTCGTTGTTTTTCCAGACCTTTTCAAGAAACTGATCCCGACCGGAGCTATATCGATAGTAGCGATAGCGAATCGAGTGGTTCTTGTAATAATCCTGGTGGTACTCTTCGGCCCGATAAAACTTCTTTAGCGAGCTGATCTCGGTGACGATGGGTTTGTCAAACACACCGGAAGCGGCGAGTTGCTCCTTGGACTTTTCGGCAAGCTGCTGCTGTGTCTCATCGTGGTAGTAGATTGCGCTTCGATACTGTCCCCCACGATCCACGAACTGTCCACCCACATCGGTGGGATCGATATGCTTCCAGAAGATGTCGAGCAGGGCTGAGTAGCTCACCTGAGCCGGATCAAAGATTACCTGGACCACCTCTGCATGACCCGTCCTGCCCGAAGAAACTTGTTTATAGGTGGGATTGACTTCGTCTCCACCGGCGTAGCCCGAAATCGCATCAGAGACTCCCTGAACCTTTTCGAAATCCGCCTCTACACACCAGAAGCACCCGCCCGCAAACGTGGCGACTGCCTTGTCTGAATCAGCGGCAGCCGGCGTCCCGGCTGCTGCCGAGCGCGCTGGCCAACTCTGGGAAACAATGCCAACTATCAGGAGAGACGCAAAGCCGACAATTAGGGATCTCATTCGAACTCCTCCGTTTCTCATCTGGATAACCTCTTGTTCAGACCTATAATCCTTTCACGATGTCCTGATAGATTAGTTCTGGATAGGACTCATTCGTTACAAGGACTGCACCTGGAGACTGTCACCAGAGACAACTTCCAGGAAGCCCAGTTCTTCAACAAAGTCTTCGCTGGAATACCAGCGAATTTCACCGGATCGGTGAAATTCCAATCAGGTAGGGGCTTCTATCTAGCCGTTCTGATGCAGGAGTTCTCCCAGGAGACGGGTTGAGTTTCCAACTGACGAGCATCCCAGCGACCCCCATGCCGATGGAGCTGATGGGTTCGCACTCCTCTAGAAGCGGACCCGAGAGCGTCTTCCGGTCCGACTGGTTCGCAAGCTTCAATGGCGTCCCCATTTCGGGTTATCCGAAGGCCTTCAGGAATTCGGCGCTCTTACAAACCGCCTCTTCAACTGGCATCACACCAGCAAATGCCTGATGAACCGTGACGAAGCCGACGTAGGTGATTTCGTCGAGCCCCAAAAAGACCTCTTCGAAATTGACGCCGCCCTCCTCCCAGAGACCGATATGTTCTGCTGCGACCTTTCCCTGATTCCAGGTGCGCACGAGTACCGTCCCTTTGGGGTCCAATCGGTGATTCTGCACATAGACATTGAAGAGGAAGGGTTCCAGGCGTCGAATCGCTTCTCTTCCGTAGTCCTCTCCGGCGAGCATCCAATTGGCTGGCTCGTAGATGATTCCAAAGTTCTCCCGCCCTACTCTTTCAAGAACACTCAGGGATCCATCCAGGGTTTCAAAGAGACTTGCACAGTGCGATTGGTGGGCGAGTCGGATTTCCCGCTCAGCCGCCTCGTCCGAGGCCCGTTGGGCCCAGACGACATCTTCTTCCTTCTTCATACAGATGCGGATCAGATCAGACTCGAGCACCTCGGCCAGGTCCAGATAGGGGGTGATGTTCCTCAGTCCGTCGGGACCGTGTTCATCGTTTCTGGGAACGGGGAAGTCACCCGTTGTCATGGATACTTCAAGCCCTGACTGTCCGATGAGCTTCTGTGCCTCTTGCACCTCCGGTGAGGGCGTCTGAATGCCTATCTGGGAAGCGCGCATACACAGAGCCTCGTAGCCATGCTTCAGGCCCAGCTCGACCAGTTGGGTCAGGTTCAGGTCTGCTTTTTCCTTGGAGCTAAACGATTCGGCGACGCGTACTGAGAGGGAGAGCCTCATCTTGCCTCCTGTCCTGTTCCTTGCTGCTATCCTGTGCTCTGGTAGACCTCAAGGCTCGGATAACAGTCGACGCCGTCTGGCCCTCCTGGCCCGATCAAGATAGGCAAGCGATCAGTGTGCCAAGTAATCCATACGGCCTCCGTCGACCGTCAAGGTTTGCCCAGTGATAAAACTGGCTTCGTCCGATGCAAGAAAACAGATCAGGCCGGCGATCTCCTCGGGTTCACCGATTCGTCGAAGCATGCTCCTGTCGGAGAAGATGCGGATCATTTCATCGATCTGCTCTTGGGTTCTTCCCTCAAAGGGCATATCCGTGTTGATCAATCCTGGACAAACAGCATTTACACAGACGCCATGGGGTCCCAGTTCGAGGGCAAATCTCTTGCTGAGGTTCAAGACCGCAGCCTTGGTCGAACCATAAAAGGTAGTCCCCGCAAAGGACGTCCCCAGGCCAGCAATTGAGGAGAGGTTGATGATTCGACCAAAGCCTGATGCAATCATCGCGGGAGCGACCGCAGCCGTGCATTGAATCACGCCCTTGACGTTGGTTCTCCACATTGAATCCAAGTCTTCTTCGCGGTAGCGCGTGAGTTCTCCGGAGCGGACAATTCCGGCGTTGTTCACAAGAATATTGATGGGCCCGAGAAGGTCAACCGTCTGCCCTACCATCTCTGCGACAGCAGATTTGTCTCCGACATTGGCACGGATCGCGATCGCACGTCCTCCTTGGCGGGTAATCTGCTCTACGACTTTCGCAGCCGACGATTCTTGCCGCTGGTAGTTGACAGCAACCGATGATCCCTCTTCGGCTAGTTTCAGCGCAGTCGCCCGTCCGATTCCGCGAGAACTTCCCGTGACCAACGCCACACGTCCTTTGAGTCTTTCAGACATCATTTCTGCTATGAGACTTCTTGAGTCATCCCTTTGGACGCTGCCTGGTAGGCGGCGAAAACGACCTTCAAGACGGAGAGGCTTTCCTCCGAGGTAATGGGAGGTGCTGCCAGTCCCCGGGCTGCATTGACGGCTTCTTCGATCATGACATGATAAGTGTCCGGCTCGACCTCGTAGTGGTACGACTGGACACCCTTGGGAGCGTCCGGATGGGTCGAGGCCCACGTCATGGGTGGCCCAGCCGCTAGATCGAAGCGGAGCCAGCCCTGGGCACCCCAGACTGCTACCAGGGTACTGTAGCCACGGTTCAGGTAGTAGCCCGTATTCAGGGTACCAACGGCACCGTCCCCGAGGCGAAAGGCCAATACGGCCGAGTCCTCGACTTCAATCGGCTGTCCCCCGACGTTCCTGGTAAACCCAGTGACCTCCGAGATTTGCTCCCCCGCAATGTAGTGAACCAGATCCAGGTAGTGGAGGCCGTGATAGATCAACTTGCCGCCGCCGGCTCTCTCCTGAGACGCCATCCAGGTCTTCCAATAGGCGGGCTTCGTCAATCTGGTCTGATCGGCTACCAGGTGCACTGAAGTCCCGTAAAGCTTGCCCAGTAAGCCTGATTCCACCAACTCACGTGCCCTTTTGGCTGGGCGACTGACGCGGTTGGTCAGGCCCAGCATGACCTGAAGACGTTTTGATTGAGCCAGACGGACCACCCTCTCGAAATCCGCCAACCTGACACAGGCCGGCTTGTCGGCAAGAATATGCCCCCCAGCCTGTAATACCGCCTCCATGACCGGAGGGGTGTGGTGTGGCTCCAGAGCCAGAAGCGCAAGCTGGGGCTTGATCTCTTGCAACATCTGCTTGTAGTCGGAAAAGGTTCGATAACTGGACGCTCTTGCCCCCAGGAGATTCCGGCCCTTGGGCAGGAAGTCTCCCGAAGGATCCGCAGCTGCCACCATCTCGACCCCATTCAGGATGCCCAGCGCCTTGGTGAAGGCGCCCAAGTGCTGCCCCCCCGGTTCGGTGATGAGTCCCACCCGGATCTTCTCCGCTTCGGTGCCCACGGTCCCGGATACGCTTGCACCGGGTTTGGCCGAGGACGCAGCGGTCGCCAAGCGATCCAGATCAGCGGCGGCGAGGCCGCCGCCCAAATAGCCGGCTCGCTTGAGGAACTTTCTTCGATTCACTTCACTCCTCCTCTTGAGTTTTTGGCTGAGGTGTTATCTTGTATCACAAGCCACGCGGATCGACCAAGCTAAGAGGAGTCTCCTCTTAGGGCTCGCGAAGAAATAACTTGGCATTTTGGCATCTCATCTTCACACCATCTTCGGCCGCTCCTCAATCGCGACATCCTCAACGTAGACCGGACTACGCCTGCGGTTTCGCTCAATCGTTCGTGGCCAAATCTGGCGCAAATCTGAGCACCAATTCCACCAAGTTGTTTCTGCGCGAGCCCTTAGGGAACAATGGTAGAATCAAGCGAGATTGTGTTGCTCTCCAGCTCTCTCCTCGGAACTTGGATCCACATTGCTGACACGTAAAGTCGTTCGCGGCTCTGCCGGACTTGGATTTGTAGTACTGGCAGTTCACCCTTGCAGAACTTTTGGATTACAGCTGCTTCCGGTACTGCTCACTATTCAAGTTTCAACGTAGCCGCTTCCGGGTCCATAGCAGCGGTAGAAACAGCCCCCAGATTGCGGTCAGGGATAGACGATGTCGACCCAATCCTGTCCTAAACGCACACAGAGAGCAGAGAGCAACAGAATGCCAAGATGAGCAGCACGCAGGCGCGCGTCAGACTAAGCACGGACGCGCCGCGCGCCACCATGACCACGAGAGCGTAGCAGGAAGAAAGGATGAATAGAAAACTCAACCACCAGGGAGTATGGCGGAGCAATTGCTGACTTCGAATGGAGTGAATTGCAGAGGCGTGGATCAGGACCTCTGGACTTTCTCCAAAGGGGCTACTAAAGCGCTCTCTTTTCGACTCCTCTCCCACAAGTACGAGACGGTCCTGAAGAATCCAGCGAGTGTCAGGATCCTTCAGGAGCTGTCGATAGCTGACCACCTGGAAACCTCCTTTGGGTTCTACGAAGCGAAGCATCGGCTGTGGATCTGGCTTCACTCCTGGGTTTCCGCCATTAGTGACAGACATTGCCACCCGGAGGCTGAAGGCAGGCAGGTTGGAATTCTCCTGAAAATGGGACGGCAATTAGCGCAGCGCGCCATCCAGCTCAACGTAGCCGGCCAAATGCCCCAGGCTTGCGTCGGGAAGGCAGGTCTGGAGAGTTCTCGGAGTCTGGGTTCGGCGAAGCCCGACCGCAGTTGGCCTGAAAGAGTAGCCGGCAACAACGAGTATCCTGGCATTCTGGACCGTCTGACAGAGGAGCCAGTCGATCTTTGATTCGTCCTCGAAGTAGTAATCGAGCCCGATGCCCACAGCGCCGCTTTTAACCACCAGGTTTATGACGTTTTCCAGTTCAAACCGGGCTTCTTCCAGACTTTTTCCCCTTGGTTCCTCTAGCGTGATGACGATCAGCTCCGGAAAACGTTGAGCCTGACGGTCAACGAGCCAATAGCGCCAGTCTCCGGCCCAGTTAGGAGTCAACCAGTTCCGTGGGGACTTCAGTCCTCCAAGCATCAGGAGATCGCGGTTCAAGTCCAAGACGCTCGTCCCCACAGCAAGCGAGAAGAGCAAGGTGTAGGCGGCAAGAAACATTTGCAGTCTTCTGTCCAGGCGGAATCCTGTGTTCTTTCGGATCCCCTGCCAAAGGAACCAGACGAGGGAGACTAGCGAAGCCAGGATCCAGATCGCCCGCCAAGGCTGCGTCAGAATGCGGGAAGCTAAACCCTGCATCACCGCGTTGATAAGCAGCGTGGTCAGGGCGATGACAGTCCATTTGAGCAGCTCGTCTCGATAGCTCGATACCCTCCCGGTCAGCGAGTCGGTAGCGGCGGGATTCCCGGATCCTTTTACATTTCTTGCGGGATCGTGCATGGGACGGGCGCTTTGGCAGGACTACTGAACCGAGATGTCAAGCTGCCTGGCTACAGCTTGATAACCAGGATAGGCAACCTTTATTTGAAGACCGTAGCTCTAAGCACAGGCCCTACAAAACCAGGAGCTTACAAACATGCCTTTAGGATCGGTCTTGCCCTGAATCTTGGTCTTCCCTGCTCTCCAGAATTGTCCGCCGCCAGCGCTCAGCGTCACCGTTGCTCCGACGATAGGCTCTTGGGATGGGCCAACACTTCCACCGTAATCGTTACGGGTTTTCCCACCTTTACCGTCGCCTGCGACAGCGATGCATTTACCGATAAGCGGGCTAAGACGTCCGGCCGAACGATCGTTTCGGGCGAAGGAGCTTTCTTGGGCTGGTCCGAGAGACGTTGGGCGAGCTTGGTGCTGACACCATAGGTCCGAAGCGTGGTGGCGTGAACAACTCCAGGGTCGATCTTCTTGGCTATTTCGTAGTACTGCGTAGCCATTTTCGAATCGCCCAATTCCTCCAATGCCACCGCCCTGACCAGCTGCGCCATGGCGATCTGCTCGGTCGGCTGTCCCTCCTGAAACTTCTCGACTCGGTCCAGATGATAGAGGGCACTGCTTGGGACCGCATAGTTCACTTACTGAAATCGCCAGCGAGAGTCGACGCCGGGAGTCCCTGGGATTCCTGAGGACGGCGCAGTGCTGGTTCATCAGCTTTCGCTGAGCGTCCTTGGGGTTCGCCACGATCATACCGGCCCGCGGTCCCTGCCGAGATCGACTCGCGCATAGAGCTGTGCGCTTCTCAGGAGATCTTCACGCCGGATGCTTTGATTAATCCAGTTCGAGCCCCGAAGAACCAACTTGCCACCAGTTTCGATCCCCGCCGTTCGCTTTCTCCCGCGGGTACTGCACTCGGCGCTGCCCTCATAGACATACATCTGACGATCGAGTCCCTTATTCCTTCCCATGATCGCGAAATCGTCTTCCGCATTACGGTCGACCCAGACAATGCCAATACGGTCTATCTGGGCCTTTGGACCGACTTCGATGCCTTCCCTTCCCAGAGTGGGATCTACCGCAGCAGCAATGGAGAATCCACCTGGTCCAGGCTTGAGAACTACCCCTATCAGGATGTTGCCATGATCCGATTTTCCGGAAATCCCCGCCGACTCTTTGTGGGCGGATGGGCGCAGGACAAAGGCTCACTACTCGTCTTCGACGGAAACAGTTTTTCGACGGTGCTGAATCATCCCTTCGTCGCCGCGATTACCGAGACTCCCGACTCCCCTACGATTCTCTATGCCGCTGCCCGTGCTACCTTTGTGCGAGGCACAGGCCAGGACGCTGGAATCTATCGATCCACTGACAATGGTACGAGCTGGCTGCGCCTGTCTGGAAATCTCCACCACAGCGGAATCTTCGATCTGGAAATCCTTCCGGATCAGCCTCAGCTTCTCCTTGCTGCCAGCGATGGAGACGGAATCCTGGTTGCCGAGTTGGACGATTATCGCCGCAGCTTCTCGCAGTTCGGTGACGGCGGGGGGATTTCGTCCAGCGTTCTCCTGATCAACCCCTCACCGTTGCGGTCGGCTAGCGCCGAACTCAAACTCTTCGATGCATTGGGGAATCCACTCCCGGTGGAGCTCGACGGGGAGCCGCAGCAGGGTGACCTTCTCTTCAACTTTCCACCCCAGGATCTGGCCTTTTTTCCAGCAGTGGAGGGGAGGATGTCCGGACCGGTTCCGTCCTGCTGGAAGCCGATTCCCGGATCGAAGGCACAATCTTATTCTCAGGAGATACCACCGGAGTTTCGGGAGTGGGAGCGGTGAAGGTTTCAAACTTGAAGTTTCTGATTTCGATCGAGTCGGATTTTGAGGCTGGTATCCGAACCGGGATCGCCCTGGCCAACCATCAATTGGATGGGCAGGACCTCACTGTTTGTCTGCGCCGAGCAGATGGTAGCTCACCAGACAACGGAGAGGCGGTAATCAAACTCCAATCAGGAGGACAGCCGGCCCGTTTCGTAGAGGAAATCTACGCCGGAAGCGGAATTGAATTCGGCTCTTTTCAGGGGAGCATGATAGTAGGCTCCAAGGCCCCAGTAGCGGGGATGGCTATCCGCGTGAGTCCGGCTCAGTTCGCCACCCTTCCAATAACGCCGGTGGGTTTTGGTTCCAAGCTGCTTCACTTTCCCCAGTTCGGAGACGGACAAGGAATCACGTCAACCTTGATTCTAGTGAACCCTTCCGGGAGACTTCCGACGTCAGGAACAGTTCACCTGTTCGATGCCCAGGGTCAACCCCTTTCTGTCAGCATGAACGGAGTCCAGCGGATGGGTCAGCACAAGTGGAATCAAATCAGTTCATCGGAGGGACGATCCTCTTCGCCGGAGATTTCGGCGTGGCAGGGGTGGGTGCGGTGCCTCTCTCCACGAGGTTTATGGTTCCGGTGGAATCGGATGGCACTTTCGGAATCAGTACCGGCGTCGCCCCGGAAAATCCAGCTCCAGGACCAACAATAGCGACCCTGAGCTTGCGCAGCACAGGGATTGACGAAGCCGGCTTTATCGCCCATATTCCCCTCCCGGGAAAAGGGAAGCTGGCCAGGTTTCCAGCAGAAATCTTTGTTGCTGCCGAGATCGACTTCACGGAGTTTAGAGGGACACTGGAAGTGCAAGCGCCACACCCACTGGCGGGGATGGCCATTCGGGTGAGTCCCCAAGAGTTCGCCACCTTGCCGATTTCCCGAGTAGATTGAAAGGGTGTCAGCAGCACGCGCAGACCGGCGCAAGCCTCGATCAACTAGATTTCGCCGTGTCCGGAAATCACCAAACCCAGTATCAGCGTCCCTATCTTCTTCGCCACCATCCACTGATCCATCTCATTGCGCATGAGCTTGGGTTCTGAAATCTCGTCGTAGACGGGAAAAAGGCTGAGAGCGGCTGGATGCTGCCCCTCTGAGGCCTCACTGCTACGATCAGCCAGGTCGTCGTGGCTGTATGTCTGGTTGGGGTCGGTGTCCGATCCAGCAGGCGTCAAGAGCAGAAAGTCTCGATAGAGACTGACTCCCAGGTGATTCCCGTCGGACGGTTGGATCCCATAGCGCAGCGTGTAGACCCCGGCTGCAACTCGATTATCTTTGTAGTCGGACCATTCCAGAGGGTAATGAACCAGACCTATCAGAGTCCCCTCTTGCAGTTGTCCAAAGCCGACGCCCAGTTCAGTCGATGCGGGCTCCTGCAACGGCAGCTCAGGACGGAGCCAGAACTCTCCCATTACCTCACCGCCCTTGAGTACACGAAACCCATTCTTATCCAGTGCGGCGACAACGCTCTCTGAGGCACCCTCAGGTGGTGCGGCTTCGAACTGCTCCACCGTCAAATCTGCTGCTTCCAGCCTGGAAATAATGTCCGGAGCCAGGCTCCAGAAAAGAAGCCCCAGCCCTACAAATCCAGCCAAGAATCGATAACGACCGGCAAAATACAATTTCCCCATCCTTGTCTTCATCTCTGAGAAGCCGAGCGGAGGAGCGAGCTCAGGGACAGAACGAACTGCGCCGGGACAATAAACCTAAACGTCTATCGCAGCCTTCTTCTCTGACCTGATCTGGACGATGCTCTTGCGTCGCCCCGGGCACGAAACCGGGAGGTCACGGCTAGCGAGAAAACGTTCCGACGAAAGCACCTCGGCTTCCAAAGCTAGACCAGCTACCGTTGAGGCCTTCACCCTTGAACTGATGCATTAGCGTAAAAGCCGGCTTGGCCTGCGTCACCTCGGTCAGAGGGGGATAGTACACCTCTTCGTTGCCACAGATGTGGTCCCCATGATTCAAGGCGCGAGTCTTGAGCTGGACCACATTTCCAGCCTTCAGGCTTGCGAAGGTCTGAGCCCTCCCAAACTGAATCTCGATTGGCACAGCCTCTACTCTGACGACGTCTTGCAGAAGATCACCGCCTTCAGCCCGGGCTAGATCGATTAGAGCATCGCGCTGTTCTTCGCTGGCTCTTTCGTCGACCACAATGATCGCTCTGGTAGCTCGATCGAGCGCGTAGGGATCTCCTAAGGTGGCCTTGGACTTGACGACGGCAAGGACGCTCAAACCGTCAAGAGCCACTCCACGCCAGCTTCCTTCCCGAACTCGCCATGCCAGCATGGCTTCCTTTCCGGTCAGGTTGACCTCAGCATTTGCGAAACATGGCCCGGTGTAGACATCTCCCGTTCGGACCTCCAAATAATCGCCGCTGATCGTCGTGTCACGCGCCATCAAGGGCAGCGTCCAAAGCAGACAGATTCCCAGTAGAACGGTTCCCTTTTTCATAACACTGACCCCCTTTATAGGTAAATCCCAAAACCCAAGTGGCCAAATCCCATCCCAGACGGGGCTCACCTTCAGTCTTGGGATTTAGCCTACCAGATTCCTGTGATGGACAAAGGTACCCGGTCGCTCAGCTACTTCGAACAAGGAAGACTCGGCTCAAAGCGATTCGTAGCACTGCCGATCCGACTGACAGCCCTCTTCGTTGCAAACCTTACCGTCGGGCCCCATGCAGTTCATGCTGTGCGTACACCAGAAGAACGCATCATTGCTGGGTGGGACAGTAAGGTCTGGAGCGGCTTCCACGAACATGCCCTTCCAGCGGAGACGGCGGCATAGTTGAAATCTGATCTTCTCAATATCCTGCATGGCTCACACCTCCTCCATTCCAGTCGCACGTAAAACGGCGCGCTTTACCGCGACCCGAGCCAGTTGGATCTTATACCTGTTACGGCTGAGTGGCGTGGCACCTGCTATGGCGGCCTCGCCTGCCTGCATTGCAGTCTCTGGGCTGACGGTCTTGCCTTTCAATGCCTGGCCAGCACTCTTGGATATCCAGGGAGTTGGTGCCACGTGTCCCAGGACGACCCTTGCCTCCTTGACCGTGCTGCCACTCATCTGAAGTGACACGGCGGCAGCGGCCAGAGGCCAATCGAGTGCTTCCTTCTCGCGGACCTCGTAGGTGGCGCTCTTGCGACCCGCGGCAGTTGGGACCAGGATATCGGTAACGATCTCATCTGCCGCCAAGACATTCTCGGATTCTTCTTCCCTGGAAGGAGCCCGATAAAAGCTTGCCAAGTCCACGGTCCGGCTGCCTTTGGGCCCGAGGATATTCACCCTTGCCCCCAACGCAATCAAAGCCGGGGCAAGACTGGAAGGGTTCACGAAATAGGCGGGACCCGCACCCAGGATAGCATGGTAACGGTTGTCGCCGTCGGGCACCATTGCCTTGCCCTGCCACTTGGCCAGAAGCCCGAAGCCGTGGCGATAGTACCAGCACCGAGGGCGCTGGCAGAGATCCCCTCCAACCGTGCCCATCGTGCGGATCTGGGGACTCCTGACACCATCGACTGCTTGTTGAAGTGAGGGGTAGTCCGATCTGACTCGGTTGTCGGCCTCGAGGCCATCCAGCTTCAGGAGAGGGCCGATTCTCAGACCGCTTCCAGCATCATAGCTTATTCCGCCCAGTCCCTCCACAGACTTGATGTTGACGACACGGGCCGGGGTAACGACCTCATCCTTCATCAGGCTGAGCAGATCGGTACCTCCGGCTAAAACCGCCGTTTCGCCTGCCTTACTGCTGAGAAGTTTGACGGCATTTTCCCTGTTTTCGGGACTAGCGTACTCGAATGCTCGCATCAGGCTGCTCCTCCTTTCGCCAAGGCGTCCAACACCCGGTCGGGCGTCAGCGGCAGGTAGGGTACACGGACACCGATGGCATTGGCGACCGCATTGGAAATTGCGGCCCCAGTGGAGATGACGGGAGGTTCTCCCAGCCCGATTACGCCGCGCTTGTCGTGACGCTCTCCGGTCATCATGTGCACCTCCAACTTTCCTACATCTCCAATACCGGGCAATTTGTAGAATTCCATGTCGGCATTCAACATTCGTCCGCTGACGGGATCCAGGATCTTCTCCTCCATCAAGGCGTAGGAAGCACCCATAATCAGGGCACCATAGACCTGACTTTCTGCTGTCTTCAGATCGATGATGAGACCACAATCCTGGACTGCCACGAGTTTATTTATCTTGACGACACCGGTCTCGACGTCCACCGAGACATCGGCCATCTGGACCCCACCGACGCCACTGTCGTTGAGTTTTCCCGGTCCGGGATTCTTGCCTGAAGCGGTAATCGGAGTGGGACCAATTCGGGCGGCTGCCTTGCGCCAGGAGAGACTGCGATCCGGGGTGCCCTTGACCTGAATCGCCCCGTTTTCTATCTCCAACTGATCGGCCGCCGCGTCCAGTCCAGGTGCGACTTTCTCGAAAACCTGGGCCAGAGCATTCAGCGCGGCTCGCCGCGTCGAAGAACTCACTCCGCCGACAGTGGTACTGCCTCCTGAACCGCCGGATGCGGGATAGCGACTATCCCCAATATGCACTTTGACGTCATCAAGACCGAGGCCGAAGGTCTCGGCCAGCACCATCGCGATCACGGTCTTGGTGCCGGTCCCGAGGTCCTGGCTTCCTAGCTTGGCTTCGACGTTCCCATCGGGATAGACGGTCACCTCGCAATTGCTGTTGTGAGCGCGGCCGCCCCAGGTGTGGAGTGCCAGCCCCAGGCCCTGCTTGATAGGGCCCTTCCCTTCTCCACGAGGATGCCATCTCTGCTTCCATCCGATCAGGTCAGCGCATTTCTGGAGCTCCGACTCATAAATGTCGGATCGCTCACCCATCAGACCGACGTTCTTCAGGAAGAAATCCAGTGGCTCCATCTTGAGAGCCGCGGCCAGATCCTCCAGCGCCGACATCGTCAGAAAACAGGCCTGGGGGTGGTTAGGAGCTCTCCAGGCCCGGGCAGTCGCTGAGTTGGTCACGACCGAAATGTGCTTCTGCCGCCGATTCGGGACCTCTACCACGTAGGGCAGCGGCGGGCTGCCACGGGATCCGGCAATACCTCCCGATCCCCAAGATTCGGAGGACCAGTAGGTGAGCGTTCCATCCTTCTTGGCACCCACTTCGATCTTGGCGTATGCCGAGGGACGGTCGCCCGCCACAGCGAGTTCCGCGTTGCGCTCCAGAAAGAGCTTTACAGGAGCCTGCGCCTCTTTTGCCATTTCGGCGCAGTCGATGCCCCAGCGGTCGGCACTGAACTTGCTGCCGAAACCTCCTCCCATATACGGCGTGATAACACGAACGTTGGAGGTCGGAATCTCGAGCTTATCGGCGAACTGCCCGGGCAAACCCGAAACCGCCTGGGTCGAGCACCAAGCCGTAAGCTGATCCTGACCTTCCCATTCGCACACCTGCCCATGGGGCTCCATACAGCAGTGACTGATGGCCGGAATTCCATAGAATCCTTTGATCTTGACCTCAGCGGCAGCAGCCGCCGCATCCGGATCCCCGGTGGACTCCTCCTTGGCGACTTCCGAGCTAGGAGCCTTGTCCTTGTGTTCTTCGGTGACAAAGTGTGGAAGCAGCTCGTATTCGATCTTGATCGCCCGGATGGCGTCATCCGCCACTTCCTCGCTGGTCGCCGCTACTGCCACGATTTCGTCCAGCTCCCACTGAATCTCGGTGCCAACGTCCTGGGTGATTCGAACAGATTTGACGCCGGCCATACTCTTGGCGGCTGAAACGTCTAGTTTGGTGATCTTGGCATGGGCATGGGGACAGGTCAGGATTTTCGCAAAGAGCATTCCTGGCCGGTTGACATCGTATGAGTATGTCGCGTGTCCCGTGGTCTTATCGGGGCCGTCGAGCCGAGAAGTACGGTTGCCAATGTGCCTTCTCTTGCTGGGCTCTGGCCAATTGTATTCAGGCATTGCGTGCGCCTCCCTTCAAAGCCTTTGCTGCTTCCAGGACGGCCGGCCCAATCCCAGCGTAGGTGCCGCAGCGGCAAAGGTTACCTCCCAATCCCTTCTGAATCTCCTCTAGTGTCGGATCCGGGTTTCCATCCAAGAAGGCCTTGCAGGCGACAACGAAACCTGGCGTGCAGAATCCGCACTGCTGAGCATCGTTCGCGATGAAAGCGGCCTGCAAAGGGTGCAGCTCCCCTGGCGATCCCAGGCCTTCGACCGTGACGATGTCCTGGCCCTGAGCTTCGATCGCCAGCACACTGCAAGCGTAGACCGGCTTCCCATTGAGAAGCACGGTGCAGGCACCACAGGTGCCCCGATCGCAGACCCTCTTGGCTCCGGTAACATCCAGCCGGTTACGCAATGCGTCCAGCAGCGTGGTCCGAGGCTCTACTTCGACCGCGCGAACCTTCCCATTGATCCTCAATTTGGCCGAGACGGCTCCGGGCCCCAGAACCTTGCCATGGGAAGAGGCTTCTGCCGGTGATCCCACGGAAGCGATCAGACCAGTGGTCAAGGCGCCCGTCGCTCCACCTCTCAAGAAGTCACGTCTTGAGAGGTCTGAAGCCGCTTGCTCTCCTATCTTTTCTTTCGCCATAGCTCCTCCTTCACAAGCTGTACTTGGCAGGAAACAATTCCTTTACTATAGGGATTGGGAGGACGTGTTTCAACTCGAAAAGGTCGGGCTTGGGTAAAACCGAACCGTTCGCGGGCCTTTGACGTGCCTGGGGCTCCAGGGATCTACCAAAAGGAGGTCAAGCTGGACGGGATTACAGCCCGTAGCGCAGGGTTTCCGAACCCTGGAAAAGGCAAAGACCACCCATAAATCCACGATTCCCTAACGGAGCCGGTTACTTGGAATGAGCGTTCTTGCGAATCTGATGACGGCGTTTGCGACGAAGCTTACCGCGCCGTTTCTTCTTCTTTTTGAGTACACTACCCATTGCTTCTATCCTCGACCAAACGCATATCCTAGCAGCAAACCCCCACGTTGTGAAGTCACCGAGTCAATCAGCTGATTGATTGGTTGCAATCAGAGGACTTTGAGGACTTTAGGGTAAGCTTGATTCTAGTGTCCGGTAGGCACCAGCTAGGGTTCCTAGCTCGATGAAAAGTTCACAGACTGGTCAAGTTGTGAATACATAAGAGAAAGTCTCGGGACCTTGAGAGAACACTGGTAGAGGTCGTGTTGACGTCTGGAGCTGCGAGTATCAAGTTGTAGCTCCCGATTCATAGGCAACAATTTCTCCCGGGCACATAGGTTACACTTTTGGA
>Ga0310345_10002070_pt1 | contig 20878 bp, 24 predicted proteins | sample HC15DNA20500_MG_FD_204667 | JGI IMG/M metagenome (GOLD analysis project Ga0310345, IMG submission 204667) | Marine microbial communities from station ALOHA, North Pacific Subtropical Gyre - HC15-DNA-20-500_MG | ecosystem: Environmental > Aquatic > Marine > Oceanic | place: Pacific Ocean: North...
GACTGATGAGATCGGCCGGGCCGGTGTTCGTCTCGCGCTCGACCTTGGCCCAGGCCGCGGGCCCCAGCCGATCCAGCATCATCTGCCGCAGCGCGCGGTGTGCCATTCCGTACATGAGGGGCGCTCCGTCTCAGGCCTGCTTCTGCGCTGCAATCGCATCCTGTGCCGCCGCCGCCAACTGATCGGCCAGCGCCGCAACCCGCGTGACCTGCTCGTCGATCCGGTCGAGCTTGGCACTCAGGTAGTCAGCCTGCTCGCGCGAGAGGCCGGGGCACAGCGCCGAACGCAAGTTGCCGGTGGCAAGCCCGATCACATTGAGCGGCTGGCGCAGCTCGTGAAGACAGTCCGAAACCTTGGAAACGTTCTCAATTGCCATGTCTATTTGAGCCCCCGCCGCGCTACCGTCTCCCGCATAGATCGCAGTGATTACCGAATACTAAGCATGGATGGTAGTTTGGCGGTAGTTCTAGGCATTTACCGTGATCCAATCGACACGCATCGGTGCCACATTGGCACCAATCTGGCGTTGATTGATGCGATTGCATTCGACATGCGCTGAATTGACGGGAACAAAATTCAAACCGGATGTAATTCTCCGTTACAAACGATATACAACGCAGGGTCATGAACGCGAAAGCAATTGCAGAGCGGGACAACGCACAGTGCCGGATCCTGGTTGTCGATGACGACCGGGCGACGGCCGAGGAGGTCGTCGAAGCGGCGCACCTGCTCGGATACCAGTGCGGCTATGCGCTCGATGCGGCCTCCGCGCTGCGCACGATCGCCGAGGACGAGACCATCGGCATTGTGGTGACGGACGTCCAGATGCCGGGCATGACCGGCCTTTCGCTTCTTGATGAGCTGTCTTCCCGCTTTGCTTCGCAGCGCCCGCTGGTCACGCTGGTCATCACCGGCTTCGGCAGCATCGACGTGGCGGTCGCCGCCATGCGCAACGAAGCTGCTGACTTTCTCACCAAGCCCGTCTCGCGCGATGATCTCGCCGCAGCGCTGCGCCGCGCGATGCGCAAGTGGCTGCGGCTGTGCGGCGAACGCTCGCTCGCCGCGCTCAGCGCCAGCCTGCGCGCGCCGCCTGGCGATGTCGGCCAGCCGGCTCCCCCATCCGCGCCCCTTGCCCCGGTCGATGATGCAGAACTGCTCAAGATTACCCGCAAGCTGGTGCGGATGCGCGAACAGCGCGGGCAGTTCCTCAACCCGGCGCTGTTCTCCGATCCGATGTGGGACATTCTCCTCGATCTGACCTCGGCGCGACTCGAGCAGAAGACGGTCCCCGTCTCCAGTGTGTGCCAGGCCGCCGGCGTGCCGATGAGCACCGCGCTGCGCCAGATCCGCAGCCTCGTCGACATGGGCCTCATCCGCCGCTGGTCTGATCCGCTCGATCGCCGCCGCGATCTCCTCGCCATCAACGACGAGGCGATGGACGCGATGCGCCAGTACCTGACCTATCTGAGGGACCGCGTCGGCGTCTGATCCTCTCTGCGCGGTCAGTTCCCGCCCGAACCGTCCGTCACGGGCGGCTGTTTGCGCTTGCGCTTCTGAAACTTGCGCGGATTGGCCGGCGGAGTGCCGGGTTGGCCAAACTGAAAGTCGCCGGGCGGGGTGAGCTTCGTCGTCGTGCTGAACTGCTGCTTCTCAAGCTTGCCCGTCCGCTCCTCAAGCGCCCCGACCCGACCGCGCAGCGTCGCAAGCTCGGGTGCAAACTCCCGCTCCAGCATTGCCAGATCCGCCTGATCCTGATTGTCGACCGCCTGCCCCGAAGCGGTCAATTGCCGCACCCGGTCTGCGCAGGCATTGAGCCCGGCGGCAAACTCGTAACGGCTCAGCGGACGGTTGCCCCTATAAGTGGCATCGGGATAGCCCGTAATGCAGCCATTGTGTTCCACCAGCCGCTGCAGGGCGAGAAACGCCGGATCGGTCGGCCTGACATCACCCTGCTGGCCCAACGAGGTAACCTGCGCCGAAAGCGGCACTGAGACGACGAGCAGGAACCCAGGCAGCAACCGCTTCAGCATCTCGCTTCCCCGACAATTCGACCGGCGAAAGGTACGGGAAGGCTGCGGCAAGAACAATCGATGAAGTGTGGTGCGCCCGGCGGGATTCGAACCCACGGCCCCCAGATTAGGAATCTGGTGCTCTATCCTGCTGAGCTACGGGCGCCCGCATCACCCTTTAGGCGTCGGGTAGCCGTGTGGCAACTTCGCACGGCAGAGCTGCTTTTGGTCGCACTCACGGTAGCCAGAGCAATGTGGGTTCCGGCTGGCATCGGTTTGCAAGCCAGTCTCGATGAGCGTGGAAACTAACTCCGGCTGGATTTCGATCCTGCCTTCTTTTCAAATGCGGCCTTCGCCTTGTTGAAAGCAGCACGGATCATGGGATCCAAATCGTTCATCGTGTCCTCGGAGGGATTGAGCACCGAAACCCAGCTCATCCACCCATAGACGGGATGCGGCGTGACAATATCAAGCCCGGTAAAGTCCCAAGGGCCCTGGATGGCCTGGCCTTTGGCCGGCCGCGATGGAGGGCCACCAAAGCGTTCCTCGAAGAGCAGTCTGGTCGTGCCCACATTGAATCTGAATATACCTTCTCGGCTCAGATTGGATGCACGGTCGTTGTCGCCATCCTTCTCCTTCACGGTAGCAAAATATACACCGCGCGGCAGAACGTGGCCGGGATTGTAAAAGATAGAGGTCTCACCCCATGCCGCCAAGGCATGTGTGCCGGGAAATCGCGAAAGCAGGACCTCAAGAATGACCTCGGGGCGAATGACAATCATGCCTTTCTTTCAACGCTAACATTCTTGATCACCGATGCAGCTCAGTTGACCTCACCCGGCGGCACGACCGGCACGATCACCGGCGCAACGGGGACGCCTTCCTCGATCAGGCCTTGCACCTCGGCGGGGCTGGCGCGGCCGTGGATCATCGCGTGATCCTTCTCGCCATAGTGCATCGCCCGCGCGTCCTCGGCAAAATTCTCGCCCACCCAGGTCGAGGACTTGAGCATTTCGGTCTGCACGGCCGCGACGGCCTTGAGCATCGCGACCGCCTCGGGCGGCAGCGGTCCGGAGGCGACAGACTGCGCCGGTTCGGCTCGCGGCTTGGCGGAAACTGCGGGCAGCTGGTTGCCCTTGCGCGTCAGGCGCGGCGCGGAGAGCGCCTTCTCCACTTCAAGCGCGCCGCACGTCGGGCACGTCACCAGCCCGCGTGCCTGCTGGCTCGCAAAGTCCTCGGAACTGGCGAACCACCCCTCGAACCGGTGTCCGCCCGCGCGGCATTCAAGATCGAACACAATCATCGTGATCAGGATTTAGGGATCGGTCGCCGGTTGGCAAGACTGGGCACTTGCGCGCGCACCTCGGCAATCCGGGCAAGATCGACATCGGCGAAACCCAGACCGCCCTCGCCGCCCATGTCGAGCACCACATCGCCCCACGGATCTACCACTAGACTGTGCCCATAGGTCTCGCGCCCATCTTCGTGCCGGCCCACTTGTGCAGCCGATACCACGAAAGCGCTGGCCTCGACCGCCCGCGCCCGCTGCATCAGATGCCAATGCGCGCGGCCGGTCGGCACGGTGAAGGCCGCCGGAATGGCGATGGCATCGCACTTGCGCTGCCCCAGCGCCTCGAACAGCGCAGGGAACCGGATGTCGTAGCAGATGGCGAGGCCCAGCCGCCCCAGCGGCGTGTCGTCCACCGTCACCACCGCCTCGCCCGGCTGATAGGCGGCGGATTCGCGCCAGGTCTCGCCCGTTGCCAGATCGACATCGAACATGTGGATCTTGTCATAGCGCGCGGCGATCTCGCCCGTCGGCGTGATCACGAAGGCCCGGTTGGCCCAACGCGTCCCGTCAGCCTTCACCGCAAGGCTGCCGATATGGACCCAGATACCCGCCTTCGTGGCTGCGTTGCGGACTTCGGCCAGCACCGGGCTCTCGTCTTCCGCCACCACATGGCGGCTGCCACGCGCGCGGTCACGGTCAAGCAGGCCGGACATTTCGGGCGTGAACAACATCGCGGCGCCCTCACTCGCCGCCTGCTCCGCCGCACGCGCCATGACCGAGGCGTTGGCAGCGGGATCGATTCCCGTCGTCATCTGCAGCAGCGCGACGCGCCGCATGTCAGCGCTCATGCCGCCAGCATGGGATCAAGCTCACCCGCCGCGTCCAGCGCCGCCAGATCGTCCGAGCCGCCAACGTGACGGCCGTTGATGAAGATCTGCGGCACGGTCATCGCATCGGGCGCGCGCTCGAGCATCTCCTTGCGCTTTTCACCGCCGAACGTGATGTCGTATTCGGTGACGTTCACGCCCTTGCGGCCGAGCAGCGCCAGCGCGCGGCTGCAATAGGGGCAGCCCCACTTGGTGTAGATTTCGACAGTAGCAGTGGGGTTCGCAGCTTCGCTCATGGGGACCTCTTGAAAACGCAAAATCGCTAACACACATGGTTGTTCGTGTCATGCGCCGCAAGGCGGGCGTGGCCACAAGTGAACCGCCGGGCGCCAAATCGGGTCCGGTCACAATGCCAATTGCTCAAACACGAGGATTGCAACCATGGAACGTTTCGACTTCACCCCCTATCGCCGCTCCACCGTGGGCTTTGACCGCCTGTTCGACCTGCTCGAACGCCAGGCCCGCGCCAATGCCGGTGACAACTACCCCCCCTTCAACATCGAACGCCGCGGCGATGACGAATACCGTATCACGCTCGCGGTCGCCGGGTTCAAGCCGCATGATCTCGACATCACCGCGCAGCAGAACCTGCTGGTGATCAAGGGCCAGCGCACCGAGGCGCAGGACGGTCACTTCCTCCACGTCGGCATCGCCAACCGCGCGTTCGAGCGCCGGTTCGAACTTGCCGATTTCGTCCGCGTCGAAAGCGCTGACCTTGCTGACGGCCTGCTCGTGATCGATCTTGTGCGCGAAGTGCCCGAGGCGATGAAGCCCAAGAAGGTGCTGATCGGCGGCAGCAACGCCAAGCCGCTCACTGTCGTCGAAGGCGACAGCAGCGCCGCCGCGTAAGATTATAGGCTCCTCCGGAGAGGGGCGGTCGATTGGCCGCCCCTTTTCACATCAGCGGCGCGCGGAAATCGCCCAGTGCCACGGCGCGAGGCTGCGAGGCTTGCCCCCCACGGTATAACGCTGCGCCTCAGCCGATACGTTCACCTCAACTCGCACCCGGTCCGCAGCCTTGATCCGGCGAAACGCAAAGACCTTGGGGTTGCCGGTCTCGATGATCTCGAGATTGCCCGGCACATGCTCGCTCGTCAGCGCCGGATGCGCGTGCTTGAGCGCCAGCAGCGAGGCGTAGAACGAGGCGCGGGCATGCTTGCCCCACACGATCGGGTCCTTGTCGAAGAACTTGAGGCGCTTGTTCAGCCCGTCTTCCTGCCCTGAATAGACCAGCGGCATGCCCGGCAGGGTCGCCGCCAGCACAGCCATCGCATCGGCCCCCTCACCGTAAAGCTCCTTGTCGGTGCCGTTCCATGAATTCTCGTCGTGGTTGCTGGTGAAGGTCATCCGCATCGCTCCCGCCGGATAGACCCGCGCCGGTGCGGTGTAGTGCTTCGCCAGATCGCGCGCGTCCGCCTTGCCTTTCGCCACGTCGATCAGCAGGTGATAGAGCTTCCAGTCATAGGTCATGTCGAAGGCGCGCGCCTGCATTTCGGGCGTATCAGCCTCGGCCAGCATGAACACCGGCTTCACCGCATCGAGCTCGCGGCGCGCCTGATCCCAGAACGCCACCGGCAAGGTCCACGCCACATCGCAGCGGAACCCGTCGATATCGGCTTCCTTCAGCCAGAACTTCATCGCGGCGATCATCCCGTCGCGCACGGCCTGCTTGCTGTAGTCGAGCCCGATCACATCGGCCCAGGTTTCCTCATGGCCATCGCTGAGGTCCTTGTAGTGATACCCCTCAAGCTCCCCGGCCGCATTGCGTTTGTACCAATCGGGATGCTCCGTGGTCCAAACGTGGTCCCAGCCCGTGTGGTTCGCCACCCAGTCGAGGATCACCTTGAACCCCTGCCGGTGCGCCTCCGCCACCAGATGCTTGAAGTCGGCCATGTCGCCATATTCGGGGTTCACCGCAAGGTAGTCGCTCACCGCGTAATAGCTGCCGAGCGAGCCCTTGCGTTCCTTCTTCGCAATCGGGTTGACCGGCATGATCCACAGCACGTCCACCCCCATCTTGCGCAAGCGCGGCAGGTGCTGCTCGAAGGCGCGGAAGGTGCCTTCCGGCGTGTATTGCCGGATGTTGACCTCGTAGATCGTCGCCCGCTGCGACCATGCGGGATGCTTGACCGCACTGACCCCGTCGGTGAGCGGCAGGGGCTGCGCGGCATGAGCGAGACCGGGAAGCGCAAGCAGCGCGGCGAGCGTGAGGTGGCGGATCATGCCGCCATGGTACCGTGCACCGTCCCGACGGAAACTGTGTATTCGTATACGCTTACCAGGCCTCGGCAATATCGACGAGCGCCTCGCGATCGAGCACGGTCACCCGCCCGCTTTTCAGCGCGACGATCCCGCCATCAGCCCACGCCGAAAGCTGGCGGTTGATCTGCTCGCGCGACATGCCGGCGAAGTTGCCCAGTTCGCCCTGGCTCAGCGCGATCTTGAGGCGCGTCTCATCCTCACCGCCCATCATCAGCCGCAACAGGAAGCGCGCCAGCCGCGGCCCGGAGGTATAGGCGCGGTCCGCCTCGATCACCGTGTTGTTCTGCCGCAGCCGCCGCGCCATCGCCTGCAGCAGCCGCATCGCGAGGCCCTGATGCTTGCCGACGATCTCGGCAAAGGCCGCCTGCGTCAGCCCCAGCGCCTCGACCGGTTCGATCGCCTCGACGGTCGCCGTCCGCTCGCCGCCATCGAGAAACGCGATCTCGCCCAGCACCGCGCCGCGCTCGGCATAATCGAGCACGATCTCCCGGCCATTTGCAGCCACCATGCTCACCCGCGCGAGGCCGCTCAGCACGATCCACAGCGTATCGCCGGGATCGCCCTGCAGGATGATCGAGGTGCCGGGTTTGAAGCTGCGCACCGTTCCCCGCGCGGCGATATCGGCCAGTTCCTCGGGCGCGCATCCCGCCAGCAGGCTCTGCGCGCTGAGTGTTTGGGCAAGTGTGGCGGCGTCCATGCGAAGTCCCCCTCTGGCGCCCCCCGGCCCGATCAGACGAGGCGCGCCTGCTTCACGGCAGCGGTGATAAAGCTCTTGAACAGCGGATGCGGTTCGAACGGGCGGCTCTTGAGCTCAGGGTGGAACTGCACCCCGATGAACCACGGATGGTCCGGCCGCTCGACGATTTCCGGCAGCAACCCGTCGGGCGACATGCCGGAGAACACGAGGCCCTTCGCCTCCAGCCGCTCGCGATAGGCCACGTTGACCTCGTAGCGATGGCGGTGCCGTTCGCTGATCTCGTTTGCGCCATAGATCTGCGCGACATGGCTGTTGCCCGAAAGCTGTGCCTGATACGCGCCCAGCCGCATTGTACCGCCCAGATCGCCGCCCGCCGCGCGCGTCTCGAGCCCCTCGGGCGTCATCCACTCGGTGATGATGCCGACCACAGGCTCTTCCGAAGGCCCGAACTCGGTGGAGCTGGCGCCCTCGATCCCGGCAAGGTTCCGCGCGCCTTCGATGCAGGCCATCTGCATGCCGAGGCAGATGCCGAAGAACGGCACGCCGCGTTCGCGCGCAAAGCGCACGCTGGCAATCTTGCCCTCGGTCCCGCGCTCGCCGAAGCCACCGGGCACCAGAATGCCGTGCATCGGTTCCAGATAAGCCGCAATCTCGGCGTCGTCCTTCTCGAAGATCTCCGCGTCGATCCAGCGGATGTTGACCTTCACCCGGTTCGCCATACCGCCATGGACCAGCGCTTCGTTCAGCGACTTGTAGGCATCCTGCAGGCCGACATACTTGCCGACCACGCCGATGGTCACTTCGCCTTCCGGGTTCTGGTGGCGGTCGACGATATCGGTCCAGCGCGACAGCACCGGCTCCGCGCTGCCGAGCCCGAAATGCCGCAGCACTTCCGAATCGAGCCCCTCGCCGTGGTACTGCAGCGGCACCGAATAGATGCTGCTCGCATCGAGCGCCGGGATCACCGCTTCCTTGCGCACGTTGCAGAACAGCGCGATCTTGGCGCGCTCGTTGTCCGGCAGCGGCTTCTCGCAGCGGCAGAGCAGGATGTCGGGCTGGATGCCGAGCCCGGTCAGTTCGCGGACGGAATGCTGCGTCGGCTTGGTCTTCAGCTCGCCCGCCGCGGCGATATAGGGCACCAGCGTCACGTGGACGAAGCAGGTCGCCTCGCGCCCCAGCTCGTTGCGCATCTGGCGGATCGCTTCGATGAACGGCAGGCTCTCGATATCGCCCACCGTGCCGCCGATCTCGCAGAGCACGAAATCGAGATCATCGGTCTCGTCCTTCGCGAAGGTCTTGATCGCGTCGGTCACGTGCGGGATCACCTGCACCGTCGCGCCGAGGTAATCGCCGCGGCGCTCCTTGGCGATGATGTCGCGGTAGATGCGGCCCGAGGTGATGTTGTCGGACTGGCGCGCCGAAACGCCGGTGAAGCGCTCGTAGTGCCCGAGGTCGAGGTCGGTTTCCGCGCCGTCGTCGGTCACGAAGACCTCGCCGTGCTGATAAGGGCTCATCGTGCCCGGATCGACGTTCAGATAGGGATCAAACTTGCGGATTCGCACCCGGAAGCCGCGGGCCTGCAGCAGCGCCGCGAGGCTCGCTGCCATGAGGCCTTTGCCAAGCGAGGAGACCACGCCGCCGGTGATGAAAATGAACCGCGCCATGGGAGGTGGGCCTTACCGTCTTAGGCTCCGCATGCGCAAGCGGTCTGCGCCGGATTCCCGGTCGCAATCCACAGGCGGAGCGGAAGCTCTTGAAAACAAACACGTGCTCCCGTCCGCCACGCGAGCGGCCGGGAGCACCGGTGAACTGGTGCCGGAAAGTCCGGCGTCTATGCCTTACTGCTTGGCGCCGCCCGCAAGCGGATCGGCCGCCGCGCCCTTAGCCGGCGCGCTCTTGGCAGGAGCAGCCGCAGCTGCTGCCGGAGCAGCCGGGGCGGGCTGAGCTTCAGCCGGACCAGCCGCCGGAACGCCCTGCGCCGGTGCCAGCGGGTCTGCCGGAATGGCCGGCGTGGTCCGCTGCAGCGACGTATCGATCTCGCGGCCCGAGGTCGTACCCACTGCCAGCGCGGCCAGCAGGATGCTGAGGCCAACGAACAGGGTCGCCAGCACCGTCGTGGCGCGGGTGAGGAAATCGGCTGCGCCGCGCGCCGACATGAAGCCCGCCGGGCTGCCGCCCACGCCGAGGCCGCCGCCTTCCGACTTCTGGATGAGAATCACGCCGACGAGCGCGGCAGCCACCAGCGCTTGCACGACGGTAAGGAAAATGAAGAGAGACATCGCGGGTCAACCTGAAAACAATGGGCCGCATCTAGGGCGTAGGGCCTCCGCGCGCAAGGGCGCAGGAGGGCCCGGCACAACCCGGAACGGATCAGCCTTCCGGCTGCGAAGCCGCCGCCACGATCGGCAGGAACGCGTCTGCAGTCAGGCTCGCGCCGCCCACCAGCGCACCGCGCACGCCGTCTGCCGCCAGCAGGCCCGCCGCGTTCTCGCCATTGACCGAGCCGCCATAGAGAATGCGCACCTTGTCCGCATCCTCGCCGAAGATCGCGGCCAGTCGCGCGCCGACAGCGGCGTGCATGGCGACAACGTCTTCCACCGCCGCCACACGGCCGGTGCCAATCGCCCAGACCGGTTCATAGGCCAGCGCGAGCCGGCCAGCGGCAACGGCTGCGCTTTCGCCAGCAGGCACCGAACCATCGACCTGCGCGGAAACGACCGCTTCGGCCTTGCCTGCATCGCGTTCGTCCAGCGTCTCGCCCACGCAGATGATCACGCTCAGCCCCGCCGCCAGCGCGGCTTCGGCCTTGGCGCGGACCAGCGCATCGGTCTCGCCATGGTCGCGGCGGCGCTCGCTGTGGCCCAGGATCACGAAGTCGGCGCCGATGTCTGCGAGCATGGCCGCCGAAACATCGCCCGTATGCGCGCCCTTGGCGGCGGTGTGACAGTCCTGCCCGCCGACGCCGATGGCGGTCACCGCTTCGCGCACGGGGCCCACGAACGGAAACGGCGGCGCGAGGGCAATTTCCACATCGGGATAGCGCTGCGCCGCACGGTCGATGGCGCGCGCTTCAGCGAGCATGGCCCGGCTGCCGTTCATCTTCCAGTTGCCGACGATGTAGGGACGCTGGCTCATAGGACCTTGCACGCTATCACTAGGTGATTCCTCCTCATGTCCCGGGCCGCTATCAAACCGCAGCCCGGTTTGCAAAGCGCGCCTTACGCAAAGTTGGTGGTTAACTTCCGGGAGGAAGCCAACCCGCACAAAGAGCAGGGCATTGCGGGAATTGGCATTGCCCCCTAATGCGCCCCAAGGAGTTGCTCCGAACCTATCACTGCTAATGACAGGCCCCGATGCTCGGCTTTATCCGTTCCCTGACCAAGTCCCGTATCGGCGTAGCGTTTGCGCTGGTGTTTCTGGGGCTCATCGCGCTCTCGTTTGCGGGCGCTGACCTTTCCAACGCCAAGTTCGGCGGCGCGGGCAATGCAGATCGCGCGGCCACCGTCGGTTCGGCCCATATCGGCACGGTCGATGTGCAGCGGTCGATGACCAACGCGCTCGAAAACGCCCGCGCCGACAACCCCGCCGTGACGATGAAGGACTTCGTCGCGCAGGGTGCGCTCGAGCAGGTCGTCGACAGCCTGATCGACCGCGCCGCGCTGATGGAATGGGCGCGCCAGAGCGGCGTCGGCATGGGTGTCAGCAACCGGCTGGTCGATAGCGAGATCGCCAAGATGCCCGCGTTCCAGGGCGCTGACGGCAAGTTCAGCCAGGCCGCCTACAAGGCGCTGCTCGGCCAGAAGGGCATTTCGGATGCGGTCCTGCGCGATGATCTCGCCAAGGGGCTGATGGCGCGGCAAGTGCTGGTTCCCGCCGGAATCGGCTCCTCGATGCCGCAGAGTGTGGCGATGCGCTATGCCGGGGTGCTCAAGGAGAGCCGCGAGGGCCAGATCCAGCTGATCCCCTCGTCCGCGTTCGCGCCCAAGACTCCGCCGACGGACGCCGATGTCGCCGCCTTCTACAAGGCGAACGGCGCGCGCTATCAGCGCCCGGAGCGCCGCACGATCCGCTATGCGATCTTCGACGAGACCTCGCTCAAGAACGTCCCCGCGCCGAGCGATGCCGAGATTGCCGCGCGCTACAAGCTCAACGCGGCGACTTACGCGCCGACCGAGACGCGCACTTTCACACAAGTGATCGTGCCGACCGAAGTCGCCGCCAAGGCGCTTTCCGCTGAAATCGCGGGCGGCAAGGCCATCGATGCGGCCGCTTCCGCCAAGGGGCTCACGGCGCGCAAGGTCCCGGCAATCACCCGCGCGAACCTCGCCAGCCAGGGTTCGACCGCCGTGGCCGACGCCGTGTTCAGCGCCGTGCAGGGCAAGCTCGCCCAGCCCGCGAAGGGCGCGCTCGGCTGGTACGTCATCCGGCTCGACGGCGTGACGCAGGTCCCCGGCAAGTCGCTCGAACAGGCCCGCGCCGAGATCGTCACCGCGATCACCGCCGAAAAGCGCAAGGCCGCGCTGTCCGATCTCTCGGCCAAGTTCGACGATGCGTTCGGCAGCGGCACCGGCCTCGCCGATGTGGCCAAGAGCGCCGGGCTCACGATCATCACCACCGATCCGCTCGAAGCCAACGGCACGGTGCCCGGCCGTCCCGAGATCAAGCCCAACGCCGACGTCACCCCGCTGCTCCCGGCCGCCTTCGGCATGGAGCGCGAGGGCCAGCCGCAGGTCGCCGAACTCAAGCCCGGCGAGCGTTTCGTGATCTTCGACGTCGGCCAGATCACCCCCGCCGCCCCGCCGCCGCTGGCCGAAGTTAAGGACAAGGTCGCCGCCGACCTGCAGACCTCGCGCGGCTACGGCGCCGCCAAGGCCGCCACCGACAAGCTCCTCGCCGCGCTCGCGAAGAAGGTTCCGCTGGCCGAGGCGGTCAAGACCCTCGGCGTCGCGGTCCCGGCGGCCCAGGCGGTCAACATGCCGCGCGAGCAGCTCAACGCGATGCAGCCCAAGATCCCCGCGCCGCTTTCGCTGATGTTCGAGATGGCGCAGGGCACCGCCAAGAAGCTCGACGCGCCGGACAAGGCCGGTTTCCTCGTGGTCGTGCTGACCAGGATCACCCCGGGCGTGCTCAAGGCGGACGATCCGTTCATCGGGCGCGCCAAGTTCGAACTGGGGCAGATCACCGGCCGCGAATATGTCGACGAACTGCGCATGGCGGTGCGCGATGCGGTCGGCGTGAAGCGCAACGACGCCGCCATCGCCGCGCTGCGCACGCAGCTCACCGGCGGCCAGTAAGCCCGTGGCGGCGGCAGCGGACACGATGGAGCCCGGAATCGCCGGCCTCCTGCCCGATGGCGGCGCTTCGGCGCGCACTGCCCTCGCCGCTGGCCGCCCCGCGCTCGTCTGGCGCAAACTGATTGCTGATACCGAGACACCCGTCGGCGCCGCGCTCAAGCTGATGCAGCCCGGCCGCGGCGATTTCCTCCTCGAATCCGTCGAAGGCGGCGAAGTGCGCGGGCGTTACAGCCTCCTGGGCCTCGATCCCGATCTGGTGTTCCGCGCAGCGGGTGCCGCTGCCGAGATCAACCGCAGCTGGCAGACCGACCGCGAGGCCTTTGCCCCGCATCCGGAGCCCGCGCTCGCCGCCCTGCGCAGCCTCGTCGGCGAATGCCGCATCGATGTGCCCGAAGGCTTGCCCAAGTCGCTCGCCTGCCTCGTCGGCTACTTCGGCTACGAGACCATCGGCCTCGTCGAGAAGCTCCCCCGCGCGCCCGCCAGCCCGCTGCAGCTGCCGGACATGCTGTTCGTCCGCCCAAGCGTCGTCCTCGTGTTCGACCGCCTGTCGGACGAACTCATCGCCGTCGCCCCCGTCTGGCCCAGCTCAGGCGCGCCCGAGCGCCTCATCGCGCAGGCCGCCGACCGCATCGACGCCGCGCTTGCCCGCCTCGCCGATCCGGTCCCTGCCGACCCGCGCCTCGACGCCGCCGCACCCGCCGACCGCACCCCCGTCATGGCCCCCGCCGACTACGAGCGCATGGTGCTGCGCGCCAAGGACTACATCGAGGCGGGAGACATCTTCCAGGTCGTGCTCGCCCAGCGCTTCACCGTGCCCTTCCCGCTGCCGCCCGCCGCGCTCTACCGCTCGCTGCGCCGCATCAACCCCTCGCCGTTCCTCTACTTCCTCGATCTCCCCGGCTTCGCCATCGTCGGCTCGAGCCCCGAGATCCTCGTGCGCATCCGCGACGGCGAAGTCACGATCCGCCCCATCGCCGGCACCCGCCCCCGCGGCAAGACCGAGGCCGAGGACCGCGCCAATGCGCAGAGCCTCCTCGCCGATCCCAAGGAGCGCGCCGAGCACCTCATGCTGCTCGATCTTGGCCGCAACGATGTCGGCCGCGTGGCTGCCGCCGGCACGGTCAAGGTGACGGAAAGCTATACGATCGAGCGCTACAGCCACGTCATGCACATCGTGTCGAACGTGGTCGGCAAGCTCGATACGAGCCGCGCCGACAGCGTGGACGCGCTTTTCGCCGGCTTCCCCGCCGGGACGGTCAGCGGCGCGCCCAAGGTCCGCGCCTGCGAAGTGATCGCCGAACTCGAACCCGAAACGCGCGGCGCCTATGCCGGTGGCGTCGGCTATTTCGCGCCCGATGGCTCGGTCGACAGCTGCATCGTCCTCAGGACCGGCGTCCTCAAGGACGGCGTGCTCCACGTGCAGGCAGGCGCCGGCATCGTCGCCGACAGCGATCCCGCCTACGAACAGCGCGAATGCGAAGCCAAATCCGGCGCCCTCTTCGCCGCCGCCCGCGAGGCGCTCAGGGTCGCGAGTGAACCGAGGTTCGGGCAGTGACGACTTCCGTCACTATCACTCTGAGTTATGAGGATTATCTCGCTGCAACCCGGCTGCGCACCCGGCAGCATTGGCTGCGCGGCGGTGCCATAAAGCTAATCGTTCGCTGTGCGGTCGCGTCAGCTATTCTGATACTAGGCCTCGAAGCACTTCAAGGTCGCTTGACCATATCGGCAGCTTTGGAAATCACAAAGTTCTGCGCACTTTGGTCGATCGCCTTCTTCTTTTTTATCATTGCTTTGAATGTTTGGTATCTGCCTCACACCTGCAAGCGGCTGTTCAAGGAACAGCCCTCCATGGGGCAACCTCATGAGATCAGCTTTGGTCCTGATGGCATAAAGTCCGCAGGTCCATACGAAACGGCCGATTTGCCTTGGTCCCACATCCTCGGGTGGCTCGAAGATAAGCGCACGATCCTCCTTTCCAAGAACAGTCTGCAGTTTTTCTGCTTGCCGAAGGTGCAACTGGGCGAAGAAAATCTGACTGCCCTCAAGCAGTGCCTCGGCACCGCCGGTATCAAACAGCGGGTATAGAAGAAGCATCATGATCCTCGTCATCGACAACTACGACAGCTTCACCTGGAACCTCGTCCACTACCTCATGGAGATGGGCGCGAAGGTGGAGGTCGTGCGCAATGATGCGATGTCCGCCGGACAGGCCATCTCCACCGGCGCGCAGGGCTTCCTCATCTCGCCCGGCCCCTGCACGCCCAACGAGGCGGGGATCAGCCTCGATCTCGTCGGCGCGGCGGCAGATGCGGGCGTGCCGCTGCTCGGCGTGTGCCTCGGCCACCAGTCGATCGGCCAGCATTTCGGCGGCAAGGTCGTGCGCGGCGGGCTGATGCACGGCAAGACCTCACCCGTCACGCATGACGGCACCGGCCTGTTCGAAGGCCTCCCCTCGCCCTTCACCGCCACGCGCTATCACAGCCTCGTGGTCGAGAACGTGCCCGAGAGCCTCGTCGTCAACGCGACATCCGACGACGGCCACGCCATGGGCTTCCGCCACAAGACGCTCCCCATCCACGGCGTGCAGTTCCACCCCGAATCGATCGCGACCGAGCACGGCCACGCGCTCCTCGCGAACTTCCTGAAGATGTGCGGCATCACCGCAAAGATGCCCACGCACCTCGCGGCATGAAGGTCCTTCCCGAAGTCACCGAAGCCCCGCTGGAAGAAGCGGAAGCCGAAGCCGCGTTTGCTGCGATCCTTGATGGCACGGTGCCGGACGAGACCATCGCGCCGTTCCTGATCGCGCTCGCAGAACGCAGCGAAACTGCCAGCGAAATCGCCGGAGCGGCGCGGGCCATGCGTGAGCGCATGATCCCCGTCACCGCGCCCGCCAATGCCATCGACGTCTGCGGCACCGGCGGCGACGGTCACCACACGCTCAACGTCTCGACCGCCGTCAGCCTTGTCGTCGCGGCCTGCGGCGTCCCCGTCGCCAAGCATGGCAACCGCGCGGCCAGCAGCAAGGCGGGCGCTGCTGATACGCTTGAAGCGCTTGGGCTCAACCTCGACCGCGCGGTCGAGACCGCCGAGCTTACGCTGAACGACCTCGGCATCTGCTTCCTCTTCGCCGCGCGCCACCACCCGGCGATGGGCCGCATCATGCCGATCCGCAAGGCCATCGGCCGCCGCACGATCTTCAATCTGATGGGACCGCTGGCGAACCCCGCCGCGGTGCGCCGCCAGCTCGTCGGCATCGCGCGTCCGGCCTATGTGCCGATCTATGCCGAAGCCATCCGCCGGCTCGGCACCGATCACAGCATGGTCGTCTCGGGCGATGAAGGCCTCGACGAACTCAGCCTCGCGGGCGGCAACGAACTGGCCGAAGTGAAGGACGACCACGTCCTAATGCGCCGCGTCTCCGCCACCGACGCGATCCTCCCGAGCGCCCCCGTCGATGCCCTGCGCGGCGGTGACCCGGCCTACAACGCGGCCGCCCTGCGCGCGCTCCTCCAAGGCGAGCACGGCCCCTACCGCGACGCCGTCCTCTTCAACGCCGCCGCCGCGCTGATCGTCGCGGGCGAAGCGGCAGACTGGCACGAAGGCGTCGAGGAAGCCGCCGAAGCGATCGACAAGGGGCTTGCCAACGCGCTCCTCAACTGCTGGATCGCTGCCCTCAGATGACCGACACACTCTCGAAAATCATGGGCACCAAGCGCGAGGAAGTCGCCGCCCGCAAGGCTGCGTCCTCCCTTGCCGACCTCACCGCGCGAGCTTCCGAACAGACCGCCCCACGCGGTTTCGAAGCAGCGCTCCGCAGCCGCGCGGAGACAGGCTATGCCCTCATCGCCGAGATCAAGAAGGCCAGCCCCTCCAAAGGCCTGATCCGCGCCGATTTCGATCCCCCGGCCCACGCCCGCGCCTACGAGGCAGGCGGCGCCACCTGCCTCTCGATCCTCACCGACGCGCCCTATTTCCAGGGCCATGAAGACTATCTTGTCGCCGCCCGCGCCGCCTGCGCTCTGCCGGTGTTGCGTAAAGATTTCATGGTCGATCCGTGGCAATGCGCCGAAGCCCGCTCTATCGGGGCCGATGCGATCCTCATCATCGTCGCCGCTTTGGATGATGGCCAGATGGCCGAGATCGAGGCCGCCGCGCAAGAGCAGGGCATGGACGTCCTCGTCGAAGTCCACAACGAGGAAGAAATGGAGCGCGCCGCCCGCCTCCGCTCGCGCCTGATCGGCGTCAACAACCGCGACTTGAAGCGCTTCGTGACCGATCTGGGCACCACCGCCCGCCTCGCCCCGCTGGCACCCGAAGGCGCGTTCCTCGTGGCGGAAAGCGGCATCAACAGTCATGCGGACGTCGTCTCGCTGGCGGCATCCGGCGCGAGGGCCTTCCTCGTCGGCGAGAGCCTGATGCGCCATGCGGATGTCACCGCCGCCACCCGCGCGCTTCTGAATGGCTGAACAGCCGCTCAAGCTGTTCTTCGACGGCGGCTGCCGCCCCAACCCCGGCCCGATGGAAACCGCCGTCGCCACGCGCGGGCAAGTCTGGCACTTCCGCGAAATCGGCCACGGCTCCAACGACGAGGCCGAATGGCAGGCCCTGCTCGGCGCGCTCGACGTGGCCAGCGAACTCGGCGCAAATGACATCGTCCTGCTCGGCGATTCCGCACTGATCGTCGCGCAGGCCAGCGGCACCGCGAAACCCGGTCCCTTCGCCAGCTTCCACGCAAGCTATCTTGCCAAGGCCGCCGCCTTCACCCGCGTCCGCATCCGCCGCATCAAGCGCGCGCAGAACCTCGCCGGCATAGCCCTCGCCAAAGGATGGCCGCGCTGAGGGCTATCAGCATTGCCATCTGTCCTACACCGCCGAGGTATGGCATCAACGGCCCATGAAACCGCGCTTTTCCTTCGTCTCCGGCCTGCCTGATCCCGCCAGAAACCCGGGCCCGGAGTTTTCGCTCAGGACTGTGTCAACCGTGTCAACTTGTCTCGCTTTTGCCCGATGAGCGAACTCACCCATCTCGATTCGCAAGGCCGCGCCCGGATGGTCGATGTCGGCGGCAAGCCCGAGACGCAGCGCGTCGCCGTGGCGCTCGGCCGCATCCGCATGAACGCCGCGACGCTCGCCGCGCTGCGTGATGGCAAGACGCCCAAGGGCGATGTCCTCGCTGTCGCCCGCGTCGCCGGGATCATGGCCGCCAAGCGCACCGGCGAGTTGATCCCGCTGTGCCACCCGCTCGCGCTTGACGCCGTCAGCGTCGAGTTTGCCTTCGTGGAAGACGGCATCGAGGCGCGCGCCACCGCCTCGCTCACCGGCCGCACCGGAGTCGAGATGGAAGCGCTCACCGCCGTCTCGGTGTCGCTGCTCACGGTCTACGACATGGCCAAGGCGATCGACAAGGGCATGATCATCGAAGGCGTCCGCCTGATCGAGAAGCGCGGCGGCAAATCCGGCGATTGGCGCGCACCTTGACCGAACAGACCCCTGCGCGCCCGAACCCGCCCCTCCCGCTCGAGGAAGCCCAGCGCCGCCTGATGGAGCTGGCGCCCACGCTGCCGATCGAGCACCGTGCGACCGCCGATTGCCTCGGCTTCCACCTCGCCGCGCCGCTGACCGCGCTGCGGACCCAGCCTGCCGCCGATGTCTCAGCAATGGACGGCTACGCCCTGCGCGCCGCCGATCTCCCCGGCCCCTGGCGCGTGATCGGCGAAAGCGCCGCCGGGCGCCCCTTCAACGGCACTGTCGGACCCGGCGAGGCCGCGCGCATCAGCACCGGCGCGCTTGTCCCCACCGGCGCCGACATGGTCCTGATCCAGGAGGATGCAGCCCGCGACGGCGAGGTGCTCACCCTCACCGGCACACCGCCCGAGCCGCGCGCGCGCCACATCCGCCCCGCTGGCATGGACTTCCGCAGTGGCGATGTCCTCATGGCACCCGGGACGAAGATCGGCGCCGCACAGATCGCGCTCGCCTTGACGGCTGGCCATGCCCACCTTCCGGTCCTGCGCCCGCTCGAACTCGCGGTGATCGATGGCGGGGATGAACTGGCGGCGCCCGGTGCAGACCTCGCGCCGCACCAGCTTCCCGCCAGCAACAGCGCCATGCTCGCCGCTCTCGCGACCCAACCCGCCGTGCGCGTGACCCGGATCGGACCGGTGCCTGACCGGCTCGAAGCGCTCAAAGCCGCATTCGACGCGGCCAGCATGGCGGACGTCATCGTCACCAGCGGCGGCGCATCGGTCGGTGATCACGATCTCGTCCGCCCTGCCCTTGCCGAACTTGGTGCCGAACTCGCCTTCTGGCGCGTCGCGATCAAGCCGGGCAAGCCGCTCCTCGTCGCGCGGCGGGGTGCGCAGGTGATCCTCGGCCTGCCCGGCAATCCCGCCGCCGCCTTCGTCACCGGCTTCTTGTTCCTCCTGCCCCTGATCCGCGCTGCGCTCGGCGCCGGCAACCCGATGCCGCGGCCCGTCCCGGCCCGGTTGCGCGAAGCGATGCCGGCAGGCGGCAGCCGCATGGAATTCCTGCGCGCGGTCTGGGATGGCGGCGAAGTCTCGCTCGACGGCTTGCAGGACAGCGGCGCGCTCTCCTCGCTTTCCCGTGCCAACGCCCTTGTCGTCCGCCCCGCGAACGAACCCGAAACGCCTGCAGGTACGTTTGTTCCGGTATACCTGCTGTAAATGCACGCAATTGCTTGACGGCGCAATTTCTGTTGCTTATTCGTTCCGTATTCGTTCACCATAGGAGTGCGCACGAATGCTAACGCGCAAGCAGCATGAACTGCTGACCTTCATCCAGACCCGCCTTGAAGACTCCGGCATCTCCCCCTCGTTCGAGGAAATGAAGGAAGCGCTCGACCTCAAGTCGAAGTCCGGCGTGCACCGGCTGATTTCGGCGCTCGAAGAACGCGGCTTCATCCGCCGTCTGCCCAACCGCGCGCGCGCTCTCGAAGTGATCCGTGACAGCGATGCCGGCGGCGCCAAGCCTGCCAGCCGCGCTGCTGCCAGTGCCCCGAGCGCGCTTGCCCCGCTGCGCAGCCCGGCCCCAGCGCGCGAGCCTGCGAACGATGTGATCGAGATCCCGCTCCACGGCCGCATCGCCGCAGGTGTGCCGATCGAAGCGCTCGAGGGCACCTCCACGCTTCCCGTCCCCGCCGCGCTGCTGGGTTCGGGCGAACATTATGCGCTGGAAGTCTCCGGCGACTCGATGGTCGAGGCCGGCATTCTCGATGGCGATTATGCCCTCGTGCGCCGCACCGACACCGCGCGGGATGGCGAGATCGTGGTGGCGCTGGTGCGCGGCGAGGAAGCGACGCTCAAGTACCTGCGGCGCGAGCGCGGCTTGGTGCGGCTCGATCCGGCCAACGCGGCCTATGATCCGCAGTACTACCAACCGCATGAAGTGCAGGTTCAGGGCAAGCTCGCAGGCCTGCTGCGCCGGTATCACTGACCAGACGCAGCGGGGTCCGGCGCTCCGGTAGCAGCTGGACCCGGACCCTGCCGCCTCGCCCTTGGCTGCCACGGCGGCGGACGGCGGAACCAGCCATGGTCGCCTTGGGTTTCCGCCACGGTGCGCACCCGGCCCGAGACAAGATCGATCGCCAGCCCGCCCGTCTGGCCGAGCATGGCCCGGTCCGCCTTGAGCAGCCGGGGCTTGCAGGCGGAGGGCAGGCGGCGGTCGGTCACCACGATATCCGCCCGCGCGCACGCCGCCGCCAGGACCGGGATCGCGACAAGGTCTTTCCCCCGCGCCATCAGCAGATCGAACCTGCGCCCACCCCGCACCAGCGAGATCGCGCAAAAGTCCGGATTACAGCGCGCGCCTTTCCAGTCCTCCAGCGCCACCGCGTCGCCCGTCATCCCCGCGTTTTCCAGCAGCGCGGTGCGCGTGTAGCTCTCCTCCCGCACTGCGCGCAGCACCAGCAGGTCCGGCCCCTCGCCGGTGATCCCGACATGATGGCCATCGCCTGAAACGAGGACATCGGGCGTGCGCGTCAGCAGCAGCGCGGCGATCCCCAAACCGATCGGCGCAAAGCCCCACAGCCGCACCCTCCCGCTCCACAGCGCCAACCACAACAGCCCGGCGATGAACAGTGCGAAGGTGCCACCTGTCATCCCCGGCATCATCGTCACCGCGCCCGGCTGGTGCGCCACGAGATGGGCCAGCCAGAGCAGCAGCTCGAGCGACTTGCCCACGGCCCACCACGCCGGTGCCCCCAGCCCGAACAGATCAAGCGCCAGCGCCAGCGCGATCAGCGGCATCGTCAGCACTGTCGTAAGCGGAATGGCGATCACGTTCGCCTCCGCGCCGTAGATGCCGGCGCGGTGGAAGTGGAACAGACTGATCGGCATGAGCGAAAGCTCGATCACCAGGCCGGTCATCAGCAGCATCGCCAGATGCCGCCCCCACCGCGTGATCCGCCCTTCATG
>Ga0310345_10002071_pt1 | contig 20876 bp, 16 predicted proteins | sample HC15DNA20500_MG_FD_204667 | JGI IMG/M metagenome (GOLD analysis project Ga0310345, IMG submission 204667) | Marine microbial communities from station ALOHA, North Pacific Subtropical Gyre - HC15-DNA-20-500_MG | ecosystem: Environmental > Aquatic > Marine > Oceanic | place: Pacific Ocean: North...
GGACGACTACGGCGACTACGTCTTCCACTCGATCCTGTTCGCGATCGTGGCACTCGCCATCATGAACGCGGTGATGATGTCCGTGCTCGGGCGGCGACGCGAATTTGGTGTCTTACAGGCGCTGGGCCTAACCGGCGCACAGACCGGATGGGTGGTCTTCGGCGAGGGGCTTTTCCTCACGGCGGCAAGCGGCGTGGTCGGTATGGGCCTCGGATTTCTGTTCACGTGGGGCTTTTTCCGTGACGGAATCGACTTCAGTGGCCTCGTCGAAAACGAAAGTGCCTGGGCGAGCGCAGGCGGCATCGTGGACCCGGTGATCGTGCCGACGTTTCATTCGAGTCAAGTCCTGTTGAGCCTCTACTTCATGCTGATCATCGGCACACTGGCGTCTATTTACCCAGCCATGCGCGCCTCGAAACTCGACGTCGCGGAGGCGATGAAATTCGATCAATGAGCACTTCTAACGGCACGCCGGCGGTCCAGACCAAAGACGTCTGGAAGATCTATCCACAGGAACCCAACCCGGTCAAAGCGGTGCGCGGCGTCTCGCTCGAGATCGAGTCGGGCGACTTCGTGGCGATGGCGGGTCCGTCCGGCTCAGGAAAAACCACCGTGCTGAACCTACTTGGGGGCCTCACTCGGCCCACGGAGGGAAGCATCGAAATCGGCGGACTCGAAATCACCGCGATGCCCGACAAGGCGCTCGCTCGCCTACGGCTCGAGCGTATCGGGTTCGTTTTCCAGGCCTACAACCTGCTCCCCGTGCTCACCGCGATGGAGAACGCCGAGTTCACGCTGTTGCTGCGCGGCGTTCCCGCGATCGAGCGACATGAACGCGTGCGCGTGCTCTTCGACCAAATGGGCCTCGAGGGGTTGGAAGATCGATTCCCTGGCAAGCTCTCAGGCGGGCAACAGCAGCGCGTTGCGGTCGCGCGCGCCGTGGTGGGGGAGCCCGCGCTGGTGCTCGCAGACGAGCCCACGGCCAACCTCGACTCGGTGGCCAGCGCCGCGCTGCTCGACGTCATGGAGCGCTTGAATCGCGAGCACGGCACGACGTTCGTTTTTTCAACACACGATCCCCGGGTCACGGAACGCGCTCGCAGGCTGATCACGCTGGTGGACGGAGAGATCTCCGCGGATGTACGTCGAGACAATGGGACTTCCGACGCGTGAAGCGGGCCACGAAGGCCAAGACCCTACTCGCGGCCCTCCCGCTGTTGTTCCCCCCGACCGCGGCCGAAGCACAGGTAGAGCTCACCGGCTACGCACTCGGCGTGAGTAGCCACGCGACCGAAAGTGCTCTGTCACCCGCAGGCACGACGCTACTCGCTCGTACTCGTCTGATGGGGCTGGCCACATCCGGTCCGTTTACGCTCGACTTCGCCTACGAACATGTGATTCAGCGGACATCAGAGGGCGGTGGATTCTCGGTGACCTCCCCAGCGGCCGGAACCGGCGGAGGAGACTGGCTGGGTACAGATTGGGAGCTGCAGGGGTGGTCACGCGGCCAGTGGCGCCATCGTTTCGACCGGCTCAGCGTGGGCATTTCCGAGGGGGCTGTGGAGGTAGAGATAGGCCGTCAGGCAATCTCGTGGGCCACTACGCTGTTCCTCACGCCTGCGGACCCGTTTGCGCCGTTCGATCCGTCCGACCCCTTCCGCGAGTACCGCGGCGGAATCGATGCGGTGCGACTCCGTGTCTTTCCCGGACCGTTCACGGAGGTGGAGGCGGTGGTGCGGGCGGCCGAAACGGTGTTCGGTACGACAATAACGGCGCTGGCGCGCGCGCAGACTTCTAGCGGGGGATGGGCCTTCGGCGGCTGGGGCGGGGTGCTGCACGACGAACCCGCCATGGCGATCTTCGCTACCGGCGCGATCGGCGCAACCGCGGTGCGAAGTGAAGCCACGTTGCGTGAGGACAACGAAGGCGAGATGACTGTGCGCGCCACGCTGGGGCTCGATCGGTTTTTCACGCCCGGCAGGAAAGACCTCTCCCTGATCGCAGAGCTGCAATACGACGGGCTGGGCGCCGACGACGCCTCGCATCTACTCGAAGTAGCATCGTCTAAGTCATTTATGCGTGGCGAATTACAAACTTTGGGTACGTGGACAGCTGTGATGCAGGCGAGCTATCAGATCCACGCACTCGTCGGACTCTCGGCGATGGCCCTGGTCAACTTGACCGACGGCAGCACGCTCGTGGCTCCGGGCCTTTCTTGGTCGGCTACGGGGTCCACCTCGGTACGCCTGGGTGTCTACTCGGGGCTCGGACAACCTGGACTACTGCCGCTGGGCACCCTAGCGTCGGAGTACGGATCGATCCCAGGGCTCGCGTACGTGGCGGTCTCTCGTTTTTTCTGAATCCTTCCCGGCCTGAACCGCGTAGTTCGAGCCAAAGAAGAACTTCTTTATGGCCAAGTTCAGAGTGCCAGATACCGGCGCCCCGAGACCACCGAAGTCCCCGAAACTCCCGGGCCCGAGCAAGCCCTGGGACAAACTGGGGCCCGATCCGCTCAAGTGGCTGAAGCTGATTATCGAAAAGTAGGGCGGTGCTCGCTAACTAGTCCTCGCCCAGCCGCTGCTCTACCACCAGCCGCGTAAGCCCTGCGACGGTTCGGATTCGCAACTTCGTCATGACTCGCTCGCGGTGAGTCTCGACCGTGCGCGGGCTGATGCCGAGTTCCTCGCCGATCTCCCGATTGGTGTGGCCGTCCGCGATCCGTAGCAGTACTTCGACCTCGCGCGCTGTGAGGCTGTCCACGCGGCTCCGCGTCTGCTCCTTCTCGAGTTCCGCGCGCAAGCCCACGGACAGTTGGTGCGTGATGCGCTCCGCGAAGAACTCCCGGCCTTCTCTTACGCTAGCGATCGCCTTCCGCAGCTCAGCTGGCGCGACGTCCTTGAGTACGTATCCATCGGCACCCGCGCGCACGGCCTGCAGCACGTATTCAGCGTCGTCGTGCATGGAAAGAATCAGGATGCCAACCTCCTGCCCACTGTCACGCAGCTCCTTGGCGACCTCCAGCCCGGTCTTGCCTGGCATGGTCACGTCTAGAACCACGACGTCCGGTTGATGCTCCTGGGTGAGCTGCAGCGCCGCGTCGCCGTCCGCGGCTTCGGCGACCACCTCGAGTCCCTGAATCTCCTCGAGCACGATACGGATGCCTTGCCGCACCACGGCGTGATCGTCGGCGATCACCACTCTCAGTCGTTCGTCGGTCACTGCCCCTCAGCCTCCCCCGTGGTGGACGCGCGGCACCTGAATGCGAACGCGCGCACCACCGTCCGCCCCGTTCCCTACCTCGAAATCGCCTTGCACGGCCGCGACGCGTTCCCGCACGCCGGCGAGACCTCCACGGCTGCGTAGGTTCTGGAGCGCATCTTCAGGCATGCCTCGGCCATTGTCCAGCACCGTGAGCAGTGCGTGGTCCGCTTCCAGGGAGAGTCTCACGTCCACGCGGGTGCATCCGCCATGGCGGACGGCATTCGAAAGCACCTCCTGGAGGGCGCGATAAAGCACCAGCTCGGCGTCTGTCCCAACCGAGGTCTCCGTAGTGGGGCCATCGAACACGACTTGCAGCGTGTCCTCGGCCTCGAAGTCCCGCGCGAGCGCTCGCAGCGCAGGTACCAGTCCCAGGTCGTCGAGCGCTCCCGGGCGAAGGTTGCGTGTCACGCTGCGAATCGACTTGATGCCTTCCCCGACCAGGGTCTTCGCCCGGTCGAGCCCTTCAGCCATTTCGGGGTCGCTACGCTCTTGCAGCAACCCGAGTTGCATGTTGAGCGCCGCGAGTACCTGCGCGGTTTCGTCGTGCAGCTCACGCCAGAGCCGATTGCGCTCCTCTTCGTGCTGGTGAACCATACGCGCCTGAAGTCGTTCGAGCTCCTCGGTGCGGGACTCGAGGCTGCGGTGCAGGTCCTCGTTCTCCAACGCGGCTCCGACCTGTTGCCCGAATGCGACCAGAAAGCGGCTATCGAGCACCGTGAAGGGGTCGCGGGCTTCACCGACCACGACGAGAGCCCCGACGACCTTCTCCTCGCGGATCACCGGCAGGGCAGCGGTATAAGCATGCGTCCAATCGCCGAAGTCGCGCGCTCGCTCGCCGCTGCGAACCGCCGGCAGCCCAGACCGCTGCACGAGCTCAGCGCCCTCGCTCGCTGCGGTCGGCGGGCCTTCAAATGGCCAAAGCGCAGCCACTCCGGCGCCGTGCACGAACGCGCCACCGCCGTCGGTCGCCAAATACAGTGCGGATCCATGCACGCCGCGCAGCGAGAGCGCCCGCCGCAGCATCGCCTCGGCGATTGGCTCTTCCTTGCTGCCCCGCCCCTGCAGCTCGCCCGACAGCGCGGTCAACGTACGCAGCCCCTGATCGAGGTCCTCGAGGATGAGGAATAGGATGCCGAGCCCCATGCCCACCTCGAACATGATGTCTAGGTAGTAACCCCACGGGCTCCAGGCTCCGCGCGCGCGCAGCAGCGGATAGTCAAGATGATGCAACGCCCACAGCGTGAGCAGGACAACGAGCAGCCGCGCAGCTGGTGAACCGACCAGGCGGTCGTAGCGGAAGAAAGCCCACGCCGTGCCCGCGGTCGTGACGCTCAGGAACACCACCGTGGGGATCGCAGCCCATAGAAAGTCGTCGAGCACGTAGATCGAAACGAAGGCCCAAAGCAGCGGGATGGACAGAAAGAGCACGTAGTCGTTCCGCCACTCGAGGCGTTGCGCGAAGACCAAGGCGGCCCAGAGCAATGCCAGCGCAGCCCAGCCGGTCATCACTTGATGCCAGAAGAGCCACCACGACACTGACGTGTGCAGAAACGCAATAATGGCGCCGATGCGGAGCGCATACAGCCCCCACGCGAGCCCCCACAGACCGAAGTAGGGCTTCCGGTATCGCCGAGACAGGACCAGGCACAATACCACGAGACCCAGCGTCACGATGAGCTGCAGATACCCGGCGGCGAGCTCGTCGCGCACCAGGTTCGGGACGGATAGATCCATGGCGAGAAGATCCGCGGGCGAGCGGTATCCGGCAATGCGCTTGCCATAAGCGATTCCCCTTACGATCCTCCCACGCCATGACAATTGCCGCCCCGCCCACACCCCTCCTCGCCGACCGAGTCCACCGCATCGGCACCGAAGCCGCCTTCGCGTTGGGAGCGTTGATCGCGGAGGTCGAGGCTAAGGGTGAACGGGTCATCCGATGCAACTTGGGGCAGCCGGACTTCCCGGTGCCGAAGCACATCACCGACGCGGTCAAGCGTGCACTGGACGCGGGGCTCACGACGTATTGCGATCCGCAGGGCATCCCCGAGCTGCGCGCCGCGGTGGCGAGGTCGCTCAGCGAAAAACACGGGCTCGACATCGGGCCGGAGCGTGTGGTGGTCTATCCGGGCGGGCGCCCCGCCATCGGCTTCGCGCACATGACGTACAGTGAGGCTGGCGAGGAGGTAATCTACCCGTCGCCGGGGTATCCACTCTTCGAGTCCTTCGTCGCGTACTTCCGATGTAGCCCGGTCCCGGTCGTGCTCAGGGAAAAAGACGGCTTCGGCCTCTCGCGCGCGGCGCTCGAACCGCTGCTGAGTGAGAAGACCGGCCTGATCTTCCTGAACTTCCCATCCAATCCGACGGGTGGTGTCGCGACGCGGACACAACTCGCGGAGCTCTCGGAGGTCATACTCGAAAAGACTGGCCCAGACGTGCGCGTCTTCTCGGACGAATCGTACGAAGCGATCACTTTCGACGGGGACGAGCACGTCTCGATTGCATCGATGCCGGGCATGGAGGCTCGTACCATCATCGCTTCCGGGTGCTCCAAGACGTATGCATGGACAGGAGGCCGGGTGGGCTGGGCGGTATACCCGACCGCGGAAGAGGCCCAGATCCACCGCAAGCTGGCGATCAACTTCTTCGCGTCGATCCCGCCGTACAACCAATGGGGCGCGATCGAGGCGCTGCAATCTCCGGAGAGCGCCCCTGCGATCCAAGAGATGGTCGATGCGTTCCAGCGCCGCCGCGACCTCGTGGCCGCTGCTCTGAACGACATCGACGGAATCAGCTGCCAGAATCCGAAGGGCGCCTTCTACGCCTTCCCCAACGTGGGCGGGGCACTGGAGCGCATCGGGGTACTGGACGCATACGACCGACTGCCGGAGCACATTCGCACGGACTCGAGCCCCGCGACCCTTTTCCAGCTCTTCCTCCTGCACCGCTACCAGGTCGCCACCGTGGACCGGCGCTCGTTCAACGCATTGGGCAGCGAGGGTCAGCACTTCCTCCGGATCTCGACGGCGAACGCAGACGACGATCTCGCGGAGGCCGTGCGGCGAATGGCTGATGCGGCCCACGACGCGCAAGGCTTCGAGAGCTTTATTCAAGCGGGCATACAACTGACCCTGTAGATCGAGAGAATATGACCCCAGAAGTCGCCACGGGGCCCACGGTGGCCAGCGTGACCACGATCGGCTCGCAGCAGCATACCCTTCACGACGTCGAACTGCCGGCCTACGGCCGCGAGTATTTCGACGACGTGGCATTCATGACGTCGATGGTGCTCACGCTGCTCGGCAACTACCGGGGCTCAGGCCACTTCGGTGGCCCGCTGGCCTACACGCCGTACAACGTGGCGCTGCACCTCGGGGGCGCCGACGCCGGCGGGCTCTCCTACGACATCCGGGCGCCCAAGCACCCCTTCAGCGACAAGTTCATGCTGGCGGGCGGACACTGCATCCCGACGTGCTACGCGCTGTGGATGATCCTGTACGAGGCGATGGCTCGGCGGCACGCCGACACCGGGGACGACCGGTACGCCTGCGACCCCGACATCGCGATTCTGGCCGTCGACGCCTTGGGATTTCGGCGCAACGCAGCGGCCATGGCCACGCTGCTCGAGCAGAACGGCCTCACCGACCACCCGCTGTTCCAGCAGGCAAAGCTGCGCGGTATCCGGCCCTTGATGGGGCACGCCGAGAGTACCGACGTGACCAACGACGTGAACGGAGGTCCGTCGGGTATCGGGATCGCCACCGCGGCGGGCAGGGCGATGTTCTGGGACTTCGTCGGCGCACCGGCCAGCATGAAGATCATGGCCTTCGAGGGCGAGTTCGCCATGACCGAAGGACATGCCCAGGAGCTCAAGACCGCAGCGCTTTCCCAGCAGGTCGGCAAACGCCTCCGCATTCTGCTCAGTGAGAACAACGCGGGCATCGACGACTCGCTCGTAGGCGGCGTGATCAAGCCCGAGTACGAGGGCTACGACATCGCGCAGCAGTGGAGCTCCTATGGCTGGAACGTCCTGCGCGTACAGAACGGCAACGACTTCGACGACATCTTCGGCGCGCTGAAGCTGATGGAGGAATGGCCGGAAGAAGACCGCCGGCCGATGATCCTGATCGGTCCCACGGTGAAGGGGTGGTGGCCTAGTGCGGAGAACGGGGAGCTCACGGGCGTCGGCGAGCAAATCGTCGGCTTCCCGAGCCATCCGTACGGCTTCGGTATCAACGCACCCTACTTCGTGGCACTCGCCGAGTCCTTCGAGCGACGCTACGGCGTGGAATTCGAGGGGATCCGTGACGGTGCTCCGGCCTCCGAGGCCGACCGGCTCATCCAGTTCAAGACCAATATCGATGTGGCCCTCTCGGTCCTGGACAACAAGCCCGAGCTCGGTGACTGGGTCGCCGATCGACTGCTGGAAATCGCGGAAGGCCTGGACCGCCGGCTCCCGGTAGACATCGATACCAAAGTCGATCCCTTTCTCGACGAACGACTGACACCCGCGGGCATGCCCACGGAGCCAGTGGAGGTCACGGCCACCGACGCGCACTCCGGTGAGTCGGTATCGAGTACGATAAGCCTCATACTGCCGGCGGGTGAAAAGAAGGGAGCGCGTCGCGCGATCAGTGACGTGGGTATGTGGCTCAACTACGTCACCGGCGGCCGCTTCCTCACGATGGCCGCCGACCTCTCCAACTCGATCAACGTGGAGAAGTCCCACTTCTTCGGGCACTACGATCCGGTGCACAACCGGGGCGGCACGCGTCTGAAAGCGCCCATCCAGGAAGCCGTCAACGCCTCCACGATCATCGGGCTGGTGAGCCAGACGACATCGAGCGACCCGTCGGTCCACTCGGGGGTCTGGGGCCTCTCGGGCACCTACGGTGCGTTCACGCCACTCATGTATACGCCAGCACGTGTGTTCAGCCAGCAGAGCCAGGACAGCCCGTTTCGGCTGGGCGTGATCACCATCCTGGCGGGTCACTCGGGCCCCGAAACCGCGGCCGATGCACGTACCCACTTCGGAATCTTCGCGCCTCAGGTGTGGACGCTGTTTCCCCGCGGGCACGTCATCAACCTGTACTTCTGGGACTATAACGATGTCGCGCCCGGCTACTTCGCAGCGGTCGCGAAAGCAGCGCGCACGCAGGAGGTCGGCATCATCACGATCCATGTGGCTCGGCCCGACTCGCCCGTGGCCGACCGCACGAAGTTCGCCGACTCCGACGTCAAAGCGGCCGCCAAGGGCATCTACCTGATTCGGGACTACGATCCGGACCTGCCACGCATGGGGACCGTCTGGGCGCAGGGCTCTAGCTCGACGGTGAACCTGGTGAGCGTGCTCGATCGGCTGAACGCCGAGGGCATCAACGTGCGGGTCGCGGCGGTGATCAGTCCGGAGCTCTTCTCGCATCAGCCGGCGAGCTATCAGGACCACGTCTACCCTGACGCTTCGCGGTACGACAGCATGGTCGTGAGCACAATGACCAAGCGCGTCCCTCCCCTGCCCGATCTGGGACCGCTCACGGAGGAGTATTCGCTCTATGCGGACCAGGACGATCGCTGGCTGTCCGGAGGGACCGAGGACGACGTGATCACGGAGGCGGGCCTCGATCCGGAGTCGATCTTCGAGGCCGTGGTACGATTCGCCCGTGAACGAGATAGCCGGCTCGAGCGACAACGCCAGGCACTGGCCGGGCTGTAGCGGACCGCTCGTGCGAACCGAGCACAGAGCAGCGGCGACGGACCCTTGGGACCGCCGAACGTTCTTGCGACGCTTGGGCGCCGCAGGGGTCGGTGCACCACTCATCGCGCTGTTTGCGTGCAGCGACCGACCCCAGCCGGAGGACGAGGCGTCGATCGCGAGCACCGCGCGCACCGTCGGGGATCCGATCCTCCGCTCCTACGCCGGAGGAGCCACGCGCATCGTGGCGGCCATCTCCGAGCCGCCCATCGCCTATGTCTCCCAGGGTCTACGCCTGGTCTTCGTCGACCGAGAGTACCGCGACCTGCTGGTTGGCATCCTGAGCGCGCACATCTCGGTGAGTACGGGTCATTGGCGCATCCCGCAGCCCGGGGATCCACTGGAGGAGCCGCTCATCCCAGGCGTGCCGCTGCGCGAGTTCGAGCCGGTCGGGATCGGTGACCTGGACCTGGAGATGGAGCCGAGCGAGGGAGACTTCCGGATCCGACGTGGACAACGCGCGCAGGCGACCATCGACCTCTCTTGCGTGCCGATGGTCGATTCCTCGCAGCGCATCAGCGGTGGGCCGTGGCACATCGAGCGGTGCGACGGCTCCGGTGTCGGCACGTGTCGCGAAGACTTCGTCGAGCTTGGGGTCGGTGCCAGCTCTGCAAACGGGCGCTGTCGGGATATAACAGGAGAGATCCGGCTGCTAACATGGGTCTGCCCAGAGGCCTAAGTGGAGAGTTTATGAGCGAGAGAAAGGCCAACGTCGCGCTGGTGCGGCCCTACTTCGCCACCATTGAACACGGGGTCGAGGCGGAGGTTGAACTCAGCGGTGATGCGACCGTTGGCGATGCATGAACGCGTCCCTTGATGGCCGGGGCCGGGTCAGCGCTGGCTGCGGAGGTCCTTGGGGCCGGCAAGGCGGCCGGCGAGCGCCGCATCCAAGGTCAACCTCAAGTGGCACGAGTCGATGCCCACGATGGTCCGGGGCTTGAGTGCCTCGTTGTCCGGGCCATTGCCCAAGAGGCCTGGCCCAGCGTTACCCGGTAGCTAGGGGGCTAGGCAGGTGCCACGCGTCATGATCTGGGCTTCGCCGCCATCGCCTCGATCGAGGGCCGTCCATCCGCATTCGCAACGTTCCAACTTGCCTGATGCACGAGCCTCACGATGCGTGTCATCTTCTCGTACTCGATACGGTCAGGAGTATCGTTCGGCGTGTGGTAGTCCGGGTGCAGCCCGTTGTGGAACCACAGCGCCGGCACGTCGTTTTGCAAGAACGGCCAGTGGTCCGAGCGGCGCAGCAGATTCGACTCGTTGTTGTCGTAGCGCATGCGCAGGGTGAGGTCGAAGCGGTTGGCCGTCTCCACGATCGCGGCCAATTCCGGCGTGCGGCTGTACCCGAGGATGTTGGTCGCGTTGGAGTTGGACTCGGCACTCTGCGTTGCGAGACCACGAAAGCGCCCGCCACCGTCCGAAGGCACCTCTTCATGTCGCCCGATCATGTCCATGTTCAGGTTGGCTACCGTACTCCGTAGCGGGAAGAGCGGGCGCAGCGTGTAGTACCACGCGCCGAGCAGGCCGCGCTCCTCAGCGTCCCAGATCGCGAAGATCACGCTGCGGCGCGGCCTGTCGCCCCGGTCCGCCGCGCGGGCGTACGCCTCGGCGATCGCCATCACTGCGACCGTGCCGGAACCGTCGTCGTCCGCGCCATTGAAGACCTCGATCTCGGTCGCGCCGTTGTGGTCGTGGTGCGCCCCGATGATCACGACCTCGTCGCGCAACTCGGGATCCGACCCTTCGATCATCGCCATGACGTTGGTGCCGGGAAGCAGGTGGCGATCCACCGCCAGGTTCATGACGACGCATGTGCCGGGTAGCGCGACGAGCCCCATTCCCCCCTCGGCCTGCTCGGCTTCCAAGGCGAGTTGCTCGAGCGATCTGCCGGAGCGACCGGCGAGCGCCTCGGCGAGCTCCGTGGAGATGCGCGCCGCGGGAATCGTGATCTGTTCGGCCCACGCTCCGAGCGTGAGGCGCTCGATGCGACGCTGCTCGTCGGGCCAGCTCGCCGCATGGGTGCGGTTCCAATCATCCACCGACTGACGATTGTGGATGTCACGAGTCAGTAGGACCCCGAGCGCTCCCCGTTCCTGAGCCGCAAGCACCTTGCGCCATTCACGAGACGCTTCGGTGGTCACGACGCCATCGAACGGACTCGTTGGGTCCGCGACGCCAGGCTCTCGCTCCAGAATCAACACAATGCGACCCCTCACGTCCTCGCCGCGGTAGTCGTCATAATCGAGTCTGGGCTCGACGATGCCGAAGCCCGCGAATACCACAGGCGCTTGTGAAACCGCGGTTCCGCTCACGCTCGAGACGGTCCAGCCGTCACCCGGCGAGCGTGCGGGACCGGCACCCGACACCGTCAAGCGGTTGCCCGGCCCCAGGCTGAACCACATCAGGTCGAAGGACTGGAAATAACCGCCGCCGTCTCCGGCTCCCTCGAGCCCCAGCTCTTCGAACCGGCCTGCGATCCAGTCCGACGCGGCACCCAGCTCCTGCGAACCCACCAAGCGGCCACCCATCGAATCGTGGGCCAGCACGTGGAGGTCGGCGGACAGCTTTTCTTGTGTAATCGAACCGTTCTGCGGGGCCCTGGCGTCGCCACACGCGGCGAGCACGGCGAACATCGTCGAGACCGCCAGACCCTGACTAAGGCGACGCCTACCGAATACGATCATGTCGAGCCTCCGCTGTGTGCGCATGCCGGGATTCTACTATCGAGTCCCGTCGAGGCGGAAGCCCCTGGTGCGGCTCGAGCCTCATGGACAGTCCGCCCACCCACGGCCTTCTTGCAGCCCTCGGAAGCCACCGACACCTTCTGCGTCGAGGCGCACTACCGGGCAGAAAGGGGATCGAGAGATGAGGCATTTGGGGACGACGCTGTTCATTGCCGCGACCGTAGTCTTGACGACCACGAGCGCGCCGGCGCAGGAAGTCGACGGGATCGGCACCTTCCGCGAGGCGCTTTCCCTCGAATCGGTCGGGGGAGTCGCCATTTCCCCGGACGGCGCGACCGTCGCTTTCCAGAAGCGGCGCACGGTGTGGGAGGACAACGGGTACGACACCGAGATCTGGATCGCGCCCACGTCGGGCGCTCCGTATCAGCTCACGCGCACGATCGATGGGAATTCGATCTCACCGGCGTGGTCTCCTGACGGTCGCTGGCTCTCTTTCACCGCCAACCGGGGCGACCGGAATCAGGTCTACCTGATCTCGCCGTCCGGAGGGGAGGCATTCGTACTCACGAGTGTCGAGGGAGGTGTGTCGAGCTACGCCTGGTCTCCCTCGGGTGGCCAGATGGCGCTGCGCGTGACCGAGCCAGAATCGGAAGAGGACAAGACACGGCAGGAGCTTTATGGCGACTTCGCGTTTGACGACGAAGCCGGCCGGAACGCACACCTCTGGGTCATCGACATCGACCAATCCGGCGAGGCCTCGGAGCCGCGGCGCCTGACTGATGGGGACTTCCACGTCGGGGGCTTCAGCTGGTCGCCCGACGGCTCGAGAGTCGCCTATGCTCGCCAACCGGATGCCGCGCGTCTTTCGAGCTTCGAGACCGACATCTATGTGCTCGATGTCGAGTCCGAGGAAAGCACACCGCTGGTGGTCGGCGTGGGGCCGGATGACTCACCCACGTGGTCGCCCGACGGCCAGTGGATCCTATTCTCCGAGTTCGATCGCGATCTGGGCTCCCTCTTTTACCTGAACGGCGAGCTGGCGCGGGTACCGTCCGGCGGCGGCGACATCGAGGTGCTCACGCGCGAGTTCGACGAGGACCTAAGTGGCGCACGCTGGACACCCAAAGGCATCTACGTAACTGCCGGGGCACGAACCGCGCGTAAGCTCTACAAGATGGACCCCGACTCGCGCCAGTTCTCGGAAGTACCTCTCGGAGTCCATGTCGTTGGCTCGACCAGCCTGACCGCGGACGGGACGGCGCTCGCGTTCACGGGCCAGGGGACAGAAGATCTGGGCGAGGTCTATCGTGTGGCGGACCTCGGACGCCCCACACCGACCCGTCTCACGGATATGACGAGTCAAGTCAGGGACTGGGACCTCGGTACCCGCGAAGTCATCACGTGGACCAGCGAGGACGGTGCCGAGATCGAAGGGGTGCTGCACAAGCCCTCCGACTTCGATCCGTCGCGCCGGTACCCGCTCCTGGTCCATATCCACGGAGGGCCCACGGGAACGTCTCGGCCGACCGTCGGACTCGGGGGCACCTACCCGGTCAACCACTGGCTCGCGAAGGGTGCGGTGGTTCTCCAGCCCAACTACCGGGGCTCCGCCGGATACGGCGAGGCCTTCCGGAGTCTCAACGTGCGCAACCTGGGCGTCGGCGACATGTGGGACGTCATGTCCGGGGTGCGGCATCTGATCGACGAAGGTATTGCCGACCCGGAGCGGATGGGATCCATGGGATGGAGCCAGGGCGGCTACATCTCGGCGTTTCTCACCACCAATACGGACGCCTTCGCGGCCATCTCGGTAGGAGCCGGGATTTCCAACTGGATGACGTACTACGTGAACACGGACATCTATCCCTTCACTCGCCAATACCTGAAGGGGACGCCTTGGAGTGATCCGGAGATCTACGCGTTGACTTCTCCCATGACGACCATCCTTCAAGCCGTCACGCCTACGCTGATCCAACACGGTGAACTCGACCGACGAGTTCCGACACCGAACGCGTACGAACTGTATCAAGGACTTCAGGACGTGGGGGTGGAGACGAAGCTCGTGATCTATGCGGGCTTCGGGCACGGGATCTCGAAGCCCAAGGAACGGCTCGCCACGATCTGGCACAATTGGCAGTGGTTCGGCAAGCACATCTGGGGAGAAGACGTCGAGATCCCCCTCGAGGAGACCGTCGCGGCCAAAGCGAGCGCGATCAAGATGGATGAGGATGTCAGGCGTTTGGACACGAGTGCACCACACCAAGTAGCGGGGGTGGGGGCAACATACTTCTCCGCCAAGGCCAATGTCGAGCCATGCGTCGTAACTGCTGGGCCCCTATGTTGGCTTCACCCAACAGACCCATCTCGAGAGGGCAGTCATGGCCACCCGTCGTCGCTTCCTGCGTGATTCCACGCTCGCCCTGGACGCTGCCGTCACTATGACCGACGTAAGGAAGGTGGGCGGGGTCCGAGCCATCCTCGTGGCTCTCATGGCGCTCGCGGCGGGCTGCGCGCCCGAGCCGGACGCCCAAGAGAATCCAACCGAGACAGCGGCTACAGTGCCACAGGACGATGCACGCCCTGAGGACAGCGAGGCCTGGGAGCCGGAACCCTCCATAGTGACGCCCGGCGGGCTGCTCGGCCCACCATCCGACGCCATCCTGCTCTTCGACGGTACCGACCTGTCGGCCTGGAGCGATGCCAACGGCGGTGATGCAGGCTGGAGCATTCGCGGGGGCGCCATGACCGTGGTCTCTGGGTCGGGCGGGGTGCAAACGCGTCAGGGCTTCGGGGACGTGCAACTCCACATCGAGTGGCGCACGCCTGGCGAGGTCGTGAGCGAGGGACAGGGCCGGGGCAACAGCGGCATCTTTTTCATGGAACGCTACGAGCTTCAGGTCCTCGATTCCTACAACAACCGGACCTACTCCAACGGGCAAGCGGGCTCCATCTACAAGCAGCACATTCCTCTCGTGAACGCCTCGGGGGCTCCCGGTACCTGGCAGACCTACGACGTGATCTTTACCGCGCCCCGCTTCGGGCCGGAGGGTCGGCTCGATAGCCCGGGCTACATCACGGTTCTCCATAACGGCGTCTTGGTCCAGAACCACGCCGAGCTGGAAGGCCCCACCCTCTTCATCGGCGAGCCGTCCTACGCCGCGCATGCGGATCGCTTGCCGATTCTGCTGCAGGACCACGGGAACCCGGTGAGCTATCGAAACATCTGGGTACGAGAGCTGGGGTAGCGCCGTGCGCGCGAGCGCCTGGGCAGGCTAGCTTCCGCTATGGAAAACGGACTGGGACAGTACGCGCCGCAGATCATCGCCATGCTGCTCGGCGGACTGAGCACGTCACTGGGCACGACGTGGGCCCTGCGCAAAGGCCGTGGACACGAGACACTGGTCAAGGCGAAGGGCGCGGGCATAGCGCTCTATGCGGTCGTATCCCTCATCTTGGGCGGCGGCGCGGTCTATTGGATGGTGACGTCGATGCTCGACTCGATCACAGGGCTGCCCGAGCTCGCCTCTGCGGGCGTGATGCTCACCTGGACGGACGCTCGCGCCGGCGAAGAGAAGAAGAGGAAGCGCAAGGACCGAGTCGTCACCAAAGACGATCGCCGGGCCTTCGCGGACGACCTAGCTCGCCAACTAAAGGATCTCGGCGATCCCGACCGGGACGTGAAGGTCTCAATCGCAGGTGACGGAGGAACCGTGCTCAAGCTCGAGGGCAAGATCAACGCAAAAGAAGCCGAGCGCCTGACCGCCGACATGAAAGACGTAGGCTTCAAGCGGGTGGAGGCTGGGGGCGCAAAGAGGTGGTGGGTGCACGTGTAGCACCGCTGGAAGTGCGGACACCTCGAACAGGAGCGAATCCAGGTAGCGCGTCGACGCTACCGCCGCAACGCTGCCCAGAACGATTCCGACACCCGCCAGGACTAGGCCGGAGCGCACCACACCTCCCACTACGACTCCGGGCTGCGCGCTTCACTCGGGGCCAACCGCGGCTCGCTTCGAACGCTGGTCCTGAAGCAAGGACTCAGCGTCACCGTACTCGGAATCGTCGTGGGGCTGGGTGTATCGTGGTGGGCGACTCGCTTCCTGGAGGGCTTGGTGTTCGGGATTGGGACCGTCGATCCAGTCACGCTCGTCGGCGTCTCGGTTGTCCTCTTCCTGGTCGCTTTCGTCGCTGCATACCTGCCCGCCAGGACAGCGATGCACATTGATCCGATGACAGCTCTGAGGACAGAGTGAGGCGGCCTTAGCGGAGAAAGGGCACAGACTCTAGCCAGGGAGCAATACCACCTTCGTGCAGCCCTCGTGGCGTTCAGCGAACATGCGATACGCCGCGACTCCCTGAGAGAGCGGCAGCCGATGTGAGATCAGTGTCTCGATGAGCTCGGCGTCTCGCTGCGCCAAGAGTAGCGACGCCGGCAAGTAGTGACGCACCGGGCATCTTCCTCCCGAATACGTGAGGTTGCGGTCGTAGATCTCGCCGGGCGATAGCGCGAGGTGAGCCTCGCTGTGCACGCCGAGCGCGGCGAGCGAACCCCCGAGTCGAAGCAGGTCTGCGGCCAAGCGAGTGGCCTCCGGCGAGCCCACCGCCTCGATCGCGGCATCGGCTCCGCGCCCTTGTGAGCGCTCATGGACACTCTCCAGAGGGTCTCCCGTCTCAAAGTTCGCGGGCGTGGCTCCGAATAGCTCCGCGGTCGCCAATCGCGTCGGGACACGGTCCACCGCGACGACCTCCCGAGCCCCGCGCTCGAGAGCCGCGCGGATGGCGAGCAGCCCGACGGGGCCGCACCCCACGACGACAACCAGGTCGCCCGGTCCCACACCCGCGAGCTCGGCGCCATAAGTCGACGTGGAGAGGATGTCTCCGGCGAGTAGCGCGACCGCGTCGTCGAGGCTCTCGGGGACCGTGACGAGCGTCCCGTCCGCGAGGGGCACGCGCGCGTACTCGGCCTGCACACCCTGCAGGCCCCGTCCGTCTTCGACCCACCCAAATAGCTGTCCGTGCTCGCAACGGGCCGTCAGCCCCGAAGAGCAGTAGAAGCACGAGCCGCAACTCGTGGTGAACGGAGCGACGACACGGGCACCCACTCTGAAGTCGCGGACCTCGGATCCCACCTCGACGATCTCGCCGACCAGCTCGTGCCCCATGACCGTACCTACATCCAGACCCACTTCTCGCCCGAAGTAGGGATGGAGGTCGGAGCCGCAGATTCCCGCGTGGGTGACCCGGACGATCACGTCTGTCACGAGGACGATCTTCGGGTCGGCCGCGTCTTCGTACGCGAGGTGCTCGACGTCTTGGAAGGTGATGGCCTTCAAGGGAATCCTCAGTTGATCGTGGTGAGTCCCCAAGCTACCGTATCGCGGGGCGCGGTGACCGCGACCAGGACAGACCACTTGATTGCTATCGTTCTAGGAACCTTCTTTGCCACCGCCGTGGCGACACTACTCGTCGTCGCTGCGTGCGCCACAGCTCGCGACCCGGGCTACGAGATCACCGACGCCGAAGCGACAGAGCTCGACTGTCGTCTGATCAAGGTGGGCCACTTCTTTTTCACCGTGCCCCGTTACGGCGACACGCGTGCGGTCTACAGGCGGATCGAAGCATTGGGCTTCGACAGAACCGAAAACCGTTTCACGGTCTGGGGCTCCGAACGCAACTCCGCGGGCGCGCTCGTGAGGTATATCGAATCCGTCGAAGGTGATAGCCTCCGATATGCGGACGCTCGGTGCCGATTCCGGCGTGGGAATCCACGATGAAAGCGCACGACCTCGAGTGGTACGATCTCTTTCACATGCGCGGCACACGCCGCGACTTCCTTCGGCTCACGGGAAGCGTGACCGGACTCGTCACGCTCGGTGCCCTTCCAGCCTGTGGGACCGAGCGCTCCGTTTCCTTATTGTCGAATCCCTTCTTACTGGGGGTGGCCTCTGGAGACCCGTCGCCGGACGGGGTGGTTCTGTGGACTCGGCTGGCGCGCTCGGCGCTCGTGCCCGTCGGGGCCGTTACTGAGAACTTGGGGGTCGGATGGGAGATCGCCGAAGATGACGGCTTCAGGCGGATCATTCAGTCGGGCTCCGCCACGGCGACCCCCCAGTTGGGCCACTCCGTACATGTCGAGGTTACCGGCCTCGAGGCCGGTCGAGAGTACTTCTATCGCATGACGACGGGTGGACAGCAGAGCCCAGTGGGGCGCACCAAGACCGCCCCTGCCCTGGGCGCATCAGTGGATCGCTTCCGCTTCGGGATCGCATCGTGCCAGCAGTACGAGTATGGCTTCTACACCGCGCTTCGGCACATGGCTGACGAGAACTTCGACCTGATCGTGCATCTCGGTGATTACATCTACGAGAGGTCCTACGGCAGCAATCCGGTCCGTAGCCACGAGGGTCCCGTGGTCATGACGCTCGACGAGTATCGCGCACGATATACGACGTATCGCTCGGATGCGGACCTCATGGCGGCCCACGCCTCAGCACCGTGGGTGGTGACCTGGGACGATCACGAGGTCGACAACGACTACGCCGACGACATCGCTCAGGACGACCAGCCGGTCGATGAGTTCCTCCTGCGCCGAGCGGCGGCGTACCAGGCCTTCTACGAGTTCATGCCGCTCCGGCGGTCCTCGATGCCGGTCGGGCCGGACATGCAGCTATACCGCCGGCTCCGCTTCGGCAGCCTGCTCGAGATGAACGTGCTCGACACCCGTCAGTACCGTAGCGACCAACCCTGCGCCGGCGCGCCCACCTGTGCGCAGCACATCGCGCCCGACCAGTCGATCCTCGGGGCGGAACAGCGGAACTGGCTCTTCGCTGGTCTTGCCGACACCGGCGCCCGCTGGAACGTGCTCGCGCAGCAGGTCATGATGGCTCGCCTGCGCGGCATCAACGACGATGGCGACGAGACGTGGTCGATGGACAAGTGGGATGGCTATCCGTCCGAGCGGCAGGCGACGCTCGAGCTGCTCGCCGAAGTCGGCACGCCCAACCCCATCGTGCTCACCGGGGACATCCACTCGAACTGGGTCGCCGACCTGCACACCGACTTCGACGACCTCTCTTCGCCGATCGCGGCGACGGAGTTCGTCGGTACCTCGATCAGCTCTGGTGGCGACGGAGCGGACATGACCGCCGGCGGCGAGCGCCGACTCTCAAACAATCCGCACATCAAGTTCTACAACGGCCAACGCGGGTATGTGACCGCAGAAGTGACGCCCGATCTGTGGACCAGCGAGTTCAAGACCGTGCCGGTGGTTACCGAGCCGGGCGCCGCTATCGAGACGCGGGCGACGTTCGTGGTGGAGAACGGGAGGGCCGGCGCACAGGAGGGCTAACAGCCCGCTAGCCGACCAACTCCAACACCGCCAACGCCATCACCTGGCTCGACGCCACCAGATCGTCGATCGAGCACGACTCATCCGGCTGGTGAGCCTCTTCGAGAGGTCCGGGCCCGTAGGCGACACAGTGCTCGACGCCCGCCATACGTACGAAATGTTTGTGATCGTACGTACCCGGGCTTCCCACCAGGGACGCGTCCGATCGCGTGACCCGCGCGATTGCGTTGCTCAGGGCAGTCACCACCGGTGAGCCGTTCGGTGCCTGCACCGGGTCCACGACCATGCGGTCCTCGATCGTGTAGTGGCGCCCCGGCTGTTCTGCCTCGACTGCCCGCACGATCCCCACCACCTCCGCGCGCACCTCCTCGTAGGACTCCTCCGCGATGAAGCGGCGGTCGAAGGTCGCAACGCAGCGATCGGCCACACATGGGCTCTGCTGCTCCTGGCCCACCTGCCCACCCGCCACCGCATTGACGTTGATCGAGGCTCGACGCGACGCGTCCGGGACGACGGGCATCGCGGTGACACGCTCGGCCAACTCCGGGCCCAACCGTGCCGCCACAGCGTCGATCAAGGCCGCCATGTCGTCGATGGCGCTGCGCCCCAAGTGCGGCATGCTGCCGTGGGCGATCTGCCCGTGCGCGACGACGTCGAACCAGTAGACGCCCCTGTGGCCCACGCAAATGCGCTCGGGCCCGAACGGTTCGGGGATGATCGCGTAGTCGGTGCGCTGCGCCGAGATGTGCCCTGTCTCGCAGAGGTAGGCGACTCCCGCGAAGCCACCGCTCTCTTCGTCCACGGTCCCGCTGACCTCCACCGTGCCGCGCAGTGCGACGCCGGCACGACGGATCGCTTCGGTGGCGAAAGCCGCGGCCGCCAGCCCCGACTTCATGTCCGACGCGCCGCGTCCATAAATCCGACCGTCGCGCACGAGCCCAGCGAAGGGATCGACCGTCCACCCATCCCCCGGTGGGACCACGTCGAAATGGCCGTTCAGGTGCAGACACGGCCGGGCGTCGCTGCCGGCCGACCGCGCGATCACGTTCACGCGTGGATGCGACTTGGTATGCTCGGCGCGTCCCTCCGCTTCCACGTACTGAACGGACATGCCCCACGCGCCCAAACGCTCACCAATGCTCTCGGCGCACACGCGGTAGTTCTCGCCGGGTGGATTCACGGTGGGGATGCGAATCAACTCCGTCGTGAAGTCCACGAGCTCGTCGCGCGCGCGCTCGACTTCGGAGAGCACGCGATCGATGGAATCGGGGCGAGACATCAGGCCTGCGCGAGAGGGGAGAAGGCAGCGGCTGGAAGGGCGTCAAGCTATGCGCCGAGCCGGACCGCGAAAGATCCGAGCTCGCCTATTGCCGGTTCCACCCATCCCCCGGACATTGCCCGGACGTATCATGCGAAGGCAAGCTGGACGCACGCTTGAAGCGAGAGCCGGCAAGCCGCTCCACCCAAGCAGGAGAATACCGTGAAGAAGACGATCACCGCCCTCGCCATCCTTGCGCTCGTTGCGGCCGCCCCAGCCGCCGCACAGAGCGGCAACATGAGCTTCTTCATCACCAGCGCGGGCGGCGGTGACGGAGCCGCCCTCGGAGGGCTTGCGGGCGCGGATCAGCACTGCGAAGACCTCGCGTACCCCGCGGGCGTCGGCGACCTGACCTGGCACGCGTACCTCAGCACGCTGGCCACCCGATCGAGGACTTCCCGCCAGCCCGCGGTCAACGCTCGCGACCGCATCGGTTCGGGCCCCTGGTACAATTACGCGGGCGACATGATCGCCGCAGACGTGACCGCGCTGCATTCGGACGCCGCAAACCTCACCAAG
>Ga0310345_10002072_pt1 | contig 20866 bp, 13 predicted proteins | sample HC15DNA20500_MG_FD_204667 | JGI IMG/M metagenome (GOLD analysis project Ga0310345, IMG submission 204667) | Marine microbial communities from station ALOHA, North Pacific Subtropical Gyre - HC15-DNA-20-500_MG | ecosystem: Environmental > Aquatic > Marine > Oceanic | place: Pacific Ocean: North...
TCTTTCTCACTAAAATCTTTTTTTTTTATAATATAGCCTTTTCGAGTTAAAATAGTGCCTTTTTTCGCAGTTTTATCAAAAAAGTCAAGCATATTAAAATATATATATAGCAAGTGTAAATATATTATAATACATAATCTTTCTATTTTAATATAGTTTTTGATTTATTTTAGTTAATAAATATTATTTATATCTGTTCTAAAAAAAAAATTTCTTTCATAATATTATATAAATTAACTACTATGTTGAATCAATTAGAATCATTTGTAAACAAATCTCTCTCATTTTTAGATAATCCATATGCAAAAAACATTATTAAAATGCTTCTTGTTCTCTACGCAGGACTTGCTGCCCCAAGATTACCATCATTTCTCGCAAGCCTTTTCAATAATGCTTTATTCAGAATTGTAGTACTTTTCCTTATTGCTTACTTAGGACTTAAAGATACCACTATTGCTTTACTTTCCGCAGTTGCCTTCACTCTTTCCATTATTTTCTTAAAGAAAGCAGAAACTACCAACTCTATCTATGGTGCTTTACAAGCTGCCGTTGATACTCCACAAGAATGGATTAACGATATTGTTGATGATACCCAAAAAGTAATTAATGATGCTGTAGATACCGTCCAATCTGGTCTTGGTATTAATGGATCTGAAATTTCCGGCGTAATTGACTCCGCACAAGCAGGTTTTGATTCTCTTATAGATGGAGCACAAAAAGGATTTAACAACTTAGTAGATGGTGTCCAAGGAATTATCCCAGGTGGTGATGCTGCACCAGTTGCCGCAGCAGTAGAAGATGCTTCTGAAGCATATGATGCCCCAGTCGAAACTGAAGAAGCCGCACCAGCCTCAATTGGAGGATATGATGGAGGCTCTTTCGGAGCTGCTTTGTAAATAAATTTACAAAATAATATAGTAAGTAAATCTCTTTTTTTATAAAAATAAAAAAAACAAAATATAAATATTAGATATTAATATATATATGATGTTTTCAAATGAGATATTAACAAATATACTACTTGTTGTAATATGTATTACATTATCTTATATTTTGGGAATGACTATTGTAAAAGTTATAGATAAAAGACTTAGTCATTTCGAAATTAAAATGCCAAAACAAAATATTATAGTCAAGTTAAATGATCAATATGATTCTAGTTTTAAATCAGTTATACCTAAAAAAAAAGTTATAGTAAAAAAACCAAAAAAAGAAACTTATACTGATATAGAACCAGTTATAGATAATCCAGAAATAAATCAAGAAAATACGAATAAAGAAGGCGATATTGAAAATTTCTTTGAAGGAATTAATTATCAAAATAAAAGCATGAATAGAACTCCAGATATAATAGAAAATTTTACAAATGATATCGTCCAAGAAAATTTTTATGACGATTCTACACATACAAACGGATTAGAAAAATTTGGGAATATTAATCACAACCCAGATGATAACACAAGTAGAATAAGTGTTTATACAAATTGGTTAAAAACAAATAAAAAAAATTACCATAGTTTACCAAAAATTCATATTAAAAATTTAATGAAAGTATTAAAAGGAAAAGAACTTGCTGATAAAGATGTTCCAGAAAGTTTTGTTATTGTACGTGAAGGTGAAGAAAATGTTGAAAAAACAATACCTCAATCTAGTTGCGGTTGTTAAAATTAATTTAACTATTAATTTCAGTAGTTAATAAAAAATTTTTTAATAATTGCTTACCAAAATTTGTCCCAATCGATTCGGGATGAAATTGTAATCCATATATATCATATTTTTTGTGTTTAATCCCCATAATAATATTATTTGATGTTTCTGAAATAATTTCTATAACATCAGGTACATTATCAGTATCACCGACTAATGAATGATATCGCATCGCACAAAATGGATTTGGTATCTTATTAAATAATTTATCACCATTATGTTTCATATTTGATGTCTTCCCATGCATTATTTCACTACATATTTTAATTTTACCACCAAAATATGTGTAAATACACTCATGCCCTAAACAAATTCCTAAAACTGGGATTTTCCCTTTACATTTGTCTAATATTTCCTTATAATTACTAGTTTCATTTGGACTTTTTGGCCCAGGTCCCAAAATAATATGAGTGTAATCTAAACACTCATCTACATCAATCTTATCATTCCTAATTACATCTACATTGTTAACTATTTCTGATACATATTGATAAATATTATATGTAAAACTACAATAATTATCAATTAACAAAATTCGTGTATCTTCCCTAATATCTCTTTTTAAATCCAACATTTCAGCATTAGATACAGCCTTTTTTACACTATTCATCTTATGAACAGTTTCGTAAAATTCAGTTTTTGGATTAGAATCAAATACTATACCACCACCTGCTTGTAAATAGACTGTACTATCTTTATATAAAATTGTTCGTATTCCTATACACATATCCAATGTTTTATCATAATTTATAAAACCTATTCCACCACCATAAAAATTTCTACGTTCTGTTTCAACTTCCGAAATATTTTGCATTGCACAAATCTTAGGAGCACCAGACAAAGTTCCTGCTGGAAATATTGCTTGTAAAGCATCTAAATAATCATATTCATCTTTTATTATTCCCGAAACCTGAGAACATATGTGCATTACATTTGAAAAGTATTTCACTTCTTGATACTCATCTATCGTAATAGAAGCAGGCTTACTAATCTTTCCAATATCATTTCTAGCTAAATCAACTAACATTATATGCTCGCTAATCTCCTTGTCATCATTTATTAAATCTTCTTCATTAATTAAATCTTCCTCTTCATCTTTTCCACGAGGTCTAGTTCCAGCAATTGGGCATGTAGTAATTTTATTATCCTTTACTTTTAATAATAACTCTGGAGAAGCACCTATTAAAAAAAAATCCTTAAATTTTAAAATAAATCTGTATGGACTATTTTTACCAATTTTCATTAATTCATCAAATATATCATATGGAAGAGCAGATGAATATTTATACATTTTCCGAGAAGGAACTACTTGAATAAAATCGCCACGATATATTCTCCCTTTTAATTTTTTAACCCTTTTAATAAATTCTACTTTATTACAATTTGTTTGCCATTTATCAGAAATATTATCCTGACTTAAAATTCTTTCCCATTTTATTTCCTCATCACTATTAATAAATTTTTCTAAATCATCTATCAATTTAATTGATTGATCATAATTATCAGTAATATTTTCTCCTAAATTACAAACAGCACATAACTTAACTTTTTTTATCTTATAATCAATTTCTATAAAAGAATCATATAAACAAAATATATTTATAGGAATATTGGTTGGATTATTATAATTAGATTTTACACTCTCTTCAATACTACTAATATTTTCATACCCATAATACCCTAAATATCCTCCTATAAAAATAGGATATTTAATATCTTCAACTCTATAAAATTTTTTCTTGAAATTTTCACGAATATTATCAGATGGTTCTTCATCGGTATTAATAACATGTTTTGGATTATATCCAATTATTGTTTTATCATTTACACTAAAACGACAAAAAAAATCATAATTAATTACCTTTTTTAAATTTGTATCATAAATTTCATTATAATCAATCTCCTTAAAAATAAGAGTAATATATCCATTATTAGATATATTCAAGTTCTTTAGTCTTGATAATGATGGCTCATAAAACATAAATAAATATACTTATTAAATATATTTATTTATGATTATTATATTTATTTCTTTTCTTAGCCTAATTCTAAAGTATAATTATATTCAAATGATATCCAAAAAAATAAAATACTTAATCCAGTCAAAATATGCCAATAATGATGAAGTGGTCTTATTTTTTTTTTATCAATTATCCATAAAATTTTGCCAATAATTAAAGACAATAAACCAAATATTGAATATTTATCAAATTTTAAACCATTATAAATATTAGCGTATACCATAAATCCAATATTCAATCCAATAGTTATTATAAAAATAATATTAGCATATTTCATTATCTTATATTGGAAAAAATAAATGAAAATAATTAAGAATGGAATTTTAAATGTCAAAATATCAAGGATTTCTGTTATGTTAAAACTATGAGAAACTTGACATAATAATAATGTATAAACAGTCAATAACATACCAATTTGATCTATTATTTTAAATATTAAAATATGCTTCCCGTGCCAAAGTAAAGTTCCTAAACCTAAAATAAATATACTACAAACATATAAAATTTTTAAATTATCAAAAATATCGTCAATTGGATGACTCAATGTTAAAATAGTTACTGCTGTTAAAACATAAGCAAAACTAGTAAATGTATTCCATGGTTCAAAAACAGAAATACCACATAAATTACAAGTACAAAAACTTTCACAAAATAATTCCGAAGAATGAAATTTAGAAAACAAATTCCTTTCAGATATATTTGGAATATACATCTATAATAATAAAATGATGACTATGTTTAAATCAAAAAATATTATTTATAATATTATATAAATATAATTTATAATATTATAATTATTATCATTGTTATACATGTCCATTCCCAAAATAACAAATTCAATATTAAAGAACAACTTATCTGAATGTTCTGAAGAAAATATTATAAAAGCACTTGAAGATTTATTTGATCCAAATATTGATGATATTTTAAAAAGTTCATTTCTAACTACGATAAATTTTGCAAATGGAAATGACTATTCATTATTGATTAGTTATTTAACAAAAGTTTTAAAAAATATATCCGATCAATGTCCTCTTGATTTTCCAATTTATGATATTGTTGGAACTGGTGGAGATAAAAAAAATACATACAATATTTCGACACCTGCTTCAATAATATGTGCTGGATCTGGTATTAAAATGTGTAAACATGGAAATCGTTCAAGTACTTCTAATTCCGGAAGTGCTGATGTTTTAGAAAAATTAGGTGCCAATATTAATTTGAATTCAAGACAAATTCAAGAAGTTATGGAAAATAATAACTTTTGTTTCGTTTTTGCTCCCCAATTTTATAAAAAGATGAAGCATATTATGCCTGTTAGAAGAAATGTTGGTATTAAAACAATATTCAATTTTATTGGACCCTTGATAAACCCTACAAATCCAACAGGTTTATTAATTGGTGTTTCAAATACAGATAAAGCAGATATTATTGCTAGAACATTAGCTGTAAATCCAGAAACAAATGTTATGCTAGTTCATAGTAATGGTATTGATAAAATATCTCCTTATCAAAAAACTAAATTTTGGAAAATAAAATATCATATAATAGAAAAAGGAACAATTAAACCAAGTGAATTTGGCTTTAGAGAATCAAATTCCGAAAATTATTTTAAAGGTGGTACAAATGCTATGTCAAATGCTCAAACAATTTTAGAAATTTTAATGAATATTGAACAAGGACCAATTAAAGATTTTATATTAGTTCATTCTGCTACATTAGCAGTTTTAGCAAATTTAGTATCAACACCTGAAGAAGGCATGGCAATTATGCGAGAATCAATTGAAAGTGGTAAAGCATTAGAACAATTAAATAATTATGTCAGAATGAGTAACAAATACTCAAAAATTAATTTTTTAGATAGAATCATTAGTAGAAGAAAATTGGAATTAAATATTAAAATGAAAATGAATCGGATACAGACATTTGATTTTCTCGATACTGAAACTAGACCAATGAATTGTTATGAAATTTTAAAAAATAATTCTATTAATATAATTGGCGAAATTAAACGTTCTTCACCAAGTGAAGGTAATATTAACTCTGATATTAATATTAACGAAGTTGTTACAGATTACATTAATGGTAGTGTGACTGGCATTTCAATTCTTACTGAGAACGTCTGGTTTGGTGGTAGTCTTAAAGATATTAAATCAGTAAGAAATCAAATTGAAAATATACCAAATAGACCTTTTATTCTTAGAAAAGACTTTATTTTTTCTAGATATCAAGTTTTTGAAGCATACATTGCTGGTGCAGACACCTTATTACTAATAGCTTCATTAGAAAAACACATGATTGAATATGAAACAAGTTTAAAAGATTTAATTTTATTTTCACAGCATCTCGGTATGGAGCCGATTGTTGAAATTTATGATATAGATGAATTAGAACAATCTATTAATGCTAATGCTAAAATTATAGGTATAAATAATCGTAATCTAAAAACTTTTCAAGTAAATTTAAAAGTTTCAGAAAATATTATGAAATATGTTCATTCAAATTCTGAAAGATTTCAAGATATTGTTTTTATATCATTAAGTGGAATTTCGTGTAATAAGGATATACATAGATTAAAAAAATATAATATTAATAATTTTTTAATAGGAACTAGTTTAATGAGAGCGAATAACAAAACACAATTTTTAAAAAAACTTGTAGAATCTCCAAAAATTGAACCTAAAATGGTAAAAATTTGTGGAATTACACGTAGAAATGAATTAATTGCTACATTATCGGAAGGTGTAGACATGATAGGTATCATGTTTTATAAAAAATCAAGACGATACATAGGATCAAATAAAAAAGCAAAAGAATTTGTAGAAATAATAAAAAAAAATAATTGTAGAGCAGTTGGGGTATTTGTAAAACAAGATTTTGAAGAAATTAAAAATACTATATTAGAAACGGGTATTAATTTAATACAATTATATGGATATACAGATTATAGTATTATTGAACAATTAAAGGAGTTATGTTTGGTTGAAGTTATTTGGGTAATCAGTATCAGAAATTATAATGAATTATGTAATGTTAAATATCCAAATGATTGTTATGCTATTTGCATTGATAAAAAGAAAGGAAATAATCTTGGAGGTACAGGTGAATCACTCAATTGGGATAAAATAAATTTTAATTTGTTTCCAAATGAAACAAAAATTATGATTGCTGGAGGAATTACTCCAGAAAATGTTCATTTATTAAAAGATAATGAATATATTCACGGAATTGACATGTCAACTGGTGTAGAAAGTCAATGTGGAAATCATATCATTAAAGATAATTTAAAAGTTCGAAAGATTTGTAGAATTATTAAAAATAAATTACCAAGTTATTTCGGTCAATTCGGTGGTCAATTTGCCCCTGAAATTCTGATACCATCTTTACTAGAATTAGAAAAATCTTATTTAGAAACACATGATAAAGAAGATTTTAAGAATTTATTAAAAAAATATAACAAATATGCTGGAAGAGAATCATTGTTGTATAAAGCAGAAAATTTAACTGAATTTGTTAGAAAAATGGCTGATGATGGTAAAGGAGCAACCATTTGGTTAAAACGAGAGGATATGAACCATACTGGCAGTCACAAAATAAACAATTCTATCGGGCAGGCAGTACTTGCTAAATATTTAAATAAAAAGAAAATCATCGCTGAGACCGGAGCTGGCATGCATGGAACTAGCGTTGCGACAGTATGTGCATTATTAGGACTTGATGGGATTGTATATATGGGTGAAATCGATGTTAACCGTCAAAAGTTGAACGTATTTAAAATGAGAGCTCTTGGAACTGAAGTTCATCCTGTAACTACAGGAAGCAGAACTCTTAATTCTGCTGTTAATGCTGCTTTACGAGAATGGTCTTCGTGCTCTTCTGATACTCATTATTTGATTGGTTCGGCTGTTGGTCCTCATCCATATCCAACTATTGTTCGAGATTTTCAATCTATTATCGGAAGTGAAGCGAAAAAACAATTTGCAAAACAACATGGAGGATTACCAGATGTGGTGATGGCTTGTATAGGAGGAGGTTCTAATTCACTCGGTCTATTCGACGCGTTTGTGAATACAAGTGCTGAAATAATTGGTTGCGAAGCAGCAGGCTGTGCAAGTTTGAAAGATGGAACTATTGGATATTTACATGGTAGTAGAAGCTTAATTTTACAAACGAAGGGGGGTCAAATTGAGGAAACTCATAGTATATCTGCTGGATTGGATTATCCGGGGGTTTCCCCGATATTAGCAAATTTAATCGATAATGGCAGAATGGAGGTGAAAGCAGTAAATGATGATGAAGCATTAGAAGCATTTGGTATTCTTTGTAAAACCGAAGGTATAATACCAGCTCTAGAATCATCACATGTTGTATATCAGGCAATTCAAGAAGCTATGAAACGATCGAAATACCAAAATATAATCGTATGTTTATCAGGTAGAGGGGATAAAGACATAGAGCAAATCAATGAACATATGAATTTGGTGTAGTTAAAATTGATTTTTTTATACACTATTACAATATAATACTAATTAACTAATACGAATTAAGTAATATTAATGAGAACAATTAAATTTCACGGAAGAAATCAACCTTATACCAATGAGCAACTTGAGAAAATTTTTTATGAAGCTGGTTTTAAAATAGCACCAATTGAAATTGATTTGATTAGAGAATTTTCCCAGTTGAATGAAGTAGTTACAATCAAAGTACAAAAAACTTTTAATAATGATGTTAGTGATTTTAATTCTGATAATAATGATATTTATTATTATTCAATGGATTATTATTCATCAATATCATTTGTAGAAATTGAAAAACGTTTTAAATCATTTATATATGATATGACATTTGATGATTATAAGTTTATGTATGATAATGGATATTTGAGTGCCTTGGCTCAGTACAATTTTATTCCTGATTTTGTCTATGATGCTTTTCATAATAATGAAGGATTTTATCCTCCTTTAGTTCACGATGCTGGAGATGTATATAATTTAGAGTGTTTTGCAAAATTAGCATATGCTTTTTTGAAAGTGGCACAACGTAAAGAATATTTCGGTTTTGAAGTTAAAGAAAGAGGAGATATTACATTAACTTGTAGTGTATAAATAAAATTGATTTTTCAATTACTTAATCAATAATAAAATCTATACTTATAATTAATACTTAAATTTAAGCAATGGGTAAAAAAAATAAAAAGGTATCTCCGCCTCGCGAATTCGAAACAACTGATGGAGATGAAACAATTAGATTTATTCTCGGTAGGAGCCAGGAACAAAATGACCTCATAGTGAGAAATGCTAAAAAAGAAAATCCAAATTATTTTTGGTTTCATGCCGATAAAGTTCCGTCATGTCACGCAATTTTATTCACAGATAAGCCTAAATTAACTAAAAAAGAAATTCAAGATGTATCAAATAAAATACGAGATTATTCAAAATTAAAAAAAATGAATAGTGGATATGTAATTTACACACAAATTAAAAATATTCATTTAACTGATATACCTGGAAGGGTTGTTCATGGATTGAATGTCGTAAAACGGTGTCAAGTTAAAAGGGAATTTGGGAAAAGGAAACCAGAAACGGAATTAGAATTAGATTAAATATTAAAAAAATAATATATTAAGGACTGGGTGTGAAAAAGAAATTAAAAACGATTTGTTGAAGATTTATGTATCAAATCAGCCAAATACTCAATCAAGTACTCAACGAAGCGAAGTACTCAACAAAGCACAAAGAAATAAACCGAAGAACACAAGTTTGAAAACAAGTTTGAAAACAATGGCAGCGCCAGCGCCAGCGGCGGCGCCATTTACGGCAGAGGATTATCGCAAACTTCGTGAAATGTCAGGAAGCAAAGATGTGGCTAAAACCTGCATCATCAAGAACATCGTGAAACGCAAATTGGCAAAGAACATAGCAGAAGAAGCTGCCGCAAAAGTCTTATATCTCAAGGCAATGCGTGAAATTCCGTACGCAGCAATGATATTCTGGGAGCCATCGCTCGATGTCCTGGAAGACTGGCGCTTTGAGCTGGAGAATGGGACATCGACACCAATCACTTGGACGGACCTTGACTACGGCGAAGGATATCACGAGATGACCAAGTGGATGAAGAGCACATTGGGAGACCAATGCGTCCTGGCGTATATCGCAACTGATGGAAGCATCGTAAGCGGCAGGGCATACAAAGATGATGATAATGTTCTTGACGAGATATCTACGGTGTTCTGGACGAGTTGTTATACTGATTAAAGAATAATGCCTAATATATTAAGTCCTTAATATATTATATTTTTATTTTAAGCAGTATAAAAAGAAATAAACATTAGTCAGTTGCTGGTCGAAGATTTCCATAATAGAAGACTTGTCCTTTGCGAAATGTGTTTTTTGCCTTAAAGGCAGAAACCGTATTCACACTGGAAGCAACTTTTTTCCAAAGTTTCTTTGATTTTTCAATTTGATCTAATTCACGAATTGTGTCAATTGCCTTCTTTGCGTCTTCATTACAGCGAGCATACAAGTCAAAAAACTCAGTCGTTGCCGACTTGTCTTCTTCTTTGAATACTTTTTGCCAAAGTTTATCCATTGCCAAAGCTTGTTCAATGGTTGACATTGTCATTGGTTCTTGAGTTGAAGTCATTGTTTGTAAAATAAATTGATTTGATTACATAGAATATAAAAATATCGATTTTAATTTATTTTTTGTCGGATTTAATTTATTTAAGTCCTTAATATATTATAATTTTAAATTTATAAATATATATTATCATCATTTTCTAGGTTGTCTTCATTTTCATTTTCATTATAATCTTCATTATTATTTTCTTCATGATTATCAATAATATCTTGATAATCATCATATTTAGGATAATCACTATCACTATCACTATTATCTGTAAAACAATCAAATCCATTATTTTGAGACATTTGATTTATGAATGATAAAAAACAATTTTTTCTTTGTACTTCAAATATTGGTACAGGATTATTAAAAATTTGTTTATTAACTTCAACTGATAATGTTTGAAAATATCGTTTGAAAAATACAGACAAAGATATTACACGATATTTTTCTTCTTTATCATTATTATCAAATGGTGATTTAATTAAAAAATTTTTAACCATTGACATAATAATAATTAAATGAATATTTTGATGTAATATCATTTTTCTCATTCGTAATAATTTTGATGAATAAGAATCAATTTCACTTTCTTTAACATTAACTAGTTTCAATTCATTTTCGTCAAAATATTTCAACCTAGTATTACAAAATGAATATAATGTTTCATGTTCAACATTTTTAATAATTTTATTATTATTAATTTTATTCAGGAAATGAAGAATATTTTGAATTTTTGTATAAGTATTTTTATTTGAATTAATATTAATTTTACTAAAAGTATCGATTAGATAATTAAAATCGGTTGTATAGTTATCTGGATTTTCAAAATTTTTTTCAATAGTTGAAAAATAGTTAATAAATTCTTCTTTATATTCCTTAATGTTTTGTGGAATAATTTGAAAATTTTTATAAAATTCAGTCATTTTTTCTCTATCATTTTGATATAAACATTCCCATGACCAAATATATGGTTTTTCAACATGAGGATTAACATTATCAGGACCTAAAGTTTTTTCAAATATATCTTCAGAAATATAAGCATGTTCTGATTTGTCTAAATAAGATAGTAAAAGAGAAAATGCTTTTGTTTCAATTTCTTCTTGATTTTCATCATATTTATCTATTAATTTCATATTTATTTTTTTATCAGGCATAATCATATTTTCAATTAAATTTTTCATATAATTTTTATTTTTTTCATCCATAGTTGTAATTTTTGTCATAAAATTAAATAAAAAATCTAACATTTCGTTCATTTTTTTAACATCTGCATTAAGATTTTTATAACATGTTTCAAATTTTTCTTCATATGATTTAAAATCTTCATCTGTTTTACATTCGTTTAAAATATTTTGAATTTTATAAATTGGATTAAAAAATCTTTGAGAAAATTTCGTAATATTTGTAAGATTATTTTCAAATTCTTTAATAATTATAGAATATTTAGATAGAGAATGTTCATAAATATTATTAGATAATAATTTAAAAACATCATTTTTGACATATGATAGTAAAGAAATTACTTCATTTTCGATTGTCATTAATCCATCTTTATAACCAAAATTCTTTTGAATAGATGCTTCTTTAAAACTAGTTTTACCTAATAATTTTTTAATTATTTTATAAAGTTTTTTGAATAATAGTTGTTCTGAAAATTTTAAAATACCATCAATAACATAATGTGAATTATTATTTTCATTAAATAATTCACGACATTCTTTTTTTAAATCTTGTTCATCCAAATATGGATTTGGTATTTTAAATAATTTTGGATAATCATGTTTTAATTTATCAATAAATGAATATCGTGTATCAGTTTCATTTTTTTTTAAATTAATAAACTTAATATTTTTATTCGTATTCTTTACTTTATATCCAAATAAAGATTTTTGACAATCATTATTTTTTACTTTTAAACAAACTTTATGTGTAATTTTATTTTCAATAAAATGAAAAGGAAAATCAATAGATGAAATATTTTTAAACATATGATATATTTTAAAATGTTTTAAAACTTCGCTATTTGTTTCATTTGCAAATTTTTTCATACAATATAGACATTCATTTTGATTATATCCACATGGTAATTTAAAACTTTTATTAAAATCTATATTATTTGCGATATGTTTATGATTATTTAATAAATGTAAATGAAGATTCATTTCATTATCAATTGTATAAGGACAAACGGGGCATAAAAAAGATTTATAATTATATTGATTTAAAAAATTTCTAATTTTTTGACATTCAATTAAAATAGATTTTAGTTTATTTTTTTTTAAAATATATTCTTCTTTTGAACAAAAATGCTTATTAAAATAATTAAAAAACTTTTTTCTTTTAAGTAATAATCGAACGCTACTAATATTTACATTTAATAATTTTTGTAAATTATGAATAAGTCTATATCTTAGATGGTGTTCTTTTAAATATTCTTCTTTTTGTTTATTTGAATAAGTAATTGGAATTAATATATTTAAACCATTACCAATAATAGTATTTTTCAATAAATCGCATCGTTTTTTTTTTATTGTAACAAATTCAATATCTTCATTTTTTACAGAGTTTTCTAATTGCGATATTTTTTCTTTTAAATTTTTGAATTCTTTTTCGTAATTACAAATTTTTTCATATGTAATTTGAATATCGAATGTTAAGTTTAATTTAATAAAAAGTTTTTGTATATTTTTTTCATATATTTCAAAACGTTGAATAATATCATTCATTAAATTATGATAATATAGTTTATTTTGATTAACTTTAACATCCGGGTAAATTTTATGCTGTTCTGTCATAAAGTTGACGTAATTTGTATCTGTAAGAATATACTTACCAATATTATGTTTAATATAAACTAAATATTGATAGTATTTTTTAAATTCTTCAAAATTAATGTTGTCAATGTTCATAATGTTAAACATATTTTATGAATTAATTAAGTAAGTAATAAAATATTTATTATTTATGATAAAAATAAATCAATTTTTTTTTTAGATATAATAAAATACATATCAAGTCCATGTTAAAAAAGGGTATTTTTTTTAAATATTATTAAAACTTTTAAAAATTGTATCTAATTTTTTGATAGATTTTTCAGTTTCTTTTTTAACATTCATTTTAATTTTAATTATCTTACGTTTTTTTTGTTTTTCTTTTTCTTTTGTAGAATTTGTCTGAATATATTCTGATGAAGTATTATTAAATACTAAAAACTCAGTATTATTATTTAATGGACAAGTTTCAAATTGTGAATTATTCCAAGCATTTTGTTCTTCAAATACTAAAATTTGATCATATTCAAATTTTTTTTTTTCAAGCTGTTTCCGAGTTTTAAAAATTATTTTCATTATATCTGCTTTATTAAATTTACTACAATTACGTAAATCTTGTTCATAATTTGAAAGTTTATTCTTTAATTGATTATAAGAGAAAAAATACTTGCTGTTTGTAATTTTGTTTTTATTATAAAGAATTAAAGCAATTCCATATAAAAAATTAAATCTCTCATCGTGAGATTGAGTTGTCTTATATGACATTAAATAATTTGTTGATAAAGAGAATAAATCATATAAACACCTTACATATGTATATAAATCATTTGATTTTGGTTTAAATGTTAATTCAGTGTGTTTAAATTCTCTAATACTTCCAGAATCTTTACTTAATTGTAAATGTTCCGGAAGAATTACAAAATCTTCTCTTTTTGCATAAAAAACTCTTAATCCTGGAAGAATTTTATCAGGTCTTCCACCATATGTATCCAATGATATAATAAAAGTATCCTTTTTTGAAATTCCAATAATCATACAAGTAAATCCTTTATAATGTCCAACAATTGGTTTAACTAATTTTCCAATCAAATCTGTATTAACGATTATTTGTTTAATATTTGTTTTACATTCTTCAAGAAATATATTTTCCTCATCATTTTTAATAATAACATGAGTTTCAGTTTCTTTAAAAACAATACCAGTTTTATCAATATAATCGCCATCTAGAATTTTAACTGTTTTTCCTAAAAAAATAGGAGCAATATGTAATTTTTTATCAATTGTAATGTGTGATGTCGCTAGTAATTTTTTAAAATTTAACTTATCTTCATTTAAAATAACATATTGAATTAATGACAATAATTTCATTAAATCTAATACTATTTGTGAATAGCCTTTATTAAATTCTTTATTTCCGTTATTAACATACATTCTAAAATACATTTCTAATTTATTTTTGACACAATATCTTTGATTAAACCAGTATTCATTAAATATATCATATACAACTTTTTTTGCGAATATATTAATATTTATTGAATTTGAATTTTCAAAGAAATTATTAAGTTTATAAATTAGACTTGAAACTACATTCTGTGATTGTTTCAATAATACTTTAAATTTATTCTCTTGATATAAAATTTTATCATTTTTACTACTTTGTTGATCCTGCGAATCAATAAGTTTTTTTAATTGACGTCCTTCTTCTGTTAAAGGAATATACTTATATTCATATTCTACATATGGTAAATACGTAACTGTTTTAGAACCCTGAATCTTACCAGTTTTAGGATCTAAGGTAGGCATCATATTTCTATTATATTCCATTTGTTGAATACAATTATCAATTTTTAATTCCATCTCCTCAATTTTATCAAAATTAACTATTTCATTTTTTTTATACTCCTCTAAAAGAGAACGATAACGAACAAGTTCTTTTCCTAATTTAACGCAACTTTCGACAGCAATATCTTCATCACAAGTTTCTTCCATATATTCATAATTTACACTCAAAGATTTTATTTCAGCATCAAGTTCCTCTAGTTGAGAGATATATGAAGATGCATCTTCACCCATTAATTCTAATTGATTAATTAATTGTTGTAAACTGTCTCGTGTTTCTTTTATTTCGCATAAATATTTAAATGAAGTTTCTTCAACAACATTATCGTTATTTTCTTCTAATTTTTGATTAGAATACATTAACTCATTTAAATGAGATTCTATTGAAATTGTTTTATTTTTAAGAGATTGTGATTTTTTAATACATTTATCATTTCTTTTTTCAATTATTTTTTTTTCTTTAGATTGTCGTTTATACATTGATGTTAAAATTTCAATCCAACTGGATAGTTCTTTTTTATTAGATGGTATTATCTTTAATAATTCAGAAGATAATACCATTTTTTGGACATCTTTTGACAAATCTTTAGTCATATCTGTTATCATTAATAATTTTCTACTAGTTTTTTTTTTCGTGGAAAAAGATTTAATATGTTTATAATAACTTTTTTGTAAAGTTATATACATATCCATTAATTCTTTATCAATATTAATTTTTTTAAAATTTAAAATTTTTAAAATCAAAGAATTAAACAGAACATACAATGAACAGCCTACACTAAACGATTTCATTTTAATATCATATTTATAGATTTTTTGTATAAAAGATACTTTTTCAACCGGTGTATTTAAAAAATTAAGAATATTTTTTAAAATAAATTGATAAATATGAATATTATTTTGATTCATATTAGAATAAATGTTAGTTAGTATATAAAACAAATTGTTATGAACATCATATTCAACTTCATCTTTAAAATAGTTTAATTTAAAAAAATGATAACATCGTATTGATGTTCCATAAATCAAAAATTCTTCAAAATTATTATTTAATAAAGATAAATACTCAAATATATTCCTTTCAATTTGAGAAGGAATAGTTTCGGTAAATATTTTATAATAACATTCTTGTTTATTTTTAGTTTTTTTTGATTTTTTTAAAATTTTTCTAGTTTTTTTATATTTTTTAAACATATTTTCGTATTTATTTACAAAAGCTTCATCACAAATTTGAAACATATGAAAATTAAATCTTTCCTTAGATTTAATTCTTTCATTAACAAAAGACAATGAATTAGTATCAAGTAATTTTTTACATTGTGAAAAGTATTCAAAAATATCCATAAAATTTAGTTCATTTTTTGGATCTAATTGATAAAATCTCTTATGATATATTTGCATTTTTTCAATTTGTTTTTCTTTTTCATCTAAAATATATTCATTATTTTTTGGAATAATTTTATTTGTATTCATATTAATAAATTCAATAATAGAACTAACATAATTATTCATACTTAATGTAATATGAGATGAATTTAATCCTTGAATAATTGTTAAAATATTATCATCAATATTAAATAATGATTTTTTATTATAATCAGCAAAAAGAGATGAAAGTGAAATACTTCTATTAAATAATGTATCATAAAGATTTTTATTTTTACCATTAGGGCTTACATTTAAATATGTTGAAAAAAAATTAAGTAATTTATCTAAATAAATCACATTGTAATTCATATCAGCATATGATTCTAAACTATCAAGATTTTTAATATATCCTTTTTTTTTACAAATATCAATAATATATTGTGAATTCTTATCTATTAGAAATTTAGGAAAATTTTTCGAGTTTTTAGCACTAAATCCAATCTTTTCTAAAATAGTAATAAATTTATTATATTCATCAGAACTATCTTTACTTTTTTGTCTAAAATAATTTAAACAAATTAGTTTCCTTTCCATATTTAACTCAGATTGTAATTCTGATTTATATATGTTATCAATTTCTGAATCGTTTTTTCTCTTAGAATTTAGATAATTTTCAAGAAACATTATAAATAAATTTCTTGAAAACTGGTCAAATTCATAAGGTGAATTATATATATTCATTTTTACGAGTATTATAATTATTTAAAATTAATTATATATCTAAAAAATCAATTTTAAATCAAATTTGATTTATTTACGATTAAAAAATTATTTACACTTGCGTAATCTTTTTTTGAATATGATGATTATTACTAATGTATAAAAATTAAATCAAATTTTTGGTAAGAAAATTGAGATATTATCTTTATACCGATAAAAATTTTTAATAATTAAATTAAAAAATAAAAAATGAATTTTTATTTAATAAGTTAAATAAAATTGATTTAACAATATTAAAATTATAATATATTAAAAATGTCAGACATTATTAACTTTTACAATACTAATTCAATTAGAACTTATGATGATGCACAGGATTTTTTAAAAAAAGAACCATATTTTCTCGATTTAAAATATGACGGTAATATTTATCGAATAAGTCATATAGAAGGAAAAAGCGACAGAAATAATAAAATTGTTAAAACTTTTTCTGGATTAATTTTAAAAAAAGATAACATTGGGGATATTTTATATAGAGGTCAAAATTTATCAGAACAAATTGTAGTAGAAAATACAATTACAAATGATGATATTAAAACGGTTAATGTAAATGATTGGGAACATATTACAGTTCAAAAATTATACGATGGGTCACGCATCAAAGTATTTTATATTGATGGTGTTGGGTGGAATGTTTCTACTTCTAGATGTATTAATGCTTGTAAAGCATTCTGGAATTCACCAAAATCATTTTACCAATTATTTATGGAATGTTTAGGTAATTTTAATTTAGAAAGTTTGGATAAAAATAAGTGTTATACATTTATTATCCAACATCCTGAAAATAGAATTGTTATTCCCCATTCAGTTCCATCATTAATTCATGTATCTACATACGATAAAAACACAAACAATATTGTTGATATTGATATTGGACTTCCTAAAGCAGAAGTATGTGTATTTGAATCTTTTAATCAACTAATAGAAGATTTATTAACATTAGAACATACATCACCGGGTTATATGTTAATTGATAATAATCATAATCGTATTCATCTTATTTGTTCTAAATATGATAAAATTCGTAAATTAAAAGGTAATGTTCCTTTAATTTCACAAAGATATTTACAATTACGTAAATCATCTAGAGATGATATTTCCAAATTTTTAGAAATTTTTCCAGAATATAAATTTATATGTGATGATGTTGAAAAACATTTAACATATATTTGTAAAACAATTTTTCACAAATATCAATTAAGACGAAAACAACACAGAAGAGTTTTCCTGACTCCGATTGAACGAGAAATTCATTATAAAGCACATGGATTATATTTAGGAATGCGAATCCAAAATAATATTAATCAAACAAATATTGTAAGAAGTATTGTTTTAGATGATATTACTCTTTTGGTAAATGGACTTCCAGTATATAAAATTCTACAACTTTTACGAAACTCAAATATTTCAATCTAATTTATGACATATACGTTTTTTAATATAGCTATATTGATTTTTGACCCAAAATAAGGAACCAATTATTAAAGCAACTCCACTAAAAATAAATACCCATTTATCAATAAAGCTATTTACATCAGTATAAATATAAATTATAGCAAATGGCGTTAAAATAAAACGAATAAAAATAAACACAGTAGTAAAAAATATGAATAGTAATTGAGTTTTGTATTTTATTAATTTAAAAATTTTGAGTAAATTAAACAACGGACCAGAACACTCTCCTAAAAATAAAACAAGTGATAATAGATTATAATATTTTTGTAAAATAAAGATGTATAAAATCATAGCAATACATACAAAATGATGATATACATATATATAACTTTTATTATAAAACGACCAATATGTATCATATATAAAATAAAATAAACTAATATAGTGCCAATTTGCTAAAAAATTATCTTCAATTAGATGTGATTGATTGGCTATTAAAAAACAAATATCAACATATGAACAAAAAGTTGCAATAATACCATGTGTAAACGAATTATACAAATTAAATAATTTAACCAAATTTTTTTGAGTATAAAAATCACCTAAAAATATTATTAAAAAGTATATTGATGAAAGTAAGAATGTAATACATATTGGAGATATCATTATTGATTGTTGGTTAATAGATAAAGAATTATTTTTATATCATTTTGAAGAATATAATTTTTTCAAAAAATATCTCTTTATTATCATATACAGATGAATTCTTGTCAAGGTAAGATATATAATCATAGTGATAAACAAAAAAAATTTGGTTTTTTAGATATATATAATTTATTAACTTACAAATTTTATAATGATAATAAGATAACAATTCTAAACTCTGATTATACATTATTTTTAAAAAAAAATTCCATCTTAAATAGTCAATTAGAAAAAATTATTAAAAAACAAAAGACATCTCCAAAACAATTAATGAATCAACTAGAAGATATATTAGAAAATAGAATTATTCTTTTACAAAGTGTAAAAAAAAAAATAAATTTATATTCATCAATAAAAATTAGTTTCTCTAATTTAAAAAAAATAGAGAAAGAACTTACACAAATAAAAGAATCTGATAAAGATGAATTTAAACTATTGACAGACTTATTATTAAATGGTAATTTAATTTTAGATAATAAATATACTCTTTATGATAATTTTAGTAAATTTTTTAATACGTCAAATGAATTTTCAAAACAAATTATTTCTGAAAATAAAAAAATTACTGAAAACATTATTCTAAATAAAAATACTTTATTTGACAATATAAATAATGAAATAGATAATGAATTGAAAGAAAATTTGAATACACAAAGATTGATAAAAAAAATGAATACAATTTTTTATATTTCACCTTATACAAATAAAATTGATACAAATAAATTAAACATTGAAATTGATACTATGAAATATCATTCAAATAAATCAAATACAATAATTACAAAAATATCTTATCCAATAATTAAACCAATTGTTATATATGATGAAAACAATAAACCATTTAAATTAATGAATGTATATTCACCAAAAGTATGGACAATTAATAATACGAATTTAAATTTGGAAAATGTTTATAATAATGCATTAATTTATATTAAAATTAATTATTTATTTAATACAAAAACAAAAACTGATATAAAAAATTTACAAAATTTATTTAAGCAAACAGATTGTTTTTTGAAAAATAAACAAAAAGAATACAATATATCTGAAAGAAAAGAAGAGGAAAACAAAATTGAGACACATTTTCGATTTACTAATACTTTTTTAAAAAATATTATAAAAACTTATTCAAATATATTAGATGATGATTTTATATTTAATAAATTAATACAAAAAAAAGATGGTAATATTGAGAAATATTTCATTGATAAAACTTTATCTCAAACAAATCATATTATTTTAGATGAAACAGAAAAATATATATTACGAACATTATTAAATTTATCAAATAATGATAAAAAATTTAATAAAATAATTAATAGTCTTTTAATAACTTTAAATAATGATGAATTAGAATTACATAAATTATTATATGAATTAATTAAAATAAAATTTGAAAAATCAATTACAAAAACCTTTCAAGATAATAATTATAGGAAAGATACGTTAAAAATGAAACAAAATAAAATAATTATTCGTGATTTTCCAAAAAGATATCAATATATGAAAAAAGTTTTTCAAAAAAAAAAAAAAAAATTATCACAATATAAAAAACAACTAATTGAACAATCTACGAATAAAAACATTCTTTCAAAAATACAGATATCAAAAAATCTAGAAAATGATATAAAACAAATTCAAATA
>Ga0310345_10002073_pt1 | contig 20843 bp, 15 predicted proteins | sample HC15DNA20500_MG_FD_204667 | JGI IMG/M metagenome (GOLD analysis project Ga0310345, IMG submission 204667) | Marine microbial communities from station ALOHA, North Pacific Subtropical Gyre - HC15-DNA-20-500_MG | ecosystem: Environmental > Aquatic > Marine > Oceanic | place: Pacific Ocean: North...
GCTCGCGCTCGCCAACCCCCAGGTCACCTTCATGTTGACCTCCGACGATCGTTCGCTGCTCGATCTTCCAGCCGTCGATGACGCGGCTGCCAGAGTTGGGCAGGTGTGGGGAGCCGATCAGAGCAGCACTCTGATCCTGGCCTCACACAGTGAGAACGGGTTCGACTTGAAAGGGCTCGTGCAGCGGCCGGACGCGGTGAAGCCAGGGGTACGGCGGAGCTATCTCTTCGTGAACGGACGGCCGTTCCGTGCGCCGCAACTCGTGAAGGCTGCCGAACGTGGCTATCGCACGACGATCCCGGAGGGCGTGCGTCCGTGGATGTTCTTCTATCTACAGGTGCCGAAGGGGCACGTAGACGTGAACGTGCACCCCGCGAAAGCGGAGGTGCGCTTCAAGGAGTGGCCGCTTATCGAGATGCTGGTCGAGGATGCGGTGCGGAGTGCGTTGGAGGGAGAAGAAAGCTCTGCGACATTCAACACACAGCTGGCGGCGCCTCCGCTGGTAGTGCGGGAAGGCAGCGCGGGCCCCGTCGCACCCTCGCCGGACACCCAAATGGCGCTCTTCATGGCCGGCGCCGAGGTGCCGCACGAGGCGGAGGACCCGAACGGCGCCGCAGCAGCGCCGGAGCTCGAACCTGGCGCGACGCGCGCCCGTCTGTGGCAGGTCTTGCACACGTACATCCTCGCTGAGACGCGCGACGGCATCTTGATCGTGGACCAGCACTCGGCGCACGAGCGAGTGCTCTTTCAGCGCCTCATGGACAGCTTCGAACGGGGTGGGGAGGTGGGACAGCGCTTGCTCTTCCCTCTTACGATTCGACTCACACAGACCGAAGTCGAGGCGGTCGTCGATCTCAAGGGCTTGCTCGAGCGCGCTGGCTTCGAGGTCGAGCCCTTCGGGGGCGACACCGTGATCGTGCACGCGGTGCCGAATCCGCACCGTTACTTCGACGCGGAGCGTGCGTTTCGAGAGATGATCGAAGAGTTGACCCACGGGTCCGAGCTCGTGCGCTCCGCCAAGAACCAGCACGAGCGCATTGCGATGACCTTCGCGTGCAAAGGCGCGATCAAGGCAGGGCAAAAACTCTCTGGAGCGGAGATGCAGGAGCTGTTCGACGAACTGTTCGCTACAGACTTGCCTCACCACGATGTGCATGGCCGCCCGACCATCGTGAGGCTTTCCAAGGGAGAGCTCGCGAGGAAATTCGGCCGCACGTGAGCCCGCGCGACCGGCTCACGTCTTTCCTCGCGGTCACGGGCCCCACGGCATCAGGGAAGACCGACCTTTCGCTCGCGCTCGCCGAACAGTTCGACATCGAGATCATCTCGATGGACTCGCGTCAGGTGTATCAGGGCATGGACATCGGGACCGACAAGGTTCTCGCCGAGGATAGGCAGCGAGTTCCGCATCACGGTCTGGACTTGGTGCGGCCCGATGAGAGATACTCGGCTGGTCAGTTCGCCCGGGATGTACGTGTTTGGGTAGGAGAGATCTCAGGCAGGGGACGCATCCCGGTCATTGTCGGCGGGACCGGCTTCTTCTTGAAGGCTGTCATGGAGCCCGTCTTCGTGGAGCCTACGATGGAGGCGGCGCGCGTCGAGGGTGTGCGCAGATACCTAAAGGGGCAGGATCCGGCGTTGCTCGCCAAGTGGGTGCAGCGGCTCGACCCGGAGAGGGCACGGCTTGCGATCCAAGGAGGTCCGCAGCGCATGAGCCGCACGCTCGAGGTGGCTCTTCTCACAGGGGTGCCGCTTTCGCGATGGCACCGCGAGGCGCCTGCGGAGGCGGAGGCGATTGGCGGAACGGTCGTAGTGCTCGAGCTGCCGCGCGAAGAAATGGACCGCCGCATCGACGACCGCGTGAATCGAATGGTGGAACGTGGACTTCTCGAGGAGGTACGGGCCTTGCTGAACGCCGGGTATGGCGCCGACGCGCCCGGCATGACGGGGACGGGATATCGCGAAGCGATGCGACACTTGCAGGGGAAAGCCACGCTCGAGGAGGCCATGGAAGACATTCGTGCGAACACCCGCCGGTACGCGCGGCGCCAGATCACGTGGTTCCGAAATCAGCTTCCGGACTCGGTGCTGCGGATCGACGCCACCGCTCCGATCGCGGACCAGGTACGCCTGACGCTCGCGGCATGGAGTGCCGCCATGGAGGCCCCATGAAGATCGGCATCACGTGCTACCCGACGTACGGGGGCTCGGGCGCGGTGGCGACGGAGTTAGGCCTCGAACTCGCTCAGCGAGGGCATGAGGTGCACTTCATTTCCTACGCCCAGCCGTTCCGCTTAGATCACTTCCGTAAACGGGTCTTCTTTCATGAGGTCGAGATGGAGGATTATCCGCTCTTCGAGCACCCGCCGTATTCTCTTGCGCTTGCGGTCGCGTTGCACGACACGGCGCGCAAACACGAGCTAGACTTGGTACACGTGCATTACGCCATCCCCCATGCCACGTCGGCCTGGATTGCGCACGAGATGCTGGAGGAAGAGCGCGACTTGAAAATCGTCACGACTCTACACGGAACGGATATCACGCTGGTGGGGCTTCACCCCTCGTTCCACGCGATCACCCGCTTCTCCATTCTGAGGTCGCACGGACTCACAGCGGTCTCGAAGTTCCTGAAGCGCGAGACGGTGCGGGACTTCACGGTTCCGGAAGAGCGGGTCGAGGTGATCCCGAACTTCATCGACATCGCGGTCTATCGTCCGGGGCTGGTGCCGTCCCACCGCGCAACATTGGCGCAGGAGGGGGAAAAGATCGTGATGCACATCTCTAATTTTCGGGCGGTAAAGCGTGCAGAAGACGTCGTCTCCGTGTTCGCCAAGCTGACGGCCACGCAGCCGTCGAGACTGGTGTTGGTCGGAGATGGACCGGAACGGCCCAGGGTCCTGATGCGCGCCGAGGAATTGGGTGTGCGGGACCGTGTGATGTTCCTGGGCAAGCACACCTCCGTGCACGAGGTGCTTTCGTGCGCCGATCTCTTCTTACTGCCCTCGGCCAGTGAGTCGTTTGGGCTCGTGGCGCTCGAAGCCATGGCATGTGGCGCGCCGGTCGTCGCGTCCAACGTGGGCGGGCTTCCCGAGGTCATAGAACACGGGACGAGCGGCTACATGTTCGACGTAGGAGACATCGACGCCATGGCTGAGGCAGGGCTACGCATCATGGGAGACGACGAGCATTGGCGGTCGCTCTCGGAGGCCGGCCGGGCACTCGCCGAAGAACGGTTCTCCTCAGAGCGGGTCGTGCCGCAGTACGAGCGCTACTACGAGCAGGTACTGCGAGGGTGATCGGCACCCTGCTCGGGGCCCCTCGATGACCGTTTGGGAGGCCGCCGTTCTTGGATTCGTCCAGGGAGCGACGGAATTCCTGCCGGTGTCCAGTTCCGGTCACCTGGTCATGGCTCAGTCCGTGCTCGGCACCGCAACGGAAGGGGTGCTATTCGAGGTCGCCGTGCACGTCGCGACGCTGCTTTCGATCCTCATCGTATATCGCGCCCGTATCGTGGACCTCACAGAAGGCGTCCTGAAGCGGGATCACGAGGCGCTTACCTACGTTGGGTTGCTCTTGGTCGCGACGGTCCCGATCGTCGTCGTGGGCGGCCTGGCGAGGAACAGCGTGGAGACGCTCTTCGACAACCCCTGGGTCTCGGGCATCGGGCTCCTGGTGACCGGTGCTGTCCTGTGGTCGAGCCGCAAGGGGATCGCCCGGGCTGCTCGCGAACGCCCGGCTCTCACAGCCGCGGTATTGATTGGCCTGGCCCAAGTGTGTGCGTTGGTGCCCGGCGTGTCGCGATCCGGGACCACCGTGGTCGTCGCGCTTTGGCTCGGTGTCTACGCCGAGGAAGCCGCGGCATTCTCGTTCCTCATGGCGATTCCGGCCATCACGGGCGCGGCGGTGCTTCAGATTGGCGATCTCGGATCGGCTTCCGCTTTGGGCGTCATGCCGCTGCTCGTGGGCAGCGCTGTGGCTGCGGCAACAGGTGTGCTCGCCATCCGGACGTTCGTGGCGATGCTCGACAAGCGCTCCTTTTACCTCTTTGCGCCCTATTGCTGGCTAGTCGGCGGCGCTTTCCTATCTTACCTGTGGATGCGGTGACCGGTCTGGGCCACGCGGCAACTTCGTGGCGCATCTGAAGCACTGGGAGGGCGAGTCGCTTTCCGTCTGGTGTGCCCAGTGGGGTGTGCCAGTGCTCGAGGCCCACGACGAGCTCGGTTCGACCAACGATCGCTTGAAGAAGATTTTGGGGCAGGGTGCCGACCACTTTTCGGTCGTCATCGCAGAGTCCCAGAGCGCCGGGCGGGGCCGTCAGGGTGAGGTGTGGCATTCTCCGCCCGGGTCAGGTCTCTGGATGTCGGTTCTGCTGCCGGCTTCGCGCCCGTCCGTGACGTCTCTGCCGCTGATCGTAGGACTCGCGGCCGCGCGCGCGGTCGAACGAGTCGCTCCGGGGATCGAGGCCGGCATTGAATGGCCCAACGACGTCATGGTCGGGGGCAAGAAGGTGGCCGGCGTCCTGTGCGAAACCGCCAGCGGTAGCTCGGCTCGGTCGGGAGAAGGGGTCGTGGCGGGTATCGGTATCAATGTGCGCACGCCGGCCGGGGGGTTCGCGCTCGACATTGTCTCTCGCGCGACTTCCCTCGAGACCACTGTCGTAGCTCCGGTGTCGCGGGCGGCTCTGGCAGGCGCAGTCCTCGCGGAGCTGAAACGAGCGAGCGATCCAGGCGGACTGACGCTTTCACAGGAGGCGCTTGTCGACCTGAATTGCCGCGACGTTCTCTGCGGCCAACGGGTGCATACCGAGCAGGAGGGGAACGGGATCGCGCGGGGCATCGTCGAGAGCGGCGCGCTCCTGCTGGAGCGCGACGATGGTTCCCGGGTAGGCGTGGTGGCCGGGAGTGTTCGGCTGGCGTAGATCAAGCCACGCACATACGGACGGAGAGTCCCAAATGCAGCTGGTCGTCGATGTAGGAAACACAGAGACCGTCGTAGGGCTCGCCACGAGTACGACGGAGTTGGCGGCTCACTGGAGGGTGAGCTCGAGCGTGCCGCGCACCGGCGACGAAATGACCGCGCTGATCCGGGCATTCCTCGCGGGCGACGGTGTCGACGAGTCCCGCATCATGCGCGGCGTGGTCGGCTCGGTAGTCCCTTCCGTGAACCAGGTGTGGACAGAGACGCTCGCGGAGATCACTGGAGGCGAGGTCATCTCTGTTGGTCCGGCTTCGCCGCTGCCCATCGAGCTCGACGTCGAGGAGCCGCTTTCGGTCGGCGCCGATCGAATCGTCAACACGCTCGCGGCGCGGGAGCTGTACGGCCGCGATACGATCGCTGTCGATCTCGGCACGGCCACCACGTTCGATTGCATCACCGGCGAGGGTGTGTTCTGCGGTGGTGTCATATCCCCTGGACTCAAAGCGGGACTGGAATGGCTGTCCACGCGCACCGCGAAGCTGCCGACCGTGGAGCTCAAGCCACCCGAGATCGTGATCGGGAGGCGCACGGAAACGTGTATACAGAGCGGGGTCTTCTATCAGGCCATCGACGCCGTCGACGGCATCGTGCGGCGCATCAAGGAGGAGTGGGGTCGCCCCGAGGCGTACGTAGTCGCGACCGGTGGATTCGCGGATTCCATGGGTCCGTACCTGACGACGGTGGACCGCATTGAGCCCTTCTTGACGCTCTATGGGCTAGCGATGGCTGGGGACATTATCGCGGGTGGTTCTGAGGCGTAGCCCGGGGGCCTGGAAGACGCTTGTCCATGGCTTGACACAATCCCAGAAACTGGCACATTTACGGCCGGTTGGCACTCAACTTCGTTGAGTGCTAGTAGCCCCGACATCCCGATGATACACGGCCCTTTCAGCAGGAGTAGGCCAGATGGGTAAAGCCGCAGGTGTTAAGCCGTTGTCGGACCGGGTGGTGGTCTTGCCACTCGACGAGGCCGAGCAGATGCGGGGAGGTTTGTACATCCCCGACACGGCCAAAGAGAAGCCCTCCCAGGGCGAGGTCATCGCAGTGGGTCCGGGCAAGGTTTCTGACGAAGGTGCCCGGCTCGAAATGGACGTGAAGGCTGGAGACAAAGTGCTGTACGGAAAGTACAGCGGCACCGACGTCACGCTGGACGGTGAGGAGTACCTCATCCTCCGCGAGTCCGACATTCTCGCGATTGTCTCGTAAGTGCATTCGACGAAATAGGAGATATGAATAATGGCAGCTAAAGAGCTCCATTTCGACGTCGAGGCGCGTGCGCGTCTCAAGAAAGGCGTCGACAAGCTCGCCCAGGCCGTGAAAGTGACGCTCGGCCCCAAGGGGCGGAACGTGGTCCTGGATCGGAAGTTCGGCTCCCCCATGGTGACCAAGGACGGCGTGTCCGTGGCCAAGGAAGTGGAGCTTGAGGATCCCGTGGAGAACATGGGAGCCCAAATGGTAAAGGAAGTGGCAACCAAGACGTCCGACGTGGCGGGTGACGGTACGACGACCGCCACCGTGCTCGCGCAGGCGATCTTCGGCGAAGGCCTGAAGAACGTGACCGCAGGCACGAACCCGATGGGCATCCGCCGAGGTATCGAGAAGGGTGTTGCGCATGTCGTGGCGCAGCTCGAGAGCCTTTCGGTCGAGACCAAGGGCAAGAAAGAGGTCGCGCAGGTCGCCGCCATCTCGGCCAACAACAATGGCGAGATCGGTGAGTTGATCTCGGAGGCCATGGAGAAGGTTGGCAAAGACGGCGTCATCACGGTCGAGGAAGCACGTGGCCTGGAGACGACGCTCGAGACGGTCGACGGTATGCAGTTCGACCGCGGGTATCTCTCCCCGTACTTCGTGACGGACCCGGAGCGGATGGAGGTGGTTCTTGAGGATCCGATGATCCTCATCCACGACAAGAAGATCAGCGTGATGAAGGACCTGCTACCCATCCTCGAAAAGGTCGCGCAGATGGGCAAGCCGCTCTTGATCGTCTCTGAGGACGTCGAGGGTGAGGCGCTCGCGACCCTGGTCGTGAACAAGCTTCGTGGCACGCTGAAGGTCGCCGCCGTCAAGGCGCCTGGCTTTGGTGATCGCCGCAAGGCCATGCTCCAGGACATCGCGATTCTCACGGGTGGTCAGGTGGTCTCGGAAGAGGTTGGCTTCAAGTTGGAGAACGCCGTTGCCGCCGACCTTGGCACCGCCAAGCGTGTCGTCATCGACAAAGACAACACGACGCTAATCGACGGCGCGGGAGAGACGGACAAGATCAAGGGACGCATTGACGAGATCCGCGTTTCGATCGACAAGAGCACCTCGGATTACGACAGCGAGAAGCTCCAAGAGCGCCTTGCGAAGCTGGCGGGCGGAGTTGCCGTCATCAACGTAGGCGCCGCGACCGAGACCGAGATGAAGGAGAGGAAGGCGCTCGTGGAGGACGCGTTGCAGGCCACGCGTGCAGCCGTCGAAGAGGGCATCGTCGCCGGTGGTGGCGTTGCGCTGCTGCGGGCGCAGGAGACGCTCAATGAGGTCGAGCTCGAGCGGGAGGATGAGCAGGTTGGTGTCCAGATCCTATATCGGGCGCTCGAGCACCCCATCCGTCAGATCGCCGAGAACGCTGGCGTAGAGGGCAGCATCGTGGTCGCGAAGGTCCGCGCCGAGAGGGGTGCCGTCGGCTACAATGCCGACACGGATGTGTATGAGGATCTGGTGGAGGCCGGCGTGATCGATCCGACCAAGGTCGTGCGCACGGCTCTTCAGAATGCCGCGTCGATCGCGAGCCTACTGCTCACCACCGAGGCAGTGGTGGTCGAGCAGGCCGAGGACGCGCCTCCTCCGGCGATGCCTGGCGGTGGCGGTGGCATGGGCGGGATGTACTAAGGCGACCGCGGTCTGGTTCGCCCAGGTCCCAGGGCCTGAACGGCCCCGTCACCCGTTGGGTGGCGGGGCCGCTGTTTTTAGGCCTCGCTCGGCACTGCCTCTCGTGGGGGAGCCCCACCGAGCCGTATAGCCAGAAGCATCTTGCCTCGGCGGTATATCTAGCTCTCAACGGCTGATGAAGAAGGAACTCCTCGCGGGCGCAGGTTACGCGCTCAGCTTGACCTCACCCACGGCATTCAACGCCATGGCGAGTCCGATGTGGATCGGCAGGAAGAGCGCGAAGAGCATCCCGGTCTCTTGTGGGGTCACGGGCAGCAACTGGAAGAGAAGCCCGAGTGCGGCGACCCCGAGGGCAACGAAGCCGAGCATCCGGGCGCGCCGGGCAGACGCAAGGCTCCCCCTAAGCGCGAGGGGCACTAGTGCGACGAGCGGCAACGAAACCGGGTTGAGCAGGAAGAGGCTCTCGTTGAAGGTCATCGACCAGTGATCGGTGAGTAGCACGAGTACAAGGATGAGGCCACTCAGGCCTGCCAGCAGGCTCCAAGCGGAAGCGAGCGTACCGAAGAGAACGCGGAACAGCCTGGCGCCGGTCGTGGCACGCACTCCGATCCACGCCAGCAGCCCGCCCGCGACGCTACCAAGAGCGAGGTAGCGCCAGAACCAGGAGTCGGCGCGTAGCGGTTCGGCTTCCCGGGTCGAGGGCACGACAACCCGCTCGTCCATGACTAGGGGGACTTCGACACCTTCTGCGTTGGTTATCGTCACCTCCCGGATAGCGTCGCGGAGCGTCATGGGGACGAACATCTCCGCCCAAAGGGAGATAGGGCGGTCACCAGGGCTACCGAGAAGCACGTCCATCCCGGTGAACACGATCGGATCGATCTGCGTAAGGCGTCGCGTATGTGTCCGGTACGAAGTGCCCGTCTCCCTCGTGCCAAGTTGGTCGAAGAATGCGCCATCGAGGACCTGGTCGAGCAGGTCGCGGACACGAGTCGAGCAGTTGTCGAGGAAGTAGTCGTAGAAGTAGTCCCGGTTCTCGGGCAGCGCGTTCACTTCAGCTAGATCGAGCAGCATCAAGCGCTGTCCGGGCGTGAGAGCCAGTTCCTGCATCACGACCTCGCGATTCATGCTCTCGTATGCGTCGACCATCGCAGCCGCGGAGAAGGGCACCATTTTGTACAGCATCTGGCCCTTGAGAAACCGGGGTACGAAGTCGACTTGGTCGAAGTCGAATACGCCCCAGTTGTAGGCGGCGTCACGGCCCGTCTCGGTATCCAACACCCGTATTGCGTTGTGGCCGAAGCGCTCCCAAACTGCGTCGCCCGGTCCGGTGGTGAGAAGCCAGACCCGGAGTTGGGAACCGGGCTCTTGGGCGGGCAGGCTTGTGGTCAAAGCTGCCAAGCTCAACGCGAGCCCGATCGATGTGCGATTCTTCAAATGGCTCGGCTCCGGTCCCGTCTTCGCAGGTATCAGCCTTCGTCGAGCGTGGCGACCTCAACGCTCGCCTGTCCGTCCCGATCCAGCGTCACGCGTACGGTCCAGGGTTGGCAGCAGACCTCGCAATCCTCCACGTATTCTTGGGCTGGGCCACCCGTAGGATCGACCACGAACTCGACTTCCACGCCGCAATACGGACACCAGACCAAGGTCGCTTGAGTCAGTTCTTCCGAGGTGGCGTCCTCGGGTTCGCCTTCGCTGAGCCAGTCCACCCGTAGTTCGTCCATGCGCCTACGCTGTCAGTGAGGCGCACCGACGGCAAGGAAAAGTCGCCGCCGCTCAATTCCGCCAAGAGCGCTTCGAAACGGACCCGTAGAGGCTCCTGCACGCTGATCAGGGTTGTGATCCGGCCGTAATCGTCGGCGGAGAGTCCGTTCTCGGACAACAGCGAAGCAATGCGCTCGGCCAGCTCGGTTCGTAATCGTTCACGCTCTCCTAGGTCGTGGGTCCTGCCCAGCGCGCGGTGGTAGTCGTCCCGGGCCGAGTTGAGATCGAGGTGCGCCTTCGTGTATGCTGTAAGCATGGCCTCCGTCAGATCCGTCGGAGGCGCCTGTTGCGCGTAGAGGGCGGCTGTGATCACGAAGGTGGCAAATAGCGCCGCGGCAGCGGGTTGCTTCATCATTACGCATTCTACTGTCGCTTCACCGATTCCGCCACGCGTCGGGAGACGTTCGTGGCGGTGCTGAGAGGAGTCTTCTATACTATGAAATCGCATTAGGACACCAATGAAGGAAGCGGAATGAAAACGCTCATGGCGCTGTCGGGGCTCGGCATGTTGCTCGTCTTGATAGGCGGGCCCGAGACCGGCGTCGCTCCGTGGCCTCCCTCGTCTGCTCAGCACTCGCCCGCAACGTCGACATCGTTGCCGCGGGTCTCCGACAACGACGTGATTCAGGCGTACTGTGTTCGCTGTCACAACGACCGTACGCTTCGCGGAAATATGTCTCTGGAGCACTTCGACACAGAGAGAGCTCCCGAGAATGCGGCCGTCGCTGAGAAGGTGATCCGCAAGCTGCGCGCGGCCATGATGCCCCCGCCGGGCGTTAGGCGTCCCGCTGGGGACACGCTGATGGCTCTTGCAGAAGCACTCGAGCGGATCGTGGACGCTGCTGCCGCCGCGAATCCGACGCCCGGAGGACGGACCTTCCAGCGTCTCAACCGAGCCGAGTACGACCGCGCGATCTACGAACTCCTGGCTCTGGAAGTGGACGCGGGTCGCTACCTGCCACTCGATACCAAGAGCGCAAACTTCGACAACATCGCGGACGTGCAGTTGCTGTCCCCCATGGTGCTCGACGCATATATGAACGCCGCGAGCGAGATCGCTCGTCTCGCGGTGGGCGATCCGGATGCGTTGCCGAGCACTACGACGTACACGAACGGCGGCTATGTCTCCCAGTGGGATCGCGTCGAGGGTGCTCCCTTCGGTACGAGGGGAGGCATTTCGGCGACACACACGTTCCCGGCCGACGCCGAGTATGTGTTCAACATGGCGTTCGAGCATACCACGACCGGCGGCTTCTTCGGAGGCACCACCCGAGGTGAGCAGATCGAGTTGTCCATCGATGGCAAGAGGGTACAATTTCTCGAGGTCGACCGCTGGATGGACGTGTCGGATCCGAACGGAGTGAGCATGCGGTCCGAGGCGATTTTCGTGCGAGCTGGTCCGCATCGGGTCACCGCCGCGTTCTTACGCCGAAGCGAGGGGCCACTGGAGGACCTGGTCTCGCCCCACGAGTGGTCGCTCACGGATCGACAGATCGGAGTGAGCGGGTACGGGGTGACCGCGCTCGCGCACTTGAAGGACCTGGCCATCGTCGGACCGTACGGCGCAACTGGGATTTCGGACACTCCGGCACGAAAGCGGATCTTCGCCTGCCGTCCAACGTCGCCTGACGAGGCTCGGCCATGCGCCCAACGAATCGTTACCCGACTCGGCACCCGGGCCTATCGACGCCCTCTTTCGCCGGACGACGTCGAGGGCCTGATGAGTTTCTATGACCTCGGCGAGAGCGACGCTGGCTTCGAGCGCGGCGTGCGCACCGCCCTGGAGGCGATGCTCGCGAGTCCGGACTTCGTCTTCCGCTTCGAGGAACCGGCGGAAGAGGTGGTGCCTGGTGAGAGCTACCGCATCACGGACGTCGCGCTCGCCTCACGCCTGTCGTTCTTCCTGTGGGGCACGCCACCGGACGATGAGCTCATCGAGGTCGCGGGCCGCGAAGAGCTCTCCGATCCGGACGAGTTCGAGCGTCAGATACATCGCATGCTCGCCGACGCGCGATCCGAGGCGCTCGGATCCCGGTTCGCCGCGCAGTGGCTGCGGCTCGACGACCTCGACAAGGTGCATCCGGACCGTCTGCTGTTCCCGGACTACCATCAGCAGTTGGCCGACGCCATGCGCAGGGAGACGGAGCTCTTCTTCAACGACCTCGTTCGCGACGACCGGGGCGTCCTCGAACTCTACACCGCCGACTATACCTACCTGAACGAGCGCCTAGCCAAGCACTACGGCATCGGAGGCGTTGTGGGAGAACGTTTCCGACGGGTCGGGTACCCGGACGAGACCAGGCGCGGCTTGTTGGGCCATGGCAGTATCCTGACCCTCACGTCCCACGCCGGCCGGACTTCACCCGTTCTGCGCGGCAAATGGGTGATGGAGGTGCTGCTGGGCACGCCGCCGCCACCGCCGCCACCGGGCATTCCGGATTTGGACGAAACCGAAGGGTCGTCGGAGGATGGCCGTCTACTGACTACGCGCGAGCGCATGGCCTTGCACAGGTCCAGCCCGTCGTGTAGCTCGTGCCATCGCTTCATGGATCCCATCGGGCTCGCGCTCGACAATTTCGATGTAACCGGGCGGTGGCGGATCCGTGAGAACGGCATGCCGCTCGATACGCAGGGCGAGCTTTACGACGGCACGCCGGTGAGCAGCCCGATGGAGCTGCAGGAGGCGCTGGTGAAGCGGCCGATCCCGCTCATCCGTACCTTCACCGAGAATCTAATGACTTATGCGTTGGGACGACGCGTCGAATACTTCGATCAGCCCACGATCCGTGCTATCACCCAGAAAGCGGCCTCCGACGGCTACAAAATGTCGGCCTTCATTCTGGGTGTGGCGACGAGCCGGGCGTTTCAGATGCAACAGGCGACTGATGTGGTGGAGCAGCCGTCCGGGAGCGACGGGTAGCCGGGGAGAGCCCCGAGGAGATTCGCAACATGGAATTCATCACCGGTAAGCACCTTCCACGCCGCACCTTCCTTCGTGGCATGGGGGCGGCGGTGGCGCTGCCAATGCTCGACGCGATGGAGCCCGCGGGGCGTGTATGGTCTGGGGCAGCGCGCCGTGCCGATCCCACGCGATTCGTTGCGATCGAGATGGTGCACGGAGCCGCGGGCTGTAACGAATGGGGGGCCACGCAGAACTTGTGGGCGCCAGCCGCGTCAGGGCGTGATTTCGACCTGTCTCCGACAGCACTGAGCCCGCTGGAGCCATTCCGTGACCACCTCACGATCATCAGTAATACAGACGTACGCATGGCGGAGGCTTACAAGCCGCACGAGATCGGTGGCGACCATTTCCGCTCCAGCGCCGTCTTCCTGACGCAGGCGCATCCGAAGCAAACCGAGGGCTCCGACGTTTTCGTGGGCACGTCGATCGACCAGCTGTACGCTCAGCGCTTCGGACAGGACACGCCGATTCCCTCAATGCAACTCTGCATCGAGAACATCAATCAGTCAGGGGGGTGCGCGTACGGATACACCTGCGTGTATACCGACTCCATCAGTTGGGCGTCTCCGACCGAACCGCTTCCTGTGATTCGGGATCCGCGCGTCGCGTTCGATCAGCTGTTCGGCGCTGGCGGCACTCCAGAGGAGCGTGTCGCGCGTCGCCGCACCAATTCCAGCATTCTGGACTGGATCGGGGTTCGCGTTGGGGCGCTCAGGCGCGAGCTGGGGCCAAACGATACTCATCGTCTCGACCGCTATCTGGAAAATGTGCGCGAGATCGAGCGACGCATCCAGGGCATCGAGGCGCGCAACTCGAGCGGGGAGCCCAGAGAGCTTCCCGAGGCTCCGGCCGGTGTGCCGGATTCTTTCGAAGAGCACATGCGCTTGATGTTCGCCATCCAAGTGCTCGCGTTCTCCTCGGACGTGACCCGCGTCTTTTCGCTCAAGATGGGCCGCGATTCGTCCGCGAGGGTCTTCCCTGAGAGTGGAACAGACCGCCCCTTCCATCCGGCGTCCCATCACGGTGGTAGAGAGGACTCGATCATGGAGTTCGGCAAGATCAACAGGTATCACGTCAGCATGCTACCGTACCTGCTCGAGAGCCTGCAAAACGTAGACGAAGGCGGCACTTCGCTGCTCGACAAGACCATGATTCTCTACGGCTCGCCGATGGCCGACTCCAACCTGCACAACCACCGCCGGGCACCGCTCATTGCGCTCGGTGGCGCAAACGGGGCCCTTCAAGGCAGGGTACATTTGAAGGCACCAGACGGCACCCCGATGGCGAACGCGATGCTCAGCATGCTTCATGGGCTGGGCTTGGACGACATGAATAACTTCGGCGACAGCACGGGCGAATTCGGTCTCTCGATGCCGTCGCTGTCGAGCCAGGGCTGAGGCGAAGCGATGAGGAGTGAACGATGAGATCCCTGGGCTCCCTCTCTCGGTCAGTCGGCGTGTTGTGCATGGCGACCGCACTCTGGGGCTGGATATCGGCTGATACCGCCATCACGGATGCCGCGAGGCGTGGCGACGCCGAGGCCGTGCGCTCATTGCTGCGCGGAGGTGCGGACGTGAATGCGTCCGAAGGCGATGGCATGACCGCGTTGCACTGGGCGGCGGACGCTGGGCACGTCGAGATAGCTCAGATCTTGCTCTATGCGGGCGCCAACGTCGAAGCGGCCACACGCCTCGGGGACTACACGCCGCTGCATCTTGCGGCTGGCCAGGGACACGGACGGCTGATCTACGCGCTGCTCGAAGGCGGTGCGGATGCCAATGCGACGACCACGTCCGGTGGCTCCACCGCGCTGCATTTCGCCGCAGGCTCCGGCAGTGTCGAGGCGGTAATAGCCTTGCTCGGGCACGGAGCTCGAGCGGACGTGCGCGAATCGAGTCGAGGCCAGACTCCGCTCATGTTCGCTGCAGCCAATGGGCGTTCGGACGCGGTTCGGGCGCTCTTGGCGCATGGAGCCGACCCTGCGCTCACGTCGCTGGTTGTCGACCTCCCTCAGAGGTACGCCGCGGACCGAGCCGCGGGCCAACGACGCGATCAGGTGCTCGAAGGGTTCCGAGCCGAGGCGGAGCCGGGCAACGCCGCTTGGCGCCCGAGCCCTAGTGAGGTGGAGGCGGCAGTGCTAGCCGGGAGGCAGACGCCGGAGGCGGGACGCGATCACACCGCCCGCCGGGATCAGGCTCTCAATGCGCTGCGGCAGGAGTTAGGTCCGCAGCAGGCGGAGGAGGTTCCGCAGCCGGTGCCTTCGACGCAGGTGGCTCCGCTCTCCTTCGTCGACATCGTGGGCACCATGGGCGGCACGACCGCGCTGCTGTATGCCGTGCGCGAGGGTCATCCTGAGGCCGCGTTGGCGCTTCTCGACGGTGGTGCGGGGATCGACCAGGCGAGCGCGGGCGACCACACGAGTCCGGTCTTGAGTGCGGTCATCAACGGGCACTTCGACCTCGCACTGCGTCTGCTCGAGCGTGGGGCCGACCCCAACGTGATCAGTGAGGGGGGCGCTGCACCGCTCTTTGCGGTGCTCAATACGCAGTGGGCGCCCAAAGCCCGATACCCCCAACAGCAAGCGTACCGGCAGCAACGTGCGACCTACCTGGACGTCATGCGCGCGTTGCTCGCGGCGGGGGCGAATCCCGATCAACGCCTCGAGAAACACGTCTGGTTCATGGAGTACACCTTCACACATCTCGGCATCAACATGACCGGTGCCACGCCTTTTTGGCGAGCCGCCCACGCCTTGGACCTGGAGGCCATGAAGCTGTTGGTGGTCTCCGGCGCGGATTCGAGTATCCCGACGATCAAAGCGCCTTCCCGGCGCCCTAGAGGAGGGACGAGTCCCGACGCGTCTGGGCTTGCGCCCGTGCCTGTCGGCGGACCAGGCGTCTACCCCATCCACGCTGCCTCGGGTCATGGTTACGGCACGGGTTACGCGGGTAACTCGCACCGCCATGTGCCCGACGCCTGGCTGTCGGCCGTGAAATATCTCGTCGAAGAACTCGGCGCCGACGTCGACGCGCGTGACGCCAGCGGATACGCTCCGCTGCATAACGCTGCCGCGCGCGGCGACACCGAGATGATCCGCTACCTGGCCCGTCAGGGGGCCAATGTCATGGTGGTCAGCCGGCGTGGTCAGACCACGGTGGACATGGCCAATGGCCCGCAGCAACGTACCCAGCCCTATCCACAGGCGATCGAGTTGCTGGAGAGCCTGGGCGCCGCCAACAGTCACAGGTGCTTGAGCTGTCAGTAGTCAGACGATCCCACAGCAGTGCTTCGATCCAGAGGTGATTCAAATGCGTCCCCGTTCGCTCGTTCCTACCTTTGCGTGTCTCCTGCTCTCAGCGACTACGATCGCGCTTCCTGCGGCCGCTCAGACCTCCGATCAGATCAGGGAAGCCACGCGGGCGTTGGAGTGGCGCCCAATCGGGCCGACCATCATGGGCGGTCGCGTGTCAGACCTGGCGGTCCTGGAGTCCGATCCACGCGTCTTCTACGTCGGGACGGCCACCGGTGGGGTCTGGAAGACCCAAAACGCGGGCACGACGTTCGAGTCGATCTTCGACCATGAGGAGACTTCGTCGATCGGCGACGTCACGCTGGCTCCGTCCAATTCCAACGTCGTATGGGTCGGGACCGGCGAGCCGCAGAACCGACAGTCATCGCCTTGGGGCAATGGTGTCTACCGCTCCACGGACGCCGGCGCCTCCTGGACCCACTTGGGACTCGAGAACACGCATCACATCTCCCGCATTCAAGTGCATTCGCGGGACCCGGACGTGGCGTATGTTGCCGCCGTCGGCCATTTGTGGGGGGCGAACCCCGAGCGTGGCGTCTACAAGACGAGCGACGGCGGTCAGACGTGGCAGCTGGTGCTCTTCATCGACGATCATACGGGCGCGATCGACCTCGCCATGGATCCGAATGACCCTCAGACGCTGTTTGCCGCGATGTACCAGCGCCAGCGCTCGGCGTGGGGCTTCAACGGCGGAGGACCCGGCAGCGGCATTTACCGTACGACCGACGGCGGAGCCTCGTGGACGGGGCTGACCGAAGGACTGCCCGCGGGTGACAAGGGCCGCATCGGGCTGGCGATCTATCGGGGCGACGGCAACCGCGTTTGCGCGCTGGTGGAGGCCGAGCCGCGCACCGCGGGGCAGGGGCGTGGCGGTGGACCCAATGCGCGACGCACGCGGAACGGCGTATACTGCTCGACGGACCGGGGCGATAGCTGGCGGCAGTTGTCGACGACGAACAACCGTCCCATGTACTACTCGCAAATCCGTATCGACCCCAACGACCCCGAACGCATCTATCTGAGCGGATCGAGCCTCTATCGATCCTCGGACGGAGGTCGAACCTTCACCAGCGACGCCGCGGCCGGAGTGCACAGCGACCACCACGCGCTCTGGATCGATCCGGCTGACTCGGATCACTTGCTGCTGGGCGGCGACGGCGGTGTGTCCGTGAGCTGGGACCGGTCCGACAGCTGGTTCCAGTTCCGGAATCTACCGATCTCGCAGTTTTACGAGATCAGCGTCGACATGCGGGATCCGTATCACGTCTGCGGTGGCCTACAGGACAACGGTTCCTGGTGCGCGCCCTCCGACACCTGGTCGAATCAGGGGATCCGCACCCGAGACTGGTACAACGTGGGTAGTGGAGATGGCTTCTTCACGGTCGCTCATCCTACGGATCCGCACATCATGTTCGCGCAGTCCCAGGGCGGCAACCTGACCCGCGTCGACCTCAAGACCATGGAGCGCTCCCGCGTGCGGCCGATCGGGCGGCCGGGCCCCGATGGGGAGGATCCCGATTTGCGCTGGAACTGGGATACGCCCATCCTGCAGTCGGCGCACGACGGCAATACGATCTACTTCGGCTCGAACGTGCTGTTCAAGTCGACCGACCTCGGCCAAAACTGGCAGGCCATCAGCGAAGACTTGACGCACGCGATCGACCGAGGCGCACTCGAGCTCATGGGTGTGCTCGGCTCCGATCCTCAGATGTCGGTGAACGACGGCCAGTCGAGTTATGGCAACCTGACCGCATTGGGCGAGTCCCCCATCGATGCGAATGTGCTGTATACGGGGGCTGACGACGGTCGGCTGCACGTGACACAGGACGGTGGCGCCACCTGGGCCGACATCACCGACCGCATTGAGGGACTGCCGGCCAACACGTACGTCACGCGCATCGTTGCGTCGCATGCGGAGGTGGGCACGGTGTACGTGGCCTTCGACGGGCACCGCTCGGACGATTTCGAGGCGTACGTGTACGTGAGCGTCAATTTTGGCCAGGACTGGCGACTGATCACCCTAGGACTTCCGGCGAATTCCGTGAGCGCTCTGGCGCAGCATCCGCGAAATGAGAACCTGATCTTCGTCGGCAACGAGCTGGGCGTGTATGCATCCGTGGACGGGGGCGAGCAGTGGGCACGACTCGAAAACGGGCTGCCGACGGTGCCTGTCGACGACATCAAGATCCATCCGCGCGAGAACGACCTCGTGATCGGGACTCACGGACGCGGCATCTGGATCATGGACGACATCGCACCGTTGGAACGGCTGACGCCGGAGGTGGTGGCTTCCACGGTGCATCTGTTTCCGGTGCGGCGTGCCACCTCGTACAACGCTTATCGTCCGCAGGGTTGGACCCCCGGCATCTATGCCGCCGACAACCCGCCGATGGGCGCGCGCATACGGTACTACCTCGGCTCCGACATGGATGAGGTCTCGCTGACGGTCACCGATGCGATGGGTCGCACGATCCGCGAGCTACAGCCGCCACGAGCCGCTGGCCTCAACGAGGTCATCTGGGACCTACGTCTGGTGGAGGAGGACACGGACGGCGAGCCTATGGACCCCGGGCCACGCGTGCTTCCCGGGACGTACTTAGTCCAGCTCTCCGCCGGGGACGCGGTCATTGCGGGTGAGGTGACCGTGCGCTTGGACCCACGCGTCTCCATGAGCCGCACCGTCATGGCCGAACGGCACCAAGCTATGATGTCCTCGTATCGCCTCTCAGGAGTCGTACAGCGTGCCAGCCGGGCGCTCACTGAGGCTGAAAATCAGCTCGAGGCTGTTGAGGGTCTGCTCGGGGAAGGAGGCAACGGGGCTACCGCGCTTGCCGAAGAGGTCACTGCGTTGATCGAGGACCTCGATGAGGTGAGGGACGAGCTCGGGGACGCTAACGGGGGCGCCTTCCAGACGAACGGCATACAGTCGGCCAGCGGGCCGCCGACCGCTGATCAGCTATATCAGATAGATCGTTCATGGAGCGAACTGCCCTCGATCATCGAGCGCATCAACAGCCTGATCACCACGCGCACCACAGGCGTGCTCGAGCAGGTGTACCAGGCCAGCGTGCGTCCCGAGGCGGCTCGCGCAATCCAGATGTCCCGGCGCTAGTTTGGGTGACTTCGACGACCGCGAGGGGCTAGTTGCCGTCAGCTAGGCCGGGAGGACAGGGTTGCTGGCAGGTATGCTACTAAGATCATCCCACGCCTACAGCCTCAAGAAAGACAAGAAGCCATGGGCCTCTTTTCTGCCGTCCGTGCGACTCTGGGAACCCTGCTCCTAGTCCCGTTCCTATCGGGATGCGGACTAGTCTTCGGCAACGGTCCGGCTTCCGGTTGGCAAGAGATCCAAGATGTCGACACCCTTGAGAGAATGGCGGCCTTCTCTCCCTGTACTTCTAGCAGGACTCTAGTCTGGGTGGACGGAGTTATTGCAGTAGCAGGTGTAATCTCAGCCTTTGAAAGGCCTACAGACGATAGCCCGGGCTATACGACGCCGTCAGAAGTGCAGGCAGGCGTCGAACGGATATTCTCAGTGGTTGCAGGGTTGGCAGCAGGCGTGGGCGCGCTGGCCGGGTAACCAGAAGGTGAACGATTGTAAGGCCTTCAATGCTCGGCTACTTGAGGTGCGCCGAAGCGGTGCAGTTGGCCAAGCCAGTTACGAGTGGTTGGACGAATTGTTTCCGAGACCTGACTTTCGGGCAAATGCACTCTTTCCAGTTCAAAGCCTGAACCTGAATCGGTAAGAATCCCCATGACTTTTCGTCGGAAATCCCGCTTCACTAGCACCGATGTGTGCGGTCCTGCAGGAGTACCGCCCCTCCGGCGAGCAGACGGGGGGCTGACAGGAATGGATAGAGACTGGCTAGTACGAATTGGGCTGAGGGTAGCGATGCAAAAGAGATGTTCGCTTTTTCTCGTTCTCGGGCTGATCGCGTGCGGTAGTGAGACACCTATCGCAAGTGACTACAGTGAGATCGCGCGCACCGGCTATTTCGAGAGTGATGTTGCTCCGGGTGATTGGAGGGCTGAGTACATCAGCGGGGAGGATGCTGGCAAGGATCTCTCCGTCCTCGATTCTCTTCTGGCCCACCACTATGCCTACAACGATGCGGACGAGCTGGACGAGATTGCGGTTCTAGGGGCGATCTCCGACGCACTTCCTGACCGAATCCGGGTTGGTGATTTTGCGATGCAGCTCCAGAAGGCACTGGCTTTGTCGATCGACGGGCACGCACCACGGATCTCAGGGATGAGGGCGGATGGTGAACGCGAGCGGATTGAAGACAACCCTCCGGGCGGGCACTTCTTCCCATTCGAGCTCCGGTCCACAGGCAGTCGCATTGTGGCATTCGATGCAGGCAACCGGACGCTGATCGATCCGGCGCATCCCTACGTGGCCACAATTGATGGACTCTCGGTTTCGGAGTGGATCGACGTGGCCCAATCGATCGTCGTGGCTGGCTCACCCCAGCTCAGGTGGCGTCGAGGGGCCCGACAGTTGGGTAACATCGGATTCCTCCGGATGGAGTTCGGGAGGCCGGCTACTGGAACTGCGTCCGTCCAATTCGAGAATGAGGATCGGACTTCTGAGAGTGAGCGTACCATCGACTTGGTCGGGACTTCAGTGGCGGCACGGGAACGGTATCCGTTTGCAGAAGATGCGGTTGCCCGAGTTCCTGAAGGCATCGCGTATTTCCGCCTTCGGCGCATGGAGAGCGACGAGGACTATATCGCAGGCTTTGCGGCCTGGATTCAGGAGAACCGTAGCGCCCAGGGTGCCATCGTTGATATACGGGACAACGGCGGCGGGAGTCGTCTTCCACTCCTTACGTTGCTGCCGCATGTACTTGGTGCGGATGAAGATCCGGTTGTTGTGAACGCGGGTCGCCTCAAGCTAGGACCGGGCTGCCCAGGACCAGGATGTGAGACGCCTCAGCGTGGGTATCTCGCCGATCG
>Ga0310345_10002075_pt1 | contig 20837 bp, 17 predicted proteins | sample HC15DNA20500_MG_FD_204667 | JGI IMG/M metagenome (GOLD analysis project Ga0310345, IMG submission 204667) | Marine microbial communities from station ALOHA, North Pacific Subtropical Gyre - HC15-DNA-20-500_MG | ecosystem: Environmental > Aquatic > Marine > Oceanic | place: Pacific Ocean: North...
GGCATCGACGATCACGATCTGGTTGGCATTGGCGTAATCGACCAGTTCCTTTTCCGACTGGGCCAGCCGTTCACGCAGCTCGGCGATCTGTTCACGCAGATAGCGCCGGGCATCGATATTGGCGCCGAAGCGCTTCTCGTAATTGGCGGCGAGGAACTGTTCGGCCCACAGGTTCGCGATGTCGGACGACAGGGTGCGGCTGGGGCTCGAGAAGTTGACGTTGACGAGGTTCGACATGCGAACCGGGCTAATGCTGACGTTGTCGAGAAGGATCTGGACGGCTTCGCGCCGATCCAGCGGGACGTCAGGATCGCCCGCGAAGGCATTGAGGAACTCTTCCGATGCGGTCAGGTTGCCGGCTTCGACGACGGCCTCTGCTATGAAGCGCGAACCGAGCAATTCGTACTGGGTCTGAAAATACTGCTCGTCAGCCTGGAGTTCCTCGATCTCCGATTCCTCGATATTAGTAACGTTCGAGGTCACGCGGCTGATCTCTATGACCGCCGTACTCTGATAGAGCGGTGTGGACAGCAAGGTGACGAGAAGGCCGAGAACAAGCCCGGCGCCCAGGATCGCGGCAATCCAGACGCGCGAGTTGATCGCCTGGCGCCAATAACGTTCGAATGCCAGAATCGCCGGCTTTTCCTCGCCTTCGGCGACCGGTTCTTGCTGCGCAACGTAAGGAATGGTGCTCGCCATCGACGATCTAACCTCAGCGTCCGACGCGATCAATAAGGATCGCGGTAGTGGAAAGGAGCGGCATGAACTGCAGGATCTGGCTCAGGCGCCGCCGCCCGGGCGAGTCGCCGACTGTGATGATGTCGTCTGCATAGATTTGCGGGTCCGGATAGTTACCGCGCTGGATTGCCTCGATGTTATAGACCCCGATATAGTTCTGGCCATTGACGGTTCTAAGCACGAGCACATCGTCGGATTTCGCATATTCGGAAAGCCCGCCGGCATTGTTGATCGCCCGCGCGAGAGTCCGGGAATGCCTGGCTGGATAGGCCCCCGGCTTCTCGACCTCGCCACCGACCGACACGGTCGGTTGAGAAAGATCCGTTGGCACAACGCGGACGTCGGGGTCGCGAACGTAGCGGCCTGCAAGTCGTGCCGCGATTTTCTCCCCGACGCGTGTTGGGGAGTCGCCCGCCACCGCCACGGCACCGATCAGCGGGAAGACGAGTTCTCCGTTGTCGTCGACGATGTAAGTACCGCTTAACAGTTCCGAGTTGACGACGCTTATCTCAAGCTGATCGCCCGGCAGGATACGGGCGACGTAGCCTCCTTCGGGCGCAGGCAGAGCCGTGAGATCGGTTAACTCGATGCCGGCCGCCAATCCTGCCGAGCGATCGGTCGCACAGCCGGCCAAGAGGCCGGCGCCTGCAACAGCAAGCAGGAAATTCCTGAAAATTGACATCATCTCTGGATTCCGTCCGTCGGTTTAACCCGCCCTTACTTGAGCACCATGAAGAAACAAGCCTTGCGGTGCCGCTGTCATGGGGGGCGATGCAAAGACCCTCTTCAACGCTGGGCTTCTTGTGCTCTTCTTTCCCCCGTCCATAATGCGAGCAGGACCGCATATACTGCCAAGGCCGGTGTGCGAAGAGGATAGTCGACCAGCGATGCGATCAACAGGATTGCGAGAGCGACCAGCGCGCCCGCCGGCAATATGTTTGTCGACAGCTTGCCGCGCTGATGAACGAATACTCGCCCCGCCCTGATTGTCAGAAGCCCGATTGCTGCGACCATCAATGCGGTGCCTGCCAATCCGCCGGCCATTGTCAGCTCGAGAAGATCGTTGTGGGCGTGATTGACGTAAGTCGGTGACAAGAGCGCATCGGGCTCGGCGCTACGAAACACGTCATCGAATGCTCCCATACCGACGCCGGCCGGAAAATGGTCGCGCGCGATAGCCCAGACCAGCGGCAACACGTCGTTGCGCAGATCGGTGACCGGATCGGCGCTGATCAGGCGCTCGAAGGCGAGGTCGCGCCCCATTCCGCCAGTGAGCAGGCCCAGGCCGGCGATTGCGGTCAGTCCAGCGATCACCGGTACGAACCTTAGCAGTCGGGCCGATCGCGAGTCACGGCGCCTTCCTCGCCCGCCGAGCGTAACGGCCGCAAGGGCTGCCGTGGCGCAGAGCGAAAGAACAAGCGTCAGAAGCCCGGCGCGCGAGCCGCCGATCAGGATGAGGGGCACGAACAGTAGCACGCAGGCTGCGGCGATCGCCGCGCGGCGACCACGGGGGCTGCGGAGATCGCGCCACGCGCCGCCGCCCAGCATGGCCCAGCAGTAGGCGAGGGGGATCATGCTGGCCAGGAACACACCCTGGTGGTTGCGGTTTGCGAACAGGCCGACTGCCCACCCGTGGTTGGTAACGCTGTAGAGATAGAGCGGCCCGCGCGGGTTGCCCATCAGCTGAAGCAGCGCCCAGACTGCGCTGAGGGCCCCCAGGGCGAGCACTATGGTCAGGACGATCTCGTGATCACGCGGATCGAGCTGGACGGCAAGGACCAAGACGGCGCATGGAACTGCAAGGGCCATTAGTGCATTGCGCGTTGCCTGCGGGTCGAGCGTCAGCGGGCGCCAGAGGTTATCGAAGCCCAGAAAGCCGTCGATCGCGGCGATGCCTTCGCGCCCCGGCAGGGCCTGCCAGATCCCGGGCGGGAGCGGAACGAGCTGGAGGACCGGCAGGGCCACCGCTGCTGCAGCAATCAGCGCTATCGCCTTGTGCTGCGCGACGTGTGTCCGGGATAGCGTGACGAGGCCATAGCCCAATACGAGCAAGGCCACCGGGCGCAACACCAGCAGGGCCGGCATGTCGGCGCGCGAGCTGCCGCCGGTGAAGAATACGAGCAGGAGAAACGCGCACAGGACGATCAGGCGCGCCCGCGGGGAAAAGATGGTACCGCCAACTCCGCGCCCGTCGTGGCTGCGCGGTCCGGAGCGGCGGCTCGTTCGTGCGGTCATTGGTGATTTCTCGCCTTGTCGCCGGCCTTGGAAACAAGAACGCGGCGAAACTCGGATGCTGAAGGAAAGCGCGACCTCGACGCATGCATGATGCGCGATGTCGCAGCGGTGTCTGGGAAGGTCAAGATACTCCGGCGCAATGGCAAATTCAGCGGGCACGGGCGGCTCCGCGGCAACACTATTGGCTGCCAAGGGGTAATTGTAATCGCTTGGTCGCGCATTTGCCACCACTTGTCGCGCGGCGACGCGGCGCTATTTGCCAGGCAGGTGCGCAAGACTATGCCCGCCGCGCCTTAACCATGAACAAGTTGCGCGGTAGGCTGCTATGGCAGCGGAAGTTTCTGCAAACTGCAACCAAGGGGCGTTAGCGTCACGCGCCGAACCCCGTCACGGATGACGATGAAAGCCAATCTGATCGAGCGACGCCTGTTGGAAATGCAGCGTATGCTGTCCGACGGGCTCTTCCGCGTGTTCGAACGTCTCGGCGCCATGCCCCGGCCCGTGCGGCAGTTGATCGTCGCCGGTACCGACGCGGTACTGTGCGTGATCGCGGTCTGGATCGCCTTTTCGCTCAGGCTGGGCGAGTTCTACCGACTGGAGGAGAATTTCCTGCTGGTGGCCGCGGCTGCGCTGACATTCTGGTTCGCAATCGCGCTCTGGCGCGGGGTCTATCGGTCGATCGTCCGGTTCTCCGGCAGCAGGGCAATGGCCAGCCTCGGCATGGCGACCATTCTCTACACCGTGCCGATGGTGGCTCTGTTCATGGTCTACAGCTTCGAAGGCATTCCGCGCACGGTCGCCCTGATCCAGCCGATCGTGTTCCTTGCACTGATGACGGTCAGCCGCCTGGCCATCCGGTTCATCGTGATCGACATCGTCGGCGGCAGGCGGGCGGCGAGCGAACGCCGGGTCGTCGCGATCTATGGCGCCGGCAGCGCGGGCCAGCAGCTGGCGACCTCGCTGCGCCACGAACCCCACGTCCGCGTCGCCGCCTTCATCGACGACGACGTGCGCCTCGCCGGGCAACAGCTTGACGGGATCACGGTGCACCCGCCTGCGATGCTCGAACCGCTCCTCAACGGCCAGCAGGTGGACGAAGTCCTGCTCGCCCTGCCGAGCGCGAGCCGCTCGCGCCGCAAGGCCATCATCGAGGCGCTGCAGCACTACCCGGTCGCTGTCCGCTCGCTCCCCAGCATGGGCAACCTGATCGACGGGGAGGTCTCGGTCAGCGACTTGCGCGACGTTTCGATCGACGACCTCCTGGGGCGTGAGCCGGTCCGTCCGAACGAACTGTTGATGGGCAAGACGATCGCCGGAAAGCGCGTCATGGTGACAGGCGCGGGCGGCTCGATCGGAAGCGAACTGTGCCGCCAGATCCTGCGCGCAAGGCCGGCGGAACTGATCCTGTTCGAACGCTCCGAATACGCGCTCTACGCGATCGAGACCGAACTCGCCGCGGCCGCCGAAACGCTCGACGTCCCGGTTCCGATCACGCCCGTGCTGGGCGATCTGGGCAACCTCGCCTCGGTGCATCGCATCTTCGAGAAATGCAGGCCGCAAACGGTCTTCCACGCCGCGGCCTACAAGCACGTGCCGCTGGTGGAGAGCAATCCGATCGCGGGCCTGCGGAACAACATTTTCGGCACGCTCCACGCCTGTCTCGCGGCCGAGGCGATCGGCGTTGCCAACTTCGTCCTGATCAGCACGGACAAGGCCGTGCGCCCGACCAATGTCATGGGCGCATCGAAGCGCGTTTGCGAGTTGATCCTCCAGGCGCGGGCGCAGCTTCACGCCGGCGGGCCGGGCACGGTGATGACGATGGTCCGGTTCGGCAACGTCCTGGGTTCGAGCGGGTCGGTCGTGCCGCGGTTCCAGCGCCAGATCCGCGAAGGCGGCCCGGTCACGCTGACCCACCGCGACGTGACGCGCTATTTCATGACCATCCCCGAGGCGGCGCAGCTCGTCATCCAGGCCGGGGCCATGGCCAAGGGCGGCGAGGTGTTCGTGCTCGATATGGGCGAGCCGGTGCGGATCCTCGACCTGGCGAAGAGCATGATCAACCTTTCCGGCATGACCGTGTGCGACGAGGCTAACCCCGATGGCGACATCGAAATCCGCGAAGTCGGCCTGAGGCCGGGTGAAAAACTCTACGAGGAACTGCTGATCGGCGACAACCCGGAGCCTACCGTACACGAGCGCATCCGCCGCGCGAACGAGGCGATGATCGGCTGGGAAGAACTGGAAAGGACGTTGGAGGAGATGGCAGTCACTCTGGATCGCGGCGATAGCACGCAAGCCGTCTTCATCCTCTCGGGCCTCGTGCCTGAATACCACGCGAATCAGTCCAGCGGCGTCGACTTCGCCCCTGCGGCCAGTTAACCAAGCGACTTGGTGCGCGCTTCACTTGACTTGATGGCGTTCGTAGATAGGCGCGAACAGCGAAAGGCGCCGTTCCTTTCAAGGCTGCCGCTGTCGCCGTATCGCCGTCTATTGTCAGTATCCTGCCGCCAAGTTCCCTGAAATCGTGAGCAACTGCCACATGCACCGCACTATCAAGGTATTGACCGTGTTTGGCACCCGGCCGGAAGCCATCAAGATGGCACCCGTCGTGCGTACCCTGTCAGGCGCCGCGGATATCGAAGCGCGCGTTTGCGTAACTGCGCAGCATCGACAGATGCTCGACCAGGTTCTGAACCTGTTCGGGATCACGCCGGACTACGATCTCGATCTCATGAAACCGGGCCAGGACCTGTCCGACATCACGGCAAACGTTCTGCTGGGCCTCCGGACTGTTCTGACAGATTTTCGGCCCGATATGGTGCTAGTGCACGGGGACACCGCAACTACGCTTTCCGCAGCGTTGGCGGCCTATTACCAGCGCATCCCGGTTGGCCACGTAGAAGCCGGCTTGCGAACCGGCGACATCTTTTCGCCCTGGCCGGAAGAGGTAAACCGAAAGGTCGCCGGTGCAATAAGCCGGTTGCACTTCGCCCCTACGAGCCGATCGCAGCAAAATCTCCTGGCCGAGAACGTCGAGGCGGAGCGGATCCAGGTCACCGGAAATACCGTGATCGACGCCCTGCAGGAAGTGGTCAAGCGGATCGAGGAGACGCCGGAGTTGGACAGCGCATTCGCCGACCGGTTCAAGCTCGATGCCGAGAAACGCCTGATCCTCGTTACCGGGCATAGGCGGGAAAGCTTCGGAGGCGGATTCGAGCGTATCTGCGAGGCGCTGGCGCAAATCGCGAAGCGTCCGGACGTCGAGATCGTCTATCCCGTCCACCTCAATCCGAACGTGAAGGGGCCCGTCGAACGGCTGCTGTCGGGCCTGTCGAACGTCCACCTGATCGACCCGCAGGACTACCTGCCCTTCGTGTACTTGATGAATCGCGCGTCCATCATTCTGACCGACTCCGGCGGCATACAGGAGGAGGCGCCATCGCTGGGCAAGCCAGTGCTCGTCATGCGGGATACGACCGAACGGCCGGAAGCGCTCGAGGCGGGAACGGTGCGGCTCGTCGGCACCGACGTATCACTCATCGTCGAAAGCGTGACTCGCCTGCTCGACGATCGCGGAGCGTACGAGGAGATGAGTTTCGCGCACAATCCCTACGGCGACGGCAAGGCATCGGGGCGGATCATCGATGCGATCCGGAACTGGGCCGCAGCAGAGCTGGCGGAGAAAGGGCAATCTGCATGAACTGGCGTTTCGAAACCGTTTCGGTCGTGGGGCTGGGCTATATCGGCCTGCCAACCGCCGCCATGTTCGCGTCGCGCAAGGTCAAGGTCGTTGGCATCGACGTGAACGAGCGCGCGGTCGAAACGATCAATCGCGGTGAGATCCACATCGTGGAACCCGATCTCGATATTGCGGTCCACTCGGCCGTTAACGAAGGGTATCTGCGCGCGAGCACGCAACCCGAGCCGGCGGACGCCTTCCTGATCGCAGTGCCCACGCCTTTCAAGGGCGACAACCACGAACCCGATCTCGCCTACATCGAGGCCGCGTCGCGTGCGATTGCGCCGGTCCTGAAGGCTGGCGACCTCGTGGTGCTCGAATCCACTTCGCCCGTCGGCGCTACGGAGCAGATGGCGGTCTGGCTGGCCGAGGAACGCTCCGATCTCACCTTCCCGCAAGATGCCGGCGAGCAATCCGACATTCGCATCGCGCATTGCCCCGAGCGTGTCCTGCCAGGGAAGGTCATGCAGGAGCTGATCCACAACGATCGCGTCATCGGCGGAATGACCCCGCAGTGCTCGGAAGCGGCAGTCGCGCTTTACAAGGTGTTCGTGGAAGGTGAGTGCGTGGTGACGAACGCGCGTACCGCCGAGATGGCGAAGCTGACCGAAAACAGCTTCCGCGATGTGAACATCGCCTTTGCCAACGAGCTATCGATCATTTGCGACAAGCTGGAAATCGACGTCTGGGAGCTGATCTCGCTCGCCAATCGTCATCCGCGCGTCAATATCCTCCAGCCTGGGCCCGGCGTCGGTGGGCACTGCATCGCGGTGGACCCCTGGTTCATCGTTTCGAAGACCCCCGACGAGGCGCGCCTGATCCGGACCGCGCGCAAGGTAAACGACGCCAAGCCAGAGTGGGTGGTGGAGAAGATCAGGGCGGTGATACAAGAGTGGTTGACTGAAAACGATGATCGTAGAGAAGAAGATCTTGTAATTGCCTGCTACGGGATTTCTTTCAAAGCAGACATCGACGATCTTCGAGAAAGTCCAGCTTTGGCCATTGTCGAGGAGCTGGTTCGTTCCCACCCTGGAAAAATTTGGGTGGTTGAGCCCCACATAGCGCGGCTGCCTCGGTCCCTTGAGGGACGGGCCCGTCTCGTCTCATTGTCGGAAGCCGTAACGCATGCGGACGTGGGCGCTTTGCTAGTGGATCACGCAGAATTCAAAGTACTATCTAGACTGGCCGACCGGACACTTAATTTCAAAGACATTCGCCAAAGGACCTCGTGATATGCTTAAGGGAAAGACTGTCTTGGTAACTGGCGGGACGGGTTCGTTCGGTAACACATTCGTGCCAATGACGTTGCACAAATACAATCCAAAGAAGATTATTGTATTTTCGCGCGACGAAATGAAGCAGTGGGAAATGGCGAAGAAGTTCCGAGACGACGATCGCGTTCGTTTCTTTATTGGTGATGTCAGAGACCGTGACAGATTATACCGCGCACTGGATGATGTAGATTTTGTAATTCACGCAGCGGCGACCAAAATCGTCCCGACAGCCGAGTACGACCCGTTCGAGTGTGTGAAGACCAATGTCATCGGCGCCATGAACCTCATCGATGCGTGCATCGACAAGGGCGTCAGCCGGGTCGTCGCGCTATCGACGGACAAGGCCAGCAGCCCGGTGAATCTCTATGGCGCCACCAAGCTCACGTCCGACAAGCTGTTCGTGGCCGGGAACTCTTATGCCGGGGGACATGCGACGCGCTTTTCCGTGGTCCGCTATGGCAACGTCATGGGGTCGCGGGGCTCGGTCATCCCGTTCTTCATGTCCATCCGGGATAGCGGGAAACTGCCGATAACCGATGAGCGCATGACGCGTTTCATGATCTCCCTTGAGCAGGGTGTCGAGCTGGTGTGGCACGCGCTGGAGGATATGGAGGGCGGCGAAATCTACGTGAAGAAGATTCCGTCGATGAAGGTCACCGATCTGGCGCGTGTCATTGCGCCCGATGCCGAATTGGAAATCGTCGGGATGCGCCCGGGCGAAAAACTGCACGAGCAGATGATCAGCGCCGAGGACGCGGCATCGACTTACGAGTACCCCGAACATTTCAAGATCCTCCCGACGATCCATCGCTGGGACGAGGACGCCTTGCGGATCAAGGATGGAAAGCCGTTGCCGGAAGGCTTCGTCTATTCGAGCGACAACAATTCCGAATGGATGACCGCGGAAGAACTCGACGCATGGATCACGGCAAACCGGCAGAAGATCGGGCAGATCTGATGGATCCCATCCCCTATGGCCGGCAGGAGATAACGCAGGCCGACATAGATGCTGTCGTCGATGTACTGAAGTCGGACTACCTTACGCAGGGGCCGGTCGTTCCCGCGTTCGAAACCGAACTGGCGGCACATTGCGGCGCGCGCCGCGCGGTGGCGGTCAACAGTGCCACGTCGGCCCTGCACATCGCCTGCATGGCCCTGGGTTTGCAGCAAGGCGATTGGCTTTGGACCACGCCGGTCACCTTCGTCGCCACGTCCAACTGCGCACTCTACTGCGGGGCGAATGTCGATTTCGTCGATATCGACCCTCGCACATACAACCTCTCGGTAGAGGCGTTGGAGCGCAAGCTCGTGCAGGCAGAGGCAGAGGGGCGGCTGCCCAAGATCGTCGCGCCGGTCCACCTTGCCGGCCAACCTTGCGACATGGAAGCGATCCACCGCTTGTCCCGGCGATACGGTTTTCGTGTCATTGAAGATGCCTCCCACGCCATCGGAGGCCGCTATCGCGGGGAGCCTATCGGCAATTGCCGTTTCTCCGACGTCACGATCTTCAGTTTTCATCCGGTCAAGATCGTTACCAGCGCCGAGGGCGGGGCGGCGCTGACCAATGACGATGCCATTGCGGAGCAAATGGCACTGTTGCGAAGTCACGGGATAACGCGCGACGCCGAACTCATGTCGGGGGAGCCCGACGGCCCGTGGTACTACGAACAACTGGCGCTCGGTTACAATTACCGGATGACCGAGCTGCAGGCCGCCCTGGGCCTGTCGCAGCTGGAACGCCTCGACGCCTATGTGGCGCGCCGGCATGAACTCGCTGCGAGGTACGATAGGCAGCTCGCCGAGATGCCCCTTGTCTTGCCCTGGCAGCACCCCGACAGCTATTCCGGGCTGCATCTCTACATCGTGCGCTTGCAACTCGATAAGACGGACAAGTCGCGCCTGGAAGTCTTTTCCGCTCTGCGGGAAGCGGGAATCGGCGTGAATCTTCACTACATTCCCATTTACCGGCAGCCGTATTACAGGCAGTTCGGCTATGACCCGGGCGATTATCCGGAGGCCGAAGCATACTACCGGGAAGCGATAAGCATTCCGATGTATCCCGGTCTTCACGAAAGCCGGCAGGACCGCGTCATCGCAGCACTGAAGGCCGGCCTGCGATGAAGATGGCTGTCATCCCGGCTCGCGGCGGGAGCAAGCGCATACCCCGTAAGAACATCCGGGAATTCTGCGGAAAGCCGATTATCGGCTGGTCCATAGAGGCTGCCTTGGCCAGTGGTTGCTTCGATCGGGTGATCGTCTCGACCGACGATGATGAGATCGCCGCCGTTGCGCGGCAATACGGGGCGGAAGTGCCGTTCATGCGCCCGGCCGAGCTGGCGGACGATCATGCTCCGACGGGCAAGGTTGTCGAACACGCTGTGCGGTGGGCCAACGGCAATGGTGTGAAAGTCGAATTCGCATGCTGCATCTACGCCACCGCTCCGTTCGTCTCCGCCGAGCTTATCCGTCGCGGGTTCGGACACCTGGCCGGGACTGCGGCGGATTTCGCGGTCTCCGTTACCAGTTTCCCGTTTCCGATACAGCGGGCCTGCGCCATTCGCGAGGGCAAGCTCGTCCTGATGGACGAAAAAAACTACCTTACCCGCTCGCAGGACCTGGAAGAGGCATTTCACGATGTCGGGCAGATCTATTGGGGGCGTGCGGATGCCTGGCTGGAAAACCGACCGATTTTCGGTGACGCGACCGCGCCGGTCGTCATACCGCGGCACCAGGCGCAGGACATCGACACGATGGAAGACTGGACACGCGCCGAGCTGTTGTTCGACATGATCCGTCGCAAGGCCTGATCGTGGCGCGGCGCCCTCATTCATCCGGCGGCTCGCAAACGGGAAAGTCGATCGCGTTCCGCGCCGATGCATCGTCCAGCCTCGGGGCCGGTCATGTCATGCGGTGCCTCACCTTGGCCGACGCCTTTCGGGATCGCGGTTACGAATGCCGCTTCTTCTGCCGTGCAGAGCCGGGGCACCTGGGCGAACTCATCGCGGGGCGAGGCCATCGCGTTGCGCTTCTCCCGGCAATTGACGAGGGTTCGAACGCGCCGGCAAATATTGAAGCGCCGGCCGATGCGGCGGCTGTTATCGCTGCGCTCGACGGGGTTCGGCCACGCTGGATCGTGGTTGACCACTATGCCATCGCGTTGGAGTGGGAGGCACGGATGGCGCAGCATTGCGATCGCCTGATGGTGATCGATGATCTGGCCGATCGTCCGCATTCGTGCGACCTGCTGCTCGACCAGACCTACGGCCGCGAGACGGCTGAATACCGCTCTTATGTGGATGGCCGTACCAGGCTCCTGTGCGGAGCGCGCTACGCTCTCTTGCGCGCGGAATTCGTTGCCCGGCGCGAACAGGCCTTGCGGCGCAGGGGCGGCAAGGCACCCGCCCGCCAGATTCTTGTCAGCCTGGGCGGCGGCGACAACGACGCCGTGCTTCGGCGGATTCTTGCCCTGTTGCCGGAGGCAAGCCTCCCGGCAGGCTGCAAGATCAAGGTCGTAACGGGATGGCAATCGTCCCTGGCATCCAGCGCCGCGGCCGAGTTTCAGGCAGGAGATCTTTCCGTCGAGTTTCTGCAAGGCACGGATTCAATGGCCTCGCTGATGGTGGAAAGCGATATCGCGATCGGCGCCGCCGGTTCTTCTTCTTGGGAGCGTTGCTGCCTGGGTCTGCCCACGGCGATGGTCGTCCTGGCGGACAATCAGCGCCTCATCGCGGGCAATCTCGAACGGGCGGGCGCCGCCCTGTCGATGAGTCCGGACGATCTCGACGCACGCCTGCCCGGTGCGCTAACCACCTTGGCAGAGAATCACGCGACGCGATCCGCAATGGCGCTTCGGGCGGCGGCAATTGTTGATGGCGGTGGTGTTTCGCGAGTAATTGAGTCGGTTGAAGCGTATGGAGCATAGCAGCGCTGCCAAGTTGCGGCGGGTGACCGCTGCTGATCTCGAAACCATCAGGGGATGGCGAAACGACCCGAGGGTGAGCTCCTCGATGTTCTCGTCGCAGACGGTTACGCGAAACGAGCATCGGGCTTGGTTCGATCGCGTGTCGAGCGATCCTGATCGATCATTGTTTGTCTTGGAACGCGAGGATGCTCCTCGAGGCTTTGTGCAGTTTCACGTTGTGGGAACGGGTGGAATAGCCGAGTGGGGCTTCTACGTGGCGCCGGACGCTGAGCGTGGAACGGGCCGCCTGCTCGCGGAACACGCGCTACGGTTTGCATTTTCGGACGCAAACTATCACAAGGTCTGCGGGCGAGTCCTCGCATTCAACTCCCCTTCGATCGCTTTTCATCTGAAGTTCGGCTTTTCGTTGGAGGGCACCCTTCGCGACCACCATTTCGATGGCGAGCGATACCACGACGTTCTTTGTTTCGGCCTCTTGCACTCCGCCCAGCCTGATGAAGTTTGGAGCACCCCATGAACGAACAGCCAGCCATACGTATCGATGGCAGGACGATAGGGGCCGGCCACCCGCCCTACATAATCGCCGAGTTGTCCGCCAATCATAACGGAAGCCTCGAAACCGCCCTCGCTATTGTAGACGAGGCGGCGAAGGCTGGTGCAGACGCTATCAAGCTTCAGACCTACAGGCCAGACACGATCACACTCGACAGCGATGCGCCAGAGTTCCGTATTGAAGGCGGGCTTTGGGACGGGGAAACCCTGTACCAGCTTTACGAGAAGGCGCATACACCTTGGGACTGGCATGCCACCTTGTTCGAACGCGCGCGACAACTCGGGCTCGCGGCGTTCAGTTCCCCTTTCGATCGTACGGCGGTGGATCTTCTCGAAGACCTGAATGTCCCCGCCTACAAGATCGCGTCGTTCGAGGCGGTCGATTTGCCCTTGATCCGCTACGTCGCCGAGACCGGCAAGCCGATGATCATCTCGACCGGCATGGCCGACGCGGACGAGATTGCCGAAGCGATCGCCGCCGCGCGCGACGGTGGATGCCAGGAATTGGCAATTCTCCATTGTGTCAGCGGTTATCCGGCCCCGGCGGAGGACTATAACCTGGCCACGATCCCCCACATGATCGAGAAATTCGGCCTCGTGACCGGTCTGTCCGACCATACTCTGGACAACAGCACAGCGATCGCGTCGGTGGCACTGGGCGCTTCGCTGATCGAGAAACACTTCACGCTCGACCGGTCTGGCGGCGGTCCCGATGACAGTTTCTCCCTCGAACCGCCCGAGCTGGGTGACCTGTGCCGCGCGGCAAGGACTGCCTGGGCGGCGGTTGGAAAGGTTGATTATGGCCATAAATCGAGTGAAATCGGGAACATAAAGTTTCGCCGATCACTCTTCTTCGTTCAAGATGTGAAGGCCGGTGAAGAGATCACGAAGGAGTGCATTCGCAGCGTGCGCCCGGGATATGGATTGCCTCCAAAAATGTTCGACCAAGTGCTGGGTCGCAGGGTCGCACGTGATCGACGGCGTGGCCAACCGGTAACAAATCTCGACTTTATCTAGGCCATTCGGTGCCGGTGCTCGAATACTTAGCGGCTTGGTACAGGCGGGGCCACGCGGAGCGCGAAGCGTCGTTGTGGGCAATTCTTGCTCTAGCATCTCGAATCGCGCCCCTCTCAGTAATACCTGTCATGTTGGAATATTCAGCGATTGAGGATGCAGATCGCTACGCGTTGATGTTTGCAAATGCGAGCGTTCTTTCAATTCTGCTGAACTTCGGCCAGACCTCAAATATGCAGGCACGATTTTCGAAGTTCGGACTCTATTCTATAACTGTGCAGGGCATGAGCACTGCAACTCTGATCGCAATCATCGGAATTGCGGCCTCAATTGCCATCGTGGCTGAGCCATACTTTATATTGACAAATATTGTTTTTGCACTGGCGATGGCGTTGACCGCGCAGTATAATATACTTTTGCGATGCCATAGAGATTTTGCCTCAGCTTTAATTGCAGAAATACTAAGGCTGGTGATTTTTTTAGCATCTATTGCGGCTGCAATCAAATTCCGAAAGGTGGATTTTGAATTCGCGGCGATAGTAATGATAATTTATTACGCTCTGCCCTATTTTATATTCCTTTTCAGATTTCGCATTGTGCCACGTCTCACGACTTCTATTATCTCACTTGTCCTGGAGGACCGTTCGCGCTTATCTGGCTGGGCTTTGTCTGCGTTCTTGTCTGCTGCTGCATGGTGGGCGATCCGGTACATGATTTCCTTGTTCGGTGAAGCGGGCGATCTGGCTCGGTTCTCCGCGATCTTAAGTATCTGTTCGGCAGGAGTTATCTTAGCGGACCTTCTGTATACTCGCATCGGCCGCTCCATTATAGCTCACATCGAGGGTGGGAGGCGCGACCAAATAGTTAAAATTGCTAAAGCAATCCTGCCGATATCGGCGCTTGGCTTCTTTGCCATGCTCGCGGCCTCATGTGTATACATTTATTTCGCTTTGGATTCCAATGTAAGCCTCATGATCCTGTCTCTTCTTCTATCTTCCGGATACTTTGTCAGGTTCTACTATGTTTTTGGCCAGCAGATCTTGATCGCTCATGGCACTGCGTCATACGATCTCGCGGGTGGATTCGCCATGCTGGGCGTTGCCTTAAGTGCATCTTGGCTGCTGGTGCCGGAGGCGGGCGTCATCGGTGCAGGTGTCTCCTTCTTTTTGACGGCGGTGACCATGCTGGGCGTTATATCCTGGGGGGTGCGTAAGCACTGGAAGGCCGAATGAGTATGATGTTGAAGTGGCTTAGATCTCGCCTATTCACGGCGCTTCTCTTAAGGACTGCACGCGCGGCAGGCACCGGCTGCCGCGCGCATGGTCTGGTGCGGGCGTCGAACCTCTTTATTGGCAACGATTGTCACTTCAACGGAGCGCGCGTATTCGGCCGAGGGAGAGTGGAGATTGGCGATCACTTTCACTCTGCGACTGGTCTTCAGATCATGACAGAAATCCATAACTACCATGGCATATCTCTTCCATACGACGATACCACCATCATTAAGGATGTGACGATCGGGCGGAACGTGTGGGTGGGCAAGGATGTAATGATCCTCGGGGGAGTTTCGATCGGTGAGGGGGCGATTATACAGGCTCGCAGCGTAGTTGCCCGATCTGTCCCTGCGCTGGCAATCGCTGGAGGTCATCCTGCGGTCGAATTTGCCAGGCGAGATGCTGATCATTATCGCCGTCTCGTTATTGAACAGCGTAAATAAGAAGATGGGCTTTGCTGCAGCCCTACCCCTGGCGTTAACTGAGGTAGTTCATCTTGTCTTCTAGTATATGAATTTCCACATAGAAATATATATTTACTACTGACCGATTCGGCTCGTCTATCTACGCAGCACATCGATTTTCAGATCTGAATGGTCAGCCGAATTGCGATTTGCAAACATCGGTCCGCCCCATTGGCTGCACTTCGCGCAGATGGCCTCAGCTGCAGGGGGGCGACCAAAGAAATTGGGCGCTCCTGGGGGCGAAACCGAAGGGCCTGCACTATTGCTCGGTGAGTTGGGGGCGTTCATGACGGCAGGAGCAGTCGGCCTGCATATTGGGAGGCATCGCCTTGAGGTCCGAGTTCACGCTCATTACGAGTGCGTCGTTATTCTTTGACTCTGAGCAGTACCGAGCGGTCGGCATCGGGATTCAGCGAAGGCGTCCCCTCTTCAGAGGCGTCTTTGCCGCAGTGAGAATGCTATCTCGTTCTGTATTCGGAAACTTGCTCTTGGTGTGCGCCGTAATACTCTTCTACGGCGCACTGCGCTCTCCTCCGGATGGGAGGCTCTTCCAGTTCGGTATGTCCAGAAACAACATTCGTGTATTTCGCCGCCTGAACATCGCAGCGTCTCGTGCCGACTGGAACGATGCCATTAATGGGGTTCCCCTCTCTTTCTTAAAGCGACTATCGGTGATGCTCAGCTGGAGGCATCTGAGAAATATAGCGTTCGTATTGACGAGGCATCGCTCTTTCTCTCCGTTCGCGCACATTCAACTGGTAATAACGGGTGCGGCTTGGTGCGTGTTCAAGCAAGAGAATTTCAGTAGAACTCGGTGTGTCTGTGTAGCGAGTGATCATTCTCCGGTAGTGATGGCATTGTTGCATGTGGCGCGCGAAAAAAAGTTGCGGACCTGTTACGCACAACATGCACCCGTTGCGGACTACTTCCCGCCGCTGAATTATGATCTCTCGGTGCTTTTCGATCGTGCGTCGGTGAGCATTTACGCGCGTGCGGCAGCTGAAGACGACGCAGGTCGCGCCGGGAGTATCATTGTATTGCCCCCTTTCGGCGAAGATGCGACGATGCCTTCGCTTCCTTGCCGCCCTTCGTACCGTATTGGTCTTTGCTTAAGCTACCTTTGGGATCCCGAGGGGGTGGAGGGGCTCGTGTTGAATCTCCTTGATCATCGGGCGGTTTCCTCCATTCACCTCAGGCGACATCCTCGTTGTAGAGCGAGCTTATCCAAACTGTTGCAAAACAAACGGGTCATGGAGTCGACTGCCGCGGACATCAGTGAATTTTCAAGGCAGTTCGATGTGGCTCTTGTTCCGAATAGCGGTGTTACCATTGAGTTGCTTCACTTCGGTATTCCGGTGATGTACGTATCCGGTACTGATTTCATTAAAGATGATTATTATGGTTTCGTGCGGGACAAGATCGTCCCTGCATTTGATCCTGCGTGGCTGGAGGATCCGCAGAAGCTGAGATCGTTTTTTGGAGAGGAGTGGAAGAAGCGGTTTGCGTTCTTCGACCAAACCCTTATCGAGCCCCTGGAGATAGCTCGAGCGCGGGCTGGAAAGGCCTTTCGAGATCTCGTGGAGACCCCACTTGCCGATTTCAGAAAAGGATAGCGCTGAACAGTGCACCTCCTCTATTTCCACCAGCATTTCTCCACCCCGCGGGGTGCGACCGGTATCCGGTCGTACGAAATGGCCCGCCGGTTGATCGCAACGGGCCACACGGTAACGATGGTTTGCGGCAGCTATGGCGGGGCCAGCACCGGACTGGAAGGGCCGTTCACGCGAGGACGTCGGCGCGGCACGGTGGACGGAATCGACGTTATCGAGTTCGATCTGTCCTATTCCAATCGCGACGGCTTTCTGCGGCGCAGCGCCACCTTCCTGAAGTATGCCTGGGGCAGCCTCTGGCTGGCGCTGACCGAACGGTACGACCTTGCATTTGCCACGACGACGCCTTTGACCGCGGGCATCCCCGCCATCGCGGCCCGTTTCTTGAGGAGCAAGCCTTTCGTATTCGAGGTGCGGGACCTGTGGCCCGAGCTGCCGCGTGCAATGGGCGTCATTACCAATCCGCTCGTCCTTGGCGCGATGTCCCTTCTCGAATGGATTTCCTATCGCTCGGCCGATCGGTGTGTCGCCCTGGCGCCCGGCATTGCGCGGGGCATCGCGCAGCGCGGCGTACCCGAAGACAGGATCGCCATGATACCCAACGGGTGCGACATCGCCATATTTCGGTCCGGGGCAGGGCCCTGGCGGCCGGATGGTGTCGATGATGACGACCTTCTGGCGGTGTTCACCGGGACCCACGGGATCGCCAACGGCCTCGACGCGGTGCTGGACGGCGCACGGGTGCTGCGCGAGCGCGGTCGCGGCGATATCAAACTCGCTCTCGTGGGCGATGGGAAGCAGAAGGAAGCGCTGAAACGGCGCGCAGTTGCGGAGGAGCTGTCCAATGTCCTCTTTCATCCGCCGGTCGACAAGCGGCGGCTGGCCGGATTGATGGCCGGCGCAGATCTCGGCCTGCAAGTCCTCGCCAACGTACCTGCATTCTACTATGGGACCTCGCCCAACAAGTTCTTCGATTATATCGCAGCCGGGCTTCCCGTGCTGAACAATTATCCTGGCTGGCTTGCGGACATGATTACGGAGCAGGATTGCGGATTCGTGGTACCACCGGATGACCCTGTTGCGTTGGCAGACGCGCTCGAACGGGCTGCCGACGACCGGGTCCGGCTGAAAGAGATGGGATTGCGTTCTGGCGCGCTGGCGGAACGCGATTTCGGGAGGCGAGCCTTGGCCGACCGCTGGGTCGCCTGGGTCACGCAGGGGAACGGGGCATGAAGCGCCTTTGCGACATCCTCGTGTCGCTCACGGCATTGGTCGTGCTATCGCCGCTGCTTCTCATGCTTGCCCTGCTGGTCGGTCTGCAGATGGGCCGTCCGATCCTCTTCCGTCAGACGCGCCCCGGCCTTCGCACGGTGCCGTTCGAATTGCTGAAGTTTCGCTCTATGCGCGACGCTTTCGGTGCCGATGGCGCGCCGCTTTCGGATGTCGAGCGCTTGACGGCGTTCGGCCGCTTCCTGCGCGCTACCAGCCTCGATGAGCTGCCGAGCCTTTGGAACGTCCTCAAGGGAGAGATGAGCCTTGTCGGGCCGCGCCCGCTGCTCATGGAATATCTGCCACGCTACAATGCCGAGCAGGCCCGGCGCCACGAGGTGCGGCCTGGGCTCACCGGCTGGGCCCAGGTCAACGGCCGCAATGCGTTGAGCTGGGAGGAGAAGTTCGCGCTGGACGTGTGGTATGTCGATAACCGCACCATGCGGCTGGACCTGTGGATCATGTGGCTGACGGTGCTGAAAGTCGTCCAGCGCGACGGGATCAGTGCGGAAGGAGAGGCAACGATGCCTAAATTCCGGGGCACCGACAGCCAGTGACGCGTCTCTACGGAATATACGGCGCGAGCGGATGCGGCAGGGGGATCATGCCGCTTGCGCGGCAAGCTTTCACGGATGAGCAGGCCCGGCTTGTTTTCATCGATGACGATCCTGGAGCGGATACCGCCAATGGGCATCCCGTCCTCACATTTCCGCAGTTCCTGGACGAACCCGCGTCGAAACGGGTCGCTATTCTCGCGATCGCCAGTTCGTCCGTGAGAGAGAGGCTCGATCGCCGCTGCCGCGACGCCGGCATTGAAGTGGCGGGTGTTCAGGCAGGCAACGTCGTGATCATGGACGACGTTGAGATCGGCCCCGGCGCCCTGTTATCGCCCTTCGTGACGCTGACGTCCAACATCCGCATTGGCCGCTGTTTCCATGGCAATCTCTATTCCTATGTCGAGCACGATTGCATGATCGGCGACTATGTCACTTTCGCGCCGGGCGTGAAGTGCAACGGCAACGTCACTATCGGCGATCATGCCTATGTCGGCTCGGGCGCGGTCATTCGACAGGGGCTGTCGGTCGGAGCCGGCGCGACGGTGGGGATGGGGGCCGTGGTGACGAAGGATGTTCCCGCCGGGGCGACAGTGATCGGCAACCCCGCGCGCATCATGGAAAAGAGCTAGCATGCTGAACACCGATTTTGCCCCATGGCCCAGCTTTACCGAGGAGGAGGTGGCTGCGGTTTCACGAGTGCTGCGTTCCAGCCGCGTCAATTACTGGACGGGTGAGGAATGCCGGGATTTCGAGCGTGAGTTCGCGCAATGGGCTGAGTGCGATCATGCGATCGCCGTGGCGAACGGCACCGTCGCGCTCGACCTGGCGCTGCACGGCCTGGGGATCGGCGCGGCGAACGGTGGCGATTCCACTGACGAGGTGATAGTCACCCCGCGAACCTTTCTCGCTTCGGTCAGCTGCGTGGTAAACGCCGGGGCAAGGCCGGTCTTCGCCGATGTCGAGCGCGATAGCGGAAACCTCTCTGCTAGCACGATCGAGGCGTGCCTGACGCCGCAAACCAAGGCAATCATTGTCGTTCACCTGGCCGGCTGGCCTGCCGACATGGACCCGATCATGGTGATGGCGAACGGCCACGGCATCAAGGTAATCGAAGACTGTGCCCAGGCTCACGGCGCGCGCTACAAGGGGCGCAGCGTGGGTTCGATCGGCCACGTCGGCGCGTGGTCGTTCTGCCAGGACAAGATCATGACGACAGGCGGGGAGGGCGGCATGGTCACGACCGGCGATCGCGATCTCTGGTCGCGCATGTGGTCGTTCAAGGATCACGGGAAGAGCTGGGAGGCAGTGTACGAGCGGGCCCACCCACCGGGCTTTCGCTGGCTTCACGAGAGCTTTGGGACGAACTGGCGCATGTTGGAGGTTCAGGCCGCCATCGGCCGCATTCAGCTTGGCCGAATGGCCCGGTGGACGGCAGCGCGGACGCACAACGCTGCGGCGCTTCGCGAAGCGCTGGCACCGTTGAGCGCGGCCGACGGTTGCCTGCGACTTCCTGAGCTCGCCGATCCAGACAGCGTGCATGCGGAATACAAGTTCTACGCCTACGTCCGGCCGGAGCGACTGGCCGCCGGGTGGGACCGCGACCGAATCGTGGCCGAGATCGCGCAAGCCGGCGTGCCGTGTTTCCAGGGAAGCTGCTCCGAAGTCTATCTGGAGCGCGCCTTCGAGGGCACCGACCTGCGCCCGGCGGAGCGCCTGCCAGTGGCGCGCGAACTGGGCGAGACGAGCCTCATGTGGCTCGTGCACCCCACGCTCACGCAAGAGCAGGTCGAAAAGACCGCGAGCGTCAGCGCTGCAGTCATCCAGCGTGCCACCGACGGCTGATCGAGCGTACGGCGTTGTGTGCCGGCATTGTTGATCACCCCCTCGCCCCTATCTGGCGACCGATGGAGGCAGACCTTTCGGCGGTGGCGCTCGTGGCGCAGGTGGAGCCCTGGCTCGTTCGCTTCGCAGAGGTGTGGATCGGGTGGAAGCTGTGGCTTTCGGACTGGACGGCGGTGAGCCATCCGGTACTTCACGCCTATCTCGGGGTCCTGGCGCAGATCCTGTTTGCCGCGTTCGCCCGTCGCGGGCTTGCGAGCTGGTGGCCCTGGCTGCTCGTTCTCGCGCTCGAGTGCTGGAACGAACTGCTCGACTGGTCGCGGGCGCTGGCCTACGGCTCGGCCGGCAGG
>Ga0310345_10002079_pt1 | contig 20812 bp, 19 predicted proteins | sample HC15DNA20500_MG_FD_204667 | JGI IMG/M metagenome (GOLD analysis project Ga0310345, IMG submission 204667) | Marine microbial communities from station ALOHA, North Pacific Subtropical Gyre - HC15-DNA-20-500_MG | ecosystem: Environmental > Aquatic > Marine > Oceanic | place: Pacific Ocean: North...
AGGCGCGATCACTGTGGTCGCGATTCGGATTCGAGAACGATGCCGCAGATCCTCTTCCTCCTTGCCGCCGGCGCCGGGATGATCCTCGCCAGCAAGCTGCTGCGTGGGGCTTCCGGCCGCGTGGATGAGGATCTGCGCCAGGCCCGGGAGGCCATGGACCGCAAGGAGCAGAGCCGCGACCGCACCACGGCCACGCCCCTGGAGCGTGACCCCGCAACGGGCATCTATCGTCCCAAGCAGCCCGATATTTCTTAAGCTTTTCGGCGGATCGGGCGCATATTCGGGGCACGCGCCTTGATCTTGCTGCTCCGATCCGAAATAGAGTGGCGCGAGATTTCGAACTGTCCCGCCGCCAACAATTCGCCTGCCCTCCGGCGCACAAGGTCCAGATGACCGAAAGCCAGCCTGCCAAAGCGAGAAACGCCAGCCCCAAAACCTCCTTTCAGGATCTCATCCTGACCCTGGAGAATTATTGGGCCGACCAAGGCTGCGTCATCCTCCAGCCTTACGACATGGAGATGGGGGCGGGCACCTTTCATCCGGCGACGACGTTGCGCTCCCTCGGGCCGAAGCCTTGGCGCGCCGCCTATGTGCAGCCCTGCCGCCGTCCCAAGGACGGGCGCTATGGCGAGAACCCGAACCGGCTGCAGCACTACTACCAGTTTCAGGTGATCCTGAAGCCGTCGCCCATCGACCTCCAGAACCTCTATCTGAAGAGCCTCGAAGCCATCGGCATCGACCCCCTCAACCACGACATCCGCTTCGTGGAGGACGATTGGGAGAGCCCGACCCTCGGCGCCTGGGGCCTTGGCTGGGAAGTCTGGTGCGACGGCATGGAAGTCTCCCAGTTCACCTACTTTCAGCAAGTCGGCGGCTTCGACTGCGAGCCCGTCTCCGGCGAGCTAACCTACGGGCTTGAGCGCCTGGCCATGTACGTTCAGGGCGTCGACAACGTCTACGACCTGAACTTCAACGGCGGCGAGGGCGACGCCAAGGTCTCGTACGGCGACGTGTTCCTCCAGGCGGAGCAGGAGCATTCGCGCTTCAATTTCGAATATGCCGACGTGCCGCGCCTCTTCGAGCATTTCAAGGATGCCGAGGCGGAGTGCCAGGCGCTGCTCCAGAAGGGCGACCACGGCGACCGCCACGAGCTGGCGCTCCCGGCCTACGACCAGTGCATCAAGGCCTCCCATATCTTCAATCTGCTGGATGCCCGCGGCGTCATCTCGGTCACCGAGCGCCAGGGCTACATCCTGAAGGTGCGCGACCTGGCCAAGGCCTGCTGCGCCGCCTGGCTTAAGACCGAAGCGGGAGGGGCCGGCTCATGAGCGGCGAACTCCTTCTCGAGCTGTTCTCCGAAGAGATCCCGGCCCGCATGCAGGCCCGCGCGGAGGGCGACCTCGCGCGCCTCGTCGGCGAGGCGTTGCAGGCGGCCGGCGTCGAGTATGGCGAGATGCGCACCTTCGCCACGCCCCGCCGTCTGACACTGCTGATCGACGGCTTGCCGGCAGCCTCTCCCGACGTGTCGGAGGAGCGTAAAGGCCCCCGCGTCGGCGCCCCCGATAAGGCCGTTGAAGGTTTCCTGAAATCGGCCGGTCTGGCCTCCATCGATCAGGCCGAGATCCAGTCCGACAAGAAGGGCGAGTTCTACGTCGCCCGCATCGAGAAGAAGGGCAGGGCGACGGCCGACGTGATCGCCGAAGCGATGCCCGGCATCATCCGCGACTTCCCCTGGCCGAAATCCATGCGCTGGGGAACCGGAAAGCTCCGCTGGGTCCGTCCGCTCCATTCGATCCTCTGCCTGCTCGACGGCAAGATCGTGGATTTCGAGATCGACGGCATCAAGAGCGGCGACGAGACACGCGGCCACCGCTTCATGGCGCCGCAAGCTTTCCGGGTGAAGAACTTCGCCGATTACGAGAAGCGGCTGCGCGAGGCTTACGTGATCCTCGATTCCGGCGAGCGCCGCGACCGGATCTTGGCCGGCGCGACCAAGCTCGCCGAGTCCCAGGGCCTCGCCCTCGTCGAGGATGCCGGGCTGGTCGCCGAGAACGCCGGGCTGACCGAATGGCCCGCGCCGCTCATGGGCAGGTTCGACGAGAGCTTCCTGGAGGTGCCGCCCGAGGTGCTGACCTCGACCATGAAGGCGCACCAGAAATGCTTCTCCGTCCGCACGCCTGGCAAGGAAGGTCTGGGCCAGCTTGCCAACCGCTTCGTGCTGGTCTCCAACCTGGAGGCCAAGGACGGTGGCAAGGCCATCACCGCCGGCAATGAGCGGGTAATCGCGGCCCGGCTCTCGGATGCGAAGTTTTTCTTCGATCAGGACCGCCAGGTGCCCCTGGAGGATCGCACTCGCGAGCTCCAGAACGTCGTCTTCCACGAGAAGCTCGGCACCCAATACGACCGCATCCAGCGCATCCGGGTGCTGGCGCGCGAGCTCGCGCCGATGGTGGATGCGGAGGCCGACGAGGCCGAGCGCGCCGCCATGCTCTGCAAGTCCGACCTCACCTCTGAGATGGTGGGGGAGTTCCCGGAGCTGCAAGGTGTCATGGGCCGTTACTACGCTTTGGACCAGGAAGAGCACCCCAACGTCGCCGATGCCATCGGCGCCCACTATAAGCCCGTCGGTGCCGGGGACGACGTCCCAACCGAGCCCACCGCCATCGCCGTCGCGCTCGCCGATAAGCTCGACATGCTGGTGGGCTTCTGGGCCATCGACGAGAAGCCCTCCGGCTCCAAGGATCCATTCGCCTTGCGCCGCGCCGCGCTGGGCGTCATCCGCATCGTGTTGGAGAACGGAATTCGACTTAGACTTCTTCAGCATCTCACCCCGCTAATGCGGGATTTAGAGCCTGTGTTTGTTACGGATCCCGCCTCTGAGGAGGCCGCCTCGGAAAAGCTTCTAGAAGGCTGGGGCGAGGAACCGGACGTTGGCTGGCTGAAGGGCCGCTACCTCCTCGACTTCTTCGCCGACCGCCTCAAAGTCTATTTGCGCGACCAGGGCGCCCGCCACGATCTCATCGATGCGGTTTTCTCTCTCGGCGGCCAGGACGACCTTCTGATGATCGTCCGCCGGGTTGAGGCATTGGGCAAGTTCCTGCAGACCGAGGACGGGGCCAATCTGCTCGCCGGCACCAAGCGGGCCAGCAACATCCTGCGCATCGAGGAGAAGAAGGACGGCAAGACCTATGACGGCACGCCCGACCCGACCCTCCTTGAAAAGGAAGAAGAAAAGATCCTCGAGGCCAAATTGACCGAGGCCGAGCAGGCGGCCAAAACCGCCGTCGAATGCGAGGATTTCGAGGCCGCTATGACGGCGCTCGCCCAGCTCCGCGCGCCTGTCGATGCCTTCTTCGACAACGTCACGGTCAACGCCGAAGAGGCCGATTTGCGCGAGAATCGTCTCAAGCTCCTCAACCGCATCCGTGCGGCCACCCTAACGGTTGCCGATTTTTCCCGGATCGAAGGCTGAACTTTTGCGTTAAGCTTCCTGCCTAGGCTGATCTGCGCCAAAAATGCCAATGGGAAGGCAGGTGCGGACGGCCCCGAAGCACGGTTAGGAGGAAGCCCAATGTTTCGACCGTTTGTGACTATTTGCGCCCTCGTCCTGACCGCCGGCCTGTTGAGCGCCTGCGGTCCCGACGAAGAGGAAACGGCAAATACTGCCGAAGAGACCACCCAAGAAGAGACCACCCAAGGAGACGTGACCACCGAAACCGACGTCACCGCTGAGACCGATGCGGCTGGCGATGAGGTGATCGAGGAAGACACCGTCGAGATGGCGGAGGCCGACAACGAGCCAGCCGCCGAGATCTCCGAGGCAGAGACTGACGCTGCCGCCGCGCCCGAGCCGAACGATGCGGCCGGCGAGGATACGGAAGCCGACACCGAAGCGGACACCGAAGCCGCCGCGGGCGGCGATGCCGCCGCGTCCGGCGGTGAGAAGTCCCCCCAGGAGGTCGTTGAATCGACCGAGAAGGGTCAGCTGAAGAACCCCTATGCCGACGATCCTGAGAGCGTCGCCGAAGCCGGCCACAAGCTCTACATGGGCCTCGGCTGCAACGGCTGTCACGGCGGCGGCGGTGGCGGCGGCATGGGCCCGCCCCTGACCAACTCGGTCTGGGTGTATGGCAGCGACGACGACACGCTGTTCCGCTTCATCACCCTCGGCTCCGACCAGTATCAGAAGACCTATGACGCGGCCCGTAAGGGTTCCGAGAACGTCGTCGGTCCGATGCCCCCCATGGGCGGCGCCAATATCAAGACCGCTGACGATCTCTGGAAGGTGATCTCCTGGATCCGGACCATTAATCCGGAATCTGGCGGCGGTGGTGGCGGATCGAGCGGTGGCGCGCCGAAGCCGCCCGAGTTCGACTAGCCATTAGGCGTCTGATCCCGAGGCTTCACTCAGAGCCTCTCGAAAGCCTCTTGCATGAAGCGTGGCGGGGCGGATATGCGGAAACGCATGCCCCGCCACCTCTTTGTCTACGGCACGTTGCGCCGCGGCAGCCGCCGCCCCATGGCTCTGCAGTTGCATGCCGCCGCAACCTCCCTCGGCCCTGCCATCGCACGCGGGGCGCTTTACGATTTCGGCAGCTATCCCGGAGCCATCTTCGGTGATGACCATCCTGGTGAAATCGTCGGCGAAGTCTTCGCCATGCCTGACGATGCCCGTCTGCTCGCCGCCCTCGACGCTTACGAGGGGATCGCTGGCGAGGAGGAGGGCGGCCTCTACCGGCGCATCGAAATCCCGCTGCATCTGCCCCACGGTGAACGGGTGATGGCCTGGAGCTATGAGCTCGTGGAGACGCCGCCCGCTTCCCGCCGCATCCCAAGTGGAGATTGGCTGAAGAAGAGCGCGCGCCCGGCGTAAGCTCTTCACGAAGATCGTTAGCCTCGATTGTGTCGCGGCGAGGGGAGGAGTAGAACCGCTTCCGCGAATTTGCTTACCCATGTGACCTGATAGTGTGACCCAGCAAGAGCCGGACAGCGCCGAACCACCCAAATGGGTCTATGCCTTTGGCGCAGGACGCGCCGACGGCTCCGCCGCGCTGAAAGAGATTCTCGGCGGCAAGGGGGCCCACCTGGCGGAGATGTCCAGGCTCGGCCTGCCCGTTCCGCCCGGCTTCAGCATTTCCTCCGATGTCTGCCGCGCCTACTACAAGGCCGGCCGCGCGCTCCCCGACGCGCTGAAGCCCATGGTGGTGGAGGCGCTGGAACGGGTGGGTGAGATTGCCGGCTCGCGCTTCGGCGATCCGAAGGACCCGCTCCTCGTTTCCGTCCGGTCCGGCTCCCGCGCCTCCATGCCGGGGATGATGGACACGGTCCTCAATCTCGGCCTCAACGACGAGACCGTGGAGGGGATCGCCGCCCGGTTCGGCGACAAGCGCTTCGCCTATGACAGCTATCGCCGCTTCATTCAGATGTATGGCGACGTGGTGCTCGGCATCGATCACCACCTGTTCGAGGAGCGGCTGGAGCACTTCAAGAACATGAAGGGCTACGAGCTCGACACGGAGCTGACGGCCGACGAATGGCTGGAGGTCGTCCGCCGCTACAAGGAGCTGGTGGACGAGGAGCTGGGCGAGCCCTTCCCGCAAGACCTGCACGACCAGCTCTGGGGCGCCATCGCCGCCGTCTTCGGCTCCTGGCAGAACGCCCGCGCCATCGCCTATCGCCGTCTGCACGATATCCCCGACGATTGGGGCACGGCGGTCAATATCCAGGCCATGGTGTTCGGCAACCGGGGCGACAAGAGCGCGACCGGTGTCGCCTTCACCCGAAACCCGTCGACGGGCGAGAAGGAGCTCTACGGCGAGTTTCTCATCAACGCCCAGGGCGAGGACGTCGTCTCAGGGATTCGGACGCCGCAATCCCTCACCGCCCAGGCCCGCCGCGAATCCAACGACCGCCGCGACTCCCTGCAAGAAGCGATGCCGGAGACCTTCGCCGAGCTCTGCGAGATCTGCGACAAGCTCGAAGCTCATTTCCGCGACATGCAGGATATCGAATTCACGGTCGAGGAAGGCACCCTCTGGATGCTGCAGACCCGCACCGGCAAGCGGACCATGCCGGCGGCTCTGAAGATCGCCGTCGACATGGCGAGCGAAGGCGTGATCACCCGGGAGGAGGCGGTCTCCAGCATCAACGCGTCCCAGCTTGACCAGCTGCTCCACCCCACCATCGATCCCGATGCGGCGAAGGAGGTCATCGGCCGGGGGCTCGCTGCCTCGCCGGGTGCGGCCAGCGGCGAGCTCGTTTTCGACGCCGACGAGGCGGTCCATCTGCGAGCCCAAGGCCATACGGTGATCCTCGCCCGCGTCGAGACTTCGCCGGAGGACGTGCAGGGCATGCATGCCGCCGCTGGCATCGTCACCACCCGTGGCGGCATGACCAGCCACGCCGCCGTCGTCGCCCGCGGTATGGGCCGTCCTTGCGTGTCCGGCGCGACCCGCGTGCAGATCGATCTCGAGAAAGAGACCCTCACCGCCGGCGGCGTCACCTTGCGGAAAGGCGACATCGTCACCCTGGACGGCTCGACCGGCGAAATCATCCGGGGCCGCGTGCTGACCCGCCAGCCGGAGATGTCCGACGCCTTCGCCACCCTCATGGGCTGGGCGGACGAGTTCCGCCGCCTGGAGATCCGCGCCAACGCCGACAGCGAGTTCGACGCGGCGCAGGCGCGGGATTTCGGCGCCGAGGGTATCGGCCTCTGCCGCACCGAACATATGTTCTTCGACGAGGACCGCATCTCGGTGATGCGGGAGATGATCATCGCCGAAGATGTCGAAGGCCGCCGCGAGGCGCTCGCCAAGCTGCTCCCGATGCAGCGCGAGGACTTCATCGGCCTGTTCGAGATCATGGCCGGACAGCCCGTCACCATCCGCCTGCTCGATCCCCCGCTGCACGAATTCCTGCCCCATGACGAAGCCCATATCGCCGAGGTGGCCGAGGCCATGGGTATCAGCAAGTCGCGGCTACGCCGCCGCGTAATGGCCTTGCGGGAGTTCAACCCTATGCTGGGCCATCGCGGCTCGCGGCTCCTGGTCAGCTATCCGGAGATCGCCGAGATGCAGGCCCGCGCCATCTTCGAGGCCGCCATCCTCGCCGGCGAGAAGCTGGGCGCGCCGGTCCTGCCGGAGATCATGGTGCCGCTGGTGACCGTGAAGGCGGAGCTCGACATCATCCGCGGCCACATCGATCGCGTGGCCGCCGAAGTGGGTGCGGAGACGGGGCAGACCCTCGACTATACGGTCGGCACCATGATGGAGCTGCCCCGGGCCTGTCTCGCCGCGGGCGGCATCGGCCAGAGCGCGGACTTCTTCTCCTTCGGCACCAACGACCTGACCCAGACCACCTTCGGCCTCTCCCGAGACGACGCCGGCCGCTTCCTCGGCGAGTACTCAGACAAGGGCATCATCCATCACGATCCCTTCATGACGCTGGATGACGGCGTGCGGGAGCTGATGGAGATCGGGCTGGAGCGGGGCAGGGCCTCCCACCCCGGCTTGAAGGTCGGCATCTGCGGCGAGCATGGCGGCGACCCGGCCACCATTCGCTTCTGCGAGAAGATCGGCGTGGACTATGTTTCCTGCTCGCCCTACCGGGTTCCGATCGCCCGCCTCGCCGCCGCCCAGGCCAGATTGGGATCGGCGTTTACCCTGTCTTAATAACAATTTGCGAAGACTCGTTCACACATCGTTGACCACATTTTGCCCAAACTTATGGGCAAGGTTACGAGACGTTAAGGACGGGATCCGGGGCAGTCCGGACGGGGGTATCGCGTAGAGTCATCTGCCGAGTTCTCGTCGCTCTCCGGAAAAATATTGGACGCTTCAGCCTGAGACCGTTGCCGGCGTTTGCGGCAGCATTCGGGCCCGAGGAGCCAGCCCAGGGACGGGCAAGGCCTCCGATGAAGTCGACGGGGACTAACGCGGAGGGACCATGAGCGAGCGCTCATGCGGCGGGAAAAAGCGAGCCGTCTTGCCTGTAGTAATGGGGGTCCTGGCCGGGCTTCCGCTTCTGGGACTGGCCTATGTGGCCGCTGTTCCCGGCAACATGGTGGCTTTCGAGATCGAGCTTCTGCTCTCTGGCAAGGGCTCCGTAAAAGCCCTCACCAAGGCCATCACCGACGAGGGAGATCGTCCGCAGCCGCTCGCGCCGGAAGCCATGGCGCTGTTCCGCAGCTTCGGCAAAGGCCCCCGCGCCGACCAGTATCTCGACGTCATCACCACCACCTACGCCACCAAGAAGCCCATCGTCGCAGCCCTCCTGACCAGCGATGGCGGACTGAAGTCCGGCGCTCTGGTGAATCCCAATGCCATCATGCGCGCCGCCAAGGCCGACCGCCTGAAGAAGACCTTTAGCCAGGTCGCCCTGCGCGGGCCGCTGAGCGATGGAAAGGGCACCGACATCTTCATGCGTCCGACCATCGAGGAAGAGGAATTCGCCTTCGGCCGCAGCTATGACGGCATGGCGCTCCTCCAGTGGGCCGTTCTGAAGCCTCTCGAGGAGAAGGAAGAGGGCGTTTCCTACAAGGGCGAGACGGAAGCCGAGTTCCGCGCCCGCGAGCGCCGCTGCCTCGCCACCGCGATCTATTTCGAGGCGCGCGGCGAGCCCGTGAAGGGCCAGCTGGCCGTCGCCCAGGTCATCATGAACCGCGTGCGCAGCCCGAAATTCCCCGACACCGTCTGCGGCGTGGTCTTCCAGGGCCAGTTCAAGAAGGGCTGCCAGTTCTCCTTCACCTGCGACGGGAAATCCGACAATCCCGACGACGACGAAGAGTGGACCCTCGCCCAGAGCCTCGCCGAGCAGGTGACCACCGATCAGGTCTGGCTGCCGGAGGTGGACTACTCGACCTTCTATCACGCCAATTACGTGCGTCCGCGCTGGGCGCGCAGCATGAACAAGATCGACAAGATCGGCGCGCACATCTTCTACAAGAAGCGCCACGAGGAGCCCTACGAGGTCACCGTGCCTCATGGCGAGGTGCAGGTCGCTGCCGAAGATACCGAGATCAACAGCGTGATCACGCCTTCGCTCGTGCACCAGGTCTCCGCGGCGCCGACCACTTCCACGCCGGGTCTTTCCCTGGCCTCGTCGGGGGGTGCGCCTAGCGCCAGTCCAGCGACAGGTCTAGGTTTTTCGGTGAGTGAGTAAGCGCGCCGATTGAGATGAAATCGACGCCGGTCTCCGCGATGCTGCGGACCGTCTCCAGAGTGACGCCGCCCGACGCTTCCGTCTGAACGTCCGGCGCCCGGTCGCGGACCATTTGGACCGCCCGCTTCAGCGTCGCCGTATCCATATTGTCGAGCAGGACGATATCGATCGGCTCCCTGAGGGCTTCTTCCAGCTGATCCAGCCGGTCGACCTCGACTTCGATCCGCAATTTCCGCCCGTCTTGCGCGTTGAGATGGCGCGCGATGGCTTCGAGCGCCGGCGCGATCCCGCCCGCTTCGGCGATGTGGTTGTCCTTCACCAGCACCGCATCGAACAGGCCGAAGCGATGGTTGCGCCCGCCGCCCGCCAGCACCGCATATTTCTCCAGCGCCCGCAGGCCCGGCGTGGTCTTGCGCGTATCGATGATCGTGACGCCCGTGCCCTCCACGCGCCTCACGAACTCCGCTGTAAGGCTGGCGATTCCGCTCAAGCGTCCGAGGAAGTTCAGCGCCACCCGTTCGCCTGTGAGGATCGCGCGCGCCTTGCCGTGGATATCGGCGATGCCGTCACCGACGCCGACCGTATCGCCGTCGCCCACGATCGGGTTGAAATGGATCTCCGGGTCGAGGGCCTTGAACGCCGCTTCCGCCAGGTCGAGACCGGCGATGACGCCCGCTTCCCGCGCCACGATCCTGGCATTCCCCACCGCGCCTTCCGGTACGATGGCATCCGTCGTGACGTCGCCAGCCGCGCCGAGATCTTCGGCGAGCGCGACCTTTACCGCCTGAGCGACGAGGGGAGGGGGAAGGACAGTCTTCAGGGTCATGGGAAGAGCCGTACGCGCTGCCTTACGCGTGCAGCGCCGTGACCACGCCGGAGCGGGTCTGGTCGCCGCCGGTTGCCTCGCGCGCGATCGCGTCCGCCTCGTCCAGCGTGAAGAAGCTGCGCCTTGCGAGCGCCGGGTTGGCTTCCGGGTAATCGCTGCGGAAATGGGCGCCCCGGCTCTCGTGGCGAGCATAGGCCGCCGCCGCGATGAGCTTCGCCGCCGTCAGCATGTTCTTCAGCGGCCGGTCGGGACGGCTGGCTTCCAGCTCCGCGATGACCGCGAGCGCTTCGGCCAGGGATTTCTCGTCCCGCACAACGCCGACCTTCGCCGCCATGGTCTGACGCAGAAGCCGGATGCGGCGCGTGTCGTCCTTTGCCGGCGGCTCGTCGAAATCGAAGGCCTTCCCGGCATCACCACGGAAATTCTGCATCGTGGCGGCGACGTCCTCCGCAACCCGGGCGCCGAAGACGACCGCTTCCAGGAGTGAGTTGGAAGCCAGGCGGTTCGCGCCGTGGGCGCCCGTCGAGGCAACCTCGCCGCACGCCCAGAGGCCGTCCACCGAGCTCCGTCCATCGGCGTCCGTCAGCACCCCGCCCATATGGTAATGGGCCGCCGGAGCCACCGGCACAGGCTCCACCGCCGGGTCGATGCCCGCCGCCAGACAGGCCGCATGCACCGTCGGAAAACGTTGGGCGAGGGTCGCGCCGAAGGGCCGAAGGTCCAAATAAGCGCCGGCTCCGCTCACCACCTGGCGGTGCACCGCGCGCGCCACGATGTCCCGTGGCGCCAGCTCCGCATCAGGATGGACGCCCCGCATGAAGCGCTTGCCGGAGTTGTCGATCAGATGGGCGCCTTCGCCGCGCAGAGCCTCGGTGGCTAGGGGCGCGGGATCGACGCCGATATTCAGTGCCGTCGGGTGGAACTGCACGAACTCGGCGTCGGCGATGACCGCGCCCGCCCGGGCTGCGATCGCCACGCCTTCGCCGCGGGACGGTGCAGGGTTCGTCGTGACCGCGTAAAGCTGGCCCGCGCCGCCCGTGGCGAGGATCACGGCGCGTGCCGGAAGGATGCGCCGCTTCGGCCGTTCCTGATCCGCACTATGCAGCGCGATGCCGGCCACGCGGCCGTCGCTCAGCAGCAAATCACCGGCATTCCACCCGTCCATCACGGTGATGGAGGGCGTCTTTCGCACCGCCTCGATCAGCGCGCTCATGATGGCCTTGCCGGCCGTGTCGCCCTTCACATGGAGGATGCGGCGGCTGGTGTGAGCGGCTTCCTGACCAAGCGCCAGCTTGCCCTCAAGGTCGCGGTCGAACGGCACACCGTATTCGAGCAGCTCCGCGACGCGCGAGCGTGCCTCCCGGGCCATCAGCTCGGCGATGCTTTCTTCCACGATGCCGGCGCCCGCGCCGATCGTGTCCGCTGCGTGGGCTTCCGGAGAATCCCCTTCGCCCACCGCCGCAGCGATTCCGGCCTGGGCCCAGAAGCTGGACCCGCCTTCGCCGAACGGCGCACCGGAGACGACAGTGACCGGCAGGGGCGCCAGCTTCAGCGCCGTGAAGAGCCCGGCAAGCCCGGCACCGACCACGACGATCCCGCCGTCGGTGCTATTGGCGCGCGTGCCCAGTCTGCGCAGTTCCGCATCACTCATCGGAATGACCTCCGGCGCAAGACGCCTAGTTGTTCAGATTGATCATGCGCTCCACCGCACGGCGCGCAGGTTCCGCCACATCCTCCGGCACCGTCACCTCCTCCTTGAGGAAGATCAGACTGTCGAGGATCTTCGGCAGGGTGATGCGCTTCATATGCGGGCAGAGATTGCACGGCCGCACGAACTCGACGCCGGGCGACTCCACGGCGACGTTGTCGCTCATGGAGCACTCGGTCACCAGCAGCACCTTGCTCGGCTGGTTGTCGTGTACCCACTGGATCATCCCGCTGGTGGAACCGGTGAAGTCGGACTCGCCGATCACCTCCGGCGGACATTCGGGGTGCGCGATGATCTTCACGCCGGGATCGGCCTCGCGATAGGCGCGCAGCTCCTCCGCCGTGAAGCGCTCATGCACCTCGCAATGGCCCTTCCAGGTGATGATCTGCACGTCGGTCTTGGAGGCCACATACTGCGCCAGGAACTCGTCCGGGATCAGGATGACCCGGTCGGTCCCCATGGATTCCACCACCTTCACCGCGTTGGAGGAGGTGCAGCAGATATCGCACTCCGCTTTCACCTCGGCGCTCGTGTTCACATAGGTCACGATCGGCACGCCGGGATAGGCCTCGCGCAGGGCGCGGACGTCGGCGCCGGTGATCGACTCGGCGAGCGAACAGCCCGCGTTGCTGTCGGGAATCAGCACCGTCTTATTGGGATTGAGCAGCTTCGACGTCTCGGCCATGAAGTGCACACCGCACTGCACGATGACATCGGCATCCGCTTTCGAAGCCTCGCGCGCGAGCTGCAGCGAGTCGCCGACCACATCGGCCACGCAGTGGAAGATCTCCGGCGTCATGTAGTTATGTGCCAGAACCACCGCGTTCCGGTGCTTCTTCAGATCGTTGATCGCCTTGACGTAAGGCGCGAAGCCCGGCCACTCGATGGGCGGAATCACGCGCTTCACGCGCTCATAGAGATGCGCGGTCGCACGCTCCACCTCCGGCGTGTAGGCAAGCTCCGGGATCATGTGGTCGGGCAGCGGCGCACCCTCATAAGGATTGAGGATTTCGTGCTGCGCATGACCTTCTTGAGGCGTCCCCGTCATGGGCTCAACTCTCCGTTCGGTGTGACCCTGTGGAATAATACTCATAATGAGTATATATAGGATGTTAAATTACCGGCACAAGGTCGTCAGCCCGGTGCCGGCGAGGGCAGGCGCCTTCGCCTCGACCCCCATGCTCGGTTATCTCTCTTGAGACTATAAGAGGACCACCGAGCAATTTCCAGGGGGTTTGGCGAAGGGCCCTGATGCGGTCTTAACCGTCTTCGTTGTCGGCCTTGGTCAGCTTGATCAGCTTCCCGTCGGCCCCGTCCGTGACCGCCCAAATGGCGCCATCGGGACCCTGGGCCACATCGCGGATGCGGGCATCCACCTTCAGGAACTGCTGATCCTCGAACTTATCGCCATCCAGGGTGATCAGGATGATGGCCTGGGACGACAGCCCGGCAACCACGAGTTGGCCCTTCCAATCGGGGAATTCCTCGCCCGTATAGAACGTCATGCCGGAAGGCGAGATCACCGGGTTCCAGTACTTCACCGCATCGGCGAACTCAGGGTGGGTCGGCGGGTCCGGGATCTTGGAGCCGTCGTAATTGTCACCCCAGCTCACCACGGGCCAGCCGTAGTTCTTGCCGGGCTGCGGCTTGATCAGCTCGTCGCCGCCGCGCGGACCGAACTCGATTGTCCAGAGATCGCCGGTGTCGGGCCGGATGGCGGCGCCCTGAACGTTGCGGTGACCGTAGGACCAGATCTCAGGCAACGCCATTTCGTCACCGACGAAGGGATTGTCTTCCGGCACGCTTCCATCCGGATTGACGCGGATCACCTTGCCGAGATGGGTTTGCAGATCTTGGGCGGGATCGAACTTGAAGCGCTCGCCGGTCGTGATGAACAGCTTACCGTCCGGTGCGAAGGCGAGGCGGGAGCCGAAATGGTTCGGCCCTTCCTTCTTCGGCTTCTGACGGAAGATTACTTCCACGTCGGTCAGCTTGCCGTCCTGGAGCTTTCCCCGGGCTGCCGCAGTTCCGGCCTTGCCGCCCTCGCCGGGCTCAGAATAGGTCAGATAGACGAGGCTGTTCTCTTCGAAATCGGGATCGAGCGCCACGTCGAGCAGCCCGCCTTGGCCGTTTGCCCAGACCTCGGGCACGCCTTCGATGGGCTCGGAGACCTTCCCATCTTTCGTCACCTTCACCAACTCGCCGCCCTTCTGGGTCACCAGAATCTCCCCATCGGGCAGGAAGGTGAAGCCCCAGGGGCTGTCGAGCTCAGCCACGGTTTCGACATTGATCGGGCCCGCGGTGCTCTTCACCGTATCCTTCAGGGCGAAGGCCGGCTGGCTCACGAGCAGGAGGGCGCCGACAGCGCCCGCAACTTGCATCGGCTTAAATCGCATAACGGACTCTTTTGATTACTGTGGTCATCTGCTCCAAACGCAGGCGCCTCCGGTAAGTTCAGATCGATCGCGCAAGGAGCCCGATCCCCGGCCGCGGCAGCCTCCAAGCAGGGTCGGCTCTTTCGCGGTCCCGCTGGCGCAGATGGAAGTTGTGCAATGAACACGCGAACAGCCAATGACAGCGATCCGCTGGAGATCGAGGTGGGTGGCAGATCGCTCCTCACCGAACCGCTGCTCAACAAGGGCCTGGCCTTCACGGTGGAAGAGCGGAGCGAGTTCGGTCTGCACGGCTTGCTGCCGCCTCATATCGAAACCCTCGAGGAGCAGGTGGAGCGGCGCCTGATCGCGGTGCGGCGATTGAGGACGGATTCTGAGAAGTATCACTTCCTTTCCGACCTGCAGGACGAGAACGAAACGCTCTACTACGCGCTCATCACTTCTCATCTCGACGAGATGCTGCCGCTTATCTACACGCCGACCGTCGGCCAGGGCTGCCAGGAATACAGCGATTATTGGCGCTACCCGCGCGGCCTGTTCCTGAGCCTGCCCTACAAGGACCGGATCGCCGAGATCCTGTCTCACCCCCGCTACGACAATGTCGAAGCGATCGTCGTCTCCGATGGTGAGCGCGTGCTGGGGCTGGGCGACCAGGGCGTCGGCGGCATGGGCATCCCCGTCGGCAAGCTGGCCCTCTATACGGCGTGCGGCGGGCTCAGCCCCGCCACCACCTTGCCCGTCTTCCTCGACGTCGGCACCGACAACCAGGCGCGCCTCGACGATCCGCTCTATATCGGCTGGCGGCACGCCCGCGTGCGCGGTGCCGAGTACGACGATTTCGTCGAGAGCTTCGTTTCCGCCGTGGAGAAGCGCTGGCCGAACGTTTTGCTGCAATGGGAAGACTTCGCCCGCGGCCAGGCCGGGCGGCTGCTGAACCGCTACCGCGACCGGCTCCTCACCTTCAACGACGACATCCAGGGCACCGCCGCCGTGGCGGCCGGCACGCTGCTTGCGGCCATGAACGTCTCCGGTGTCCCGTTCGAGGAGCAGCGCATTGTGATCGTCGGCGCCGGCTCCGCCGGCTGCGGCATCGGCAAGCTCATCCTCCGGCAGATGATCGAGTCCGGCCTCTCGGAGGCCGAAGCCCGCCGCCGCTTCTACGCGGTCGATATCGACGGGCTTCTGGTGGACGACATGCCCGGCCTTCTGGAATTCCAGCAGCCCTTCGCCCAATCCCGCTCCGCGGTCGCGGATTGGCGGCAATCGGGCACGAGCCGGATCACACTTGAAGACGTGGTCGCCAACGCAAAGCCCACTCTCCTGATCGGCGTCTCCGCTCAGCCCGGCATCTTCCATGAAGAGCTGGTGCGGACCATGGCCGCCAATGTCGAGCGTCCCGTCATCATGCCGCTCTCCAACCCCACCTCCTGCGCCGAAGCCGAGCCCGCCGATCTGATCCACTGGACCGATGGCCGGGTAATCACCTGCACTGGAAGCCCGTTCGCGCCGGTGGACCATGGCGGGCGCCGCTTCACCATCGATCAGACCAACAACGCCTACATCTTTCCGGGGCTGGGGCTCGGCGTCCTCGCCGTAGGGGCAAGGCGGGTTACCGACGGCATGTTCGCCGCTGCAGCGCGCGCCCTTGCCGCCATCTCGCCGGCCCGCGACGATCCTTACGCTCCGCTGCTTCCGCCCACGAAGTTCCTTCGGGACGTGGCCGTGGCCATCGCTATGGCGGTTGCCAGACAGGCGCGGGAGGAGGGGCTCTGCGCCCCGTTCGAGGACGACGATCTGCCGGCGCTTCTGGCCGCGAAACGCTGGCAGCCCGTCTACCGCACCTACACGAAGAAACCCGGCTACCGGCGCATTCCGCAACGGCCGGATCTTTAGCCCCGCGCCGCCTTCACCCGAAGGCCGGGGGCAGGGCGCTCCAGCACGACCTCGCGGCGGAAGCGGTAGAGCCTCGCCGGGCGTCCGCCCGTCCGGGTCGAGACGCCGCCGGTCTGCTCCACGAGGCCGGCATTCTCCACCAGCCGGCGGAAGTTCTGCTTGTGCAGCAGTGTGCCGGAGATGGCCTCCACGGTCTGCTGCAGATCGAACAGGGTGAATTCGGCGGGCAGGAGCTCGAACACCACCGGCCGGTATTTCAGCTTGCCCCGCAGGCGGCTGATGGCGGTGGCGAGGATGCGCCGGTGATCGAACGCCATGGGCCGCCCGAGCTCCGGCACGTCCGGCCAATCCTTCGCCGCGATGCGCCCGTCACGCTTCGCTTCGGTGACGAGGCCGGCCTCGTAGAGTAGCTCGTAGCGCTCCAGCACCTTCTCCTCGTCCCAGCCGCCGCCGATCCCGAAGCCGATCTTCAGCCGCTCCTCGCGCCCCAGCGGACGCACCGGACGGTCGGGGCGGGGCGGGCGCTTGGCCCATTCCTTCAGGCGGGGCTCGATCTGTTCGGTGAGGATGTCGGGCTTGCCCTTCCGCCAGTCCTCCCAAGGGAAATAGGCGTACCAGGGCGACCAGTGAGAACCGCGGAGGTCCTCCGCCATGCCGCGGGTGAGGGCGAGGTAACCGATGGACAGCATGTGGCTCGCCGCGGCGTCCGGGTCCGCATGGCGGCCCCTATCGCCGAACGTGTAGAGCTGCTCCACATAGCCGAGATCGAGGCCGGTCTGCTCCTCCACCCAGCTGCGGAGCCCGATCTCCAGGGTGCGATGTTCGCGGGGGGAGAACGGGCCGAAGGGGAGGGCGTCGTATTCTCCGGAGCCCACCGTCCCCGGCCGCACGACCAGAATCTGCGGCTGCTGCTCGCGCACCGTGACGATGGCGGCGTTCAGCCCAAGCTCGATGTGCAGATCGGGAGAATACTCGCTCGCCTCACTCGGCGCGGCCCGTCCCGGAGAGGCGGCCATGACTACGCCGCGAGCTGAACGTCGAGCGTGAAGACCCGTCCCTCGGCGGCGATCTCGCCATCGCCGATCGCTTCAACGGCCTGCACCATCCGGCCCTCGCGCGCCAGCATGGCATCGGCCAGCGCCACCAGACGGCGATTGGGATAGGCGGTCGGCGAAGCCTGCCGGAGCGCTTGGGCGATCTCGAACTCGCAGGCCCTCGGGTTGAGGGAGCATAGCACGATGAAGGCCGCGGCGGTGGACCGGCTGATGCCCGCCCAGCAGTGGATCAGGAGCGGCGCCTGGCGGTCCCAGCTCTCGGCGAAGGCGATCAGCTCTTCGACATGTGTCTCGCAGGGCACGACATGACCCGGGACCGGATCGCAGATATCGTTCATGGCAAGCTTCAGATGCCGCGTCGGCTCGATGCCCGCAGGCGTCTCAACCACCATGTCGTTGTTGATGAGCGTCACCACGTGGCTCACACCCGCGTCCGCGACGGTGCCGGCGACGCGGCTCAGCGGCGACACGTAGATGGTCTGTTTTATGGTCTCGTCGGCGTTTGACTGGTCGGCCATGGCGAATCACCCTCTCCGAGCGTCTCCCTAAGCGCTTTTCATCGCAGAATGACGATTCTCGCGCCGTTTCGCCAACCTAAAGCAGCAATTCTCGCTCAAATGTGAAGTTGGCCGAACCGCTTTAAGAAAAGCTTTTGCGCATCGTCCGCCGGCAGCGGCTTCAGCCGTTCGAGCTTCTTCTTCAGGGGCTCGGTGAGCCCCCGCGGACTTCCGAAGAAGCGGCGCGCTTCGGCCGGCTCGAAGCCCGCCAGCACCGTCGCTTCGTAATAGGCCGCGATGTGGTCCGCCCGCTTGATCAGCTGCTCGATCCCCGCCGGCGGCTCGGGCGGCAGCCCAAAGCGCATATAGACCGCCGCCATTAGCCGGTGCTCGAACGCCTTGTAGTCGAACGAGAGCGCCGCCTTGAACGGGCTGATCAGGTCGCCGATCACATATTCCGCCGCATCGTGCAACAGCGCCGCCAGCCGCCACTTCGGATCGAGCGTCGGCCGGATGGCGCAGACGATCTCCTCCACCATGACGCTGTGCTGGGCGACGGAGAAAGCGTGCGCCCCTTTCGTCTGGCCGTTCCAGCGGGAGACACGCGCAAGTCCATGAGCGATATCGGAAATTTCCACATCGAGCGGAGAAGGATCGAGCAAGTCGAGCCGCCTGCCGCTGAGCATTCGCTGCCAGGCTCGGGCTTTGTTTTCTGAAGTCGGAACAGTCATGGGGTTTGCGAAGTCTTGGTCGGTGGCATGAGACTCGTCTCTAAGCCGGAAAAATTGCGAAAGACGGCGTACTCAACTGGACGCGGGGGACATATCGTGCGAGTTGAATTTTTCGCGGAGGCCGCTCGTTCAGTGTCATCACAGGGAGCATGACATATGGCAAAGACCAAGCTGACCAGGTACTCGCTAGCGTACAACTCCACCAATAGCCGGTGGGAGCTTAAGAACGAATCCACCAAGGATGTCGTGAAGAAGTTCAAGACGAAAGCCGACGCCATCAAGGGCGGCGTGCTTGAGAAGGCCGTAAAAGAGGGATCGGTCCGGATCAAGAAGCGCGACGGCAAAATCCAGGAAGAACGCACCTACCCGCGCAACCGCGATCCGCGCGGTGCCAAGGGCTAAGGGTTTCGGCGAGGTCCTCAGGGAACACCGACGCCGAACCGGCTAAGGTGTGGGCCTCGCCAATTCCGCACAGGCGGCGTGGCGCGGGCAGCCGATCAGGTGGTCGTTGACCATCCCCACGCTCTGCATCATCGCATAGACCGTCGTCGGTCCGCAGAAGCGGAAGCCGTTCGCCTCGAGCGCTTTCGCCAGCGCGCGGCTTTGATCTGTTTGGGCCGGGATGTCGGACATGCTCTTGCGGCGATGCTGGATCGTCGCGCCGTCGACGAAGCTCCAGACGAAGTCGCTGAAATCCTGCTTGGCGCTCAGATCCAGGAAGGCTTGCGCGTTGGAGATCGCCGCTTCGATCTTCCCGCGATGGCGGATGATGCCCGGATCGGCCAGCAGGGCCTCGATCTTCTCAGGGCCAAACTTCGCCACCCGATCCGCTTCGAAATTCTCGAATACCTCTCTGAAGCGCTCGCGCTTCCTCAGGATCGTGATCCAGGAAAGCCCCGCCTGGAATCCCTCCAGTAATAGCTTTTCAAAGAGGGCGCGCGGGTTGCGCTGCGGCACGCCCCATTCCTCGTCGTGATAGGCGATATAGAGCGGGTCGTTTCCGGCCCAGGGGCAGCGCTGCTCTTCCGCGGCCGTGTTCAGCTTGCTCATGCGGGCGCCGTACCGGTCGGCACGTCGAAGCTCGCCCAATCCGGCTGCACAAGACGGACCGGAACGTCGCCGCAGGTGAGAGTCTCGCCCTTGGCGACGGCGTCAGCGGCCCGGTCCAGGCGCAGCAGGGCAAGCCCCCTCTCGCCGCTCACCGACGTCAGGCTCCCGAGCGAAGCGCCGTCCGCCTCGATCGCCGTGCCGCTCGCGGGCAGGGCGCTTTCCGCGACCACCGGCACCACGCGCTTCCGCGCCGTGCCGCGATGCTGCATCCGGGAGACCACCTCCTGGCCCACGAAGCACCCTTTCCGGAAATCGACCCCGTTCAGCTGATCGAACAGCGCTTCGTGCGGAAAAGCATGGCCATACTCGAAATCCAGCCCGCCGGCCGGCACGCCCAGCGCGATTCGTTTGGAGTGGTAATCGGCTTCGTTCCCTTCCGGGCAGTCGATGCTCCCGAAGGCCTCGTCCGTCAGCAGCAGCCGTTCGCCCAGGGCAGCCAGCCGTGGATCGGGAAAGGCCACCACCTCCTCAGGCAACTCGGGGGTGGTGCCGAGCAGTACAGCCGGCTTGAGGTCGGGGCGCGGCGCGACCTCGACCTTCGCCCGAAGCTTGTAGAGGGTGAGCCGCTTGGCGAGATCGTCAGCCTGATCGGCGGCGCAATCGATCAGATAGCCGCCGGCCCCGTCACCGACTACGAAGAAGTCGAACAGGATTTTGCCCTGCGGCGTCAGCAGGGCCGCGTGAACGCCCATGCCATCGCCCGCGCGCTCCATGGAATTGGTGATGATCCCTTGCAGGAACTTCTCCGCCTCAGGGCCCGAAACGCTGATCGCCGCACGGCCGGGAAGCAGGATTTTCTGGCAATCGCTCATTCGAGGTAAGATCGCTCCGGTCTTGAGATGGCTCCTTACCGGCATCTCTGCTAGCAAGGCCTAGAGATGTATTGAAGCGCCGAACCCGCCGCAAGGTGGCGGCGCGACCCAGCCACGCGAGGAGCCTCACCCCGTGACCTACGATCTGCTGATCAAGAACGGCACCGTCGTCAATCAGGACGGAGAGGCTGAGGCCGATATCGCGGTGGAGGACGGGCGCATCGCCGCCATCGGCCGGATCGACGACACCGCCGAGGAGACCATCGACGCCAAGGGGCTGCACATCCTCCCCGGCGTAATCGACACCCAGGTTCATTTCCGCGAGCCCGGCGGCGAGCATAAGGAAGACCTGGCGAGCGGCAGCCGCTCCGCGGTCATGGGCGGCGTCACGGCGGTCTTCGAAATGCCGAACACCAAGCCGGAGACGACGACGGCGGAGGCGCTCGCCGACAAAATCGACCGCGCCACCGGGCGCATGCATTGCGACTTCGCCTTCTATGTCGGCGCAACCCGCGAGAATGTCGACCAGCTCGCGCGTTTGGAGAAGCTCCCAGGCGCCGCCGGCATCAAGGTCTTCCTCGGCTCCTCCACCGGGGACCTCCTGGTCGACGACGAGGAGGTGCTGGAC
>Ga0310345_10002080_pt1 | contig 20811 bp, 14 predicted proteins | sample HC15DNA20500_MG_FD_204667 | JGI IMG/M metagenome (GOLD analysis project Ga0310345, IMG submission 204667) | Marine microbial communities from station ALOHA, North Pacific Subtropical Gyre - HC15-DNA-20-500_MG | ecosystem: Environmental > Aquatic > Marine > Oceanic | place: Pacific Ocean: North...
ATGTCACGTGTCCGACGATGCGGCTCGATGGTCAGGGCTGTCGCTGTCACCCTCATGTTGATGCCACCTGTCGACGAGGTGAAGGCCCAGTCCTCGACTACCAATCCCTATCGCGCCACATTTGAATGGGAAAAATTGCCAGCAGGACGTGTGATGGGGACGGTCAGCGGTGTCTTTCCGGACCCGGATGGCCGGCACCTGTGGATCCTGGACCGCTGTGGTGCGAATCAGTGTGCTGGTACCGACCTGGACCCGATCATGAAGCTCGACCTCGAGGGCAACTTGGTCGACAGCTTCGGTGCGGGACTCTTCGGGTTTCCCCACGGGTTTTTCTTGGACCACGAAGGTTTTTTGTGGGTGACCGAAGGTGGGTCGCACGGCGATGCTCGGGCAACGCTGGGCGAAACCCTGGGCATCGGCCACCAGGTGCTTAAGCTGAACCAACGGGGCGATGTTGTGATGCGGCTCGGCGAGGCGGCGGTCTGGGGGAACGACGAGGGTCACTTCAATGGTCCCTCCGGTGTGGCGGTTGCTGCTAACGGCGATATCTGGGTGTCGGATGGGCACCGGGGCGGTAACAACCGGATCGTGAAATTCGCGAGCGACGGTCGGTTTCTACTGGATGTAGGTGGTGGGGTTGGCACCGAGAGTAAGGAGGCGGCGCGTTTCAGCGACCCGCACGACATCAAAATAGATTCCGAGGGGCGAGTCTATGTGGCCGATCGAGGTAACAGCCGGATCCAGGTATTCGACCAAGACGGTAGCCTGATGTATATCTGGACGCACTACGGCAAGCCGAGCGGCCTTTTTATCGATGGCAACGACATCCTCTATGCCGGGGATGGCCTGTCGGGGATGGTCCGTAGCGGTCCACCTGATGATTGGCGTAGCAACCTAGGGTGGGAGAAGGGAATCCGGATCGGTGACCTGAAGACCGAACAGGCATGGGTGACGCACTTTGTTCCACAGCATGACGAGGATGTCGGGGCTGGAATCGAGTTTCTAGGAGTGGATTTCGACGGGAATATCTATGCGGGCGAAGTCAGCCGGCGCCGGCTCGTGAAGTATGTTCCATTCAGGACTCCTGAGGTTAGGTAGGGCAAGTCTTTGAACCATGCGATACGGGAGATGAACTGAACCATTCAGAAGAAGTCGAGGTGGGCTACCAGTTGTTTGTGCCTGATTCGTGACGGATCGGGGCGTTTCTCGACTTGCGTTTGAATGCTCTGGCGTCTACTGTGTGTGGGTCAAGCGGTTCGCAGAATGACGATTCGTAGTCACACGTAGTGGTCCGTACGAGGTGTCGCGGGCCTGTTTTGGCACGATGAACCAATAGGAGTTTACAGATGAGCAAGAAGAGTCTTGCGGCGTTCTTCACGATAGCCATGCTAATCACACTCTTGCCGCAGTCAGTTTTTTCACAGTCCACTGGTCCCACGATGCCGATGCGGACACCGGATGGCCAGCCGGATGTATCAGGTGTGTTTACCTTCCGTACCATCACGCCGTTCCAGCGACCTGAACAGTTCGCGGGCCAGGAGACCCTCGACGCCGAGGAGGCTGCGGCATTTGAGGCGTCGGAACGTACTCGTCAGAATCGAGACCTCTTTGACCCGGAGAAGGGCTCTGGCAACTACCGCCCACGGGCAGAAGGTGGCGTGCTGTCGTATAACGAATTCTGGTATGAGCGTGGGGTAGAGTTGACGGAGGATAAGCGAACGTCACTGGTCATCGATCCTCCCGATGGACGACTTCCGCCGCGAACGGACTCTGCGATTGAGGCTGCAGCGGTCCGGCGTGCCTACGTTGAAGAGCACCGATACGATTCATACGAGAATCGTAGCTCAGGCGACCGATGTCTCATGGGGTTCAACGCGGGCCCACCAATGCGGTCGAGTGCATACAATAATAACGTGATGATTTTTCAGTCGCCGGGGTATGTGACGATTCTCAATGAGATGGTGCATAACGCCAGGATCATTCCTATTGGCGACAGTGCAAAACTTCGGTTCCCACAGTACAGCGGTGTGTCCAGGGGGCATTGGGATGGTGAGACATTAGTCATTGAGACTGACCAGTTCCTCGGTGGAAGCAGTGGTCTCACCTCGGTGAATATGCATTTGGTTGAACGTCTTACGCGGCTTGACCAAGACACGATCGCCTACGAATACACTGTCACCGACCCGACCATTTACACGCGGCCTTATACGGTAATGATGCCGCTCCGCCGTACAGATGGACCGCTGTTCGAGTACGCGTGTCACGAGGGGAACATCGGCCTGCACGGTATTCTTGCTGGGGCTCGCGAGCTTGAACGACAGGGCCGTAAACTTCGTCCATGAGCCGAGTCTCCGGAATTGACTAACCAACGGAGCACTAGCCGGAGTTGAAGAAAAATGAAACAAGCGTGCTACATAGGTCATTCTGTAGATTCACCGGCACTTGACGCTGGCCTGCTACGCGGGATACATTAGCACTCGAGACGGTAGACTGCTAGGCAGCGATATTCTACTAGGGGTCACGTCTATATTTCAGGTAGGTCTAGGACGTATCCCTAGTATTATCAATAATTTGAAGGGAGCGCGAGGTTTATGGCTGTCAACGTACGACCACTTCACGACCGTATTATCGTCGAGCGCTTCGACGACGAAGGTGAGCAAAAGATTGGTGGGATCATCATTCCCGATACAGCTAAGGAGAAACCCCAACGAGGCAAGATCATTGCCGTCGGTAAGGGCAAGGTCAAAGACGACGGCTCGGTTACACCTCTTGATGTGAAGGCCGGGGATACAGTGCTATTCGGCAAGTACGGGGGACAGGAGATTAAACTCGACGGTAACGAGTATCTCATCATGCGAGAAGACGAGATCTTGGGCGTCGTCGAGGATGCCTAACGAGACCCGCACGTGATTCAGTGATTGGAGTACGAAAATATGGCTAAGCAAATTGTTTATGGTGAGAAGTCACGACAGATGATTGTCGAGGGTATCAACCAACTCGCGAACGCGGTCAAGGTTACCCTTGGTCCAAAGGGACGGAACGTCGTCCTCGATAAGAAATTTGGGTCACCGACCATCACCAAGGACGGCGTCACTGTTGCGAAGGAAATCGAGTTAAAGTCTCCGCTCGAGAATATGGGTGCGCAAATGGTCCGTGAGGTCGCGAGTAAAACATCCGACATCGCGGGTGACGGCACCACGACAGCGACAGTTTTGGCACAGTCGATCTACCGTGAAGGTGCAAAGAACGTGGTCGCTGGTGCGAATCCGATGGAGATCAAGCGCGGTATCGAGTGTGCCGTCGATGCCGTTATCAAAGAACTCGAAAAAATGTCAAAGGACGTTGCCGGTGACATGATCGCACAGGTGGGCACGATCTCGGCTAACAGCGACGCGAATATCGGTACGATCATCGCCCAAGCGATGGATAAGGTTGGAAAAGATGGTGTTATCACGGTCGAAGAGGCACGGACGCTCGAGACCACGCTTGAGGTGGTTGAAGGGATGCAGTTCGATCGCGGATATCTGTCACCGTATTTCGTGACCGATGCCGAGCGTATGGAAACTGTACTGGAGAATCCGATTATCCTGATTCACGAAAAGAAGATCAGCTCGATGAAAGACCTGCTGCCGTTGTTGGAACAGGTGGCACGGCTCAGTCAACCGCTACTGATCATCGCGGAAGACATCGAGGGCGAAGCACTAGCCACACTGGTGGTCAACAAACTGCGTGGTACGCTCCAGGGTGCTGCCGTTAAGGCACCGGGGTTCGGTGACCGGCGGAAGGCCATGCTGGAAGACATCGCCACCCTCACCAACGGTAAGGCTATCACTGAAGATCTCGGTCTCAAGCTTGAGAATATCCGCGTCGAGGATCTAGGTAAGGCCAAGAAGGTCACGATCGACAAGGACAACACGACGATTATCGAAGGTGGTGGTTCGCAGACGGCCATCGAGGGCCGTGTTAAGCAAATCCGGGCGCAGATTGAGGACACCACCTCTGACTACGACCGTGAGAAACTGCAGGAACGCCTGGCGAAACTCGTCGGGGGTGTGGCTGTGATTAAAGTTGGTGCAGCAACTGAGACCGAGATGAAGGAAAAGAAGGCACGGGTCGAGGACGCAATGCACGCGACGAAAGCAGCCGTCGAGGAGGGAATCGTCCCGGGCGGTGGTGTGGCCATGCTCCGCAGCACGCAGGTGCTTGACAAGATGAAGCTCGATGGCGACCAGCAGATCGGAGTTAACATCATCAAGCGTGCACTTGAGGAACCAATGCGCTGGATTGCTCAGAACGCTGGGTTTGAGGGCGCCATCGTTGTCCAACGGGTGCGCGATGCGAAGACTGCCGACGAGGGGTTCAACGCCCAAACCGAGGTGTACGAGGATCTCGTGAAGGCAGGAGTCATTGACCCGACGAAGGTCGTCCGCACGGCGTTGCAGAACGCCAGCTCGATCGCCGCGTTACTGCTTACCACCGAGGCGATGATAACGGAGATTCCCGAAGAGAAATCGGCTGCCCCAGCCGGTGGCCCACCTGACATGGGCGGCATGGGTGGCATGGGTGGCATGGGCGGCATGGGTGGCATGGGCATGTAAGCACATCAACCTCCCTAGTCCTGTAAAAATAGTCGGACACACGAAAGCCCGGTGGGTACGAAATGCCTACCGGGCTTTTTTTATCGCCGAACATCAGTTAGCGAAGGTTGAAAGAGATCTCCAAAGTGACAAGAACGGCGACTGGTTCCCCAAAGCGAGTTCCTGGGACAAACCGCCACTTTTTCGCACAAGCAATCGCTTCTTCGTCGAGTCCAAACACCGGGTCAAGCGACTTTGTGATCGTTACCATGCCGACAGTGCCGTCTGGCTGCACCACAGCCTCGAGCGTGAGTTCCTTAGGGGAACGTCGTATCTTCGTGGGTTGAACACTTCATGGATGGACAACTGTTAGGGGACCTAGCGTAGTAGCTGGTGTGTATATTAAGGACTTTAAGCGTGCGGGCGTAGTTGTAGGCGTTGCTGGGGCCATCTTGTCTCCTTTGGGGCACAGAGTTGTGTCGCTGCTGGTATTTTAGATTTCGGAAGGGGATTTCATCGTGTTCAGCTTCCCGGGGCTGGAACGCTCGGATGCGCACTGCACACGAAAGTGGGTCGCAATCATGCTGGTGGTGAGGCCCTCATGGACTGCGCTCGTACTTCGCTAGAACACAATAGTAGGTGATCCTTCTGCTGGCTTCTTCGGAAGCCCTAAGGCTCGACGATTCTGAACTTCTGAATACGCCGGCCTTCTTGTTCAGCGACGTAAACGTTACCTGCCGAATCAACAGCGATGCCGTGAGGTAGCGTGAACTGTCCGCGGTAGCGTCCGGGCCCTCCGCCAAAACGCGACAAGACCTCGCCTGTCTGACGATCCAATACATCGATCATTACGCTGTTTTGATTCAGTACAAACATGTGATGTTGATCCGGATCGGGGGAGAAGTCCAGCACAACGGCTGTTCCACGAGTGGCGGCGTTACGGTCCTTCGGTAGGGCATAGGGTGGCCAGGGCACGTCGATATTACGGATGAACGTACCCATGCGATCGAAGACTTGGATGCGGTCGGCTTGGCGGTCACAGACGTACACGAGGCCGTCGTTGGACAATCGAAGGCAATGCGGTAGAGGGGTAAGGTCACGTTCGGTATCGGTTCGGTGGAGGGACCACTGACGGATGAACTGGCCTTTGCGGTCCAACACAGCGATCCGCTGGTTTCCCCGTGGGGTTTCTCCGTCTGCGACAAAAATATTGCCGGTTTCTGAATCGACGTCGATGCTGGCTGGTAAAAAGAATTGAGCGCGGTCGGAGTTCAGGGGACGGCCGTCGCGAGTTCCATTCGAGGAATCATAGACACCTGATTGCCCGATTTGGAGCAAGAGTTCGCTTCCATCACTTGAGTACTTTTGTACAACACCCGTGCCGGCGGCAACGATCCAGACATTATATTCCTCGTCAACATGACAATCGTGGAGTCGATCTCCAAGTAGGTCTGGATCTCCCCATGACCGCACGACATTTCCATCGGGATCGAATTCGATTACCGGCGGCGCCAATTGCGCGGTATTCAGGTCTGCGAGAACGACATTCTGGCGGTTGAGAATGAAGACGTGATCTCTGTTGTCGATGCACATTCCGCCCAAGCCACCGGTGAGCCAGCGGTCAGGTAAAGGCAGCTTAGGCCACAGCGGATCGACCTCGTAGTGGGGAACCTGCTGTGCTAGGAGTTGCTGTGGAACGAGCATACTGACAGTAACTAGCAACAACACGCAGGAGCTAGCGATTAAAAGACCCTTTGCCGCGCTCAACCTAATGGTCATATCTACCTTTGTACCTTTCAACGACGATAGCCTTACAGCACGCACAGATCGATTGCATCAATCTTACACCCACGGACGACGTCTACAAGTTCGAACTGCCTGGGTGCTTCGCGAAGCTGTCTGCTGGAAATGTCGACGGTTCGTCGGTCCGTCGGATGGCGGCGAAGTTTCAGCGATGGAGCATATTGGAGTTGGTTGCAGATGTAAGTTGCTGGTGATAGTTGATCACTGAAATATGGGTCTTTTTTTGACCGGGGATGCGGTTCGTTCAGTCTGCCTCGGAGCATGTAGATGACGGACTCTTTCGTTAAAACTGCCCACCGACGAGCAGGTACTGTCGACCTTGAGTTGAGCCCATGAAAGACTCGATCGAACACGTAATCCTTAGATATGTCCGGTGTGTCAGTATGCCGACTGGATAGAGCTAAAAAAGATCGGAAGTGCTCAGGAAAGAGGCGTTCGTTTTAAGATTGGTATCGTTACCGAATACAGGCCATCAGCTGTTTCATAGAGGTGTTAGGTCGGGACAATTAGGTGTGCGGTCGTGCCGAGGTGCTGATAAAAACAGATCTTGCGGCTCCGGTGTCATTAGCGGCGAAACCACTGTTTATTGCCACTCCGGCGGTGGGGTGATGGTTTCGGCTGGCGTCCCGCCTGAGTCCGGTCGGCCGCTGTTTTCGAGCCGGCTGACCGCCCGGACGGTCATATCCTGGTCGCAAAGTATTTGGCACGATAGGCGCACGCCGGTTAGGCCCCTGCCATCGAGACAAGACTTTTCCGCGGCTGTGATCTTCGTCGGTTCTCCGTCAACGAACTCTACGCGACAGGTTGTGCATCGTGCGTTGCCACCGCACGCATGCAAGATGTCGACCTTGGCATCTTGTTCAACGGCTAGTACGAGTCTTTTGTCAATCGGGACGTCGAAAGTTCCATATCCTTCCACAGTCAGATTAGGCATGACCACATTGTACGATATGACCGGTGAGAGGCGCATTGTTAGATTGCATCCGGCTCACATGTTGAAGTAGCTGGGCAGGCTATTCTGGTCGCGAGTTGTTGTGAGCCGCTTGTTCTTCGGCTCGGGATCCCACGAGTATGTTGGTCAAACCATAGTTGCCTTCGTGACAGGCATATTCAAACATAGGCTGCTCCATGCGAGACATCGGGAGAGAGCCACTCCACGGTCTCGTCCAGGTGTTCGGATCATTCACTGTGAACTGGTAGTCGAGGGTGTTGGGATCAACGCGCGTGAAGCGTTCGACCACGTGCAACGCTTCGCTGAGGTTGCCGTTGAAGTTTCTGATGAAGGCCTTGTTGTTGAAATGCGTGGTCTCAACAACGAGGGTGTCACCGTCCCAATGGCCACGTGAATCCCCTGCGTACTGACGGATGTTCTGGGCGACGTGGGGCCGCCCGTCCAGTGCGATGAAGCGTACGTCGTGAATGTGTTCCTGTAGGATCGCTACAAAGTCAGGATTCTAGATGATGTGGTAGTTGTTGTTGTAAGCAGTCGGAAAGGATGGAATCCCGCGGTACCAGAGACAGCGGTCACCTAGGTCGAGCTGCTCCCAAGAATGAGCTGGGAGGTCGCCGCGACGCACCTCGGCGAGTTCTTGGGCCTCAGGAGACGTTAGTCGGCGTTCCATCTCTGGTGTCAAGGAAGGTAGGCGGCCGTTCGGAGGATCAATGATGATGGAAGTCCTCCGAGTTGGCACTACCGTCGTGCCGCGTTCCATCCAAAAGTTATTATAGGCACCAACATTACCACCAACTTCCGTTCTTTGAGCGGGGGCGAGCCACAAACTATCATTCCGATCGGCGGTTCGCTGCTCGAGACTGGCTACTTGTTCCTCACTCAGAAATTCTTGATTCCCGAGCTCTTCGGGACGTTGAAACGGTGTTAAGGTCGCGTTGTTCCAGACGCCTTGAAGGTCCGGATCACCCCACGAGGTCCGTGGGGGCGCACCAGCTGATTGTGCAACCGACAACGCCGGTATTAAGGCTACGACAGCGAACGTTGTGCATAGAGTAGCTAGGCTTTGGTGGCTCATCTAATTCCTCCGTTCGGACGTGTCACTCCCGTTCAGGTATACCGTGATGAGGGTAGTTTTTGTGAAATGTGCAGCGGTATCGCGGTGATCTGAGTTCCACCTTCAGTGTTTCGAGTGGTCTAGTGCAACCCAGGCACGTCGCGTAAAAAGCGTGCCAGCATGCCGTCGCTGGTTACGGGTCGTTTAGTGAGCTACTGTTTCTGCCGTGCGGCCATCAACTCGCTCAGGAGTACGGCCGTGTGAGGCGCTTCCTTAAACGTCGCCGAGCGGAAGACACCCTGCGCGATCTCCAATGGTGTCCAGCCGGCCTCGTTCTTGACATCGAAGGTGTCGGCTCCATGCTCTACCAAGAGGTTCACGATCGAGTTGGCACCTCGGTATGCGGCTCCGTGCAGCGGCGTGTCGCCATTCTCGTCCATTTCGTTCGGATCGCCACCTAACTCCAGGGCGACGGCGACGCAGGCTAGAGCCTCCTCTTCGGTGCCAGGGTCTTCACCAGGTGAGTGGATGCCGACTCCCGAGGCCACCATCAATACACTGGTCCCATCTTCGCTGCTGATCGTTGGGTCGGCGCCAAGTTCCACTAGTACTCGCATATACGGTGCATCGGCAAGTCTGGCGGCCATCAGCAAAGGTGTCGCACCGATACGGTTGAGTTCGTTCCGGTATCCGTTTCTCGGTTCTGCTGTCATCTGCGCGTTGACGTCCGCACCGTGCTTCACCATCTCTCTGGCAAAGGTGAGGCTGTCCATGGTTCCGGTCGTTACGGGGCCAGGGGGGTTGAAGCCAAAGTTTGGCATCCGGACCCACGTCAGCGCGTGCAACGCCGACCAACCTTGACCCGCAGCATTGGGATCTGCTCCCCTGCTCGTGAGAAAAACGCCAAGTTCCCAGTGAGCGTTGGTTGCTGCGAGGACTACTGTGCTCATTCCGTCAGGCAACGTATCGTTTAAGTTGGCACCTGCGTCGAGCAGAAGGCGGACGGCCTCAATTTGACCGGCCCTTACAGCAAACAACAACGCTGTGAATCCATGTGGCGCAGGCCCTTCGAGGCCAGTTCGGAGCGGATTTTCAGGAACGATAGTGCGCGCAGCGATGTTGGCGCCGGCGTCGAGCAGTACCTGCATCGCTTCGACGTGGCCTTCGGCGGTTGCCCACATCAGTGGAGTCTGCCCATCTTCCTGTGTGACATTAACGTCTGTGCCATGTGCGATAAACATCCGAATTGCATCTGCCTGTCCCGTGCGTGCTGCTGTCAGGATGACGGCGTCACTTTCTGTTGTCGCAGCGTTCGGGTCCGCACCCGCTTCAAGTAGTCGCTCGATCATCACCGGGTTACCGTTGGTGGCGGCGAGTGACAGCGGTGTGACGTTGAAGGTGTTGGCTACCATCACGTCGGCTCCAGCAGCAATCAGAAGATCCACTACATCGAGACTGTTAAGACGCACCGCCCAGTGAAGTGCTGTCGTACCGTCGGACTCCGGACGGTTCACGTCGGCACGGGCATCGTTATCCAACAGTGTCCGCACGGCGCCAGCACCCCCGTTCTTGACCGCTTCGACCAGCGGAACGGCGGCACTCTCGCCGGTTGCATTCGGTGGCATTACGAGGGCCAGTCCTAGGGCCGCGAGAGCTAGACGAAATTTTACCGGCATTTTGAATCGTTCCCCTTCTATATTTCGCATGATTTTACTGTAGGAAAGCCCCTTTGGGCACCGAAATCGAATGCTATACTGGGTTTACTGCGGTGCCGTTGTCAGATGTCGATTTCGGCCTCGTCCACGTCGTCTTACGACTGTATCTCACGTAAGGGGGCAATCGAGGAAGAACCAAAGCTCCCAGAGTTCTTTTCTATCATGGGGTCCGGCGATAATGGGTAAAGGGTTTAGATGGCTCGCCGGAAGAAAGTGCTAATGGTGAGAAGTCCTTTTGGTCCAGTCATAATTGTCCTTGCGCTCCTGTCGTCGTCGATGGTGACCGGGAGAGCGAATGGGCAGTCCTTAGGTGCTTTACCTGCGCGTGAGCTAGTCGATAGGTACTGCGTCTCGTGTCACAACGAGAATCTTCGTACAGCCGGACTGGCGCTTGACACAATGGACCTCGCGAGTGTGGGCGACGGGGCAGAGGTCTGGGAGAAGGTCGTTACTAAATTACGCGCCGGGATGATGCCGCCGGCCGGTAGACCGCGTCCGGACCAGGAGTCGTATGTCAAACTGACTTCGTATCTGGAAGCAGAACTCGACCGAGCGGCCGCATCCAATCCGGATCCTGGTCGAAGCGATGCGCTGCGTCGCCTAAATTCCACGGAGTACCGGAACACGATTCGCGATCTTCTTCACCTTGAAATCGATGTAACGGCTCTACTACCGGCAGACGATTCGAGTGCTGGATTCGATAACGTAGGTCTTGGAGGTCTCGATCCTGGCCGACTGGAACGTTATCTTACCGCTGCCCGTAAGATTAGCCGACTGGCCATTGGTGCACCGGTACGATCCGCGGTAGCTGATACTTTCATTGTTCCGTCGGACCTGAACCAGAACGCTCATATCGAGGGGCTCCCCTTTGGCACGCGTGGCGGGTTCACGGTGCGTTATAACGTTCCAGAAGACGCGGAGTACGACCTTCGGGTCGAATTGGGAAAGAGCTGGAACAATAACTCGGTCCGTGGTTTGCGAGAGCCACACGACGTTGTCATCACGGTGGATGGTGAACCCGTGAAGGTGGTCACAGTTGCACGACCACAACAGAGGCGGCAGTCCGGCGCGCAACGACAGCAGCAGGTTGTTAACCAGGGTTTCTATCAAGCCGGTGGTAGGGCCGCGGACGCCGATCTGGTCGTGCGAGTACCCCTCGCGGCAGGCCCGCGGACAGTGGGCGCGACGTTCGTGAGTAAGGGGTTCGAATTGGTCGAAAGGCATCGCGAGCCGTTCCAGAAGGTTCACATCACGGTTGGAGGTGATCAGAGGACACAGCCCACCGTGTATTCAATCACTGTCACTGGGCCATTCGATGCGATGGGACCGGGCGACACACCCAGTCGCCGTCGGATTTTCACGTGTCAACCTGCGGATGCAGCATCCACGGCGGAGGCGGTGTGCGCTGGCGAGATTCTTTCGACATTGGCACGCCGAGCGTATCGCCGACCAGTCACCGATGCTGACATCGATCTACTGATGGGGTTCTATCGCGAAGGCCGGGATGTTGGAGACTTTGAAGCAGGGATCGAGATGGGGCTTCGACGACTGCTCGTTAGTCCGGAGTTTCTGTTCCGCGTCGAGCGCGATCCTGAAAATCTGCATTCGGATGGGCCGTACGATATTAGCGATCTTGAGCTGGCCTCTCGTCTTTCGTTCTTTCTCTGGGCCAGCATTCCGGACGACGAACTGATCGATGTGGCTGCCAATGGCACGCTTAGGGAACCGGCGGTGCTCGAAACGCAGATCCGGCGGATGTTGTTTGACCCTCGTGCCCAGGCACTCGTAACGAACTTCGCAGCGCAATGGTTATATCTTCGAAATATCCCGTCGGTGTCTCCGGACGTCATCACGTTTCCCGATTTCGACGAGACGTTGCGGCGCGCCCTGAGGCAGGAGACGGAGCTCTTCTTCGCAAGCGTAATTGGCGGGGACCGGAGTGCGCTTGACCTCTTGACGGCGAATTACACGTTCGTCAACGAAAGGCTGGCTGCCCATTACGGTATTCCGAACATCTACGGAAGCCACTTTCGCCGGATTGTGTTGCCACCCGATAGTCCGCGGGGTGGATTGCTCGGGCAGGGGAGTATTCTCGCGGTAACGGCGTACGCCACACGCACATCTCCCGTAGTTCGCGGCAAGTGGATACTTGAAAACCTTTTGGGGACGCCACCTCCACCACCGCCACCTAACGTGCCGCCGTTGAGCGAGGAGAAGTCGGATGCCGTACTCTCGATGCGAGAGCGGATGGTGGAGCACCGACGTAATCCCGTGTGTGCATCGTGTCATGCGATAATGGATCCTGTTGGGCTATCGCTGGAAAATTTTGATGCGGTCGGGCGCTGGCGGAGCCTGACCGACGGCTTTGCGCCGATCGATGCGTCGGGGAGTTTCCCAGATGGGACAGCCTTCGACGGTGTGGCCGGGCTAAAACAGGCTATCCTGGGGCGATCAGATCAGTTCATTAGAACACTGACCGAGAAGCTGCTAACGTATGGTCTGGGTCGCGCGATGGAATATTACGATGCGCCAGCTATTCGGGCGATCGAACGTGGGGCGTCAAAAGATGACTACCGCTTTTCATCGATCATTCTAGGTATTGTGAAGAGCAAACCGTTCCAGATGAGGCGGCCACCATCTAGTGGGTCGCCGACAGGTGTAGCTTCCCGGTGAAACCATGATTATCACGAAGAAGTGCTTGTCTCGACGAACGTTCCTGCGGGGAACTGGTGCCATGGTGGCGTTACCGCTGCTAGACTCGATGATCCCAGCTCTTTCGGCTCTTACTAAGACTGCGGCTAATCCGGTGCGCCGTTTGGGCTTTTTCTATTTCCCGCACGGTTCGGTGACTTGGGCGCCCGGTGAGGGAAACCTCTGGACACCTCCGGGGCCGCCTGGCTCCCTTGAGCTATCGCCCATTCTGAGGGCGCTCGAAGGGGTGAAAGATCAGATGTTGGTCCTCACCAACATGGAGCACAAGAACGCTCAGGGCAATGGCACGGACGGTAACGCTGAACATACGCGGTCCAATGCGAGCTGGTTGAGCGCTGCACGGCCCAAGATGACCACGGGTGCAGATATCAGGTTGGCCACGACGGTTGACCAGATCGCGGCAAAGCAGCTCTGTCGGGATACGCGGCTACCGTCGCTCGAGCTTACCCTGGAGAATAGCTTCCTCGTCGGCAACTGTGACAATGGTTACAACTGCGTGTACGTCAATAGTCTGTCATGGTCCTCGCCAACGACGCCGCTTCCAATGGAGAACAACCCTCGGATGGTGTTTGAGCGGTTGTTTGGCGACGGCGGAACAGTTGCCGAGCGGCGCACGGAGATGCGTAAGGACCAGAGCATTCTCGATTCCGTTACCGATGACATGTCGCGTCTGCTGCACACCCTTGGTGCGAGCGACCGTGCGCGTGTCAGTCAGTACGTAGATGCGGTGCGGGAGGTCGAGCGGCGGATCCAACGTGCTGAGGAGCAGGCGAGCGAGTCGACACTCACGCTACCAGACCGCCCGATCGGTATTCCCGAGACGTACGACGAGCATGCGAAGCTCCTGTTCGATCTGCTGATGTTGACTTATCAGGCTGACATCACACGTGTTTTCAGCATGCAGCTCGGTCGCGAGCAGAGTGCACGCACGTTTCCCTGGATTGGGGTCAATGAGGGACACCACGGCGTCTCTCATCACCAAGATAAACCTGAGAAGATTGCGGCGATCGCTAAGATCAACACGTACCACATCGAACTCCTGTCGTACTTCATAGAGAAGATGGCGTCGACGCCGGATGGCGACGGGAGTTTATTGGATCACTCGATGGTGCTGCACGGTAGTGGAATGAGTAATGGCAATTTACACGACCACAAGAACTTACCGCTTGTCCTGTTAGGTGGAGGTTCTGGCCAGCTTCGTGGGGGAAGGCATATCAAATTCAAGGAATTAACTCCGATGGCTAACCTGCTCCTGGGCCTCCTCGATAAGGCGGGAGTGCCCGCGGAAAGTTTCGGGGATAGCACTGACCGTGTCGATCTTGAACCGTTGTCGCTTACCTCGGACGTCTAGTTTCACTGATTTCTCGAACAATGGAATAGAAGGGATGCCCCCCACCCCGTGGGGGGCTGTCCTTGATGTGCGTGAAAGGAAGACAGGGGGACACTGAGTTGGCAGGCGTCCTTCAGCGGTGAACGTGTCTTTCAAGATCGCGTGCACACGCAGGAAGAACGCCTTGGGGGCTTGCCGATAAACGTTCCTCTTCAAGATGTCCTGGAGTCTTATTGTGTACCGGTCTGTTACGCCACTTTTGTCTATCCTGTCTGTTTTGGTTTCGGCCAGCGCTGTAACGGCTGAGGACTGGAAGCAGTGGCGCGGTCCTGACCGTCTCGCTGTTTGGCACGATACAGGGATCGTTGGCGAACTCCCAGATGAATTGCTGGTGAAGTGGAGCACTTCGATTCGCTCAGGCTACTCCGGACCTGCTGTCGCAGATGGAAGAGTCTTTATAACCGACTGGTATGAGGATCCGGACTCACGCACACTGGATGGGATCGAACGGGCCGTTGCACTTGATGAAGCGACCGGTGATGTCCTTTGGACCCACGAATGGCAGACCAGCTACCGAATGCTGTCGATCAGCTATGCCGTCGGCCCGCGCGCGACTCCGACGGTCGACGGGGATCGCGTTTACATCGTTGGTGGAACCGGACAGCTTTTCTGTTTCGACGTTGTGACAGGTGAGGTTCTATGGGAGAAGGACTACGTTGCCGAGTACGACACGAGTGTTCCGGTGTGGGGTATCGTCAGCGGACCACTCGTTGATGGTGATAGGCTGATCGCTTTCGTTGGTGGCGAGCCAGATGCCGGGGTCGTAGCATTTAACAAATACACTGGTAAGGAAGTGTGGCGGGCGATCGAGGTCAGCTCGGAAATGGGTTATGCGCAGCCGGTCGTTTATGAGGCGGGAGGTGTTCGGCAGTTGATCGTCTGGCATCCGCTGGCTTTGACGTCTCTCAATCCGGTGACGGGAGCGCAGTACTGGGAAGAATCGTGGGACGTATCGATGGGCGTCACTGTCGCAACTCCGGTACGCAGCGGTGATTACTTACTCGTCTCTCAGTTCTTCAATGGTTCGATGATGATGCGTTTGAACAGCGACCGTCCTGACGCCACGATGTTGTGGAAGGGGCAGAGTCGGAGCGAACTGCCAGGTGAGACCGATACAATCCACGCGATGGTGACGACCCCACTTATTGTCGGAGATTACGTTTACGGTGTGGATAGCTACGGTGAGCTGCGTGGTCTCGACGCAACGACTGGCGATCGACTTTGGATGAGCCCTGACATGACGGCGCAGGCACGATGGAGCACCGCGTTTCTAGTGCGGCATGGCGATCGATACCTCGTAAACAACGACGAGGGCTTTCTAATTTCGGCGCAGTTCACGCCTGGCGGGTACATCGAATTGAGTCGAACACGGCTTATTGAGCCGACCGCTAGTTCTGGGACTCGCACGCCGCACGGTCAAATCTCGGAACGGATTGTTAACTGGTCACATCCAGCCTACGCGAACGGCCCTATCGTGCACCGTAACGATGAGAAGATTATTCGGGTATCGCTTCGGGATGAAGATTACTAGCGTCGTTACTGTGCCAGGTGTGTGTGGGTTCATCGTATGCTGGTTGAAGGAAATAGGGTTTTTTGTTCTTTGTCTCTAGCGACCGGGACTTTTATTTTTCGAGTACCCGGCCAATTGGTTATTTCAGCGAGACGATTCGAGACCAGGACGAGCCAAACTGGGCGATGTATGGACCCAATGAAACGTGATCGGTGTGGTGGCGGTATGATTAGAGGGATTCGAGGGAGGCACTGATGAAAAAACTACTGATTGGCCTTGTCGCTATCACACTGTTGTCGACGTTCGCGCTAGCCAGACAGCAAACGGATAGGTCGGGTAGTGTTGCTGTTCTTCCGTTTGCGAATATCAGTGGTGATCCAGTGGACGAGTGGATCGGTGAGGGTATCGCTGAGGCGGTCAGTGTCGACATGGCGATAGGTGTGACGGAGTCTGAGGAAAGCGTCCGTTGGCTTGTAAGGGGAGCCTATCAGCGGGCTGGCACAATGATCCGCATTACAGCCGCGCTCGTCGAAAAGGCGACGGATGATACCGTCGATACGGTTAAGGTCGATGGCGAACTCTCTAATCTGTTTGCTCTACAGGATGAATTGGGGAGCCGGCTCGTCACGATCTTAGGTGAGGCGCGGCCGCGCCGGGTCGTCGAAGAGACGACTTATAACTATTGGCAACACCAGCAGCAAATGGTCCGTCAGGGCCAGCAGGCAACCATGATGTGCAATGGGTTGTTCACGTCGAATCGAACGTTGGAACAACTGTTTGAACAGGAACTACGCCTGTTGAGAGAACCTATCGGGACTGCGAGTGGTGGCGACTACGAGGTTGACTATGATCGAAAGGCGGTTATCGTAGGAACCGGAGACGGGGTGCCAAAGATGCGGGCGGCATTCCGTGAGGGCATCGGCTGCATCGTTCTCCAACCGGAGCAGACACTTGAAGGAATCAAAGATTTACCGATTGTTTCACTTCCATACCCGGATGACGATCCGGCATCGACGCCTTGGCCGCAGGGTGATTTAGTCACCTCATCGGCACTACCGTCCTATGTTGATGGGGAGGCGTTGCAGGAGGCCTCAGACTGGGCGTTCGGACGCGAATCAAACGAACAAATCACTACCGGTCTTCTCGTCCTTCACCGCGGCGATATTGTTCATGAGCGGTACGCGCCGGGTTTCGACATGTCTACGCGGACGCGGACCTGGTCGACGGCTAAGAGTATCGCGTCAACACTCATTGGTATGGTGGTTGACGAAGGTAAGTTATCGCTCGATGAGCCGCTTGGCATCTCGTTTCCTCCAGAGTCGGTGAATGGTGACGATCCCCGTTCGATTATTACATTGCGGCACGTGTTGAATATGTCGAGCGGGCTCGCGACGGACAACGGATGGCGCTCGCGATTTGGGGAACTTCTCGGCATCGACTCGGGACTGTCGTACTGGGCTGGAGCGAGCTCGGCACTCGGCGCCCGCACGCGGGCACTGATTCGTGAACCTGGGACTAACTGGGACTACGAGAACTATGACACGCTACTCGCCGTTTATGCGATGAGACAGGTGTTGGGCGAAGAAGTTTACCGTGAGTTTCCGCGAACAGCACTCTTTGACAAGATTGGCATGCAGAACACATTGGTCGGCAGCGACCGCTTCGGCGATTTCGTACTGAGCAGTCAAATCTACACGAACGCACGAGACCTTGGACGTTTTGGGTTGCTCTATCTTCAGAACGGTGTATGGAATGATGAACGTCTGATCTCCCGCGAATGGATCGACTTCGTTAGAACACCCGCTCCGGCGACCTCGAACAGGGGAAATATGTATGGTGGACAGTTCTGGCTGGTGCCGGATGATCGTGACGACGTCCCAAAGGATGCGTATTTGACGTCTGGTAACCGCGGCAATTACACAGTTATTGTGCCGACGCACGACGTTGTAATTGTTCGTCGAGGTCTAGACTATGGACGCGGAGGCTTTGACCAATGGAGTCTGACTCGCGAGGTTCTGAAGGCGTTCGAGCGTCCGACGGAGCAATAGTGGAGGCGGTGCTAACTCGCCCTAGCGCTTCGTTTTGCGGGCGAGCTTAACGACGATATCGTATTCAGTCTTGGCAACCGGCTGCACAGACAGACGGGTTCCTTTTTTTGTGACCAACATGTCTTGGAGCGCCTTTGTTGCTTTCAAGGTAGCGAGCGGCACGGCGTGAATAAATTCTTCGACGAACTCTAGGTCTACCATATACCAGATTGGTTTATGCTTCGTGCTTCGTGCGTCGAAATACTTGTTACCCTTTTTCCAAGCGTAGTGGTCAGGATACCCAGGTGTGGAAATTCTTGCGAGCCCGGTGACGCCAGATGGATCCGCATTCGAGGCGTAAAAGAGCACTCGGTCGTCAACCTGCATCTGATCACGCATCAAATTGCGTGCTTGAAAATTTCGGACGCCTTCCCAACAGGTCGTCCTATCTCGACTTAGGTCTGTAATTGTATAGGCGGTTGGTTCGCATTTCATTAACCAATAACGTCGTGGCATCGATGTGCGCTTCCTCTCTGAAGTTTGTAGCATAGTTGACGCGCCAGTCGTAATGTGCGCTCTAGACGGAGGTTGAGCTATGAAGACGACCGCAGCAAGAAGCATAGCGCTTGTTGGTATCGTGATTCTGGCTGGCAGTAACAGCGTGGTGACGCAGCAGGAAGTCGGTGGGGCTAATGAGGTGCTCCCATGGGCGTATGTACTTAACGAGCCGGCATCAGCGAACGTAGATGTACCAGATCCCGAGGAGTTAGTGACCGTCCCAGGCTCAAGTGTGTCGATGCGGCGCTCGGAGATCAATATCAACAACGGCCCGCCTGACTGGCATCCGGATGGCCACCCGCCCATGCCGGCATTGGTCAGCACCGGTGGTGGTGATGGCGTAGTCGCATGCGGCTATTGCCACTTGCCGAACGGACAGGGTAAGCCAGAGAACGCGGGTGTTGCGGGCCAGCCCTACGAGTACATCGTGCAGCAGATGACCGACTGGAGGAACGGCCTACGTAAAACAGGCGAACCGCGGATGGGCCCGCCATCCTTTATGGAACGGATCGGTTTGGCCGCTACTGATGAGCAGGCTAGGGTAGCGGCGGAGTATTTCTCGTCGATTCCTTTCAAGCCATGGGTTCGCGTGATAGAAACCGACATGGTTCCCAGAACGAAGTTTGCTGGCTGGATTCACCAGGTGATCGAGGATGGTGGAATGGAGCCAATTGGTACACGTGTGGTTGAAACTCCTGAGGATTTACACCGGACCCATCTACGCGATGACTCATCGAGCTTTATCGCGTACGTGCCAACCGGATCGATCGCCCGTGGCCGCGAACTCGTAACGACTGGTGGTGGTGGCAAGACCGTTGCGTGCACGATCTGTCATGGGGACGATCTTCGAGGTCTCGGCCCGATGCCGGCGCTCGCCGGTCGCTCGCCAAGCTACATTGGACGCCAACTGTATGACCTGCAGCAAGGGAGCCGTAATGGGGCGTGGTCAGACTTGATGGATGAGGCAGTTAAGAATTTGACGACTGAAGATATCGTTAACATTGTTGCATATACTGCGAGCCTGGCACCGTAAACGAGCGATCGTGTGAAATTGGATCGGGCGATAGAACTCGCCAACTCGTTCAAGTGATTTGAAAGTAATACTGCAGGGGGTGCAACGGAGAGTCTGACAGCATGCCCCGGTCTAGAAGCCTGCATATACGTTTAGTGTCCTTTTCGGTTGATGGACAGGCTTTCCCGTTGGAGGACTCATGAGATACCTGTGTCGACTTTGGGGACCGTTTTGGTCGTTTGTCTTTGCACTCGCACTCGTCGGGTTGCCAGCGTCTGCTCAGAATAGAACTGGCGTTCGATCGGTTCCGCCACCGGATGGGACGGTGGTGCTCTACACCGCCGAATATCCTCGAATCCGTGTCGTGCCGATCGTTGGTGGGCTCTCGCATCCATGGGGTCTCGCATTTAGGCAAAACGGAGACATTCTGGTAACTGAGCGGGACGAAGGCGCCCTGCGCGTGATTCGAGATGGCCGACTCCTTAAACAGGCCGTACTCGGTATTCCGGATACCTACACGCAGGTGAATCGTGCCGGGCTCATGGACATCGCGATACACCCGAAGGATGACAGCCTCGTTTATCTCACCTACTCCAAACCAGTAGAGCTTGATCCGTCGGAAGAGGTGCCGAAGTGGTCGTACGATGGCCAACGTGGTTCGATCGTAGCTTTGGCTAGAGGTCGTCTCGATGCGGGTGTACTGACTGAAGTACGTGACATTTTCGTGGCGGACCGATTAGACCTTGGTGTTTCGGCGTCGAGAATCGTGTTTGGTCCAGACGGGAAACTGTACATGACCGTCGGTGGGGCGATCAGGTCGACGTCCACCGGGCAGTATGCTCAAGATCCTCTCACTCATTATGGAAAAGTGCTCCGGTTGAACGACGACGGGACAGCGCCTGACGACAATCCATTTTCCGGCAATCCAGACTACCTCCCCGAAATCTACTCGATGGGGCATCGCAATCAGATCGGCCTCGCCTTCCATCCAGAGGAGGGCGAACTGTGGGCGACGGAGAACGGCCCACAAGGAGGCGACGAAGCGAACATCATCATGCCCGGGGCCAACTACGGGTGGCCAGTTGCATCCTACAGCCGGGAGTATTCCGGCGTCCGTGTGACCGATACCCCGTGGCTTACTGAGTTCGAACAACCAGAGATCCTCTGGTGGCCGTCGATTGGTCCATCCGGGTTGACTTTCTACGACGGAGACCAGTTTCCGGCGTGGCGGGGCAATCTCTTTGTCGGTTCGATGCGGGTAGGTGGGATGCGCCGAACGGGTCACTTGGAGCGCATTGTTTTCAACCGGCAGGGCCAGGAAATCAGACGTGAGTGGTTACTTACCGAGCTCAAGCAACGCGTACGCGACGTCCGACAGGGCCCGGACGGATTACTTTACGTTCTGACCGACGAAGATGACGCCGTGCTCCTTAGGATAGAGCCAGCACACGCTATTACCGAGGCACCCGGAAGTATCGTCCCGGCCGTTCGGTTGACCGAG
>Ga0310345_10002081_pt1 | contig 20810 bp, 19 predicted proteins | sample HC15DNA20500_MG_FD_204667 | JGI IMG/M metagenome (GOLD analysis project Ga0310345, IMG submission 204667) | Marine microbial communities from station ALOHA, North Pacific Subtropical Gyre - HC15-DNA-20-500_MG | ecosystem: Environmental > Aquatic > Marine > Oceanic | place: Pacific Ocean: North...
CCGCAGGCGGCCACGAGCACCTTTGACACACCCATGAACCCTCCAAGTTCCCGATTCTTCTTCGACGCGGTAGACCCACTGTCCTTTGCGATGCACCGTGCCCTTTGTGCCGCGGAAGAGCAAAGGGACATCCGCGTCGCACGAGAGCCGATTGAGTCGTATCCGTCCGACGCGCCGCTGACGGACACACGCGACCCCTTCTGGCAAGCGCGCTGGGCAGAGGGTCAGCGCGTGGCGGAGACCATGGGATTCTCGCTCGTGCAGCCAGACCTGGTACCGCGTTCTCGAAAAGCGCACGAGCTCTTCCTGCACGCGAAGGAATCCGCGCTCGCACGGCCGGCGCTCGACGCCATCTTCGAGGCCTACTTTCTCGACGGCCGCGACATCGGACGGATCGACGTGCTCGTCGACATCGCGCACTCGCTGGGTCTGGACCTCACCGAGAGCAAGGCCGTGCTCGACGTTGATCGGTATGAGGCCGACCTCGCGAGAATCCACCGACAAGCTACCGAAGCCGGCGTGACGTCCGCTCCCGGGTTGGTCTCACCCACGGGTACGCTTCAGGGCTTCCACAACCAGGCGGCCATTGGCACCTTACTCGACGGCCGTTGAGGGAAGCACGGCCCATGCTACCCGAAACCGACAGTACGGACATGGCTGGATACCAGCGCAAGACGGCGCTCTCGCCGAGTGAGGTCCTGACCGAAGCGGAGGAGTTTCTCCCGGAGATGGTAGGGCTCTCGCAACTGAAGACTGCCAGCCACAGCGCCACGTACAACGGCGCGGAAGGATCCGTTACGGTGACCGCACACCGCCATGGGCAGTACACGGAAGTGGTGGCAACTACCGATCGGCTTCGCACTTCCAGGCTGGACTATGAGGTTCAGCGGCTTCTGAACCGCCTTCCGTACGAGCCGGAAGATCGTGGCGGTGCCGGGTCGGGTGAGCCGACCTAGTGTCTCGTCCCTAGCCCACAACGTGGACTCTTTCGAAGAACTCGGGCTCGCGCCCGAGCTGGTGGAGGCGCTCGCTGCGGACGGCCTCGAGCAGCCAACGTCGCTACAGGCGGAGGCACTGCCCGTAATCCGGCGAGCCAACAACCTCTTCCTGGCCGCGGGCCCCGGCAGCGGCATCACGGTAGCGTGGGGTACGGCGCTCTTGGACCGCGTCGAAGGGGAGGGGGACACGCCTAAAGTACTGGTGCTCGCCCCCTCCCGAGATCGTGCCGATTACCTCGCTCAATCGATGGGTCGGCTCGCGGACAGCGCGGGGCACACGGTCGGGGCGCTCGGCTCTCATTGGGTAATGCCTGAGCGGGCGACGATGCTCGTCGGCACGCCGGCGGACGTGTTGGCTGCCGCGAAATCGAGCGGCATAAACCTCGAGGCCGTAGAGGCGATCGTCGTGGACCAAGCTTCGCGCATCGACACCTTCGAGGGGATGGAGGCGACGGAGGCGATCCTCGAGTACATGCCCAAGGAAGCACAGCGCGTGGTCGCAGCCCAACCGATAACGGCGGGCGTCTCCAAGTTCCTGGAAGGCCACGTCAAGCGGGCGGTGACCATTCCCGGGGAAGATCTATCGGTGGTGGACGTGCCCAAGCGTGGCACTGTGCGATTCCGTATCGTGACCGAGCCTCGTGAAGAAGCCGTGTTGGAAATGGTGAACCACCTACTTGCCGATGATACGCGTCACGTCCTGGTCTTCTGCCGGAACGAGGATCGCGCGGCGGACGTAGGTGATTTGCTGACACTTCACGGTTTCGTGGCCGGCGTACCGGGTGATGCGTCGGTCCCGGTGTGGCTCGGCGTGGACGCGCTCGCCGCTCGCGCAGCACTCGATGGGCACGAAGGCGTGAAGGTGGTCAGCTGCGACGCGCCTGCCGACGCGGACGAGTTGGATCGCAGGCACGGCACTTCAGACGGGGGAATCGTCGTGATCCTGGCCCGCGAGGTCGCACACCTGCGAGCCACGGCGCGCGCGGCTGGCTACACGGTAGTGCCTTTTCCACCCGCGACGTCCAGCGGTTCCGCCGCTGTGGCTGACATCCAGCAACAGCTGCGCTCTGCTCTGGAAGCCGAGGACACGGCTCCCTATCTGCTGGCTCTCGAACCCTTGTTCGAAGAGCACGACCCAGCTGAGGTGGCCGCGGCGGCGGTCGCGCTGCTCAGGAAGAAGATGCCGCCGCCGCCCGCCGCCGAGTTGCCGAACACAGGCGCGCCGGCACCCGCGTGGGCCAAGCTCTTCTTCGGCGTTGGAGAGCGCGACGGTCTCAGCACCGGCGACTTGCTCGGTGCAATCACCGGTGAAGCCGGCGTCCCGGGCACCTCTGTTGGCCGCATCGACATCAAGGAGAGCCACACGCTCGTGGAGGTCCACGACGAGGTGGCGAGGAAGGTCATCACGGCCCTCAACGGCACCACGATCCGCGGTCGTGCAGTCCGTGCGGACTTCGACAGACCCAAGCGCGGCACCGGCGGCGCGCGCAAAGGACCGCCACGCCGCTAGGGAACCTCTGAACAAGTAGGGTACGCCGCGCGCAGGGGTCTCGAGAGTTCAATAGTAGGCACGACGACGAGTCGTAGTTGTTCAGGCACCGCCGCCGAAGGCGGTGGTCCGAGGAGGCGAAACGACCTCTTGGGCCGCGACCCCCCTGCGCCCCAACACCAAGTGCGAAAACACTTGACGGTCTGTGGGGTTACGGTGCCACAGCCCCAGATCCTAGGCGGGGCGACCACGCCATAGCCGTCGCTACGGCTAGGAGGTCCAACGACGGAGATGGGGCCGTGCCATCGTAACGCGGCGTGCCCTACTTGTTCAGAGGTTCCCTAGCTGCCCGCTTGGAACAATAAAAAAGAGGCCGCATCACCAAGAGTGACGCGGCCTCTTTCAGTCAGCCGTGCTAACCGGTGCGGCGCCGGTCAGCCCAACCTTTCCACAACGCCGTGCTCAGCCGCCTTTGACCGAGTGCTTGAGCCCCTTACCAGCGCGGAACCCAGGGGTCTTGGTTGCGGCAATGTGAATCGTCTGACCCGTGCGTGGGTTGCGGCCCATGCGGGCCTTGCGGTGCTTGGCTTCAAACGTGCCGAAACCAGTGATCTGTACGCGGCGATCGCCCCTCAGTGCCGTAGCGATAATGCCCTCGCTCGGCGAGAAAAGTGCATCCACTGCCCTCGATGCATCGGCCTTCGTCATGCCGGTTGCCCCGGCGAGGGTGTCCACGAGATCGGATTTGTTCATCTGGCTGCTCCTGTAACAAGAATGAGTTGTTCTGTCCCGGCCGAAGCCGCCCTGCGGTGCAGTCCCGGAGAGCTTTCTCCTGGGAGGTGCTGACCACCTGAAAAGCCGCACTGCTCAAGTGTTTCCGCACCCTGCGAGTCACAATTGAACCAACGGTAAGCGAGACCTGGGGGGGCGTCAAGGGAAAAAATGGCCAAAAGGTCGCGTGTTTCCTAAGGTTCCTGGCAGATAGCACCCCTCCGATTCGCCAATTTGGCTCCGTGAGCCCTAGCCGTTTCTCGCCGACTGGTCCGATCGCAGCGTTTATCCCCAGATTCCTTTGGAACCTTGCGGCTCTCGTGTTGCTCATCGTATTGGGAACACTGGGATACGTGTTGATTGAGCAGCAGCCGCTCGCGAACGTGCTTTACATGACGGTCATCACCGTGACCGCCGTGGGATACTCGGAGGTGTTCGACCTCACACCGACCGGGCGCGCCTTCACGGTTATCCTGTTGTTATACGGGATTTCGTGGATGGTGTTCTGGTTCGCCAACATCACGTCGTTCATCGTCGAGCTCGACCTGAAGGACGCACTCAAGAGGCGTCGGAACATGCAGGAAATCGCGAAGCTGAAGGGGCATGTCATCATCTGCGGCGCCGGAGGGACGGGTCGTCAGGTCGCGCAGGAGATCGAATCTGTTCCGCACGATTACGTGATCATTAAGCGCGATCAGACCCGGATCAAGGAGCTCGCCGAGTACGTTCCGGACGTGCGCGTGCTGGAAGGCGACGCGACTCACGACCATGTTCCACTGGAAGCGGGGCTCCTGCAGGCGAACGGCCTCGTCACGTGCCTGAGCGCCGACGCCGACAACCTCTACGTGTGCCTTTCGGCGCGTGATCTCGCGGCGAAACTCACAATCGTCACCCGTGCGTATGAGGAAGAGTCGATCGACAAGCTGTACCGCGCCGGAGCCGATCAAGTTGTCAGCCCCAACGTGAGCGCAGCGAATCGCATGGCGTCAGTCGTTCTCAGGCCGTCGGTGGTCTCTTTCTTCGATATCGCCGCTCGCGCGTCGGACCTGGCGTTAAGAGCTGAGCAGATGAGTGTACCGGAAACGTCGAGCGCGGTGGGAAAGACGTTGAGCGAACTGCGCATTCCTCACTAGACAGGCCTCATTATCGTGGCCGTCAGAAAGGACCACGAGCGCGGCAGCCCATTCGTCTTCAATCCGTCGGCCTCCACCGTCATCGAGGCCGACGACAACCTCATCGTGCTAGGCGACGAAGAGCAGATCAAAAGGCTGAGGGTCTACCTGAGCTGAGGGCATCGAGGGCCCTAGCCGACTACTTGTATCGGTAGGTAACCCGACCCCGGGTGAGGTCGTATGGCGACAGCTCGCACGTCACTCGGTCGCCCGCGAGCACGCGGATGTAGTGCTTGCGCATCTTCCCGGAGAGGTAGGCGAGCACCTCGTGTCCACTCTCCGGCTCCACACGGAACGTCGCGTTCGGAAGGACCTCGCTCACGGTACCTTCGATTTCGATCGCGTCCTTGCCCACCTAGATCTTTCGCCCCTGCCCAGGTTCTCGTACTGAGCTTCTTAGCGCGCCTACCAGGCGCCTACCTCACGAACGCCAAACCGAGCGGGCAACACGCTCGGCCAGAGCGGGAAAATAGGCCCTCCCAGAGCGGGCGACACGCTCCGTTACATACGGAAGCGGTAGCTCAGTTTCACGAAGAGGCCGTCCGCCATCGCGCGAACCTCCCTGAATCGGAACGACTCCGTGTCCTCCATCTGGCGAGTATAGCCAACGTAAAAGACCGTGCCGGGCGACGGCTCGTACGATACCAGACCCTCGATGTGGACGTCGTAGCCCTCGGAGCCACTGCGCAAGGTGTACTCTCCGCTCTGGTCGACGCGATAGAGCGACAACCCCGTCGCCGGATCTCGGAGCCCCAAACGCTCCTGGCTCGAGTACTCGAAGATGCCGCGAACAAAGAGCGAGCGTGTGAACTGGTACTGCGCGCGCACCCGCGGAATGAGCGCCGAGGAGAGCTCGACGCCATCGGTCCTACGCGTGAGGCGAGTCTGCCGGACGCCCAACTCGGCCACGAGCGAGCGCGTCGGGTACAGGTTGAGCGTGACTTCGGTCGAGCGTGAATCCGCGGGCTCGACCGCCACGCCGAAGGAGCGATCGAAGACCGGGGTCTCGGAGAACGTGTAGCGGACGTTGCCGCGAACACGCTCCCACTTGTTCACCCAGAGCGACAACGTGGTCGAGCTCAGCCCACCGAAGAGCGACTGGTCCGGTCGAAAATCCGTATACGAGCCGTCGGTCTGCGCGACCACCAGCCCCTGGTACGCCTCCGGCACAAAATCGAACATCGACCGTTGATGGTTGCCCCAGAACATGATGTTGCCCCTGAAGCCGACCCGCCAACCGAGTTGTGCCTCGCCCTCCTCGATGCCCTCGCCGGCCCAGAACGCATCGTGGTCCCAATAGCCCTTCAAGTCGAACGAGGGACCGACCTGCTGGATCAGTGCGCCGCGCTTGCCGTACCAGTTATACGAAAAGCGGGAGTTGAACTGCGTGTCCCCGATCCGGCGGAAGAATCCGCTTCCGGCGTCGAAGTTCGCGTCTGTGTCCTCCAGCTCCGCGTTGAAGGAAACCGCCCGTCCGGCGCGCTCGATCTTGGCGCTCAGTATGCTTCCGGTCGCTCGGGACGTCAGACCGGGATTGTCGGTGAAGCTCGCAGCCCCGATCATCGTCAGGGTGTAGCGCTGATTGAGCGCGAACCGCGCATCGGCCCCTGCGACCCTGTTGAAATTGTTCGCCCCGATGGTGCGGTCTGTGTATACGGCGCCGATCGTAGAGGCCGCGCCCACGTCCTGACGCACACGCACCAAGTTCACGACTGTGTTGGCGGCGCCTGCGTCGAACGATTGGTCGATCGCGCCCAGGTAGCCGACGTTCAAACTACCCAGCTTGCCGGTGAGCTTTGCACCCGCGATCGGGTTGGCGACCGAGCGGGTATAGATGATCTGTTTCGCCATCCCGAAGATCTCGGTTCCCTCTAGGAAGAAAAGCCTCTTTTCGGGAAAGAAGAGCGCGAAACGTTCGTTCACGGCGATCTGGCCCGCGTCCGCTTCGATCTGGCTGAAGTCTGGGTTGTAGGTCGCATCCAGCGTGAGATTGGAGGTCACTCCATACGTGGCGTTGAGACCGAAGTCCCCGCTCGGATCCTGCCGCCGGAAAAGCCCGTCACCAGCATTGAACTCGCCGATTCGTTTCCCAGTCAGCACGGGGTTGAGCTCCATGAAGAGCCCCGGGTCGAGGTTACGCAAACCGTTGAGCTTTCCGGCCTGCGTCAACTTGTTGGACACGTTGTCGGTGATCGGCGCCCATGAGCTCTCGAACCCACTGCGCTGTATCCGGCGCTGCACATGCAGGCCCCAGGACTGCTGCTCGGCCTCAGGAAAACGAAGGCTCTTGAACGGGACCCGCACCTCGACCTGGTAGCCCCACTCGGTGATAGCCCCGTCAGAGTCCCAAAGGAAGTCGGGGTTGTCGTCGATCGGCTGGCCGTAGTTGCCGTGACGTCGTCCCGCGCTGCCTCCGCCTTCGTTCCAGATCCCGTCGTGCTGCACACCCAACGGGTTCACCGTGAATACGTATGCTCTCCGGGCGTCGTCGAACGTGTCCAGAATGAGGCGGACGTAGTCGTCAGAGCGTGTGTAGGAGTCACGTTCAGCTAGCGTCGCGCGAATTCCGCTGGGGTCGCTGTCGAACGCCATGATCGCGAAGTAGATCGCTTCCGCGTCCACCAACACTCGGACTTCGGTCCTCTCGGAGGCCTCCACGCCTTCGACCGGCCGGAACTGCGTGAACGAGGTCAGGAGTGCGGCCTGCTGCCAAGCAGCGTCGTCAAGGCGACCGTCGATGTCGATCTGGGCCCGATCTAGCGCAGGGGTGGCGACCTCGTTATCGGCGGCCCGGCCCGAATAGGCCTTCGCTTCACTCGAATCCCCGTCGCCGGGCCCGAGCACGAGCGTAGAGAGCGCCAGCTGAAATATCGCGAAGTGCATCCATATCCTTAGTTCCGTGATTAGCCTGGTAATATAGTGTCGTCAGGAAAGACACAGGGGATCATCACTCTGCTGAGGCCGACCATGGCTGCGCCAGGCCGCTACACCCACGCTGACGAGCAGGAGATCGAAGACGCTTTTCGGGCGGGCGACGTGTTGAAGTGTCCGCGTTGTGGACCTGCGCTGGACCTGCGCCCGGTTCCTCCCAGGACGGACGTCTCTTATGTGCGCGACCGACTGTTGGTCGTGTGCTCCTCGTGCCACCGCACGCATGTTCTCGACAAGAAGCCGGCACCGTGAGTGATACCGCTTGGAGCTTCGTGTTCGCCGGGCGTCGCCTGCTGCTCAAGTCGACTGGGGACGGAGCGAGCGTTCCAACGTCCCAGGACGTCGCGGGCCTGCTCGAGGCGCTCGGGCCGAACGCCGAGCGCTTCGACGTCGTGCTACCGGCCCTGCGGGGGAGAGACTCCCGGCTGCATGCGGTCCCCGACGACTTCGAGGCTCCCGATGGATTCGAGTTGACCGCGCTGCGCGCGACCCACGCGCTCCTGGACAAGCCTTTCTTTCGCGCAGCAGGCACCGCACGCCAGAAGATCGAGTGGGTCCGGACGCATCGCTTCTGTTCGCGGTGCGGCGCGCCGACGGAGCGGGGCACGGGACACGAAGCGATGGAGTGTACAGCCTGCGGCCAGCTGCACTTCGCACGCCTCACCCCCGCGATCATCGTGCTCATTCAACGCGGGCGGGAGGCTCTGTTGGGACGCTCCCCACACTTCACTCCGGGGGTGTACTCGACGCTCGCTGGCTTCGTGGAGCCTGGAGAATCACTCGAGGAATGCGTGCGCCGCGAGATCCAGGAAGAGGTCGGAGTGCGTGTGACCAACCTGCAGTACTTCGGCAGTCAGCCTCACCCCTTTCCGCATTCCCTCATGGTCGGATTCATCGCGGACTGGGAGTCGGGTGACATCCGACTCGAGCCGGACGAACTGGAAGACGCGAGGTGGTTCACACCGGAGACGATGCCGGACTTGCCGCACCGCATGTCGATCGCGCGGGCGCTCATCGAGGACTTCATCAAACGGGTGGGTTCGTAGTGGCTTGCCGGCATGAGCCCCCTCGCCCGAGCTTGCAGCCTATGAACACACGACCCTCATGAGGTGGCCATGCGTCTTTCGCTCCTCTTCACGGTAGCCTTCGGCATCGTCTTCACGGCGAGTGTCGACGCGCAGAACACCGGCACCCTCCCGCGCGTGTTGCAACTGCCCGCTTCCACGCACGCGATGGCGCTCGGCAACGCCTACATGATGAACGCTGGGCACGCCGATGCCATCTTTTACCATCCGGCGCTTTTGGTTGGCGCATCTGGCTTCGGGCTCGACGTGCAGCGTTGGGGTGCGAACAGCAGCTCCACCACCGTCTCGGCCGCGAGGCAGTGGCTGGGCGGCGGTATCGGCGTCGGTCTGCAAACGCTGCAATACGGAGCACAAGCCGAAGGCCTTTTGGCGGCCCCCGCCGGGCAGGACCATCTGTTCACGCTGGGCGCCTCACCGGTTTCGGAACGAGTCGCCACCGTCGCGTATGCGCGGGAGCTTGGGGGCCTCGATATCGGCATCGCCACAAAACTGGTGGAAGAGCGCGTGGGCACGACACGCGACGCCGCGCTGCTCGTCGACTTCGGTGTCGCCGCAGACCTCGGCCCCGTGAGAGCCGGGCTAACGTACCGGAACGGAGGACGCGATCTATCACCCGGCGGACTCGATATGGCTCGGCCCGATGGCCTTACGTTCGGCGTTGGCGCCTACGGAGAGCAGGTCGGAATCCTGGACGTCGGCTTCACCGGCGCTGTGACCTACGTCGGGGACCAGGTAGTGCCGTCGGGCGGCGTCGAAGTCGGCTACTGGCCCATCCGCGGCCGCACCTTCGTGGCGCGTATCGGAGCACAGCGCGTACACGCGGGCGACGCCAGTCCGGTGAGTCTCGGCTTCGCGTTCTGGGGCGACAACGTCACGCTGGAGTGGGCCTTTCAGCCGGTGGACGTCGAGGGCGCTTCAGGGACGCACCGCTTCGGAGTGCGCTGGCGCTAGCCGCGGACGTGCAGCCCCTATTTGTAGGGGTACATGTTCTGGCGCTCGGGATCACAGAGGCCAGTGGTATTCCACGGCTCGATGTCTGCAGCGACTCGACTTGCAAACGCTTCGACGACGCCGGCGTCCACCGGCCCCTCGGTGATGTCGGCGAGATCGTGATAGGCCTCTATCACCCGCCCACGGAACGCCTCGTCGTGCGAGTGCAGGAAGCCGTCAGCGCCCTCGGCGGTGCCGTCACGCCGCCGCTCCTCGCTGTGGATGGCGCCCGCGAAGTAGTACATCGTGTATGCGGCCAATAGAGGTAGCGAATCGATCGCCAGGTAGCAGCCATGTATGAGCGGGTCCATGAAGTCGACCTCGGCCTGCAGGCGGCTGTCGTACTCATCGAGCCCGACGGCCATCGCGCCTCGGTCTGGCCACGACTCGAAGATCCGCGATAGCCGTTCCACACCGTGCATGGTATGCGCATTCCCGGGGCTCAAGAGTGGATCGATGAAGTAGGCGGCTCCCGGTAACAAAGCCCAGTCCGGTCCCGCCGCGGGACGGAGGCGTCGCTGCAAGCGGCTCGTGCGCACCAGTGGTCTCGTCGGCAGGGCTGCAGACATCTGGGCGGCCACCGACGGATATCGCTCGAACAGCGCCTTCCACTCCTCCTCGATGGACCCGCTCTTTCCCTCGTCCGTCAGCACAGCGCCGACGCTCGTCACGCCGTGGTCGAAGCGCAACATCCAGATCCAGCCTTCGCGCGTCATGTGGTGCAGCGCCGCGTCGTCTGCCGGGAACGGATGGTCATCGAGATTCCCGCCAGCCGCCGAGCAGACTGCGTGCCAGGTATCGACGCCTTCGAAGTGCGAGAAGATTGCGCGCGACCGTGTGGCGAGGCTCTCGCCGGTATCGATGAGTCCGACTGCCGTGTGGAGAGGCGAGGCACCGCCCGACGCGTCGATCACGAAGTCAGCGCTGAACGACTGCGACCGGCCCGAAGCCGGTGTGGACGACGCATCCTCCGCCTCCTGCAAGAGGGCCAGCTTCCATCGCCTCCCACGTTCGGCGTCCAGCACGCTCACGCCCTCGAGCACACGTACTCCCTGTGCCTTGGCGGTCTCGGAAAAGAGCGCGTCGACGTCCGAGCGCAGCCACTGGGTGTCGGCGAGGTCTTGCGACGGATTGGCCGCCACCAGCAGCTCGGTGCGATGGTCGCTGAACACCTCGAAGGGGCGCCCGGGCTCGTGCGCGAAGAAGCTGAATCCGCGTTTCGGCCCGCAGCGCACCCTGGGATAGCTCTGCTTCCACGTCCCGTAACGGCAAAGCGGGAGCAACGCCTCAAGCGAGTACGTTCTAATGATGTCTTCGAGCACGAGGTTCGCGAGCGGAGTGGACGACTCGCCGATCGCGAAGCGAGGATGCCGTTCCCGTTCGAGCACGATGACGTCACGACCCTGCGCCGCGAGGCACATCGCTACGAGCGTGCCACCGAATCCTCCACCGATGACCGCGACCTCACACCGCACGGCACTCGCAGGGCACGAGTGCCGGGATCGTCTGCGTTAGGTTGAGCGTGCGCAGACGCTCTATGCGCGCGGGCGAGCAGCGGTCACATGTCGCGATACGCTCGACGTCCCACAGGTCGGCGAATACACGGCCTTGTCCGAGGCCCAGGCCGTACGCCGCTACAGCCTCGAGAGAATCGAGCGTCGGTGCCTGGAATTGACCCTCGGCCGCCAGTGCGTCGAGCGCGCCATTGCCGGCGCGCGTCGGGATGACCGCGCAGCACTCGACGCCCACCGAGAACGCAAAGTCGATCGAGCGGCACGCCCACTCCACGCCCTCGGCCTCGGTCATGAAGGGGGCGCGTACCAGGATGAAGGCACGAACCTGCAGCTCCGCGGCGCGCAGACGCTCGCTCGCTGCTTCGAAATCCGCCAGGGTCATTCGCTTGTTGAGGCGAGGAAGAATTTCAGGATGAACGGTCTCGAGCCCCATGGCGATGTCCACGTCGGTTTCTACCAAGTCACGGAACGCCCTAACGCGGTCGTCCACCATCTTGGGGTGGTTCTCGACGATCACGGCGTCCAAATGCCCCAGGCGCGTCGCAATGCGCTCCCGATCGGGTGGTGCGACGGCGCGGTCGTCGAAGAAGTTCCCCGCGTTGTACAGCTTCACCTGGCTGATGGCACCCATCTGTGCGAGCGCCGATTCCACCTGACGGTCCACCGCCCCCACCGGTACTGACTCGTCGGTGGTGTATTTCCACAGATCACACATCAGGCACGTAAATGGGCACTCGCGGTTGGTGATGAAGACCGTGCCCACTGATGCGGTCGAGCCGTCACGCGCGCGCTCGTCCTCGACCTGAACCGCCTGCGGTACCCACGGGTCGAACGAGGGCTTCGGCGCCCTCAGGCTTCGGATCCACTCGGTGGTTGCTTTCGGCGTGGCCTGAAGCGGGCCGCCCTGTTCGGCAGCCCCGGCCGAGGAAGGCGAGGACCTTGCGGCGCGCCCGCTCACCCTGCTACGAGGCGTAAATCGCGTTGAACGCCTGGCGGTACTCCATCGCGTCGGTCGGGAACGCAGACGAAAACACATCGCTCTCGACAGCGCCGCGCTGGAAGCGGCATTTCTCGAAAACGGGCATCTCCTGTCCCGTCAGAGCCCGAATCCCAGCGGATACCAGACGGCCCTTCAACTCGTACAGCTCGGCGTGATCCCAATTGGTCCACTCGATGAACGGAATCGACTCCGCGATCCGGATGACCTCGGGCTGCGTGAACGGACTGAACCCATCGAAGCCGTTCAGCGCGGCCGGCGCATATGTGCGAGCATAACTACGGCTCAACCCGCCGCTATACGTGAGCGAGTGCTTGATGCTATGCACGCCCCACCCCTCCTGATACAGCATAGAGTTGTTGAGCACGCTCCGGATGGTGAGCTCCGGATTCTCCTCGATGGGATAGTCCTTGAGGTTCTCGTCGCCGCCGTCGCCGTCGAGCAGATACTCCCACTCGGGATACCGTTTCCGAATTCCGCGCACGAGCGCCAGCCCCATGGTCGCAGCCTCGATGTCGAGCGGCTTGTAGTCCTCGACCGCACGCACGGTCTCCCACCAATCCAGATCCGCACTGCTGACCGCGATCGTCTCGTGGTACAGTCCGAGATCCAGTTGCTCGAGGAAGGAGCGCGCCCGATCTACGTCGGCCCCACCACCGTCCACCGCCAACGTGAACGCCTTGAGCCGCGTGGGCACGTCACCGTGCTCGAGAAGCGCTCGAAGGGTGAGCAGGAAGACCGCCCCCGAGTCGATGCCGCCTGAGAAGCACACACCGAGCGGACCTTCGCTCGCACGGTGGTCAATCCACTTCCTGATCTCGTCGTAGGCGGCGCGTACGTAGGCCTCACCCAAGGTCTCGAGGTCGTCGGTCGCGGTACCGCGCGGAGGATCGAAGAAGCGCTCGAACGTCGGAGTCGGATCAGGACACCCGACGAGCTGCAACTGCGTAACGTAGTGCGCAGGCACCATGCGCGTGTAGTACGGGTGGAACTGGCCGTCCATACCCTTCTCGACGAGCCAAGCGTGGATCGAGTCGACACGGTCGGCAACGACTAGGCATGGGCCATCGACGAGCTTCGCGATGAAGTGCCTGAGAGGGCGGTCCATCGAGCGCGCGAGGCGCACGGTACTGCCTTCGACGCTCACGAGCGCGAACGATCCGTCGATCGTCTCAACGGCCTCCACGGGGCCAGAGCGCAGGATCTCGCGAGCCTCTTCAACCGTCATGTTGAAGATGACGTTCCTGCCGGGATCGGTGAGGTCGACGACGCGGTTCAGCGGAATTTGGCGTTGAGTCATGGTAGACATTACCGCTCCACCCGTGCGCTCAGAAAGCCCGGCTCCAACTCGCTGATGCCGATCTGGTCCACGACCACCTCGCCGGCATGCACACGGTCGAACAAGAAGCGAATCGCGCTGAGCTGCCGGAGATCGAGCGCAGCATTCTGCTCGACGAAGTCCGAGAGCGGAATCGAGTACGTCTGCAGGATGAGCTCCCAGGGCGCCGTGCACCTCTGGCACTCCTGGTCCGACCGGCGCATGACATGGGTCTCGAGCGGTCGGCGGATAGCGCCATACTCGCTTAACACCACGCTCGATGTACGCCCCGCGGCGTCCTCCAACTGTATGCTGAGGTCTACCGCAGGCATCTCCAGGTCGTCCCGGCCGCGGGCACGTCCGGCACGCCCGCGACCACTCCCGTCGTCATTCTGTGCAGATGTTGCGGCGGGTTGCGAGGCATCACGCCGGGGTCGTGGCGTAGAGTCGGTGGGCCCGAGCATGAACTCGAGCGAATGCTGTCGTCCGAGCGCCCAGCGCGCTGCGAGGCGCCCACCCAGCTCGACCGAGTACGAAGCAGCCGGGCGGTGCCGGGTCGTGTCGGCACCGGCGATGCGATTGTTCCAGCCCAGTGTTACCGCCTGGTTCTCCTGCGACGCCGACGTGGTCGGTCGATTCGAGGACCGCAGCATCAGCGTCGCCTCCCGCCAGGTCGACAGCGAGACACCTCGGAGACTCACACCGTCTTCGGTACCTCGCGTCACGTCAATGTCTTCTTCGAACGTCGCGAGCGGCCGAAACGCGTTCGTCTCGAAGCGTGTGATGTACATCGTGCTCGGCAGCCATTGTCCGATCACGCGGTGGTCGCGAAAGATGGGCAAGTACTCCTGGCGGCCCTTGAGCACGACCTCTATGAAGGACGAGACATAGATCTCCGCGAAACGACGCTGGTCCACCTGTGGGATCAGCCCGCGCAGGTCGAGGGTGCGCGCGCTGCGCGGCCCGATGTCGCCGGACCCCCACACGCTGTTCCACTGCCCGTGGTTGGCGCGGTACACGTATACAGCGGCCTTGAAGCGGAAATCGCCCGAGTCGTTGAACCGCAGCCGGTCGTAGATGCGCAATCCGTGGAAGCTGGTCACGTCCCCGTCATGCGACCCGTGGAAGGTGAGGTAGCTCATGTCTTCCACGACGACCCCGCGGCCCGTCGGCAAATACTGACCGTCGACGGGCGCGATCGAGACGATGCCCTTGATGTCGAAGTCGAAGTCGAACGTCAGCGATGCGTCGTCGGGGTAGTGCGTGAGCTGGTTGAAGGCGGCGGCGTTCGCTACGGCTTCGCCGCCACGGGAGTGACCGATGAGCGCAACGTTGCTCATGTCGACCTTCCCTTCGAACGGATTGCCCTCCTCTTCGTTGAAGTGCTCGAACTCCCCCAGATGCTTCAGGAGAAACCAGCCGCGTGCGTCGTTCTCTGCGCGCGCACCGTTGATGAAGTTCTCATCGACGCTCGCGAGAATGTATCCACGGCTGGCGAGCAACTCTCCGAGATAGTCATAACCCGGGTCTGAGAAGTCGCGCATGCTGTGGTTGCCGTGCACCACGAGCACCAACGGAAAAGGACCGTCGCCCTTGGGGTACCAGACGCGTGCGTTGAGCGGCATCTCCTTGGGCGTGAAGCCCCAATACTCGTTGCGACTATCCGCGGCACCCCCCAGGCTGACGAGCTTCGAGGCGTCGACCGGCTCGGTCCTGATCGCGACCGAGTCGCGGTACTCGACCCGGTTCTTGTCGGTGCCGCTGCCATAATAGAGCTGAAGCACCTCATACGGACCGGGCAGGCCTGGATCCGCCGCCTCGAGCACTTGATGCGCGAGCACGGTTGGCGCGTCACTCGGGGTCAGCTTGAGTGCCGGCGTGCATGCGCTCGCGAACATCGCGGCGCCCATGCAATAGCGGACCAGTCTCATCATTGCGCTTCGGTACCGGGAGAGGGGTTGGCAGCCGGAAACCTGGGACTTCCCGCTCGAGGGCGCCACGGTTAGCGTAGCGCTTCAACCCACCGCTCCGGAGACATGATGGCCAACCCCACGGTCACGTTTGAAACCAACCAAGGCACCTTCATCGCTGAGATGTTCGAGGACGTCGCGCCCAAGACGGCCGGCAACTTCCTCAAGCTCGCCAGGGAAGGTTATTACGACGGCATCATCTTTCATCGAGTGATCAGTGGATTCATGATCCAGGGCGGTGACCCGACTGGGACCGGCACCGGTGGTCCGGGCTACCAGATTCCCGATGAGTTCGCTGCGGGGCTAGCGCACACGCAGAAGGGCACCTTCTCGATGGCGAACTCCGGCCCCAACACCGGTGGCTCCCAGTTCTTCATCACTCTGGCCGCGACCCCGTGGCTGGACGGCAAGCACGCGATCTTCGGAAGGGTCACGACCGGACTCGATATCGTGGACAAGATCGGCGTGATCGATACGGGCCCCGGTGACCGGCCACGCGAAGATGTGGTGATGGACAAGGTGACGGTCAACGAAGAGGGGCCTGCCGAGGAATCCTAGCCGTATCAGCTAGACGCCCTTGGAAGCACGACCAACGACAACGGTGATGTTGTCCGTGCCGCCGGCATCGAGCGCGTCCTGGAGCAGCGCCTCGCACGCCTGCTGGGCGGATGTCATCGCCTGCAACCTCTCCTTGATCTGATCATTGGAGACGTGCTTGGTGAGGCCGTCGCTGCACAGCAAGTGCACGTACTTCCAATCGTTCTCAATCGAGGTCACCACCGGGTGTGACTCGACTCCACCGATCGCATTGGACAGCGTGTGCGACCACCGACCCCGGGACGCCTGCTCGGGCGTAAGCACGCCCTGATCCAGGAGGTCCTGCGCAACGGTCTGGTCCCGGGAGATCTGTACCAGGTCATCACCCTTCAGCACGTAGTACCGGCTGTCGCCCAACTGCACGAGATAGACCCTCGGCCAGACGCCGATCCAAAGCGTCAAAGTCGTGGCGGCCCTGCCCAGCGCCGGGTTCGTCTCTCGACGCTCCAGCACTCGCTCGTGCGCACGTAGCGCGGCGGCCGCGAGCTTTTCGGCAAATACGCTGTCGTCGGTGGTGTCCACGGTGTAGTAGACGTGGACGCTCTCGGAGAGATACTGGGCCACCGCCTTGACCGCGACGCGGCTGGCTTCCTCGCCTCCGAAGTGTCCCCCGACCCCGTCCGCGACCATCATGAGCATCGCCAGGCGCTCCTGGTCCGCCGGGATCACCGAAACATTGGGAAGGCTCGTATGCAACACTTCCATTTGTTTCTTGAGCTGGCAGACCAGAAAGTGATCCTGGTTCTCGGTGCGCACCATGCCTTGGTGCGTGAGGGCGTAGATGTCGAGTTGGTCGTCGGTGGGCTTTGCCCTGACGCTCGTCGAGCCGGTGGTGATGTGCACGGGGCTCTCAGCCGATCGGGGGCGGAAGCTGGCCGATCTCATACCCCTTGGGGAGTTCGGCGCCCAGCAGGTGGCGCACGAAATAGTCCCAGCGGCGTCGCATCATATACGGCTCGTTTCCGAAGCCGTGGCTGCGGTTCGGCATCAAGATCAGATCGAAATCCTTGTTGGCGTCGATGAGCGCGTCAACGACGAGCATCGTGTTCGAGGGCGGCACGTTGGAGTCCATCGTGCCATGGGCGATGAGCAGCTTACCCTCCAGATTCTCCGCGAGCAACTGATTGGCTTGATTGTCGTAGTTGCTAGTCCCATCCGGGTTGACCTCCAGCAAGCCCTGCCACTTCTCACCCCAGTCGTCCTCGTAGTTGCGGTTATCGTGGTTGCCCGCCTGCGATACCGCCACGCTGTAGAAGTCCGGGTAGCGCATGATAGCGGCGGCAGCAGCAAACCCGCCTCCGGAATGGCCGAAGATCCCGACGTTGTCGACATCGATCCACGAATAGCGCTCAGCTAGTTGCCGGATCCCGGCGATCTGATCGGGCAGTCCGTTGTCACCCATGTTGCCGTAGTACGTCTCGTGAAATTCTTTCGAGCGCCCTGGCGTTCCCATCGCGTCGAGCTCGATGACTACGAAGCCGAGCTCGGCAATCGATTGCAGGTCGCGGTGCGACGCCCGAAAGCTGCGGCTTCCCACGCTGCCGCTCTGCGGACCCGGGTACAGATAGTTCACCACCGGATACTCGGCATCCTCGTCGAAGTCCTGCGGACGGAAGAGGAGGCCGTACAGGTCTGTCACGCCATCTCGAGCCTTCACGCTGAACGGCATAGGCGGCTGCCAACCCGAGTCTACCAATCCCGAAATGTCCGCCTGCTCGAGCGTCATGAGCGCGCGGCCACCGCGGTCGCGTAGCACCGTTACAGGGGGCACCACGGGTGTCGAGTAGGTGTCGACGAGGTAGTCGCCGTGCGGTGAGAACGAGGCGGTATGGTTCGCGCTGTCGGGCGTCAGCAGTGTGACCTCTCCATCGTCGAGGTCGATCTCATAGAAGTATTGGAAGTAGGGGTCACCGTGCTCGCGCTCGTTGCCGCGTACCGTGACGGTGCGTGATGGCTCGTCGACTTCGATGATGTCCAGCACGTTCCAGTCGCCCGTGGTGACCTGGCTCTCGAGGGCACCGGTGCGCGCGTCGTAGAGGTAGAGGTGGCCCCAGTTGGCGCGCTGGCTGAACCAGAGGATCTCGTTCGACTGCGAGAGATACCGCCAGCCGTTCGACTCGAAGAAGGTCGACTCGACCTCCTCGAAGAGGTCCGTAACTCGACCCGTTGAGATGTTTGCGAGGCGTACGTGGGCACTCTTGTGGTCCCGCGAACTGGATACGAAGGCGAGTGTCTCGCTGTCCGCTGACCATTCGACGTCGCCGAAGCTACGGCCACACCTGATGTGATCGCTGCACGTCGAGCGGTGTTGGTCCGGGAGCATGTCGAAGCGAACGATGCGGTCGGCCTCGGGCCGGTCCAGGTCGATCACGATTCTCGAAATGCGGAAGATCACCGAGTCCTCGGGCAACGGGTATTTCCACGCGCTCAGTTCGGGATGGCCAACCTGCGTATTCACCAAGTACATCATTCCGACGCCACGCGCGTCGTGCCGGAAGGTCGCAATCTTGCGCGAGTCGGGGGACCACTTCACGACTGCCGCGTCGCTCCTAGTCCATCCTGCGTTGTCAGTGGCATATCCGAAGTCCTCGCGGCCATCGGTCGTCAGGCGGGTCTCCTCACCCGTCGCTACGCTTCGCACCCACAGGTTGTGATCGCGACGGAACGCTTCCAGGCGGCCATCGGGCGAGGCCACCAGAAGGCGTGAAGCGCTTGGCATCGGTGGGGAACCCACCGAGCGGCAGCGGTACGGATCCTTCGTACAGCGATAGCGACCGGCACGCCTCAACTCGACGGTCAGCTCACCAGGTGCGAAGGCCAGGCCTTCGATCGGAAGTGTCGTCGGTGACATGCCGGAGCGGCCGGTCGCGGCGGTAAGCGCCGTGGCGAGTCTCGAGTGATCGAACGCCGGTTCACGGTTCCTCGAATCGGGATCGACGAGTATGAACTCGGTTCCTTCAGGCACGCGACGCTCATACCAAAAGCGTCCGTCCGCGAGCCAGTGCGGCGTCACCGACGCGCCGAAGACGAGCGGATCGGTGTAACGGCTCAGAAGTCGTTCGGAGCGCGCATAGTCATCCGCGGTGAGCTGGCGCCTCGTGTCCTGAGCCGTGGCCGGTGCAGCCACGACGACGAGCGCAAAGAAAAGGGCGGCGGGAAACCGCATGGTCTTCCTCCACAAATACGACGTCCCTCAGATGAGGGGGGCTACCAAGATCGTGAGGGGACCTGCCGACGGGCAAATCGAGAACAGCGGGTGACACGACTTGAGGTCGCGTCACCCCACCCCTCGCTTAGGCGTCAGCCGCCGCGCTTCCCGGTAAATGGCCGAGGACCACCGCCGCGACCGCCACGACCGCCGCCAGCGATCTGACCCTCCACGGAGTCGCCGTCGAACGTGCCCGAGTACTCCTGGGTGAAGGAGTTGTCTCCGAAGCTCAGCGTCATGCTGAAGCTGAAGCTGTTCCCGTCGACCGTTCCGTCCTCGATGTCGAACTCTCTGGTGCCACCGCCACCGCCACCACCACCGCGTCGACCACCGAGCGTGAGCGTGAGCGTACCTGTGAGCGAGCCGCCGCTCTGCACGAGTGCGAGCGTCGAGGTCCGTTGGCCACGCTGTGTCTCCTGCGTGAGCTCCCACGTTCCCGTGAGACTCTGGGCCGCGACCGGGGCCGCGGAGAGGGCTGCTGCCGCGACGAACGCGGCCAAGACTGTACCATACTTCATGGAGGGCTCCTGTCCCGTAGGGAAAACTGCCTTGCCAGCATGAAAGACCCGGGAAAGGGATTGTTCGTTAGCACGCGTCCGCGCAAGGGTGCCCGCTTCGGAGGCTCCCTAGGTTCGACGCACCGCTTCTACGAAGGCGGACAGTGGGGCGCTCATGAGTTACCCCGCCGGGTCCCGTATTCCTGAGCACAGACCGACACCTGTCGGTCGCACGGTGCGAATGACCTCCGCGATATTCTCGGGCCCGAGGCCACCGGCCAGGAAGACCGGAACGTCGAGGCGCGAGACGATTTGGGCGCTGACTGCCCAGTCGTGCGTACGGCCGGTCCCACCGAGTTCTGGGACCAGGGTGGATGGTCGACCGGAGTCGAGCATCACGAAATCCGAACCGACCGCCGCGCGCTGGGCCTGCTCGAGCGCCTCAGGCCCACCAACGTGCACGACTTGGAGGATGTCGATGGACCCGGCGGCGGCCTTGATCGAGAGGCGAACGTCGGCAGGCACCTCCCCGACGATCTGGACGACCGTGACTCCGATCGTTCGCGCATGTTCGATAATCGAGTCGGCGTCGGTGTGTGCCGTCAGTAGAACAGCGGTGGCTCCCGTTGGCACCACGCCGACAATCACTGCGATGCGGTCGGCAGCGATGGGGCCGGGGCCGCTCGGCATGGCCGCCACCAGTCCCACGTGATTCGCACCTGCTGCGGCTGCCATCTCGACCTCGGTGTCGTTTTGGACCCAGCAGATCTTGATGAGCACCGGGGGAGGCGCGCGATCCCAGAAGAGCTCGCCGGCGTCGTGCTAAAGCGGCTCGCCTGGGGGCCTCACCTGCCCTCTCGGATTCTTCGCCTTCTGCACGAGCTTTTCGATCTCGGTGACCAGGTTGTCGTCCTCCGGGTCGCTCACACCAAACAGCCCGTCCTCGGACTCGTCCTAGTCCATCCGCTCGATTACACCGTTCAAATTGATCCACTTGTCGAAGCGCTCACTCATGCGCACGACCGAATAAAAGAGTCGGGGGCGCTGGCCACGCCCGGCGATGAAATCGATGGCGATCGCGCCGATGGACACCCAAAAGGCGAACAAGTCTATCGCGCCGTCGAGCAGCAACTTGACCTGGAAGATCGCGAAATCTCGGAGCGTAGCGTTCCGCGTGGCGACCGTAAGTGGCTTCTTATGAGGCATGTCTACAAGGCATCATGTTTGCGCGCGTTGTGACAGGCCCTTACGTCACGATAGGGAAGGAGGTTCA
>Ga0310345_10002082_pt1 | contig 20805 bp, 27 predicted proteins | sample HC15DNA20500_MG_FD_204667 | JGI IMG/M metagenome (GOLD analysis project Ga0310345, IMG submission 204667) | Marine microbial communities from station ALOHA, North Pacific Subtropical Gyre - HC15-DNA-20-500_MG | ecosystem: Environmental > Aquatic > Marine > Oceanic | place: Pacific Ocean: North...
GCGGAGGGGAAGGCAGAGTTCGCCTTGATATTCAACGGCCGGGACCTGGTGGGTTGGCAGCAGAACGGCAACTGGGTGGTCGAGGACGACTCTATCTTTCGTGCTCGAGACGGTGGCGACCTCATTTACCCCGCCAGGAAGATTCCCGACAACTTCGAACTCCGTTTCCAGTGGAAAGTGGCCGAGGGAAGCAATAGCGGAGTCTATTACCGTCCTGGCCAATATGAATACCAGATCCTTGACAATCAGGCTCACCGCGACGGCGAGAACCCGCGCTCCAGTGCGGCATCGCTGTACTTCTGTATGGCGCCTTCACACGATATGACCAAGCCTGTTGGACAATGGAATACAGCTCGCATCATCGCCAAGGGGACAGTGATTCAGCACTGGCTGAACGGCGTCAAGGTGATCGGCTTCGACTACTCCGAACCGAAGTGGGCCTGGAATGTAGAATTGCTTCGCAAACGGGGTGCCTATCTTGCTGCTCGTGGAGCTTTTTTAAAACTCCAAGATCACCGCGATCCGATCTGGTATCGCGGAATCAAGCTTCGTGAACTCGGAGCTATCGACACACTCGACCGCTCCCGGGTCATCCCCGCCAACATACCGGAGGCGATACTGAGGGCAGAACAGAAAAAATTGGAAGCGGCGATCAAGTACCGGGAAGAACAAGAGAAGGCCAAGTAGTGAGGAACTTTTCTCCCTCACCGGCGCTCGAACAGCTTCGAGCGGTGAGAAATCGAAACATCTTTCTTCACTTCGAAACCCAGAGCGCGAAACCCTTTTCGGGCCGGCTAGTTTTTCTCCCGTGCCCTCCGGTTCAGCTCTTTCGAGCGTTCCGTAGCCGTTACTACCGCGCTGATGAGCATCGCCCGCAGCCCTCGCTCCTCCAGCTCGTGCACGGCCGAAATCGTCGTCCCTCCTGGCGTCGTCACCTGGTCACGAAGGGTAGCCGGATGCTCGCCGGTCTCGCGGACCAGTTTGGCCGCTCCCAACACCGTCTGAGTGGCTAGCGTCATTGCCACGTTACGCGGCAAGCCCATTTTCACCCCGCCGTCACAGAGAGCCTCGATGACCATATAGATGTACGCCGGCCCGCTGCCACTGAGCCCGGTCACCGCATCCAGGAGGTCTTCTTCGACCCGGACAACCGTTCCCACGGCACCAAATATTGCCTTCGCGACGTCATAATGCTCATCCGTCACGGGATCACATCCGGCCACGGCACTGGCGGCTGCGTCCACGGTGGCTGCGATGTTCGGCATGACCCGGATCACCGGGTTCTTCTTGCCCAGGCAGTCTCGAATGTAGGTCGTCTCGACCCCGGCCAATATCGAAATCACGAGCTGCTCGGAGCGAATGGAATCCCGAAGGGAATCGATCACGTCGTTCAGAACCTGAGGTTTAACGGCCAGCATGATGACCTCAGCAGCAGCCATATGGGGACCCGGTTGAGTATCTACCTGGACTCCGTACTCAGATCTCAGTTCCTCGAGCTTTCCGTTGTGGACGTCCACAACGGTAATCCTCTCTGGCGGCGCGAGATTGGCCTTCAGAATCCCCTTGATCAAGGCCGATCCCATGTTGCCACCACCGATGAGCATGATATTCTTGTTGAGCATCTTGATTTCTCGCAAAGCTGCTTACAATAGGGCTACACGCTGCAGGGCTAAACACTGCACCCGCCGAGTATACCAGGATCCGCACACCCTATCGTGAAGCTGTGGAATCGGGGTTCGAACGGCTTGACAGCGGGTCGCTTGCAAGCGTAGTTGCAGAGCGTCGAAATCTAGCACTGGCAGGTCTCGTCTACTGGGAGGGTAACGAGATGAAAGAGTCGGAGAAAACCACCATCAACAGACGGAGATTCCTGGGATCTTCAGCAGTTTCTACCGCCTTGACTCTGGGAGCATCCCCGCTGCTGAAGGCAAGCAGGGACGTACCGGCGGGTCCAGCCCTGAAAGCAGCGGGCCTCATCGGCTGCGGAGGACGTGGAACAGGCGCCGCAGTGGATCTGCTGAAATCAGCTCCCAACATCCGCATCACGGCCCTGAACGACCTTCTCAGGACAAGATCGACGCCACCAGGAAAAAGCTCAAAGATCTGGACCAGACTATCCCAGATCGACAATGTCTCCTAGGGTTCGACGCCTACCAGAAACTCCTGGATTCAGATATCGATCTGGTCCTCATCGCCACGCCTCCCCATTTTTGACCTGCGAATCTGGCGGCTGCGGTCGCTGCGGACAAGCACGTCTTCATGGAAAAACCCGCCGCCGTAGATCCTTCGGGAATCCGTTCGATTCTGGCGTCCTCCCAGGAATCGAAAAACAAGGGCCTTTCTATCGTTGCGGGTACCCAGCGCCGCCACCAATTCCCCTATATCGAGACCCAGAGGCGCGTGTCAGACGGAGCTATCGGCAAGATTGTCTCGGCAAGCTGTCACTGGATGCAGGGCAGCTGTGGTATCGAGCTCAGAAGCCCGGATGGACTGGAGCTGGCTCTCATGGCGACCACATCGTCGAGCAGCACGTCCACAACCTGGATGTGATCCACTGGTTTACGGGAGAAATGCTTGAAAGCGCTTCCGGCGCCGGTGGACGGCTGCGTCGGGTCACGGGCAATCAGTACGACTTCTTCGAGGTCGACTATAGTTTCCCTTCTGGGGTAAAACTTCACAGCCGATGCCGACAAATCAACGGCCGCCACAATGACGTCTCGGAATGGTCGTGGGGACCAAGGGATATACCAACTGCCTCGACACGATCTACGACCTGGACGGCAACGTGAGCTGGTTCTACGAGGGGCCTAGACCTCGAGCCTACGTTCAGGAGCACACCGACCTGGTCACCGCCATCCGCTCCGAAAAACCGATCAACGAGGCCCGCCAGGTCGCCGAGTCCACCCTGACGACCATCATGGGAAGAATCTCAGCCTACACCGGGAAGAAGGTCTCCCGAGAGGAGATTCTTCAGATGGACCTGCGCCTGGGACCCAGCGAGTATGCGCTTGGGCCTCTGGCCTCGGATCCGGTGCCGATACCCGGTGCCCCAACGGGACCCCCGAAGCCCGTGTAGGCCAAATATCTCCGATACCACTTCCTCAGTCCAGCACCGGAACCCGCTCTTCCGTAGCTTTGGTGTCCAGTCCGAAGTTTCTCTGTCGAGTGGCTCGACGCACGGCGGCTTGGAGGCCACCGCCACGTACGAACCATCCTCCCACCTCCGCTGAGCCGGGCTCCTCCCGAAAATCGCATTGCACGGCGGAGGAGAAAGAAAATGAAAGTCAAAAATCTTATCGGTGTGATGGTGTTGTCCATGATTTTGCTTCAAGCTGTCGTCATTCCGGGACGGTGGGAAAAACTCGACGGCCAACCGCCAGGTACCCGGATGCTCGTGACTCTCAACAGCGGCGCACGCGTGGACTGTGCTCTAAAGAGCTCTGGACCACTTGATCTGACACTGACGGATCAGACCGGAGCTGAGAGGATCCTTCCGAAATCAGAGATCCGCAAGATCGTGAGCGTCGGTCGCGTCGTCAGGGACAATGTCCTCAAGGGCACCTTTATCGGAGCCGCGATCGGTGCGTTGACCGTCCTTCCTATTGCCACCATCATAAAGAACGAAACAGGTCAAAGAGAGGCGACACTGGCCGTCCCCGGGTATGCCGGGATCGGCGCAGGAATCGGAGCGGCGGCAGATTGGGTCATGAAAGAAAGGGAGGTACTCTTCCGCGCTCCCTGATCGGCATCACGGGTCTTTCCCGTCGTGGGGCAGGGCGAAAGCGACGTAGCTGTCGCCGGAGGGGGTGCCCATCTTGCCTCCCCCTGCGGCGATGACGATGTATTGGCGACCGGCAACCGAATAGGTTGCGGGAGTGGCGTAACCTCCGGCTGGTAGTTGAGTTTCCCACAGGACCTTTCCGGTATCCCTATCGAAGGCGCGAAATTTCTGGTCCCGCGTCGCTCCGATGAAGAGGAGACCGCCCGCCGTCACAATCGGCCCTCCGTAGTTCTCAGCTCCCGTCTGTGGAACTCCTCTCCGCGTCAGCTCCTCGAACTCACCGAGCGGCACTTGCCAGACGATGCTTCCCTGGTTGAGGTCAATCGCCGTCAATTGTCCCCAAGGAGGCTTGATGGCCGGATTGCCTTCCAGGTCAAGAAAACGGTTATAGCCAGTAAAAGTGTAACGGATCTTAGGTGGAGGCACCGCCCAGGTCGGGACTCTGGCCGGATCCGATCCCGAGAGGAAGTCGATCACCGCCTCGGTCGCCTGAGCCGAAAGCTGCGGCAACCCCAGCATCCGTCCTTTGCCTCGCCTGATTACGTCCCGAGTTTCGTCTCGGGGATAGATCTTTTCGAGTGGCAGCGGCGGATTGTTGCCGTGAGCATCGCCCAGCCTCTTGGACCCATGACACCCTGCGCAGTGAATTTTATAAACCTCGGCTCCGGGGAGCTCCGCCTCGTCGGTGCTAACCATCGTGAGAATCCAAGGCATCTCGTTGGAATTGACGTACAAACGTCCAGTGTAAGGCTCCGACGCCGCCCCGCCCCATTCCCCACCGCCATCGTAGCCGGGAAAGATCAGTGTCCCCTGGGTGCTGGGGGGTTCAAACCTATCGCTACTCCTGATCTGCCGGAAGCGTGCCAGCACCGCTTCCCGAGAACTCGGAGAGATATTGGTGACATCCGCCTCGGTGAAGGATTGGCGCGAGAACGGCGGTGGCTTCTGGGGGATAGGCTGGGTTGGCCAGGCTTCCTCACCTTTGAGATCGGAGGCGGGCACGGGAGTTTCCTCGACTGGGAAGAGCGGGTCCCCGGTTTCACGATCCAGTAGGAACACAAACCCCCACTTGGTGATCTGGGCCACCGCGTCCACCGATTGCCCGTCACGAGTCACAGTCACCAGATTGGGAGGAGCCGGAAGATCGCGATCCCACAAGTCGTGATGCACTGTCTGAAAGTGCCAGCGAAGCTCGCCCGTGCCGGCATCGATGGCGAGCACGCAGTTCCCGTAGAGGTTCTGACCCTTTCGACGTCCTCCCCAGAAGTCGAAGGTAGGTGATCCAGTGGAGGCAAACACAATCCCACGACGATGATCGACGGTCATGCCTGCCCAGGAGTTGGCTCCACCCGTGTACTTCCAGGCCTCGGGAGGCCAGGTTTCATACCCCGCCTCGCCCGGGCGAGGTATGGTGTGAAAGGTCCAGCGAATCTCTCCGGTGTTGGCATCAAAGGCTCGGATGTGACCGGGAGCCGCTCTCCCAGGACCCTCCCCGACCCGGGTGCCAACGATCAAAAGATCCTGGTAGACGGCCGCCGGTGTCGTACTATTCAGGGACAGCCCCTCGAAATCATTAATACCGAGGCCTAGCCGCAGGTCGACCTGACCACCTTCTCCGAAGGAGGCTACAAGTCGTCCGCTGTCAGCGTCCAGAGCGAAGAACAGATGGCCGACCGAGTAGAAGATCCGCCGAGCTTGATCGTGTTCCCAGTAGACAACCCCTCTATTGACACCGACAGAACCCAGATCCCTTCCCTCCCGAGGATCGAATGTCCAGGTCTCTTTTCCGGTCGCCGCGTCCAGACAGAACGCCTTGAGACCGGGAGAGGTCGCGTAGAGACGACCTCCGATGATGAGAGGGTTGCACTGGATTTGCGAGGATTTCGCGGCCTCGCCCGCCTGATAGGTCCAGGCCAACTCGAGCCGATCGACATTGTCGCGGCTGATTTGGGTCAGAGCAGAATAGTGTGACGCCCCAGCATCTCCCAAATAGACGGGCCAATCGCCCGGGTTATCGTCTACGGATCGATGACACGCTTCCGGAATCAGCAGAAACAGAGACAACGTCAGCAGCGCTGCCGACTTCCGGAGGCACGAAGGTCGGGAGGATACCCTCAACGAAGCTGCACCACCGTGTTGCCGCGTGAAGCTTCCAGCATGGCCCTACACACCTCGACTCCAGCGCGGCCATCGAGTGCCGAGCCCAGGGCTGAAGGCTTGCCCTCTATAGCATCCAGGAACGCCTGAATCTGTGACTTGTAGGCCGCTATCCGGATTGGATTGATCGGCACGTCGGCCGCCACATACTCGGCGGCGGGTTGACTGGAAACAGTCTGCCAGCTGCCGTCAGTAGCAATCTTCAGGTCGCCGTAGGGGTCCAGGTCCATCAGTCCTTTGGAGCCGATGATTCGAAAACGAAAGGTTTCTTCCACAAAACCCGGATCGCCCATGACGTTGGTCGAGAACAAACTGCAGAGCGCTCCGTTCTCGAAGCTCATCTGTGCCAATGTCGTATTTTCGACGGGAACATCACTGAGAAAGGTGCGGCAAAGAGCACTGACCGAAGACACGTCGGAACCCATCATCCAACGCAGTAGGTCGACACCGTGAGGTGCCGAATTGAGGATGTGCCCCAGGCTTCTCGGATCGTCCCACCAGGCCCAGCCTCCTCCGTCTCGAAGCGAGCCTTCCGAGAGCATCGACACCTGGATGGTCAAAATGTCTCCGATGGCTCCTTCGCGAACCAACCTGCACGCCTCGCTGTTATTGTTGCGGAACCGCTGGTGGTATCCTACCCCCAAGGTCAATGCTCTACTCGAGGCCGCCTCGATCATACGGTCACAGTCCTCGACCGACGTTGCCAGTGGCTTCTCCACCAGCGCGTGCTTGCCCTCTTCGAGCGCAGCCAGCGTTTCCGAGATGTGCACGTGGTGGGGCGTCGTCACGATGACGGCATCGATATCCGAACGACGTGCCAGACTGTCGGCATCCGGCTCATACGCTACCCCGTAGTGCTGCGCCAGCCCAGGTGCGCGGCTTCCGCCGGAAAAGGCGACCAGTTGAAGTTGGGGCAGCGTTAGCACTGCCTCAGCATGGGTCTTGCCCATGAATCCCGACCCAGTGATTCCGATACCAATCTTGTTTGTCACTCGTTTAGACCCTCAATTTACAGGTAACTCCACCATCTACAACGAGCTTCGCACCTGTGATGTATTTTGCCTCGTCGGAAGCCAGGAACAGCGCAGCATAGGCCACGTCCCACGCATCTCCCATCGTTCCCATGGGAACCATCGCATCGCGTTTTCGCACCATCTCATCGACACCGCCAGGCCCATAACTGTTCTTCAACGGTTCCACGATCATGGGGGTATTCAGGAAGCCAGGCAAAATGCAGTTCGCTCGGATTCCCTTGTCTGCGTACTGCCCTGCAACGTGCTGGGTCAGCGAATCTACGGCCCCCTTCGATGCATTGTATGAAACCGCGTCATATCCGAGATGACGGATCGCCGCAATCGAGGACACGTTGACAATGGCGCCTTTGCCTTGGCGTTCCATGATCGGAAGCACGTGCTTGCAGGTCAGAAACATGCCCTTCACATTCACGGCCAGAACTCGATCCCATTTTTCCTCGGACAGTTCGACGGGACCGCCGACCTCCAGGATACCCACGTTGTTGTGAAGAACATCGACGCGGCCATACTCGGTGAAACAGGCATCGACCAGCGCCTGGACCTCTGAATTCTGGGAAACATCTGCCTGCCAGCTGCTGCAGAGACCGCCTTCATCCTCGATGATCTTTTTGGTTTCTTCGGCAGCAGACAGATTGATATCGACTGAGAAAACTGCCGCTCCTTCCCGGGCGAAGAGGACCGCCGTAGCTTTGCCGTTGCCCCAACCAGGCCCCACCGATCCCGCACCGGAGACGATCGCGATCTTTCCCTCTAATCGGTTTGGCACAGGAGGTCTCCGGAATTAGAGCTCGGACCACACCCCAAAGCCGTCGCGCGCGGCTAGATCGTAGACACGCCGGGCGACGGCGGCGTCCTGGATTGCCAGCCCGGTGCCATCAAAAAGGGTAATCTCCTCCGCTGAGGTCCTTCCTTCGATAGCCCCGGTCAAGACCTGGCCTAGCGTCCCCTTGATCTGGGAACGCGTAAGCAACCCCTTTTCTATGGATTGTGAAACTTCCCCCAGATGGCAAATCTGGTCGATGTGGTCACCGAAAATGGTGCATCGGGCATGCACCCCTTCTGCCAGCTCTTGCTTCCAGGCCTGGTCTGCTCCCATGCAGGAAAAATGGGTTCCGGGACGGATCCACTCTCCCTCGACAATGGGCACCGTGGTGTTGGAGCAACTGACGATCACGTCACTGTGGGTCACCAGATCCTCGGGTCCCGAAACGGGTTCGATCGTCCGGCCCAACTCCTGAGACAACTCTTCGACAAAGCTGTCGAGAGTCTTGGGAAAGGAGTCATAGACGCGAATTTCCTCGAAAGCACGGACGCGGGTAGCCGCCCTCAGCGCGTGCCGGCCCTGAAATCCCGCCCCCAGAATACCCAGGGTTTTGGCGTCGGATCTGGCCAGATGCTTCACCGCGATCGCCGCCGAGGCACCGGTCCTTAGTCCGGTTACCCAAGAGCCATCCAAGAGAGCCAGAGGCTTACCTGTGTCCGGATCGAAGAGTGAGATCTGGGAAATGATGTTGGGCAGGCCGCGCTTGGGATTCTCTTCCCTGCCTTGACCCAGCTTCATGGCCAGGACATCCAGATCGGGAAGCATGCTCGCCATACAAGCGCTAATCCCTCCAGGGACCTGAAAAATGAGCTTGTCCGGCAGAATGTCACTGCCCTTCTCGTGGTTGGCGAGTGCTTGTTCCACCACGTCGATCGCCTCCTGTATCTTAAACCGAGAGACGATTTCGTTCCTGCTGATTACTAGAATAGGGTAAGCCATTGTCGCATTCTCCTGATGCCCTCGCGGATGGCGTCCGGTCCAACGGCGTACGAGATCCTGAAAGCCTGACGACAGGAATCGCCGAACCCGGTGCCGGGAATACAACAGACCTTCGCTTCCTTCAAGAGACGCAAACAGAAAGTATCCGCATCCATGGGCAGATCGAAACGCGGAAAGAGGTAGAACGCCCCTCCCGGAGTGTAGCTGGAAAGATGGGGCATGCCCTGCAGCAGTGACCCGAGTAGATTTCTTCGCTCCTTGTACTCGGATACCATCGAGGAAATAAAGCCCTGATCTCCGCCAAGAGCCTCTATGCCGGCCCATTGTCCGGGCGTGTTCGCAACCGTTGTCGTGAAGGTGTGAAGCTTCTGAAGAATCTTCCAGTTGGAGGATCCCGTCACCACCCAACCCACGCGGATACCGGTCATGGCATAGGTCTTGGAGAGACTGTGAAAAATGAAGAGGCGATCGCGATCAGGCTCCAGAGTCAGCATTGAGGGATAGCGTCCAGGGTGGTCGTATATGAGCTGCTCGTAGACCTCGTCGGAGCCGAGTAGCAGATTGTGCCTGCGGGCCACGTCTGCCAATTGCTTCAGGACCTCGACCGGAAAAGTTGCACCCGTCGGATTGCAAGGAGAATTGACCAGAAGCATCCGAGTTCTCGGTGTAATCGCGTTTTCGACTTCCTGGGGATCGGGCACATACCCATCCTCGACTCGGGTCACTACCGGAATAGGAACTCCTCCAATCATCCGGATGAACGGCGCGTAGACAACGAAGGCAGGCTCCAGCAGAATGACTTCATCTCCAGGACTGATAAAGGCCTGTAGAACCAGGGTGATGGCCTCGACGGCACCGTCCGTGACCAGCACTTCCTCGGGCGTCAGCTCTACTGCGTGTTCTCTGGAGTAGTAGGCACAGATCTGTTCCCGAAACTCCAGGACACCCGCGTCCAGAGCGTACTTGGTCTTACCCTGTCTCAGGGCCTCGACCATGGCCTCGATCACCGGCTGAGGGGTGGCAAAATCGGGCTGGCCGATGGATAGGTGCAGCACATCCTCCATTCCGGCAGCTTCATTGAACATCATCCGGATGCTAGAGGGAGGCAGATCGACAACACTTTGTCGCGGCATAGGGAAAGGACTCAGTCGAGTTTTAGTGGGCGCCCAAGGGGGGAATCATATTCGCACGAGATCGAGAGATCAAGCGCTACTTCGAAGAGAAGAGGGTCGGTCGTATTGACACCTCTGAAATGGACGTTTAGGGTGGTGAGATCAGAGCCGCGGGGGAATCGTGTCACCTGGACAGGCCGGGAAAACCGTGGCTCGTGGTCCGATGATCCTGTGCACGACTGATGACGACCCCAGGGAATCTTGAGTACCTTTGAGAACTGAATCGAGCCTTGGTAGTGGAGATCGGAACGGATCCTGGCTAAAGCCTTTCCTCGAGAAGCCTGCTGAAGCAGGCTCCGCCCCTCACGTCGCGCGGATACCCGGCCCTGAAGAACCGGTCTATTACGCTTCGCGCCAGCCCGCTAAAGCGGGCTCCTGAATGGGGTTAGCTGCAGTAGAATCTTCTGTCCAGGCGATGAACGTCAGAAGCAGGAAAAAGTTTCTTTCTCGAATGGGGCCAGGGCTTCCTGGGGAGAAGCTGAGCTGAAACTTGAATAGTGAGCAGTGATCCAGTGAGCAGTCCGGAAACAGCCGAAGCCGATGGTGTCGCAAGTGGGGTAGACTGGCAATATCACGTGGCCAAGTCCGGCAGAGCTGCGAACGACTTGATCCGTTAGCAACATGCGGCCAAATTCCGAGGAGAGAGCTGGACAACAGCACCATCTCTTCCACCCTCAACCTAAAGTTTCCCTCTGAATGATCCAACGCGACTGGGGTCAGGACTGGCTGGAGAACTACCATGATCTTTGACGTGCATTCACACACCTGGCAATACCCCGACCATTTCACCGACCATTTCCGGGAACAGGCCCGTAGCGCCCGCGGTGGCACCGAAGTGGACTTGACCGTGCGCTATAAAGAATACCGGCGCACGGCTCCAGAGGACACACGCACCGTTGTCTTTGGCGGCAAAGCAAGGCTGAGCGGCCTCTGGGTGGACGACCAATTCGTGGCCGACTACGTCCAACAGCACCCGGACACACTGGTCGGATTCCTCTCCTTGGATCCCACCCAGCCGGGTTGGGAAGAGGAACTGCAACAGGGACATCAGGAACTGGGTCTGAAGGGCATCAAACTGATGCCTATGTATGCCGGCTTCAGGCCCGACGGACAGGATCTAGATCCAATGTGGCAGTACGCTCAGGACCATGACCTTCCGGTTCTACTTCATACCGGCACCACCTTCGTGGCCCAGGCTCCATTGGAGTGCACACTGCCAAGACACCTCGACCCGGTCGCCACCCGCTTTCCGGGAGTAAAGATCATCCTAGCGCATCTCTCCCATCCCTACGAGAACGAGTGCGTCGTAGTGATAAGAAAGCATCCCAACGTCTACGCCGATATCAGTGCCATCCACTACCGTCCATTCCAGCTCTACCACAGCCTAATGCTGGTTCAGGAGTACGGAGTCTGGAACAAGCTGCTCTTCGGTACAGACTATCCCTTCACCAATATCGAAGCCTCTATCAAGGGACTCTTCGGTCTCAACAAGATGCTCGAAGGTACCGCACTGCCGCGACTGGACGAAGAGCAGATCTATCAGGTGCTCCACCGCGACACCGCAGGTATTCTTGGATTATGAAAACAGAGGAGCCCTCCTAGTAGCTCAGAGTCGAGGAATATCAAGCTGGTCGCAGATAGTTCGGGCGACCGTTTCCTTGATTTCTCGGTGCCTTGGTACTGCAGCACACTTGCCGTTCTCGAAATTGCGGAAGATAGAGTAACGGGCTCCCTCACGATCAGGAATGCATTTCTAGTCGCTCAGGTGTTTGATGAGCTCACGCCGCTTCATCCCACAGCGGCAAATTCGACGGTCAGAGTTTCCCAGATAGCACTACCGGGAATGTCCTTCGTTGCGTTCTCATAGTAGCTCTGCAACAGTAGCTCGACGGCCTCTTTGATCATCGATCTTGCTTCGTCCAGGTCCTTTCCCTAGGTCACTGCTCCAGGAAGCTCGGGCACGGTGGCCATGATCCAGCCATCTTCGACCTCCTGGTAGATGACGGTGTACTCACGTTTCTTCATAAGGACCTCCGATCGGTGCGCTCAGCATCTTGAGAACTGCCGTCCTCTCTGCTCGGCACTCATCTCACGCTATTCTAGCAGACAGCCCAGGGTAACTTGGCCTAGGAAGAGCAGACAACCGGCAGGTCTTCTTCAGCGCCTGAGCAGCGCTCGTTTGCCTGCGGCGTAAACGACCAGCAGCGAAAGGCCGCTCCAGAGAATCGCCCAGGTGAATGCAGGTACCTGGGTTATCTCAGCCAAGATGACCGCGTCGGTCTTGGCTCCAATCAGCAGGAAATCACTCAGATCGTAAAGCGCGTAGAGGGAGCTCATCACCGCCAGGACGTCAATGAAGTAGTGTGCTTTCCGTAGTTTTTTCCAGGCTAGAAAGCCGAAGATAAGAGCGGCGCTGAGACCAAACACGACCCCGAAGAGGTTGCGGACGAAACACAAGGTCACCAGAGCGAACAAGCATGCCAGCGAGGTAAAAGTCTTCGTTGCCCACTGCTGTCGGCCCGACAGCAGTAGCATGGCTCCCCCAAACAGCGCGCTACCGACATAGCCCGCCGAAGCGACCAGAAGCGCATTGCCCCCCATGTGCTGGACGTAACCGGACTCCCAAGGAGTGACGACCATGGTCAGGACTTGTCCGCCGGTTAGGACCGACGCCAAGGCATGACCAGTTTCGTGAATGAAAACCACGAAGATCTTGAGCGGATACAGGGCCGGCGTCAGCCAGAGAAAGACGGACGCCAGAGCAATAAACGAAAACCATCCCAGGCGACGTAGGTTGAGTCTCCCCTTTCGCGTCTGCACGATCGCTGCAGTCATCCCCTGCCAATCTGCCACATCATTCGGTCACTACGAAGGTCATCGACAAGACCGTAAGGATCTATTATAGGTTGAGGATGGGCATCGAAACACCTGCACCCTCGGTTCCCAAGTGAGCCGATCGCACTCGAAAAGTCACACGATCGGAAGCCTCCTCGTTTCCCAGTTCTTCGGAGCCTTCAACGATAAAGCCTGGAAACTGATTGTCACCCTCCTTGCAATTCGTACACTGGAAGCACATGTAAGCGGCGGCGACGCCGAGTTTCAGAGACTCTCCCAGTTTCAGACTACCTGGACCTTCTGTGTCCTGACGCTGCCACTCATGTTGCTCTCCCTGCCTGCCGGCGTGCTGGCGGATCGACTCAGCAAACGCTCCATCATCATCTGGATGAAATGGATCGAAGTTGCCTTGATGTCGGCGGCCGCAATCTCTCTCTTTGCCTTCCCGGACGATGGATTCCCACGCCTGCTCATACTCGGCCTCATGGGTGCCCAGAGCGCTCTATCCAGTCCCGCCAAGTATGGAATCCTCCCCGAACTGCTCCCTCACGAACAGCTTTCGAAGGGCAGCGGACACCTTGAGATGTGGACGTTCCTAGCCATCATTCTGGGAACCGTCTCCGGGGGATTACTGCTGGATGGGGCCGGAGAGATCATCTGACTTCCCGGCCTCATCCTGACGGTTACGGCCATCCTGGAGCTGGTGTACGCACATCGAATTCCCCCAGTAGCTGCGGCCCGCACCGAGGGTAATTTAGTCGAGACCATTCGAAGCTCCTGGCAGGCCATTCGCAGCGAGAGGGTTCTGGGTCTGGCGGTGGCCGGATCGGTAACCTACTGGACCATTGCCAGCCTGCTGGGGCAGGACATCCTGGTGTATGCGAGAACGGTCTTGGGGCTATCGGACACGGCATCGGTAGCCTCGTTGGGTGCTTTCGGTCTGGGAGTTGGTCTGGGAAGCCTGCTGGCTGGAAAACTGTCGGGAGAAAAGGTCGAATACGGGCTGATTCCGTTGGATGACGTACTAATGGACCTCGTCAGCGCGCTGCTGGCCCTGCTCTCTCCCGGTTTTATCGGACTGCTGTTTTCAATGTCCTCGCTTGGCATCGCCAGCGGTTTGATCGTAGTCCCCATCAACGCCTTACTTCAGTGGCGGGCTCCGGCCGACCGCCGCGGTGGTGTAATCGCCCTGGCCAACGTGTTCGTCTTTGGGGGTGTACTGGTTGGATCCCTGAGTGTGACTCTCCTCGCCCAACTTTCCTTTTCGCCCGAACTGATCCTCTCAGTCGCTTCCCTGGCCATTCTGCTGGGGACGATTTGAGCCCTCTGGCTGCTACCGGACGCACTCCTGAGACTGGGGCTGATTCTCCTGACCCATACTTTCTATCGACTCACCGTCTTGAACCGGGATCATGTACTCAAAAAGGGAGGTGTGCTCCTCACGCCTAACCACGTTTCCTTTGTCGACGCTCTGATGCTGATCGCAAGCCTGGATCGCCCGGTTCGCTTCATCGTCGACCAGACCTACTTCGACTACTGGCTATTCCGGCCCTTCATGAAATCCATGGGGAACATTCCGATCTCCTCCTCAGGCGCTCCCAGGGTACTCTTGCAAGCACTTCGGGAGGCCGGACAATACTTGGACGCCGGGCAGGAGACCCGTATTTTTCCCGAGAGTCAATTCACCCGAATCGGCGCTTTTTTTCGCCGCGGCTTCGAACGGATCGCCAGAAATAGAGAAGCTCCCATCGTTCCCGTCTACCTGGATCGCCTCTGGGGCAGCATCTTCAGTCGCTCAGGAGGGCGCTTCCTTTTGAAGATTCCGAAGCGGATCCCCTACCCGGTGACGGTGGCGTTTGGAGCCCCGATGGCTTCCGAAACTTCGGTTGCCGAGATACGCCAGCAGGTCCAGGAACTTGCAAGCTCCGCCTGGGCAGCTCGACGAAAAGCGGCGGAACCCCTCCAACACGCTTTTATCCGCCAGGTCAGACGCTGGCCCTTCGCTTTAGCCTTCGCCGACGCGCTTAGACCCAATGTGTCGCGGTTGAAGGCACTCATCGGAGCAGTCGCGCTAGCGAGGGAGCTCCAGAGTGTCTGGAAGGACCAGACCCATCTGGGGATTCTCCTGCCTCCCAGCGTCGCGGGTTCCCTGGTCAATCTCGCCGCTTCTCTTTCTGGAGGAGTGAGCGTCAATCTGAACTATACCGCCGGCTGCTCAGGAATGGCGTCCATGATCCGTCAGGCTGAACTCTCTACCATCATCAGCAGCCGAACGTTCGTCGAAAGGGCGGGGCTGGAACTGCCAGAAGAAGCCGAGTTCCTCTGGCTCGAGGACATTGCTGCTCAGATCGGCACTGCTGCCCGAATCAAGAGCACAGTGGCCTTGCTGTTTCTAACCGTCAGAGGCCTGGAGCGCTTCTGTGGGGCGCTGCAACCGGTCAAAGCCGACGACTTGGCCACCATCATCTTCAGCAGCGGGAGCACCGGAGAGCCGAAGGGCGTGATGCTCAGTCACTACAACGTCGACGCCAATGTGGAGGCGATTACCCAGGTCCTGGGAGCCGACTCCAACGACCGCGCCCTGGGTATTCTACCTTTATTTCATTCCTTTGGTTATATGTCCTTCTGGTTCGCCGCCCAGAAGGGCCTCGCCATGCCCATGCATCCGAATCCCCTGGAAGCACCGGTGGTCGGAGAGCTCGCTAGCAGGTATAACGCCACCATTCTCCTAGCGACTCCGACCTTTCTTCAACTCTATATGCGCCGCTGCACTCCGGAACAGTTCGGATCGCTGCGTCTAGTTCTGACCGGTGCCGAGAAGCTCTCGACCGACCTGGCTCTGGCCTTTGAAGACCGTTTCGGAATCCGCCCACTGGAGGGCTATAGCTGCACCGAGTGCTCGCCAGTCATCGCCGTCAGTGTGCCCGACTTCCGAGCAGCCGGATACTTTCAGTCGGGCTTCCGGCGTGGATTCGTCGGACCTCCCCTGCCGGGCTTGGCTGCCCGGATCGTCGATCCTGACAGCTTCGAACCCCTGCCCGTCGAGACCCCGGGAATGCTCCTGGTGAAAGGGCCAAACATCATGGCCGGATATTTAGGGCGAGAAGATCTTACGCGGAAGGCGCTGCGTGACGGCTGGTACGTCACCGGTGACATAGCACTCATCAGCGAAGACGGTTTTCTGAAAATCACCGATCGCCTTTCGAGGTTTTCCAAGATCGGCGGAGAAATGGTGCCCCATGGTCGGATCAGGAGGCACTCCACGAAGCAGCCGAAGTGCCTCAAGGCGTCTTTGCAGTAACCGCGGTGGCAGATCCGCGCAAAGGCGAGAGCCTTGCCGTCATCCACACCTTCCAGGAAAAGGCCATACCAGAGCTGATCAAAAGGCTCGGAAGCATGGAACTACCCAATATCTTCCTGCCCAGAAAGGATCGCTTTCGGAAGGTGGAGGAACTTCTCCTGTTGGGAACCGGAAAGCTGAACCTTCGCGAGATCAGGCGACTGGCCGATGAATCGTTCGGTACCGATACAGAGCCGCCACTGTGAGAGATCTGTACGATCACCGAATGGAACGAGACACACCGTTTGTCGGTCTGAGGCCATGCCTCACTAGCTGAAATGAAAACTAGCTGGGATCTAATCACCAAGGTGCGTTCGACGAGCGGGAGATCCCTATGGAACGAGTTCCGAAGCAGGTGGATCCGAATACTGGCGCCGACCTACTACGACCGTGAAGACGGTGTTTTCCGATTACCACCGGACTGGCTTGTCTTGATCGTCAACAATGTCTGCAACCTCAAATGCGAAATGTGTGACGTCGGTCTAGGCATCCTACCACGGTCTTCTGGGCAAATCTTATTGGTGAGCGGCCCAAGAACATGTCCCTGGCGATGTTAGAGGAGCTGTTGCTTCAGTCCGAGCGGTTCAGGGTTCGTCCAAAGATCGGCTTAGCTGCAACGGAGCCGCTGATTCATCCCGAGATCCTGGCGTTCTGTGAGGCGATCGTCCAGAAGGGCTTCTGCTGTCAGATTACGACCAACAGAAGTTCCCTGCCGAGACTCGCCTCATCTCTGGTAGATATTGGAGTCGATGAACTGATCATTTCCTGCGATGGTGCTCGCTGCTGTGGGCTGACCAGTAGATCCGCCTCGGAACGGCGAACCAGAGGCTTTGGTCGGTTACCCGAGACCTCAGACAGAAAACCAGCAGGACCGCTCCAGCATGAGCAGTTATAGTGATCGGGTAAGTGCTCAGCCAGAATACCGTCGACGCGCCTCTCGACAGCAGTGAGATTTCATTGAAGCTCCAATGGGCAGTTTCTATTATCGCTATTCTTCTACTCTGTTCATGTTCTAGATCTGCTTCGCATTCTGGCTCGAATTCTCCTTCTGTCTCGAAGGCACACGGTGTTGTTGTCGTCTGCATCGACGCGCTCCGAGCGGATCATGTCACCAGCGATCTCATGCCCAACCTCTCAGATCTCGCCCAGGAGTCCGCCAGTTTTCGGCGAGCCTATTCAAACGCTCCCTGGACGATACCCTCCATAGCATCCATCTTCACCGGCACTTACCCCTCCTACCACGGACTGAACGTAGAGGGCCACCTTGTCGCCCTGCAGGGTCTCGAAATCAGAACCGACATACTCACGATCGCCGAAATGTTGGCTCAACAAGGTTTCACGACTGCCGCTTTTGTCACCTATGGGCCTCTCAATCCAAAATTGGGGTTTAGTCGTGGGTTCAAGATCTACGAGGAAATCGAGCGGGTTGATGGCCACGACATCGTTCAGATCTCCGAGAGAGTACGAGAGTTTCTGAAACACGCTCAACAACCCTTCTTCCTGTACCTTCATACCTTTGAAGCTCACTTACCCAATACGAGTGGATCTTACCAGGGAGATCTACGATACCTGGATCAAGAGCTTGCGCGGCTGTTCGCACTGGTTAAAGAGCACGCAGAGACTCTAATAGTGTTCTCGGACCACGGAGAGGACATCTCACGACCAGAGCGGAGACACGGTTTTGATTTGACCGATGACCTGCTCCACGTGCCGCTCCTAATTGGTGGAACTGGGATTGTACCTGCCTTGGTCAATCAGCCTGTGCAGTTGGTAGATCTGAAGCCTACGATTGCTGATCGGGTCGGACTCGACAAGTTGTCTGTGGGACCTGGTCAGGGTAGAAGCTTATTGCCTTTTGTTCGGGCGAGACGGTTCCTCCTGTCCCAATCATCGCAGAGGCACCACTTCAAGGACCGGGGTGGCTTAGGACAGCCTGGATGGACTTCGCACTTGTGCTGCGGCCAGACAATCAGAGTAGAGACCACTGGTGGTGGAAGGAACCAAAGGGGCCAAAAAGGGAGTTCATCAGATAGCCCTGATCTCGCCTAAGTGCTCGATGGCCTAGTATTATGTCCTGGAAATTCGCCACATGATTCTGCGGACCTGAACGCCGTCTGCTGTGTTGCGCTTCCTCGAAAGACTCCAGGTATTCCTGCGTCAGCGCGCCTTGCATACGGCGCCCATGCCTCGCAGACTTATGCACCGAACTTCCAGGACATAACACTAGCTGTAGGCAAACAACCTCTTACCGCCGAGGCAAACTCATCTCTGCCCCTTCCAGAAAGCCGCTTCAGCGGCCTGACGCGAAGCGTATTAGACCCGGCGTTTACGCCGGGGTAGGCTGCTACTCTACCTTCCTGAGGGCCGTTTACGGTCCTTCTCGAACCGCGGCTTTAGCCTACGTCGACCTGGAGCCTGGCTGAAGTGGAGCCGGTAGAAGCACGCGACAGGGCACGCTAGTGCGCCTGTGGAGCCGTAACCTCTCGGATCCTGAGATTGCGAAGCATGATGATTGTCGAGGGATCATGCAGCTGCACACCGATCGGCCCCTTCGTGGGACGACCAGCCAACGGGGCATTGCGCGCGACCTCCTGACCGTTCAAGTCCACGCGAATTTCATCTTTCCGGACCTGGATTTCGTAGGCGTTCCACTGGTCAGGCTTCATGACTCCGGTCGGTGCCCTGGCCAACATATAGATGCTGCCTGCCGGATTCTCACCCGCGTCTTGTCCCAGGATCTGAATCTCATAGGCCACCTGCGCAGGAGTCTTGGTGGGATCCGAGAGGCTCCCAGAGGTGTAACGCCCTCGGCTCTGATCGTGGATGGAAATGCCACTGTTCTGTTCTAGCGGAAGCCACCACTCCAGATGCAGGTCGTACTCGTCGAACTCCTTCACCGTATAGAGCCAGGCCTGGTTCACGATCACCTTGTAATCCGTCCCAAACCACCGATTGAACTTTCCCTTGAGGCTGTTGGACCAGGGAATCGAAGGAGGTTTTCGCGGATCTCGCTGCCCCATCAGATAGCCTTCCGGAGTAATGCTCCAGAGGCCGTCGCCCACCGATTCCCATCCCTCAAGGCTTCGGCCATCCCAAAGCGGCGCCCATTCCTGACCAGAGAGATGGCCACCACCCAGCAGCAAGAGCGCCGCCAGAACTACTGCCGGTCTGCCCCAATGGGAGCACCCCTTCTTCGAAAACAAAGATCGTTTTTCCATTGAATCTAGTTTCCTGGCATGCTCGATTGGCAGCCTGGCTACGGCCATTCCCTACCCTCGGAATGCTACGATGGAATCAGAAGCATCTTACAGCAATCGAGACCAAGGCACATCTGTCAGCACCGTAATTATGTTACTATTTGTGGCTTCTTGCGCTGCTAGTGACTGGCGTAGGGGAAGTCCCGACACCAGCCCCGATGCTACCTGGGTCAATGCAACAAGCAAAACGGGAACGCAACTTCGCCAGTGACAACAACTCGGGGATCTGTCCCGAGGCCTGGGAAGCCATGACCCTGGCCAACCAGGGACACAGTCCCGCATATGGATTCGATCCTTGCACCAAGGAAGCCCAGGAGCAGATTGGCGAAATCTTCGAAACCGACTGCGCATCCTTTCTGACCTTCACCGGCTCGGCGGCAAACTGCCTGGCGGTGGCCCAACTTTGCAGAAGCCACGAGGCCATCATTTGCCATGACGGCGCCCACCTGGACCTAGGTGAATGTGGCGGCCCTGAGTTCTTCAGCGGCGGTGCTAAAGTGATTGCAACCGCTGGAGCCAACGGGCAACTCCACCGGGCTGGGATCGAGCAGGTAGTTCTGGCCCGCAGAGGTGACTTCCAGTATCCAAGGGTGGCAGCTGTGAGCGTGACTCAGGCAACCGAGATGGGGACAGTGTACTGCCTTGAGCATCTCGAGCGATTGGTGGAACTCTCCCATGCCCTCGGTCTGCACGTGCATATGGATGGAGCTCGGTTCGCGAACGCGTTGGTTAGTCTCGGTTGTTCTGCGGCCGACCTGACCTGGCGCGTTGGGATCGATGTTTTGTCGTTCGGGGGAACCAAGAACGGATTGGCCCTGGGCGAGGCCGTCGTTTTCTTCAACAAAGAGCTGGCCCGGAACTTCAACTATCGCTGGAAGCAGGCAGGTCAGGTCGCCTCGAAAATGCGTTTTCTTGCCGCTCCCTGGGTAGGCTTCCTGAAATCGGGAGCCTGGCTTCGCAATGCGCGTCACGCCAATGCCTGCGCGGCCAGGTTGACAACCGGACTGAGGGATCTGGATGGGGTCTCTCTGATGTTCCCCTGCGAGGCCAACAGCGTTTTCCTGCGAATCGAACCTTCTTTGGCTGAAGCTCTAGTCGGTCGAGGCTGGCGCATGGCTGCAATGCCAAACCAAGCCACACGTCTGGTCTGCAGTTGGGATACACAAGAAACTGATGTAGACGAATTGCTCGAAGACTTTCGGGAGCTCGCTCCCAAGCATGCAGAATCTCAAGAGACAAGAGACAAACAAATCCCAAATCACAAGCACCAACCGGCAAACAGGTCTCAAACCGCGAGGACCAGGAGGTCCACTTAACCCGGGCAGTTTGAAATTTGGTGCTTGGAATTTGGGATTTGTTTGTCTCTTGTCTCTTGTATCTTCGAACTTTCCGACCCGTATCACGATTGCAATGACGCCGGTTTGGTGAATAATATGCAGCGCACGAGACTTTTTCGGGAGTCTGGTG
>Ga0310345_10002084_pt1 | contig 20788 bp, 18 predicted proteins | sample HC15DNA20500_MG_FD_204667 | JGI IMG/M metagenome (GOLD analysis project Ga0310345, IMG submission 204667) | Marine microbial communities from station ALOHA, North Pacific Subtropical Gyre - HC15-DNA-20-500_MG | ecosystem: Environmental > Aquatic > Marine > Oceanic | place: Pacific Ocean: North...
TCCGAGTCGACATCTGGTCTGCATGAGGCGAGCTCGGCGGAGGAGCCGGATGGTGGAAATCTCCTAGTCCGGATCTGGTGAGGGCCCCGCCTCCGTGAGGGGGCGGGGCTACTCGACAGGGCAGCGGGGTGGCGGCTGGCCGGCGGTGACCGGGTCGCGCTCGGTTCGTTCGGTGATTGTTTGGGGAAAGTAGTTTCACGCAAAGACGCAAAGACGCCAAGGGCCGCGGGGTGGCGGCTGGCCGGCGGTGACCGGGTGGCGGGCGGCTCGACCGAGGGGTCGTTTGGGGAGAATAATTTCACGCAGAGGCGCAGAGTCGCAGAGGGCAGCGGGGTGGTGGCTGGCCGGCGGTGGCCGGGGCGCCCTCGGCTGGTTCGGTGGGTCGTTTGGGGAAAGTAATTTCACGCAAAGACGCAAAGGGCCGCGGGGCGGCGGCTGGCCGGCGGTGGCCGGGTCGCGCTCGGTTCGTTCGGTGGGTCGTTTGGGGAGAGTAATTTCACGCAGAGGCGCAGAGTCGCAGAGGGCAGCGGGGTGGCGGCTGGCCGGCGGTGACCGAGTCGGACGGCTCGGCGACGGGTGGGTGAGGCGAGCCGGCGGCAGGCGACCGTCCCGCTGCCGCGTGCCTCTTTGCGGCTTTGCGGCTTGGCGAGAGCCCATTGCCCCGCGAAGCACGCGACGACGAGCCGGCGAGGTCGGACCCTGGCGGCGAGCCTCCATCCCGCGGCCACCCACCCCTCTGCGCCTCTGCGCCTCTGCGCGAGATAAATTGCCCCCGAATCACGAGGGCGGCGCAGCGAAGGCGAGCCGGCGGCGAGCGACCGTCCTGCTGCCCCGTTCGTCTTTGCGGCTTGGCGGCTCTGCGAGAGCCATCGCCGCCGACGAAGGCTCAGCGGACCGAGAGGGGGTAGGCGCGGGAGGCGGTGACGCGGGCGAAGGCCACGTCCATGCCGGCGGCGTCGAAGGGCGTCAGGCGCACGCGGCGGACGGTAAGGCGGGCGCCCGCGTCCTCGAGCAGGGTGGCGACGTCGGCGGCCGGGATCCGGAAGGAGCCCTCGTCGCGCGCGAGGCACGCCAGGGTCTGGCCGGCGGTGGTCAGCTCGATCTCGACGAAGTCGCGCGGGTCCTCGCCGTCCCAGAGCAGGGTGAGCTGGTCGGACGGGGCGATCTCCGCCAGCCGGCCGTCGAGGTGGGCGTAGGTCCCGTCGGCGCCGAGGAGCGCGACCCCGGAGGGGGCGGCCGGCGCGGGCACGATGACATCGAAGGCGCCGACGTCGGCGCTCCCGTCGGCCCGGAAGCGGTACTCGTCGACCGCGAGCGAGGGCGCGGGCAGGTTGGCGTCGCCCGCGTAGAAGACCCCGGCGAGCACGCTCGCGAGGTCGGGGAAGGTGCGGGGCGTCAGGCGGGCCTCGGTGTCCGCGACCCCGACGTGCAGGGCGCCGACGTCGACGAGCTCCACGTCGGCCTCGTCGACCGCGCCGGGCAGCGCCGAGCCCGGCAGCGCGCCGGTCGGGTCGACCACGGTGCACGCCCCGAGCGGGGCCGCCTCGTGGCTGCCGAGCAGCCGCAGCACGGAGTCGCCGTCGATGCCCTCGTACCGGGCGAAGGCGGCCTGGAGCGTGGTCCGGCCCTCGAGCTCACGACCCAGCTCCGCGCGCTCGACGTGCAGCACGCCCACCGAGCCGCTGAGCGCACCCGTCTCCATCCCGGGAGCAGGCTCCACGGTGCTGCACCCGACGAACGCCAGCGCGAGCAAGAGGACGGAGAGGTGCCGCATCATCGCTGCGCAGTATAGGAATCGGAGCGCGTCCCCACAAGCAGCCGTCTCGAGAGGCCTCACGCGGGGGCGAGCTGGACCCGTCGGACGGTCTCGGCGTAGTCCACGGTCGGGCGCCGGGCGGGCACGGGCGGGGGAAAGCCGGCGAGGCGCACGAGCAGCTCGTGGCGGGCCTCCCGGTCCAGCTCGGCGAAGCGCACGCCGGCGCAGAGGCCGAGATCCTCGCTGCGGCGGTCCCAGACCACGCGCGCGACCTCGCCGACCACGTCGATCCACGGGCCGCCGGAGGGCGCCTGGAACGAGAGGACGACCTCGTCGCCCGGGTGGGCCGAGCCGTCGGAGCTGACGAGCGCGCCGCGGGGCGACAGGTCGAGGATGTGGTCGCCGAAGAGGCGGAATCCGTCGAGGCGGACGGCCTGGCAGCGAGCGCGGAAGGAGCGCCGCAGGCTGCGGCGGCGGCGGGGGCGGGCGAGCTGGAACATGAATGAAATGCTACGGACGCCGGCCGCGGGCCGCGAGAAACCGGCGCTACTTCTTCTTGCCGCCGAAGAGCTTGCCGAAGAAGGAGTCGCCGCTGCCGCCGCCCTTGCTCGGAGGCGTGGAGCCGCGCATGTCGAGGAGCCGGACCTCGCGCACCGCGTCGATGTTCTTCGGGTTGAGCTCGGCCGCCTTGCGGAAGTGCTCCGCCGCCTCGGCGCGCTTGCCCGTGCGCTTGAGGACCATGCCCTTGTAGTAGTGCGCCTTGTCGTGGCTGTCGTTCAGGGCGAGCGCGGCGTCGAGGCCGCCGAGGACCGCGGGGCCCGGGCCGCTCTTCTGGAAGAGGATCCACGCCCGGGTCGCCTGGTAGTCGGGCTCCTCGGCGTTCACCTCCAGGATCGGCTCGAGCAGCGCCAGCGCCTCGTCCCACTCGCGGCGCCGCATCAGGACCTCGACCTTCCGGAACTCCATCGCGGCCTGGATGATCAGCCCGAGCTGCCGCTCGGCCTCCGGCGTCCCGCCGCCGTCCTGCACCGTCGCGAGGTACTTGCCGCGCGTCTCGTCGTCGGAGAGCGTCTCCTGGGCGCGGGTGAGGTAGCGGAAGATGCGCTCCACCACCGGGCGCAGCGGCTCGAGCTCGCGCGGCAGCCGGTCGGGGTGCCACTTCTTCACCAGCCCGAAGTACGCCTTCTGGATGGCGGCGGTGGACACGTCCTTCGTGATGCCGAGCATCTCGTAGTAGTTCTCTGTCTCGATGGCCTCGGCGCGCTGGGCGATCTCCTGCCAGAGCGCGCGGTGCTCGCTCGAGAGGCCCGGCGGCGGAGGCTCTACCGCCTCGGGGGCCCCGGCCGCGCGGGTCTCGCTCTTCGCCGGCTTCGGCGTGCGCGGCTGCGGGCGCGGCGGGGTGGGCTGCTTGGGGCGGCTGCCGCTCGCCTTGGCGTCGCTCCCGTCCCACGGCTCGACCGACTTCGTGATCGCCAGGAGGTACACGATGCGCTGCACCTGCCGCGGCTCGAGCGGGCTGAGCTCGGTGAGCTTGGCGACGCTCGTCGGGTCGGCGCGGAGGAGCTGCACGGTGGCTCGCTCGTCCGGCAGCAGCTGGAGCGCCTCGATGTCGGCGTCCCGCCGGAGGCGCAGGCGCGCCTCGCCGAAGCCGGCCACCACCTGGGCCACCACGTCGTCGCGCGAGCTGCCCCGGAGCGAGGCCGCGATCAGCATCGGCACGTCGGCCGGACCGTCGATGACCCCGCCCCCGTCGCCCACCAGGTCGGTGTCCGCGTAGAACGCGTAGGGGCCGTCCGTCCGCGCGAAGAGCGGGAGCATGCCGCGCTCCAGCCGGGACGCGCGCTCGATGAGCCGCCCCGCCTGCGGGACGCCGCCGGAGAACCGGATGCGATCTTGACGGGGCTTGTCCTGCCCCGGCTCCGGCTTCCAGATCACGAGCGTTCCGTCGAGCCCGCGGCCCTGGATGTAGAGCAGGAGATGCGCGAACGGGGTCCGCTCGAGATCCCCCTGCGCGAGCGGCTCGGGCAATTGCGCTGCACCCGCCATGCGCCGGCATCATGGCACATCCGGGCCGGTCGTTTCGAGCCGCTCCATGCGCTATGAGATCGGCGCATGTTCCCGATCCACGACCGAGGCACCGACGCGTACGACCGAGCCCTGGCCGTCCTCGCCCATCGCGGCGACGCGGACCTCGAGCGGGTGGAGCCGGCGGTCCGGGAGATCCTCCGCGCGGTGAAGGAGCGCGGAGACGACGCGGTCCTCGAGCTCACCGAGAAGTTCGAGCAGCGGCGGCCCGAGGCGGTCGTGGTCCCCGACGAGGTCTGGCGGGCGGAGGCGGCGAAGGCGCCGGCGGAGGTGCGGGAGGCGCTCGCGGCGGCCGCCGATCGCGTCCGCCGCTACCACGAGCACCAGCGCGAGCCCGGCTTCGTCTACGAAGAGGACGGCGTCCGGCTCGGGCAGCGCGTGCGCCCGGTGAAGGCGGCCGGCGTCTACGCCCCGGGCGGCAAGGCGCGCTACCCGTCCTCGGTGTTGATGACCGCGGTGCCGGCCTCGGTGGCCGGCGTGCCGCGCATCGTGCTCGCGACCCCGCGGCCGACCCCCGAGGTCCTCGCCGCCGCCGAGATCTCCGGGGTGACCGAGGTGATCGACGCCGGCGGCGCGCAGGCCATCGGCGCCCTCGCGTACGGCACCGCCACCGTGCGGCGCGTCGACAAGATCGTCGGCCCCGGCAACATCTACGTCGCCTGCGCCAAGCGCCTCGTGTTCGGCCTCGTCGACATCGACGGCATCGCCGGGCCGAGCGAGATCCTCGTGGTCGCCGACGACGAGGCCGACCCGGAGGTGGTCGCCGCCGACCTGCTGAGCCAGGCCGAGCACGACGAAGACGCCTACGCGCTCCTGGTGACCCTCTCCCAGGCGCAGGCCGAGGCGGTGCGCGCGGCGGTGGAGCGCCAGCTGGCGGAGCTGCCCCGGCGGGCGGTCGCGGAGGCCTCGGTGCGCGATCACGCGGCGTGCTTCGTGGCCGGAGACCTCGAGGAGGCGGCGCGGGTGGCCGACGCGCTCGCGGCCGAGCACCTCTCGCTCCAGGTGCGCGAGCCGGAGGCGCTGCTCGAGCACATCGGCGCCGCGGGCGCGGCCTTCCTCGGCGACCACACGCCCGAGGCCGCGGGGGACTACGCCGCGGGCCCGAGCCACGTGCTGCCCACCGGCGGCGCCGCGCGCTTCACCTCGCCCCTCGGCGTCTACGACTTCGTGGTGCGCACCTCGCTGATCCGCTACCAGCCCGAGGCGATCGCGGCCCAGGCCGATCTGCTGGAGTCGCTGGCGCGCCTCGAGGGCCTCGAGGCCCACGCCCGCGCCGTCGCGATCCGGCGCGGCTGAGCCTCACATCTCGGCGCGGAGCGCGGTCACCGCGGCCTCGACCTCGTCGCGCATGCAGCCGTAGCAGTCGAAGCGCTGAAAGAGGCGGCGGCAGCCGTTGCGCGGGGCGGCGTCGATGCGCTCGAGGGCGGGCAGCGCGCGCGGATCGCCCAGCTCGCCGAGGCGCTCGACGTGCGGCTTCTTCCGCGCGCAGGTGCTGGCGCGCTCGAGCTCGGCGGTGACCACCAGGAACTCCGGCACCGCGTCGCGGGGCTCGTGATCGAGGATCGTGCGCGCGGCCGTCCGGCGGGCGCGGCGGCTCTCCGAGAGCAGCAGGTCGGCGTGGGCCTGGGTGAGCGCCTCGGGGATCGGGTCGGGCACCGGGAGGCTCGGGATGAGGTCGCCGGGCGCCTCCTCCTCCGGCTCGACGACCACCGGCTCGTCGTGCTCCTGCTTCACCAGCTCGGAGCCGTCGCCCGCGAAGATGGCGACCGCGATCAGGGTGACGGCGAGGAGCGCGAGGCCGGCGCACCCCGCGCCCATCAGGGGCAGCGGGAGGCCCTTCTTCTTCACCTGCTCGAGGGCGTCCATCGCCGAGGCGCGCGCGGCGCCGGCGGTCTCGCGGATCGGGGTCGGGATGGCGAGGCCGGTGGCCGCGGTCGGGGCGCGCGGGGTCGGCGCCGGGGTCGGGGCCGCCATCATCGTCGGCGCGACGGCGACCGGGGGGCGCTTCGGGTCGCTCCTGGGCTCGAGCTTCACGCTCAGCGGCGTCGGCTCGCGGCCGCTCGCGCCCGCCAGCTCGGTCGTGCCCAGGTTCGGCAGCTCCTGCTCGCCGCTCGCGACCGCCTGCAGGGTCGCGCCGAGCACCAGGCTCCGCAGGGCCTCGCGGACCTCGCCCGCCGACCCGGGGCGCGCCTCGCGATCCTTCTGCAGCAGGCGCGCGATCAGCTCGTCGAGCTCCGGCGGCACGTCCGCCACCTCGTCCGAGACGCGCGGGCAGTCCTCGGTGAGCTGCCGGGTCACGATCGCGGTGAGATCGTCGATCTCGAAGAGGCGCTTGCCCACGATCATCTCGTAGAGCAGCAGGCCGAGCGCGTAGAGATCGACCCGGTAGTCGACCGGCTCGCCGAGCGCCTGCTCGGGCGCCATGTACCCCGGCGTCCCGATCACGGTGCCGACCCTCGTCAGCGCCTGGCCGCTCTGGGTCAGCTTCTCGTCGGCGACGCGCGCGATGCCGAAGTCGAGCACCTTGACCAGGCGGCTGCCGTCGTCGCGCGGCTCGAGCATCACGTTGTCGGGCTTGAGGTCGCGGTGCACGATGCTGCGCTTGTGCGCGTCGGCCAGCGCGTCGGCGACCTGCGCGCCGACCTCGCAGGCGCCCACCCAGCCGAGCGGACCGCGCGCGGCCAGCACGTCGCGCAGCGACTCGCCGCGGATGAGCTGCATCACCAGGTAGGCGCCGCCCTCGTCGAGGGTGCCGTAGTCGGTGGCGCTCGCGACGTGGGGGTGCTCCATCTGCGCGCTCGCCATCGCCTCGCGCACGAAGCGCTTGGCGACCTCGCCGTCCCCCGCGAACTGGGGGTGGATCACCTTGAGGGCGACCCGCTTCATCAGCTTGAGGTGCTCGGCCTCGAAGACCGCGCCCATGCCGCCCTCGCCGAGCATGCCCTCGATGCGATAGCGATCGTCGATGACCCGCCCGACCCAGTCGGCGTAGCTCCCGCCGTCGTCCCCGGGGTGGCTGGACTCTGCGCTCGCCGGCGTGGTCACGCGGAGGCCTCCGCGAAGCGCGACGCCGCGAGCAGCTCGTAGAGCGCCGAGGCCTGAGCCCGGGACAGATCCCCGAACGCGACCCCGAAGGTGGCGCCCTCGACCCAGCGCACCGTCGCCGGCAGGTCGAGCGGGTCCCACGCGGAGGGCGCCGACAGGGTCAGCCGGACCCGCTCCCCTTCGCCGGGCGGGAGCTCGCAGCGCACCTGCGCGCCGCCCATGCCGAGGTCCACGAGCCGTCCACCGTGCTCCAACGCCGCGTCCTCCGCGTCCCGTCTGAAGCGCACCGTCAGCTCGACCGGCTCGCGGGCCGTCCGCCGAAAGTGCGCCGGGTCGTCGCCCATGGGCGGGACGATAGCATCGAGGCCGGCCGATGGGTGGCCCGCCTCCCAGACGTTGCTCGTCACGCGGCCGCCGGCTACGTCGTCGGCCATGAGCGAGAAGGACCGCCTCGAGAAGCAGCTCGCCCGCGCCGTCGGTCGGTGCGTCGCCGAGCACGCGCTGATCGAGGAGGGCGACCGCGTGATGGTCTGTCTCAGCGGCGGCAAGGACAGCTACACCATGCTCGATCTCCTCGAGCGCGCCCGGCGCCGCGCCCCGGTGCGCTTCGAGCTGATCGCGGTGCACCTCGACCAGGGGCAGCCCGGCTACGACGGTCGGCCGCTCGAGGCGTGGCTCGAGGCCCGCGGGGTGCCCCACCGCATCGTGCGGGAGGACACCTACGCCATCGTCACCGAGAAGCTCGACGCGTCGAGCACCTACTGCTCTCTCTGCAGCCGGCTCCGGCGAGGCATCCTCTACAACCTCGCCGAGGAGCTCGGATGCACGAAGATCGCGCTCGGCCACCACCGCGAGGACGCGCTCGAGACCCTGCTCCTCAACCTGATGTACACCGGCTCGCTCAAGGCGATGCCGCCGCGGCTCGAGAGCGACGACGGCCGGAACGTGGTGATCCGGCCGCTGATGTACTGCGACGAGCCGACCATCGCCCGCTACGCGGAGCTCGCCGAATATCCGATCCTGCCGTGCAACCTCTGCGGATCGCAGGACGGCCTCCGCCGGGAGGAGGTGAAGCGCCTGCTCGGCGAGCTCGAGGGGCGCGCGCCGCACGTGAAGGAGAGCATGCTGACCGCGCTCTCCAACGTGTGCGCGACCCATCTCCACGACCGCGGCCTACGGCGAGAGCCGGTCTCGGAGCCTCGACGACGCCTTCCGCTGCTCCCCTGATTCCGGTGAGGTGAAAAAGATACCGGGTTGCACTGGAACGAGACAGTGCGCAGGGTTCGTACAGTCCAATCCTGGGGAGGGAGTTCGGAATGCGAACGATGCGTGTGGTTTCGATGGGTTTCGTGGTCGCGCTCGCGGTCGGGTGTGCTGCGGATGTGGGAGATGTGGGGTCCAGTGAGGGCGAGCTCCGCCGCGGGCGGCTGGTGGATCTCTGCCTGGTGCCGCGCCGGAACCTCGACCGGGAGATCGACATCCGGGTGCCCCAGCGGGTGGCCGACCGCCTCATCGCTCGCACCGCCTCCTACCCCGGGCCCTGCTACGCCTATGGGGACGCGGGCGACCGGGGCGACGGCTACTTCCAGACCTACGCGCAGTACGACGACGCGGGCGTGCCGCTCGCGGTCGGCGTGAGCTTCCCGGCGAGCACGCTGCAGAACCTGCCGACGGCCATGACCGACGGGAACCACTGCTACGACGTCAACGGCGACGGCGTCATCCAGAACGACATGATGGGCATGGAGTGCATGGGCGGACACGAGTCCGTGCTCTTCCTGCCCGACGTCGCGGTCGACGACCCCGACATGCCGTTCGAGTGGATGCTCATCAACTGGAACACCCACGGGCACCCGCCGGCGGACGTCTACACCTACCCCCACTTCGACTTCCACTTCTACAGCCTCGATCTGGCCACCCGGAACAGCATCGACGCCGGCCCGTGCTCGCTCCTCATCGACTGCGCGGACTACGACGTCGCGACCCGCCCGATCCCGCCGCAGTTCATGCCCGTCGACTACCAGAGCGTCGGCGCGGCCGAGGTGGCGATGGGGGACCACCTGATCGACCTCGGGGGCCACGAGTTCACCGACCCCGGCTCGTTCGACCACACCTGGATCTACGGCGCCTGGGACGGCTCGATCGCGTTCTACGAGCCGATGATCACCCGCCAGTACCTGCTGACCGAGCCGGATCTCTGCGTGCCGCTCAAGCTGCCCGCCGAGTGGGAGACCTCGGGCTACTACCCGCTCGAGTACTGCATGCGCTACCGGCCGAACCGCGACGACTACACCATCTCCATGGAGAGCTTCGTGTACCGGGCGGCGCCGGGCTCCGGAGACGCGCCGACTCCCTGACGCGGTTCGCGTGGCCGTTGCATCGCGAGGCCGGATCCGAGAGGATTCGGCCTCGCGCCGTGCTGGGGGCGAGGCTGAGGAGGACAGATGTCGATCGAGATTCTAGGGAACACGTTCTCGCACAACGCCCGCAAGGTCACGTGGGCGCTCGAAGAGGTCGGGGCCGACTACACGCACACGCAGGTCGACCTGATGAGCGGCGCGCAGAAGAAGCCCGACTTCCTCGCGCTGAACCCCAACGGCCGCGTCCCGGTGCTGAAGGACGGCGACCTCGTCCTCTACGAGTCGAACGCCATCCTCTTCTACGTCGCGGACAAGCACGGCAAGCTGCTGCCCTCCACCGCGGAGGGGCGCGCCCAGGTCTGGCAGTGGCTCGCCTGGCAGGCCGCCGACCTCGCCGCCACCTGCCTCGATCCGTGGCTGATGAAGCTCTACGCGTCGATGGGCCAGCCCTTCGACGAGGCCGCGCACGCCGAGAAGGTCGCCGCCGCCGCCGCGCCGCTCGGGGTGCTGAACGGCTGCCTCGAGGGCAAGAAGCACGTGGTCGGTGACTCGCTGACCATCGCCGACATCGCGGTCGCGGAGTCGATCGGCCTCTGCGAGTTCGCGGGCATCGATCTCGCGCCGTACCCCGCCATCCGCGCGTGGTTCGAGCCGCTGAGCAAGCGCGAGGGCTTCCAGAAGACGAGGCCGCCCCAGGCTTGAGCGGATGGGGTCCGTCTACGCAGAAGGCGGGAACTATCGCATCGAGCTCGACGCCGGGGTGGCGACGTGCACGGTCTGGCGCCGCCCCGACGTCGACGGCGAGACCGGCGCCGCCTGGGCGCGGGAGAAGATCGACCACTTCGCCGCGCTCGCCCGCGGTCCGGCCCGGGGGCTCGTCTTCGATCTCCGCATGGCGCCCCCGGTGACCGGGCCGAAGACCCAGGAGGCGCTCGGCCAGATGCTCGAGCACTTCGAGCGCGCCGGCCGGCCGGTCGCCGTGCTCGTCGGGGACCACGCCGTCCAGAAGCTGCAGCTGCAGCGGGTGGTCGCCAGCGTCTGCCCGAAGGCGGGGGCGGTCCACACCGACGAGGCGGCGGCGCGCGCCCACGCCGGCTGAGCCGTGGACTCGATCACGCAGGGGCTCCTGGGGGCCACCATCGCCGAGGCCGGCTTCCGCGGGAAGCTCGGGGGGAGGGCGCTCGCGTGGGGCGCGCTCTGCGGGGTGGCGCCCGACTTCGACATGGTGGCGGCGCTCGCCGGGGAGTGGGCGGCGCTCGTCCATCACCGCGGCGTCTCGCACTCCTGGATCGCCCACACCCTGGTCGCGCCCCTCCTCGGCTGGCTCGCGTACCGCTTCATCGGGCGTGGTCGCGAGGGCGCGTCCTCCGGGGAGGGGACGTGGTGGCGGTGGACCCACCTGACCTGGTGGGCGCTGGTCACCCACCCCGCGCTCGACGTCTGCACCGCGTACGGCACGCAGCTGCTGGCGCCGCTCAGCACCGAGCGCTTCGCGATCGACGCGGTGGCGATCATCGACCTCGTCTACACCCTGCCGCTCCTGGTTGCCGTCGTCTGGGCGTGGCGCGGGAAGGAGCGGACGCGGAGCCGGCGGGTGGCGGCCGGGGCGCTCGTCTTCACCACCGCGTACCTGGCGTTCGGCTTCGTCCAGTCGCAGCGCGCCCTCGCGATGGCGCACGACTCGCTGCGGGCGGAGGGCTTCGACGCGGTCGAGGTCCGGGCCCTTCCGACGATGGGCAACGTGTTCGTGCACCGGGTGGCCGCGCGCGACGGGAGCGGGAGCTTCCGGATCGCGATGACCAGCCTCTCGGCGCCGCGCGCGCTCGCGTGGTCACGGGCCGACGACGAGGACGACCCGCTCGTGAGCCGCGCCCTTCGCACCGAGGAGCTGCGCATCTTCCGCTGGTTCGCGATGGGCTTCGCCCAGACCGAGCTCGAGCACGTCGACGCGGGCTTCGACGTCGTGGTCTCGGACCTGCGCTACGGCTCCGTCGTCGAGCCGACCCGGGCGCTCTGGGGGGCGACCGCGCGCTACGCCCGGGACGGAGAGCTGCTCGGCGTGGAGCGCTGGCAGCGGCGGAAAGAGCTCGACCTCGAGGCGGAGCTCGACGCGCTCTGGGCGCTGTTGACGGGCGCTCGATTGGAAAACGCGCGGCCCTGACGCGACCCACCTCCGAGCCCCGGCCGAACGTCCGGCCGAGGGCGGATTCGGAATCGGAGGTTCTTCCATGCGATGGAGCGCGCAGCTCTCGTGGGTGACGTGCGCGTCCTTGGTGCTCTCGGGGTGTCTCGAGCGCAAGGGCGTGGCGATCGGCCCGAACATCGGCTTCGGTCAGGAGGTGCAGGTCGGCGAGCTCGGCGTCACCAGCGTCGACCTCCTGTTCGTCATCGACAACTCGGGATCGATGAACCAGGAGCAAGACAACCTGGCGGTCGAGATCCCGGCCCTGGTCCGCGACCTCGTGTCCCCGCCGGACGCGGACGGCGACGGAGACCCGGACTGGAGCGCGGTCGAGTCGCTCCGGATCGGCATCGCGACCACCGACGTCGGCACCGGAAGCGTCATGTATCCGAGGAGCGGTTGCCGGCCCGGGGGGGACGACGGCCAGCTCCGCGAGCGGCTCTTCGAGTGGGGCACCGGCGACGATCCGGACGCGCTCGCCGCCGAGGTCGAGCGGGTGGTCGCGGGCCTGGGCACCACCGGCTGCGCCTTCGAGCAGCCCCTCGAGGCCGCCGCGCGGGCGGTGGATCGCGCCCGCGCCGAGCACGGCTTCCCGAGCGAGGAGAGCCTCTTCGCGCTCGTGGTCGTGACCGACGAGGAGGACTGCTCGGCCGAGAACGACGACGCCTTCTTCCACGACATCCAGGCGACCACCGCCAACGTGCACTGCTCCCGGCGCTGGGACCGCATGACCCCGGTGCCGGAGCTGCTCTCGGCGATCCGCGGCGAGCGCGAGCCGGAGATGTTCGTGTTCGCGGCGATCGCCGGGGTGCCCACCGACTGGGAGGGCGGCGATCTCGGCGCGCTCCTCGATCGCGAGGACATGCAGTACCGCGAGTACACCGACTCCACGGGCCTTCGCCTGGTGCCGGTCTGTCAGGAGCAGACGGCGGAGGGGGAGGACCTCGGCCAGGCGGATCCGGCCCGGCGCCTCGTGCAGATGGCGCAGCAGGCGCCCGACTCGGTGGTCACCACGATCTGCACGGAGGACTTCGGGCCCGCGGTCGCGGAGATCGGGGCCCGCATCGGCTCCCGCCTCGAGGGCGTGTGCCTGGTCCGCGCCCTGCCGGTCAGCGAGCGCGACGGAGTCCCCTGCCGGGTCCAGGTCACCCTGCCGGCCGGCGCCGCCTGCGCGAGCCACCCCGGCTACGCCGAGCTCGGGCGGAGCGGCGAGCGGGAGATCTGCCAGATCGCCCAGGTGCCCTTCGAGGGTGAGAGCGGCTTCCGCTACCAGGAGGGAGACGACGGGACCTGCCCGCAGCTCGTCCTGACCGAGGACGCGCATCCCCCGGTCGGGGCCGAGCTCCGGGCGGAGTGCTTCGCCGAGATCCTGCTCGAGGAGGGCGAGCTGTGCGCCCGCCACTCGCAGTGCGCGACCGGCTTCTGCGATGGGGTCACCGACTCCTGCGCGCCTCGCCCGACCCTGCCGGGCGAGGATCCGCCCCCGATCGGAGGCTGATCGTGCCCGTGCTCCCCCTGCCGCCTCCAGACGAGCTGCCAACATCGTTGGCGGTGAGGCCAACGCCGCTGGCGGCGGGGGGAGTCGAGGGCGACCGAGGGCCACGCCGCCGCATTGGATCCCCGCTTGCTACTCGCAGGTGGGGTTTCCTCGGTTCGGGAGGCCTAGGTGATTGATCATCCGGCGCCAGCGCGGCTAGAGTACGCGCCAGCTTCGGCCGCCGCCAAAGAGGGCGGCTTCTTGGAGGAATGATGAACATGCGGATCACGAAGTGGGCCGTGCCGGGGATCGCCCTCGGCGTCCTGGCCTTCGGCTGCATCGAGCGCGAGGGACGGCCGGTGAACCCGTGCACGAACGTCACCGTCGCGCGAGCGATTCAGGTCACGAGCGTCGACAAGGTCGACCTTCTGTTCATGGTCGACAACTCGAACTCGATGAGCGAGGAGCAGACCTCGCTGGCCTCGGAGCTGCCCTCGATGGTGCGCATCCTGGCCTCGGGCGACTTCGACCAGGACGGCGACGGCGTCGAGGACGGCGAGCCCGACGATCCGGACTTCGAGGCGGTGCAGGACCTCAACGTCGGCGTCATCACCTCCGACATGGGCACCGGCGGCTTCACCGTCCCGACCTGCGCCCGCTCCGACTTCGGTGACGACGGCATCCTCCGGACGACCGGCCGCACCGACATCATGGGCTGCATGGCGTCCTACCCGCCGTTCCTCAACTTCACCCCGGACGGCGGCCGCACGGCCGACCAGTTCGGCACCGACGTCGGCTGCGTGGCCACGGTCGGCACCGGCGGCTGCGGCTTCGAGCAGCAGCTCGAGGCGATCCTCAAGGCGGTCAGCCCCTCGGCTCCGACCTCGTGGACGGCGGACGGCTACGCCCCGCCGATGTTCTTCCGCGGCACCTCGGGCCACGCCGACGACCAGAACGACGGCTTCGTGCGCGACAACTCGGTCCTCGCCATCATCCCGGTGACGGACGAGGAGGACTGCTCGGCCCTCGACCCGGAGCTGTTCAACCCGTCGAGCGCGACCTACGGCGCCACCGACCTCAACCTCCGCTGCTTCGCGCACGCGGACATGGCGCTCCACCCGATCAGCCGCTTCGTCGACGGCTACCTGCAGCTCCGCCGCTCGGCCGGCCTGCTCATCTACGCGCCCATCGTCGGCATCCCGGTCGACCTCGCGCCCGGCCCCGGCGAGTCGCCCAACTACGACCAGCTCGTCGGCCCGCCCGGCACCCGCGACGAGCGCATGGAGGAGCGCGTCGACCCGGCGACGCCCAACCGCCTCGTCCCCTCGTGTGACATCCCCGGCCGCGGCCAGGCCTTCCCGCCGGTCCGCATCGTGCGGGTCGCGCAGGAGCTCCAGAACCGCGGCGCCGGCGTGACCGTCCAGTCGATCTGCCAGGACGACTACTCGGGCGCGCTCCGCGAGATCATCCGCCAGATCGCCAGCGCGCTCGGCGCGGCCTGCCTGCCGCGTCAGCTCAACGTCGAGGCGGACGGCTCGGTGGACTGCGACGTCGTCGCCGAGATGCCCGAGGGCGTCGGCTGCGAGGCGCTCGGCGCGGCCGGCGAGGTCCGGCTCGACACCGACGGCAACGCGCTCTTCACCGAGGACGGCAACTCCATCTGCACCATCTTCCAGCGGGTCCCGACCCGCGAGCAGAAGATGGCCGGCACCGAGCCCTCGGAGCCGGGCTGGTACTACGACGACTACACGATGGACGTGCAGAGCAACTGCGGCACCGACGTCATCCAGGGCCAGCGCGTCGCCTTCACCAGCGAGCCGCCCTCGGGCGCGACCGTCCGCCTCGAGTGCTTCCAGTCGGTCCAGTCCGGCGGGGAGAACGTGATGCGGGCCCAGGTCGGCACCTTCTGCGACCCGGAGGCGCCGCCCTCGGCGGAGTCGAGCGACCCGAACCCCTGCGGCGGCGGCGTCGACCCGGCCGGCCGCGACAACGTGGTCCAGTGTGACCGCGTCACCCGCGCCTGCGGCGTGCCCTGCACCAACGACTCGGACTGCCGCGCCGCCGGCCTCGTCGGCTTCGTCTGCGACACCCGCCCCCTCAACGAGGTGGACGAGTCGCTGATGAGCACCGAGCCGCACAACTTCTGCGTCAACCCCACCTGCTGACGTAGAGACCGACCGAGCGAGACGGCCGACCCCTCCCCGGGGCCGGCCGTCTCCAATTCAGGCGGCCTTCTTCTTCTCGCCGGCGTCCTTCGGGCCCAGCACCGCGGCGTGGATCGCGGCGCGCAGCTTCCCGTCCTCGAGGAGGCGGGCGCGGGCCTTCTCGCGGCCGTGGCCGACGCTCTCCTTGCCGTAGGAGAAGTAGGCGCCGTTCTTCGTCACCACGCCGGCGGCGACCGCGAGGTCGAGCAGGTCCATGGTGCTGTCGAAGCCCTCGCCGTAGCGCACCTCGAGCTCGGCCACCCGGAAGGGCGGCGCGAGCTTGTTCTTCACCACCTTCACCCGGACCTTGTGGCCGGTGACCACGTCGCCGTGCTTCACCTGGCCGATGCGGCGCACGTCGAGCCGCTGCGAGGCGTAGAACTTGAGCGCGTTGCCGCCGGTGGTGGTCTCGGGCGAGCCGAAGGTCACGCCGATCTTCATGCGCAGCTGGTTGATGAACATGATGCAGGTGCTCGAGCGGTTCGCGACCGCCGCGAGCTTGCGCATGCCCTGGCTCATGAGCCGCGCCTGCAGGCCCACGTGCTGGTCGCCCATGCTCCCCTCGATCTCGGCCGCGGGCACCAGCGCCGCCACCGAGTCGACGACGATCAGCTCGACCGCGTTGGAGCGCACCAGGGACTCGACGACCTCGAGCGCCTGCTCGCCGTTGTCGGGCTGGGCGACGAGGAGCGAGTCCGCCTGCACGCCGATCGCCTTCGCGTAGCGCACGTCGAGCGCGTGCTCCGCGTCGATGAAGGCGGCGGTGCCCCCGGCGCGCTGGCACTCCGCGATGGCGTGCAGGGTCAGCGTGGTCTTGCCGCTCCCCTCGGGGCCGTAGACCTCCACGATCCGCCCGCGGGGGTAGCCGCCGCAGCCCAGCGCCTTCTCGAGCGAGGGCGTGCCCGGCGGGATGGCGGGGACCCGGCTCACCTCCTCGTCGCCGAGGAAGCGCACCAGCTTCTCCTTGCTCCCCTGGTTGATGGCGTTCAGCGCGGTCTTCAGGGCCGCGACCTTGTCCTTCGAGCTCATGATTCGTTCTCCATGTTCCGAGCGACGGGACTATCCCGCCGCGAGCGTCTGACCCTCGTCGCCGAGGTCGAAGAGGCGGAAGCCCAGCGCCTCGGCGGCGTGGGCGGGCCCGATGCAGGCGGCGCCGTCCAGGGCCGCGATGGTGCGCGCGACCCGGAGCGCGTTGCCGAGGCCGCGCATGCTCAAGCCGAGCTGCTCCGACGTGTCGATCAGGAGCTCCCGGGTGTCGCGGGGCAGCGCCTCGAGCGCCTTCGCGATCGGCGCGCCCTGGTCGCGCGGGCCGAGCCTCGCCGCCGCCGCCTCCACCCGGGCGCGCACCACCTCGCTCGGCTCGCCGCGGTGGTGCGGCTCGAGCGAGCGGAGGGCCACCGCCGGCAGCCACACGTGGAGATCGAAGCGGTCGAGGATCGGGCCGCTGATCCGCCCGCGGTACTGCTCGATGCGGGCGGGGGTGCAGCTGCAGAGCCGGGTCGGGTCGCCGTGGAAGCCGCACGGGCAGGGGTTCATCGCCGCGACGACCAGCGGGCGGGCCGGCATCGAGACGCGCTCCCGCGCCCGGGCGACGACCGCGCGGCCGCCTTCCATGATCGTGCGGAAAGACTCGATCGCGACCCGGCCGAACTCGGGCAGCTCGTCCAGGAAGAGCACCCCGCGGTGGGCCAGCGTGACCTCGCCCGGCCGGACCGGGTCGCCGCCGCCGACCAGCGCCGCCGCGCTCGCGGTGTGATGGGGGGCCCGGAAGGGCCGCCGGATCGGCGCGCCCGCGACCCGCGCCCCGAGGCCGGCCGCGCTGGCGATGGTCGCGATCTCGAGCGCCTCGTCGCGCGAGGGCAGGGGCAGCAGCCCGGGCAGCCGCCGCGCGAGCATCGTCTTGCCGGCGCCGGGCGGGCCGATGAGCAGCAGGTGGTGGTCGCCGGCCGCCGCGATCTCGAGCGCCCGCTTCGCCTGCGCCTGCCCCTGCACGTCGGCGAGGTCGGGCGCGCCGCGGCTGGCGATGCGCGGGCCCACCGCGTCGGCGATCGGGAGATCGAGCTCGCCGTTGAGGTAGGCGAGCACCCCGCCGAGGTCGTGCGCGCCCCGCACGTCCATCTCGGTCACCAGCGACGCCTCGGGCAGCTGGCTCACCGGCACGATCGCTCGCGACAGGCCGCGCTCTCTCGCGTGCATCAGCTGCGGCAGCAGCCCGCGCGACGCCCGCAGCGCGCCGCCCAGCGAGAGCTCCCCGAAGAGGAAGGTGTCCTCGAGCCGGTTCGGCGCGCAGGCGCCGGCGACGTGCAGGACCGCCACCGCGATCGCGAGGTCGAGGCTCGCCCCGCGCTTGCGCAGATCCGCAGGCGCGAGGTTGAGCACGATCCGCCGGTTGGGCAGCTGGACCTTCAGGTCCGAGATCGCCGCGCTCACCCGGACGCGGCTCTCTCGCACCGCCGTCTCCGGCAGCCCCACGATGTCGATGCCGGGCAGCTTCCCGGCGACGTGTGCCTCCACGTCGACCGCCCGGGCCTCGACGCCGACGACACACCCTGCGCGTGTTCTCACCATCATGCCGGCGAAGCACGTCAAGGCGTGTGCCGGACCTCGCCGACGTGATTCCGCGGACTTACGGGCGCCGATCGGCGGAGGTGGCGGGCGGAGGGGTGGCGGCCGCCGGTCGCGAGGGGGGTCCGAGCGCTTTGTCGTCGCCCCCGAGGCGTGGAATCCTCCGCCGGATGGCCCAACCCGAAGGCGAGCTGAGGACCTACGGCGGCGCGCTGCGTCACGGCGAGCCGCGCGACATCCCGAGCCCACGGAGCGACTACGAGCGGGGCAACATGCCGCCGGTGGTGCCGCACTACCGGAGCCGCTACGGCGGGCTCTGGACGGATCTCTCATCCGCGCACGACCTGTTGACGGGCAAGCGGCAGCTCGGGCTGGTGACCGAGGCGGAGGAGACCCTGCTGCGCCGCTGGATCGACGACGGCTACGTCATCCTCGAGGGCGCGGTGCCCGAGGCGCTCGTGGACGAGGCCCTCGACGAGCTCGACCGCACGCTGCGAGGAGAGCTGCCGCCCCGGAAGGCGGAGTGGTGGACCGACGCCGGCAAGCACTTCGGGGTGGCCGGCCCGGACACGATGACCTTCCACGCCGCCAAGCTCCTCGACCTGCATCTGACGAGCCCGGCGACGCAGCGGATGATCTATCACGCGCCGCTCGCGCGCTTCCTGAAGCTCATCTTCGAGCGGCCGCCGCTCGCCTTCCAGAGCCTCTCGATGGTGCAGGGCACCCGGCAGCCGGTCCACGCCGACACCGCCTTCGTGCGGGTCAGCTCGGCGCTGGAGTTCGCCGCGTGCTGGATCGCGCTCGAGGACATCGAGCCCGACTCGGGGGAGCTCGAGTACTACCCGGGCAGCCACGCGCTCGAGGAGCAGCTCTTCGACGGCCGCTACAAGTGGGTCCCCGAGGACACCACCGTCGTCCCCGACTACAGCGAGCGCCTCCACGCCGCGGCCCGGGCGGCGGGCCTGGAGCTGAAGCGCTTCCTACCGAAGAAGGGCGACGCGCTCTTCTGGGCCGCCGACCTCTTCCACGGCGGCCGCGATCACGTCGCCGAGGGCAAGACCCGCCGGTCCCACGTCACGCACTTCTGCCCGCTGGACCGCGCGCCGATGTACATGGTGCGCGACCCGAGCATCCCGAAGCGCGAGGTCCACGAGGGCGGCTGGGTCTGCGGCGACCGCTAGCGCCCGCAGTCCTCGAAGGCCATGCGGGGCGGGCGGTCGTCGCAGTCGAGGGTCGCCAGGTCCAGCTCGAGGGTGAGCGGGCCGGAGTCGGGTGCGGTCGCGCTGGTCTCGCAGCGGGTCGCGCCGTCGCCGATGGCGAGCTCGATGTTGTGCACCCGGCCGGCGTCGATGACGCCCTCGAGCTCGAAGGCGATCGTGCCGCCCTCGATGGCGCCGAGCACGTAGATGCCGGGCACGGTGTCGGCCCGGATGTCCATCTCGGGGTCGATGAGGTCGCTGCGGATCACGCTGGCCACGACGCGCTGGCCGTCGAAGGCGCCGGCGCCGGTGACGGTGAGCTGGAGCGGCTCGCCGATGAACACCGCCGGCTCGTCCTCGCCGATGTTGGTGAAGTCGACGTCGTGCACGTAGAGGAGGCGACCCTCGTCGTTCAGCCGGAGCCGCCAGGAGTGGTCGGTCGGCGCCTGGTCGAGCACGCCGTTGCCGTTGAGGTCGGCGAAGAAGTCGACGCGGTCGGCGAAGGCCTCGGCGCCGCGCGGGAAGAAGAGGTTCACGCAGTCGCTCGGCAGCGCGTCGATCACGGCGTGCGCGAGGGTGCCGTTGGTCTCCGGGTTGACGATCTTCACGTCGACGAGCTGCCCGACGTGCGGCGTGAAGTCGCGCAGATCGACCCGCACGTCTCGCTTGGCGTTCTGGTTGGGGCGGAGCTCACCGACCTCGCCGTCGACGACGAGGGTGCAGCCGCCGAGGGCCAGGAGGGCGAAGAGGGAGACGAGACGTCGCATCAGAAGCTCCCGCGGAGGGTCGCCCCGCAGCCGGTGGGCCCGCAGCCGGCCCCCGCGGAGACCGGAGCCTCCTCGCCGTCCCCGAGGCCGAAGATCAAGGAGAGGACGAGCCCGGTCGCCGCGACCACGCCGCCGCCGATCAGGAGGCCGTCCGCGACCCCCGCGAGCAGCTGCGCGTTGCCGCGTCGCTCGTCGAGGTCGACGGTGGGCGGGCAGAGGTTGTCGGGGCACTCCCCGGACAGGCTGGTCGCCTGGTCGAGCGCGAGCACGCCGATGATGGCGCCGGCGATCACCGCCGCGCCGCCGACGCCGAGCACGATCCAGGGCCAGATCTCGGGCTGGGAGACCGCCTCGCGGCGCGCGCGCTCCGCCTCCTCGGCGGCGATGCGGTTGGCCTCCGCCTCGCGCTCCGCGTCGGTGAGGCGCTGCTCGCGCTCCTCCTCCGCGGCCACCGCGCGCCGCAGCTCCACCAGCCGGGCCTCGAGGTTCACGCGGTCGGGCGCGTCGGGGGTCTCGGCGAGGTAGCGCTCGAGCGCGTTGGCCGCCTCGGCCGAGCGGTGCGCCTCGCGCCACGCGATGTAGGCGTTGTAGAGGAGCTGCGATCGCCGCGAGAGATCGTACGCCTCCTGGAACTGCTCGGCCGCCTCCACGAAGCGACCCTCGTCGTAGTAGGCGGTGGCCACGCGGAAGTGCTCGCGGGCGCGCATGTCGTCGAGCTGCCGCTCTTCGGTCATGCCGCCGCCCTGCATCGCCTCCTGGGCGTTGGGCTGCGCGTCCTGGGCGATCGCGGCCGCCGGAAGGAGGACGGCGAGCGCCGCCGCACCCACCGCCGTTCCCACGATGGCCTTCGCTGAATCAAGGCTGAGCAAGGCTGTCCTCCCGGTGCGCATCCTACCGCACGCGGCGGCGACCGAGGGAATTACGCGGGGAATCCGCAGGCGGTTCGCTGCGGTTTTCTTGGAGGGTTTGGGGCAAACCCTCCCCCCATTGGGCAAAGCCCAATGGGGCCCCCCTCCCGACTCCGTCGGGACGTCGCGCTCGCGCTCGTCCCGCGACCCCAGCGCGGGGCGCTGGGGGCCCCTGCGGCTCGCGCTGCTTCTAGCTGGAGGGTTTGGGGCAAACCCTCCCCCCATTGGGCAAAGCCCAAT